>Ga0180121_10001225_pt1 | contig 10875 bp, 6 predicted proteins | sample AntDrymUQ5402106_2_FD_129676 | JGI IMG/M metagenome (GOLD analysis project Ga0180121, IMG submission 129676) | Polar desert sand microbial communities from Dry Valleys, Antarctica - metaG UQ540 (21.06) (version 2) (version 2) | ecosystem: Environmental > Terrestrial > Soil > Desert | place...
CTGATCGAGCGACGCGTCGGCCTTCTCTTCGCGGCCTTCGCGCTCGCCTTCTGCCTCGTGATCATGCGGGCGGCCTGGCTGCAGGCGGTCCGCGGCGGTGAGCTCAGCGCCGATGCCCGCTCTCAGCAGGTCGCCAGCGTGACGGTGCCGGGGATCCGCGGCTCGATCCTCGATCGTCACGGCAACGCGCTCGCGGTCTCCGAGGAGGCGATGACGATCTTCGCCACGCCGTACCAGGTGGAGGACGTGCCGAAGACCGCGAGGAAGCTCGCCGAGCTCGTCGACGACGTCTCCTACGAGGACCTCCTGAGGGCGCTGAGCGCCGACACCGGATTCGAGTACCTGGCCCGCAAGGTGGACCTCGTCACGGCGGAGCGGATCAGCAAACTCGAGCTTCCGGGCATCGGGACCCTGCCGGACTCCCGCCGGCTCTATCCGCAGGACGAGCACGCCGCCCGGTTGATCGGCGCGGTCGGCTCCGAGGGTCAGGGGCTATGGGGGATCGAGGCCGCCGAGGACGAGGTGCTCAGCGGCGCCGACGGGGAGGTCGCCGTGACCAAGGATGCCCTCGGCGGCGAGATCGGCCGCGACGTGCTCACCGGCGCCGCCGCCGGCCACGACGTCCAGCTCACGATCGATGGACGGATCCAGGCCTACACCGAGGAGGTCCTCGCCGACGTCGGCGAGAAGTACCAGCCGGAGGGCGCGACCGCGGTCACGATGGACCCCGAGACCGGAGAGGTCCTCTCGATGGCGAGCTGGCCCCCGGTGGACCCCGACGACCTGAGCGAGGCCGACCCGGACCTGCTCAGCAATATGCCGACGGGCTACACCTTCGAGCCCGGCTCCACCTTCAAGGCGATCACCGTCGCCGGCGCGCTCGAGGACGACCTCGTCACCCCGCACACGACCTTCGAGCTGGGACCGTCGATCCAGGTCGCCGACCGGACGATCGAAGAGGCCCACGTGGGCCACGCCTACGGGACGATCGACGTCGGCGACATCCTCGCCTTCTCCTCCAACGTCGGCGCGGTCACGGTCGGGCTCGAGCTCGGCGCGGAGCGCTTCGACGAATGGGTCCACCGCTTCGGCTTCGGCGCCCCGACCGGCATCGACTATCCGAACGAGGAGATGGGGATCGTGCCGGCGGAGGATGAGTACTCCGGCTCGAGCATCGGCAACCTGCCGATCGGCCAGGGCCTGTCTGTGACGCCGATGCAGATGATGGCCGCCTACGCGGCGATCGCCAACGGCGGCAGGTTGCAACCTCCGCGACTTCTGCAGGCGGTCGACGGCGAGCCGGTCGAGCCGCCCGAGGGCATGCAGGTGATCAGCGAGAAGACCTCCGCTCAGGTCCGCAAGATGCTCGAGGGCGTCCTCGGGCCGTTCGGCACCGCGCCCGAGGTGAGCGTCCCGGGCTACGTCCTCGCCGGCAAGACCGGCACTGCGCAGAAGGTCGTCGACGGAACCTACTCCGAGACTCAGTTCATTCCGTCGTTCATCGGCTTCGCTCCGGCTGAGGATCCGAAGCTGCTGGTCTCGGTCGTTGTGGACGAGCCGAAGGGAGGCGACTACTACGGGGGGACGGTCGCAGCGCCGGTCTTCGGCGAGATCGCCAGCTTCGCGCTCCCGTACCTGGGAATCGCTCCGACCGAGTGATGGGGCGAGGTCGCGGGCTTCCGGCCCGCCTGAGGCGATCCTAGAATCGCTGCTGGATGAGGCTCGATGAACTCAGCGCCGGCCTCGGCGCACGGATCGCGCGCGGCGACGGCGGCACCGAGATCGCCGACGTGGCCTTCGACAGCCGACGGGTCGTGCCTGGAACGCTGTTCGTCTGCGTCACGGGCGAGACCGCCGACGGCCACGACTTCGCCCCGGCCGCGGTCGGCGCCGGGGCGAGCGCGCTCGTCGTCGAGCGCGAGCTCGACCTCCGGGTCCCCCAGGTCGTCGTTGCAGACTCTCGCGCTGCGATGGCGCCCCTGGCCGCGCGGCTCTTCAGCGATCCCAGCCGTGAGTTGGTCACCGTGGCCGTGACCGGGACGAACGGCAAGACGACCACCACCTTCCTCGTCCGCGCGATCCTCGAGGACGCCGGGCTCCCCTGTGGACTCCTCGGCACCGTCAAGCAGGTGGTCGGCGGGGTGGAGGAGCCCGTCGAGCGGACCACGCCGGAGGCGATCGATTTGCAGCGAACCCTGCGCCGGATGGTGGACGGCGGGGACCGCGCCTGCGTGATGGAGGTCTCCTCCCACGCCCTCGTCCTGGGCCGCGCCGACGCCATCGACTTCGACGTCGCCGCGTTCACCAACCTGACCCAGGAGCACCTCGACTTCCACGCCGACATGGCGGACTACTTCGCGGCGAAGCGGCTGCTCTTCGCGCCGGCCGCAGGCAGTGGCGGGATCCTGCCCGGAGCGGCCGCCATCAACGTCGACGACCCCTACGGCGCGCGGCTCGCCGCAGAGCTGCGCGAGCGCGGGACGCCCCCGGTCGTGGCGTTCTCGGCGAGCGGATCGGACGCCGCGGAGCTGAGCGCTCACGCGATCGAGTCCGATGCGAGCGGCGTGCGATTCGAGGTTCGCGGCGGCGGCGAGCCGCTCCGCGTCGAGCTCGGCCTGCCCGGACTCTTCAACGTCGAGAACGCGCTTGCCGCGCTCGCGGCGACAACGCAGGCGGGCATCGGCCTCGACGAAGCCGTCGCCGCGCTCGCGCGCGCCGAGCCCGCGCCCGGTCGGATGGAGCCGATCGACGGGGGTCAGCCATTCGGGGTGCTCGTCGATTACGCCCACACGCCGGACTCCCTGGTCAACGTCCTGACCTCCGCGCGTGGGCTGACGTCCGGCGGGCTAATCTGCGTCTTCGGCTGCGGCGGCGACCGCGACCGATCCAAACGGGCGCCGATGGGCCGGGCGGTCGCCGAACTCGCCGACGTCGCGATCCTCACCTCCGACAACCCGCGCTCGGAGGAGCCCGGAGCGATCATCGCCGAGGTGCTGGACGGGATCGACGAGGTGCATCGGAGGAAGGTCCGCGTCGAGCCCGACCGGCGCGCCGCGATCGCCCTCGGCTGCGCCGAAGCCGTGAGCGGGGACCTCCTGGTGATCGCCGGCAAGGGCCACGAGCAGGGCCAGGAGCTCGAGGGTGGTCGGAAGATTCCGTTCGACGACCGCGAGGTGGCCCGCGAGGAGCTCGCCGCGCTCGCCGGAGCATCGACGCAGTGATTGAGCTGAGCCCCGAGCGCATCGCCGCGGAGGCCGGTGCCGAGATCGTCGCGCGCGGCGACGGCGGCCGACCCGAGCGGGCGACGGTGGACTCGCGCGAGCTCCTGCCCGGGGACCTCTTCGTCGGTCTGCCGGGAGTCCGGATGGACGGGGGCCGCTTCGCGAAGGAGGCGCTGGTCGGGAGCGCGTGGGGGGTGCTGGTCGACCGCGCCCGCGCCGAGGAGCTCCTCGGCGCCGGCGTCCCGCCCGGATGGATCCTCGCCGCCGACGACCCGCTGGCGTCGCTGCAGTCCCTGGCCCGCGGCTGGCGGCGCGAGATCGGCTGTCCGCTCGTCGGGATTACGGGCTCGACCGGCAAGACGTCGGTAAAGGACATCGCCCGGACGATCCTGCCCGGCCGCGTCCACGCCAGCCGCGAGAACTACAACACCGAGATCGGCCTGCCGCTGGCGCTCCTCGCCGCGCCGCTCGAAACCGAGGTCCTGGTCATGGAGATGGCGATGCGGGGAATCGGGCAGATCGCCCAGCTCTGCGCGATCGCCGAGCCGGACGTGGCGGCGATCACCAACGTCGGGCCGGTCCACCTGGAGCTGCTCGGCACGCTGGAGGCGATCGCGGAGGCGAAGGCGGAGATCCTCGCCGGCCTGCGGTCCGGCGGACATGCCGTCCTCCCCGTCGACGCCGAGGCCCTCGACCCGCATCTCGACGACACCCTCGACGCGCTTACGTTCGGGCCGGCCGGGGACGTGCTCGCCCTGGCGGTCGAACGCCGTGGAGAGCGGACCCGGGCCCGGATCGGCACCCCCTCCGGCGAGGCGGACTTCGACCTGCCGTTCGCCGAGGCCCACAACCTCGCCAACGCGCTCTGTGCGGTGGCGATCGGGGTGGCGCTCGGCTCGGCGCCCGTGGAGATGGCGGCGCTGGCCCCGCGGATAGAGTTCTCGCGTCTGCGCGGCGAGAGGGTCGAGCTGCAGGGCGGGATCCTGATCCTCAACGATTGCTACAACGCCAATCCGATCTCGATGCGCGCGGCGATCGAGCACCTGGCCACCCGCGAGGTCCCCGCGGGAGGGCGCCGGCTGGCAGTCCTCGGCGGGATGGCCGAGCTGGGCCCCGACGGCCCTCGCTTCCACGTCGAGATCGGCGCGCTCGCCCGAGAACGCGGCATCGCGCCGCTGATCGGGGTCGGCGAGCTCGCCCGCGACTACTCCCCCGACGCCTGGGCCGCGGACCCCGAGGCCGCCGCCGAACTGGTGAGGGGATCGCTTGGCGAGGGTGACATCGTCCTGGTCAAGGGCTCGCGCTCGGTCGGCCTCGAGCGCTTCAGCGAAGGCCTGCGGGCCTGGCTCGGATCCGCGACGAGCGGGGCAGAGGCCTGATGCTCATCGCGCAGGCCGACGGCTCGCTCAGCACCGTCCCGATCGATCGCGGCGAGATCCTGATCGCCGGGATGGCGGCGATGCTGATCACGATCTTCCTCGGCCCGCGCTTCATCGAGTTCCTGCGAGCGAAGGAGTTCGGCCAGAACATCCGCGAGGAGGGACCCGAGGGCCATCACGCCAAGGCCGGCACCCCGACGATGGGCGGGCTGATCATCTTCGCCGCGATCGCGGTTCCCTATCTCGTGCTCAGCGACCGCGACACGGAGAGCCTCACGGTCTTCGGGATCGCGCTCGGCAGCGCCGCGCTCGGCTTCGCCGACGACTACGTGAAGATCATCAAGCGCCGCTCGCTCGGCCTCTCGGCGCGCACGAAGCTGACGGTTCAGATCGCGCTCGGCGTCGCGCTCTGGTGGCTGGCGATCGAGCAGGTCGGCCTGGACCCGTCGCTGCAACTCCGGACCTGGGACTTCGACATCTACCTCGGCCCTGTCCTCTACGTGATCCTTTCCTTCCTCGTCCTCGCCGGCGCCAGCAACGGCGTCAACCTCACCGACGGCCTCGACGGCCTCGCGGCGGGGTCCTGCGCGATCGTCTTCCTCTCCTACCTCGCGATCACGATCACCACCGGCCAGGAGGGATTGGCGCTGCTCTCCTCCTGCTTCTTCGGCGCCTCGGTCGGCTTTCTCTGGTTCAACGCGTTTCCGGCCTCGATCTTCATGGGGGACACCGGCTCCCTCGGGCTCGGCGGGGCGATCGGCGCGCTCGCGATCATGACCCAGACCGAGGTCCTGCTGATCATCCTCGGCGGCATCTTCGTGATCGAGGCGCTCTCGGTCGCGATCCAGGTCTTCTCCTTCAAGGCCTTCCGCCGCCGCGTCTTCCTGATGGCCCCCGTCCACCACCACTTCGAGATGATGGCCTGGTCGGAGACGAAGATCATGCTCCGCTTCTGGATCGTCGCGGCGGTCTTCGCGGGCATCGGATACACGCTCTTCCAGAACTCCATCCCCGTCTGACGGGCCGGGAGGCGCCAGCTCGTCGTCATCGGCAGGCTCACGGCCAAATGGCCGCATCGCCCGCCTCTTCCTAGATCTGGCGGCTCCCGGCCTCGTCAGAGGGGTCATGTCAAAGCATCTTGGAAGGGGGAGCAACCGGCGGCTTGGCGAACTTCTCCCGATGGCCTCCACCGTCTCCCGACCGCCGCTTCCACCCGGGCCCTGGCTCGTCGTCGGGCTCGCCCGCTCCGGCGCCGCCGCCGCCGAGGCGCTGCTCGCGCGCGGCGAGCGCGTGTACGGCACCGATTCCGGAAATCCTCCCGATGCGGGAAGGCTTGCGGGGCTCGGCGTCGAAGTCGAGCTCAATGGTGACGGGACCGATCTGCTCGAGCGCGTGAGCGCAGTGGTCAAGAGCCCGGGCGTCCCGGCCGAGGCTCCCGTGATCGCCGGAGCCCGCGCGGCCGGCAAGCCGGTGATCGGTGAGCTCGAGCTCGGCTGGCTGTTGCTCGCGAACCGATTCGTCGCGGTCACCGGCACGAACGGCAAGACGACGGTCGCCGAGTGGCTCGGCAACGTCTGGACGGAGGCCGGGGTCGATCACGTCGTCGCCGGCAACGTCGGGACGCCACTCGCTTCGCTGGCCGGCTCCATCGACCCCGAGGCGACCGTGATCTGCGAGTGCTCCTCCTTTCAACTCGAGGACTCGGTGGCGTTAGCGCCCGAGGTCGCGGTCCTGCTCAACGTCTCCCCCGACCATCTCGACCGCCACGGAACGTTCGCGGCCTACCTCGACGCCAAGCTGCGGATCTTCGCCAACCAGGACTCCGAGGCGACCGCGGTGATCGACGTCGACGTCGCCGCCCTGGATGCCCTCGACATCCCCGGCGACGCCGTCCGCTGCGGCTACGGCATCGACGGTTGCGCCGCCGCCGACTCCCCCTGCTCCGTCTCCTTCGCCGACGGCGAGATCAGCGACGCCACCGGCCCACTGCTCGCCGCTGCGGATCTCCCGCTCCCCGGCGAGCACAACCTCCGCAACGCGATGGCCGTCGCCGCCGTCGCGCTCGCGGCGGGGATCGAGCGCGACGCCGTGACCGCCGGGCTGCGAAGCTTTGCCGGCATTCCGCACCGGCTCGAGCGGGTCGCCCAGATCGACGACGTCACCTACGTCAACGACTCGAAGGCCACCAACGTCGCCGCCGCCTCCGCCGCGCTGAGCTCGTTCGCGGGCGGCATCCACGCGATTCTCGGCGGCAGCCTCAAGGGCGGCGACTTCGCCGGCCTCGTTCCGGTGGTCAGCGAGCGGTGCTCCGCCTGCTACCTGATCGGCGAGGCCGAGGCGCGGCTCGCTGCCGACCTCGCCCCCGCCGGGGTCCCGGTGCATCGCTGCGGCGACCTCGCCGCGGCGCTCGCACACGCAGCGGCGGGCGCGGCGCCGGGCGAGACCGTCCTGCTCGCCCCCGCCTGCGCCAGCTTCGACGCCTTTCGCGACTACGAGCACCGCGGCGAGTGCTTCCGCGAGCTGGTCGAGAGGCTCCGATGACGGGGGTGAGTGCGGGGTCGATCGCCGGGTCGCTTCGCGGCGGCTTCGCGCGCCGCGCGTCCACGCGGCGCAAGCAGGCCCAGGCGAAGCGCCGCGCCCGCTCGCTCGAGCACTCCCTGCTGCTGACCGCGACGATGTGCCTGCTCGCCTTCGGGGTCGTCATGGTCTTCAGCGCCTCCTCGAGCGCAGCGCTCCTCGGCGACTCCGGCGACGGCGCGTACTACCTCAAGCGCACCCTGATGTTCGGCGTCCTCGGACTGATCGCGCTGCGCCTGCTCTCGGTGCACGGCCTCGCCGCGGTGCGGCAACTCACCCCGGCGCTGCTCGGCGTCGCGTTCGTGCTGCTGCTGCTGACGATGGTCCCCGGGATCGGCAGCTCCGCCAACGGTGCGCAGCGGTGGATCGTTGCCGGCCCGGTTCAGATCCAGGCGTCGGAGATCGCCAAGGTGGCGCTGCTGCTCTACGGGGCGAGCGTCCTTGCCGAACGTCCCAGGATGACCCGCGATCTCCGCGGGATGGCGCCGTTCCTGGCGATCGTCGGGGTCGCCTGCATGCTGATCGTCATCGAGCCCGACCTGGGGACCGCGATGGTCACCTCGTTCTCGGTCTCGGCCCTGCTGATCGCCGCCGGCGCCAAGCTCCGGCACCTGGCGCTGATCGCCACCGTCCTCGCGGTCTTCGTCGTGATCGCGGTCCTGATCGAGCCGTACCGGATGGCCCGCCTGACGACGTTCCTGAACCCGGGCACCGATACCTCGGGGGCGGGGTTCCAGAGCATGCAGGCGTCGATCGCGCTCGGTTCCGGCGGGTTCTTCGGGGTCGGCCTGGGGGAGAGCGTCCAGAAGGCCTTCTATCTCCCCGAGGCCCACACGGACATGATCGCCGCGGTGATCGGCGAGGAGCTGGGCCTGTTCGGGATCACGGTCCTCGTGGGCCTCTACATGCTGCTCGGCTACGCGGGCTTTCGCACCGCCCAGAAGGCGCGCGATCGCTACGGTCGCCTGCTCGCCGCCGCCCTGACAGCGATGATCATGGTCCAGGCATCGATCAACCTGTTCGCGGTCCTCGGCCTCGCGCCGCTGACCGGCGTCACCCTCCCATTCGTCTCCTACGGCAACAGCAGCCTGATCGTCACCCTCGCGGCCGTCGGCCTGCTGCTCAACGTTGCCGGTGGGGGCAGGGCGGCCGCGAAACCGGCGAGCACCCGGCGGCGAGCGCTGGACCCCCGTGGGTCGCTGCGAATCCTGGATGGCGGCGGCGGCAGGGGTGGAGCCGGGACGGGACAGGTTCGGCGCAGCGGAGGCTCCCGTGCCGCGGGTGGTGATCGCCGCCGGCGGGACGGCGGGGCACGTGGTGCCGTCGCTGGCCGTCGCCGACGCGCTCGTTGAGGCCGGCGCGGAGGTGACCTTCATCGGCACGCGGGAGCGGGCCGAGGGGAGGCTGGTGCCGGCGGCGGGCTACGAGATCGACTACCTCGCCGTGCGCGGGATGGACCGGCACAACCCGATCCGGGCGGCGGAGGCGCTCGCCAAGGCCGGCCTCGCGGTGGGCACCGCCCGCCGCTTGCTGCGCGAGCGCCGGACCGACGCCGTCATGGGCGGGGGAGGCTACGTGGCCGCTCCCGCGGGCCTCGCGGCGATCGCACTGCGCCTACCGCTCGTGCTGACCGAGGCCGACAGTCACCTCGGGATGACCAACCGGGCGCTCGCTCCGCGCGCCCGGCGCGTCTGCCTCGCGTTTCCGATCCCCGGGCGCGACGGACCCCGTTACCTACTGACGGGCAGGCCGGTCCCCGCGGCGATCGCGGCCGCTGATCGCGCCGCCGCCCGGAAGCGATTCGGGATCGCGGTGGGCGAGCGGTGCGTGCTGATCTTCGGTGGCAGCCTCGGTGCCCTGACGATCAACCGCGCCGCCGCGGAGGCCTTCTCCCCCGGCGGGCCGGGACACGCCCGCGACTACCACGTGATCCACATCACCGGCTCCCGCGACCACGACGAGGTCGCCGCGAAGCTCGGCGGCCTCGAGTGCTACACGCTGCTCGAGTACGAGCCCGACCTCGGTGACGCGTTGGCTGCCAGCGACCTCGTGCTCGCCCGCGCGGGCGGCTCGGTCTACGAGCTCACGGCGGCGGGCCGCCCCGCCATCCTCGTCCCCTATCCGCACGCGACCGCGCGTCACCAGCATGCCAACGCCGAGTGGATGCGCCGGGCGGGCGCGGCGATGGTGATCGAGGACGGCGACCTGAGCCCGGCGCGGATCGCGCGCGAGGTCGCCGAGCTGCTCGGCGACGACGAGCGCCTCCGGGCGATGGCGGCGGCCTCGCGATCGCTGGCCAAGCCCGACGCCGCGGCGCGGATCGCGGCTGAGATCCTGAGCGCATGTCCGAGCTGAGCGACGCACCCCTGGGGGCTGAAGCCCCGATGCGCGGGCGGGCGCTGCACTTCATCGCGATCGGCGGCGCCGGGATGAGCGGCCTCGCGCTCGCCTGCCACGCCCTCGGAGCTCGGGTCAGCGGCTCCGACCGAGCCGAGTCGACCTACGTCGAGCGCCTTCGCGCGGCCGGGGTCGAGCCCTCGATCGGGCATGATCCCGACGCCGTGCCGCCGCAGGCCGACGTGGTCGTCTCGACCGCCATCGGGCCCGACAACGTCGAGCTGGTGCGCGCGCTCGAGCGCGGGCAGCGGGTGATCCACCGAGGCGAGCTGCTCGCCGAGCTCTGCGCGTCGAGGCGCCTGATCGCGGTGGCGGGCGCTCACGGCAAGACGACGACGTCCGGCATGATCGCCCACGCGCTGCTCGTGGCCGGCGCCGACCCGGGCTTCCTGCTCGGCGGCGAGTTGCCCGGCGGCGCCGGGGCGGAGCCGGCCAACGCCACCAACGCCCGTTGGGGCGGGGGGCGGTGGGTGGTCGCCGAGGCGGACGAGAGCGACGGCAGCTTCCTCCAGCTTCGTCCCGAGGTCGCCGTCGTGACCAACGTCGAGCTCGACCATCATTCCCACTGGGGAGGGGAGGGCGAGCTGGTCCGCGCGTTCACCCGCTTCTCGGCACACGCCGCGGCCCTCGTCCGGCCGGCCGAGCCCCGCCTCGCCGCCCTCGACGGCGCGGGATCGATCCTGAGCTTCGCCGTCGACGCGACTGCGACCGGACGGCCCGCGGCTCCCGCCGCGCTCGGGGCGACCGATGTCGTCCCGGTCGACGGCGGTAGCGAGTTCACCGTCGTCGCCGAGGCGATCGGCAAGCTCCCGGCGCGTCTCGGGGTACCGGGCCGCCATAACGTCGCCAACGCGGTCGCGGCGATCGGCGCCCTGCTCGAGGCGCGGAAGCTCGACCCCGGCCTACCGCCGATCGAGCTCCTCATCGAATCGCTTGCGAGCTTTCCGGGGATGTCGCGGCGTCTGCAGCGCAAGGGGCGCAGCGCCGGCGGCGCGGTGATCTACGACGACTACGCCCACCATCCGACCGAGGTCGAAGCCGCGCTCGCCGCGCTTGGAGAGCTGCCGCACTCGCGACTGATCGCCGTCTTCCAACCGCACCTCTACTCGCGGACGAAGGCGCTTGCGCCCCGCTTCGGCCGCGCCCTGGCCGCCGCCGACGAGGTCAACGTCCTCGACGTCTATCCCGCCCGAGAGCTGCCGGTCGGAGCGCTCGAGGGGGTGAGTGGCCTGGCGGTGGCCGAGGCAGCCGCCGACGCGGCTCCAGGGCGACGGGTCCGCTGGCTCGTCGACGTCGAGCGC
>Ga0180121_10001226_pt1 | contig 10869 bp, 9 predicted proteins | sample AntDrymUQ5402106_2_FD_129676 | JGI IMG/M metagenome (GOLD analysis project Ga0180121, IMG submission 129676) | Polar desert sand microbial communities from Dry Valleys, Antarctica - metaG UQ540 (21.06) (version 2) (version 2) | ecosystem: Environmental > Terrestrial > Soil > Desert | place...
CAGCCAATACCCGGCAGCCGCCCGAGCGGCATGTGGAACTGAGGTACCTGAACCGAGGACCACGAGTTTCATAGTGTCAATTGTAACGCACGCTGTTAGTGCGATTGGTAGTGTCCCGCAATCTCTGTGCAACCTCCGTGTTCTCTGTGTCTCTGTGGTGAGCAATCGCTAAGCAAGAAGGATCCACCACGAAGACACAGAGAACTCAGAGGACGCACAGAGATTAGTACAAGCGAAGACACCACCAGCCTCCGACAACTGCCTCCGCAAAATAACAAGCGTGCGTTACAATTGTCAGGTAATGGACGAATCACAATTCGAACTGGACGCGCTGGCCGTTTTTTCTCATCCGGACGATGCTGAACTATCTGTATCAGGGACGCTCCTTAAATTGAAGTCCCTCGGTTATCGCACGGGTGTGCTGGATATGACTCGAGGCGAAATGGGCACGCGCGGCACGCCTGAAATGCGTTCTGAAGAAGCAGTCGAGGCAGCTCGCCTTATGAAGCTGGATCTCCGACTTAACCTGGGCCAACCTGATGGACATGTCTGGCCGACCGAAAAAGCGCGTACGGCAGTCGTTCGCGTGATCCGTTTGCATAAACCAAAGATATTACTCACCACACACTGGGACGATCCCCATCCCGATCACGCTAATACGTGTCAAATTGTGCGCGAGGCTGCGCGGCTGGCCACGATGGCGCGTTACGATGAAGAAGAGAAACAAGCGCCAGTGCAGATGCCGGCAATTATGCATTCGCTTTTTTCACGCCACACCGCGCCCTCATTCATTGTCGATGTATCGGATTTTGTCGAGGAGAAGATGGCGTCAATCAGAGCACACGCGTCGCAGTTTTACTGTCCGGAATCGCAGGAACCGGCGACTCGAATTAGTGACGAAGGCTTTCTCGATCAGATCGAATATCGCATGCGCTACTTTGGTTCGCTTATCGGTGTCGAGGCAGGTGAGCCGTTTTACGTGCGTGAAGCCTTGAATGTTGACGATCCGGTAGCGCTCTTAACCAGGCCAATGAACATTTACTCGTGAGCACTGGGGCGGTTTTGAAGAGCGGGGGCAAGCCCGTCTTCCTGACCCTGAGCCTTTCAGACATCATGGGTTAGCCGCATTAAAAGCCTCTCCAGTCTAGAGAAACTCCGAAGTTTAATCAGCTCAGGGTTGGGAAGGTGGGCTTGCCCCCGCTCCGGTTTGCAGCCATTTTCACTTATCACTCAAAACCTCGCGCGCGATGGAAATCAGAGCAGTCGCGCGGGGAGAGTCGGCCTCGAAGTTTTGGGCCAACCCGACGGCGCGTTGATAGTCTTCTTTTGTGAGGGCCCGAAAGATCGCCGGCAAATCAAAGTTCTCAGTCGAATTGGTTCGCACCGAAGTCATGTAGGGTGTTTGCAGCCTGAGTGTGAGGCGGCTGTCCTCACCGCTGAAGCCCTCGACTGAGTTCGCCGCTCTCACAGCCTCCCCAACGATCTCCCAGGCGCGATTACGATCAATAGTGTAGTAAGCGTTGGCAACCCCGATAAGCGCGCGCGGCCGGTCCGGATCGGAACCCCCAATACGGCGAGCTTCCGTCGCTGCCTCATCGCTCACGTCGAGGCCTCTTTGGCGATCTGACTCGCCTAACTGGCGAGCAATCTGGCTCAGCGCCCAGACTCGCTGGAAATGGGTTAACTCGCCGGCGCGGGCCAGGACGAGAGCTTCCTCCACTTTTTTCTTGTCGATATAGTTGATGACCAAACTGACGTCGACATACGGTCGCACCTGCTTGCGAAGTTCTGAATCTTCCAGCTTGTCGACGAAGTCGCGCGCGCGCGGGTCGGCTTTCTCCAACGTGCGCATCGTAAGCTCGAGATAAAGCTGATCGCGTTCTGCCGAGGTCTTGGCCCGGCTGATGCGATCGAGCAGGGATTGTTCAGTATCCGCCGGTTCCTCTTCGGGCCGAATGCCGCGCCTCATCATATCGTCGTCGCGTTTTCTGATTTCCTCACGCACGCTTGCCGACAGGGCGGCAAGTTGTCCACGTATCATCTCCGTGGTTGGCTTTGGCGCATACTGTTCGAACAGCGGCAAAAGGCGCTTGATGATCAAGTATTTTCCTTCAATGCCGGAGGTGGTTTTATCCTGCTCGGGCGGGGCTAACGGCCGCATCAGAATTTGCGTGGCCACGCGAAAAAAAGCGTTGCGTAGTTCCGGCGTCGTTGTTGGCGGCGCACCCGGCCGGCCCATTTGTGACGTGCTGGTTCCGCCGGTCCGATCGATGGTCATGAACATTTGCGGCGTGAATACATACGAACTAAGAAGAGAAACTGTATTGGCATCGGCTTGCGGATCGCTTATAGCGAGGCCAAGTAGTCGTAAGTAGCGCTGGTCAGCGGCTGCAGAATCCTTTTCCTTGAGTGAGGCAAGGAAACTCAGGCCCTGCATCGACACCGTCCCCAGGGCCGGATCGGCAAATTCAAGCGCGCGAGGAACATTGCCGTCCAAAAGTTGCCTGGCCAGCTTTAGTCGTTGAGCCATCGCCTCGGGCAAGTTAGAACCTTCCCACCTTCCGGGGGACGGAGCGTCAGCGGTTTCCTCCGCTTTCTCACGCTTGAGCTTCTCCAGCAACTCCTCTCCCAGAGCCCGGTCCCGTCTGGCCGCCAGTCGCAGGACTTCCGATCGCAGATCGGGCGGTAGCGAACCCGCAGCGCCTCGACCAGTCGCCTGCTGCCGTTGCATGTCTTCTCTAAAAAGCCGTCCAGATTCCTCATCGGCAACGTCGGCGGCATCCCAGGCTTTCTGAAAAAGCGCGCGGCTCTGATCCGGATCAACTTCCCACAAGCCGTCGGCGATGCGCGCAAGTGTACGGGCACGCAACTTCTGATCGTGAAAACTGCGCGCCTCGTTGGACAGGGACACCAACAGCGAGAGGGCCAACGCTCGTTGCTGTTCGGCTTTGGCTTTTGCGGCGGCAGAAAGCTTTTTGCCTTTGGCCGCAACTTTGGTAGGACTTGCAACGGGCGTTGATTGCACAATTGTCTTCTCGGAAGCCTCCTGGGCCTCGGCCATGGGCGCAACCAAAATCAGAGGCAGAAAAGCGGAAAGCAGAGCTGGAACCGGCGACGACTGATCACTATGGGCCATACTGTTTCTCCAGACGAAAAGAGGTGTTAGTTAGACTGAGACGGAGGAATTAAACGTGACCCGCAGTCGTTAGTTCCAAAAAGGACCGCTGTACCCAGGTGCCACTTATTACAGGTACGCGGTGCGGTTTTGGCCGCCACCCGAGCGATGCGATCCACGAAATTGCACCAAAAGACACAAATTTGATTTCGTGCTGGGTTGGGTGATTTGGTTCTTGGGGAAGCCTACACCGCAATCACTTCGAGTTCAGGATCGATCTCCTGTTTGAGCATGCCCTCGATAGCCATCAAAGTCCCGGTAAGTGAGCTCGGGCAACTACCGCACGCACCCTGATAACGAATACTCAAGGTGTGATCCTTCAGCCCAAGGACTTCCAGATAGCCGCCATCGCCCATCAGAGCCGGCCGCACTTTCTCGTCGAGTATGTCGTTTATTTTTAGCAGCCGCGGATCGTCGCTCGTCACGGCAGCTATGGCGCCACCGACAGCGGCCGCTGCTGCCGTAGTTGAGTTAACGGCCTCGGCCGCGCGAATTGGCACCGCCAGGATAGGAAGCAAATCATCCCAGTCGCCCTCGTCCTCTTTTTCAATAGTGATCATGCAGTCCATGTAGAACACCGACACTACGTGATCCACATCAAACAACGACTTGGCAAGCGGATCGTTCTGCGCCAGCTCGGCGGAACTATACGAATGAACCGTACCGTTGCTGACGGCTTCTCTCAGAATAAACTTCACCGCGTTTGGATTAGGAGTCTCTTCGATATCGCTAATTTTTGGCATTGCTCGATCTCTGTTTGTTAACCACGCCTGTCAAAATAATCGACCTCTAAAAAGTTGAATTCCAGGGGACATTATAGCTGGTTTGTAGATTAAGCGCAGTGTTTGACCACGGGGCGGCAGGGTCCTAAGTTCAAGCCTTTGCGTAATCTTTGCGTTCTTGGCGCTCTTTGCGATTAATTGAGTTAAAGGCATTTTTACCGCAAAGTACCCAAAAAGGCCGCAAATGCGCGCAACGAAATCCTCAAACAGGACACTACTTTCCGCGGTGGCGCAGTCACTGACTTGCAGATTTCCGGGCACAAGAAAGGAACGCAAAACTGCTCATTTTATTCGCTGAAACTATTGCCAAAGAGGCAGAGCGGGCATATACTCCGCCCCTCACTTGCCCCCCCTTTTTTAAGGTGAGCCAAGCTGAGATGAGGCAGGCGATTGCGAGGGTCGCCTGCCTCGCCTTTTTGACTGGAACCGTGCGGCGGCCAGGACAGGCATTCCTGTTTGTCCATGTAGCCTGAACCTCTGCGGGGGGCAGATTAAGGGCGCTTTGGTGTGGCAAAGTCCTCGACGAGGAGGACCCACGTCCACTTGCCGCTTGTCTTGAAGGCGCCAAGCCGTATCAGATACAAATCTGCGGCCCTGCCTCTTCTTAAATCTCTCTTGAACCAGGGTAGCAGTGTCGACCGGACCACCAGCCAGTGGTCAACTCCGCCTTCGGTAAAAAGGACCTCGTGCGTATACACGAGGTAATGGTCAAGACTGCCGGCATATCGCTGGGCCCACTTCCAGATGACATCTTTCTTCTTCTGAGGCAATGGTCGCGCTGGGCCTTTGTAAGTGACCCGCACCCGGGACGGGTAAAGATTGCCGTGCACCAGCGAGTTAGATTCGGCCGTTCTCTCACGCCCATGTTCACTCACGAGATTGGATCCCGCTGCGGCAATTTTTTTCAGCGTACGAAGCTGGTAGTCTGCGCGGGTACGAGCCTTTTTGGGTTGAGCTTCGAAAGTTTGTCCATAAGCCAAACTGCTGCTGAGCAGCAGGGTCAGGAGCAGGACTATAAACAGCGGTTCTCGTTTCATTGGTATGTACCTGTTAACTCTGAAACGGGTTTTGGAGTGCGGTGGCAGAGCGAAGCGGCGACACCGCTTTGGATCGCTCGTCACTGGTTCGCTCGACGCTTAATCCAAAGCGCCGTCGCGCTTCGCTCTGCCGGCGCAGTCCAAAAGTGCCATGGGTTTGGCCGGACCCAGGCTCATGATCCATCGGTGATCGTAAACTTAATGTCACGGCTGCTTTCCGACAGCTTCTTATCCGCGCCGTTGTAGGCTGAAACTTGCCATCGGTACGTGCCCTTTTGCATGGGCTTATCGAGAGCGAAGGAAGTGTCCTCGACCCGTTCACCGATGTAGGGAGACGTGGCGCTGGCATCGTCAGCGTAAATGCTGAACTTGTAATAGGCAGCGTCAGGATATGGCTCCCATTTAAGGGCCAGGTTTTGAGCGCTTACCTTCGCACCGGCCTTAGGGTTGAGCAGCTTGAGATCACCCTTGAAGAGATGGGTCGGAGTTATGAATAAGGTCTTATCAGCGGTGACATCGTATTTAGTTGAACTAATCCCCGCGATTCCCGAAGTGGCAAAGACGGAGGAGTCGGTCTCAAACACTTTCGCTAGCAAACTCTCGTACACTTTTGGTTCAACGTTGGTGATAACATACTCGCCCTCTTTGTCTGTGCGCGCTGTATAGGTTTTCCCACCACAACCACCGAAGTACTGATTGAATGTTTCGCATAACTTTACTTCAATATTTTCAGCAGGTTTGCTGTTATACAAGACTCGTCCCTGCACATTACCGGTTCCAGGCGCCGGTTTAATCTTCTCCACTCCTGGAGCGGTGCTGTTTACTGATACAGGAGACGAGCTGGACTCGATCGCGGACCGCGAGTTCTTGTTCAGGTTGCAACTCGTTAACGAGCCGGCGGCTAATATGCAGAAGCACGTAACCATGCATTTGGCAGTTGTCATGGGATAAGCCTTTCTTTGGTCTCTCGCTCAGAAAGCCGTACTACTTTAAAAACTGCATCGTGGTCGAGCGCCCAGATTTCCGATTAAGAAGCTCTACTCATAGAAACCGTAGATGATAACCCATGACGGGGAATTCGAGATCAGAAGAAAAGAATGATCCACGAAATTACACCAACCAACACGAATACAATTGGCCCTTTCGTGTTGTTTCGAGAATCGTCCCCTGGTTCCTCTAACACGCGTTTTCGAGTCTGTGGCTGTCGAAGCTAGCTTCTGACGACCAAAACATCTAGCCTTCAGTTATGAACATCGGCATCACGGTCTATCCAACCTACGGTGGCAGCGGGATCGTGGGCTCCGAGCTGGGAAAAGAGCTGGCCGAACGCGGCCACACGGTTCACTTTATCTCTTCGTCCCTGCCCACCAGGCTCACGCAACTTAGCGAGCGGGTGCGTTTTCATAAAGTCGAGATGATGTCGTATCCATTATTCGAGCATCAGCCATACACGTTGGCGCTCGCCAGCATGATGGCGAAAGTGGCGGAAACTGAGAATCTGGATCTGCTTCACGTACACTACGCCATCCCTCATTCGATTAGTGCCATCCTGGCGCGCGAATCGCTCAAGCCCCAACGTTACCTGCCGGTGATCACGACGCTGCACGGCACTGACATTACGCTCGTAGGTGCGGACCGTTCGTATTTACCGATCACGCGTTACGGCATTGCTCAGTCAGACGGCGTGACGGCCATCTCGCATTATTTGAAAGATGTAACTAAAAAAACATTCCAGTTTGACGACATCGAGGTTATTCCTAATTTTGTTTGCAAGTCGGAATACGCGCGCCATCCGGTTGAGGAGTTGCGGGCCGCGCTTGCACCTCAGGGCGAGCCGCTCCTGGTCCACGTTTCAAACTTGCGCCCGGTGAAGCGGCCGGTTGATTGCGTTGAAATACTTGACCGTGTGTTAAAGATGGGAATCAGGACAAGGTTAGTGATGGTTGGTGATGGGAGCGAACGCCCCAGAGCTGAACAGCGAGCAAACGATCTGGGCATCGCGGACCAGGTTGTTTTCGTTGGCGAGCAACCGAACATTGTGGAATATCTCTCTGCCGGGGACGTTTTGCTTTTGCCGTCTGAGCAGGAATCGTTTGGCCTGGCCGCCCTGGAAGCCATGGCCTGTGAAGTTCCGGTTGTGGCCTCGAGAGTTGGAGGCGTGCCGGAAGTCGTGACGGATGGTGAAACGGGGTTTTTAAGTGAGGTCGGAGATGTTGAGAAAATGGCAGAGGACGCGGCGCGGCTATTGAGGGACGAGGAGCTCAGACGCGCCATGGGCCGCCGTGCTCGCGAGTCGGCACTCTCTAGCTATCGCACCGACGTGGTAATTCCTCGGTACATCCAGTTTTACGAGCGAATTCTCGCTCGACCTCATTCATAATGCCGGCGGCGTGGGCTAAGATGGTTGTGGCAACCGAAAGGCTTATTCCTGATTCGAAGTTTTGCAATTCTCTTACAAAGACTTCGGGAGCGACTTCAGTGAAAAGAACATTCCTAGTCCTCGCACTTGTCCTGCAACTCTCCGTACCCGCACTTGCTCAACAGCCGGTGCCTCAGGGACAAAAGCCCAATCGACCCGAATCCGAAGCACAACAACCCGTACGACCAGGCGAAGATGAAGTCGTCAGGATTACGACCAACCTGGTCCAGGTTGACGCAGTGGTCACCGATAAAAGCGGACGACGGATTACCGACCTACGTCCCGAAGAAATCGAGATACGGGAGGATGGCAAACCGCAGAAGATTGTAAACTTTTCCTATGTCTCGCTCGATGCGGCAGAACCTTCCGTGCGCGTAGAGCTCGCGAAGCCGATCGACAAAACCGCCCCCGTTCCGCCGGTTCGGCTCCGACCGGAGCAAGTGCGTCGAACAATGGCGTTGGTCGTTGACGATCTGGGCCTTTCGTTTGCAAGCGCGCACTTTGTGCGCCGGGCGCTGAAAAAATTCCTGGACGAGCAGATGCAGCCCGATGATTTGGTTGCGATCATTCGCACCGGCGGGGGCATCGGTGCCTTGCAGCAGTTTACTTCTGATAAGCGGCAGTTATATGCAGCCGTGGAAAAGGTGAAATGGAACCCATTAGGACGCGGCGGGGTTGGAGCGTTTGCGCCACTCGGCGGCCAGCCTTCAATGCCGTCCACGCCTACCGGACCAGGGGAAGACGACTCAAGGCGTTCAGGCAATGAAGATCTGGACCAATTTCGCGAAGACATTTTCGCCGTCGGCACCCTGGGTGCGGTGAACTACATTGTGCGTGGTTTGCGGGAATTGCCCGGTCGTAAATCGGTGGTCCTCATATCTGACGGAATTAAGATATTCAGTCGCTCAGACCCTACCGGGAGCGAGCGAATTCTTACTGCGTTGCGGAGTCTTACTGATCTCGCAAATCGCGCCTCAGTCGTCATCTACACGATGGACGCTCGTGGACTGCAGACCCTCGGCCTGACAGCAGCGGATTCGACCTCCGATATGACCTCGGATCAGCTTGAACAGAGCCTGAGCAATCGCCGCAGCGACTTTTTTGAGTCTCAAAACGGTCTGAATTATCTCGCCCAGCAAACTGGCGGACTAGCCATTCGCAACAACAACGACCTGGCGGGTGGCATCAAACGCGTTATTGAGGACCAAAAAGGTTACTACCTCATCGGCTATCGCCCGGAAGAGTCGACCTTTGACGCGGTCTCAGGCCGTCGGAAGTTTCATAAACTGGGACTGAAGATTACGCGGCCGGGTAAGTTTATTGTCCGCATGCGAAACGGGTTTTATGGAATAACTGATGATGATGCGGCGCCAGCCGGGCGGACACCGGCCCAACAGATGTTTGCTGCGCTTGCGTCGCCGTTTGGCGCCTCAGGCGTACACGTTCGGCTTACTTCCTTATTCGCAAACGATGCCAGGGCGGGTTCATATATGCGTTCCCTGCTACATATCAGGGGTCGCGATTTGACTTTTACACCTGAAGCAGACGGTTGGCATAAAGCTGTCTTCGATATAGTGGCCATCACGTTTGGCGACAATGGCACGGTTGTAGATCAGCTTAACCGCACTCACACTATCCGCGCGAAGGGCCTAACCTACGAACGTATTCTTAAGTCAGGGTTTTCTTACCACGTTACCGTTCCGGTCAAAAAGGCCGGCGCCTACCAACTTCGTACCGCCCTGCGAGACGTTCCCTCAAACCGCATAGGATCCGCTAATCAGTTTATTGAGGTGCCGGACATCAAGAAAAACCGGCTGACGATCTCGGGAATCGTGACCAATGGGATGACCCCCCAAGCGTATCGGAAAAGCTTAACCGTTCCGGGGAATCAGGCGACGAATCCAGAAGACACTGTCGAGGAATCAGATCCAGACTCCGGTGCGGCGCTGCGACGACTCAAGACTGGGTCGGTGCTGGTTTATGAATTCGCGATCTACAACGCGCAAATCAATAAAGCGACCGGAAAGCCGCAATTGCAGACTCAGGTAAGACTATTTCGCACCGGACAACAAGTATTTACCGGACAGGAACTCCCGTTCGACGGCGGCACTCAAGTCGATCTGAAACGGCTTGCGGTTGCCGGTGCCATCCAGCTCGGTACAGTGATGGAACCGGGTGAATACCAGCTTCAAGTAATAATTACGGATCCTCTCGCCAAAGAGAAATACCGGGTCGCCACGCAATGGATCGATTTTGAAATAGTTCGATAACGGGTGTCAGGTATCAGGTGTCGGGTGTCAGGTATCCGGTGTCGGGCGTCAGGTGTCGGGCGTCAGGTGTCGGGCGTCAGTGTCGGATGCCAGATATTAGGTATCCTGAATTATTTTTGCGTACAAGGTTTAGGTTGGTTATCGGGCCGCAGGTGTCTCACAATTCGAGCTCGCAAAATCCAAGTTTTAGAAACTACTTAACGAAGGAGGAACCCATGAAAGGATTTCGTGAATTGCGAGTATGGCAACAGGCTATGGACTTGGTACAAAGAATCTACCTGCTGACTCAACTGTTTCCCCGAGAAGAGATTTATGGTTTGACTGGTCAGATTAGGCGCGCGGTCGTTTCCGTACCGTCAAATATTGCCGAGGGACATACCAGGGACCATGTGAAGGAGTATCTACATCACCTTTCGATCTCACAGGGCTCATTGGCTGAGTTAGAAACTCAAATTGAGATCGCACGGCGACTAAAGTACATTTCGTCTGGACAGTTGCAAGAGACTTTGGAAGATGTAAATTCCTTGGGGAAGCAACTGAACGCTCTCCGAAACTCGCTCAGAACCTTGACTCGTTCCATCGGCTAATACCCGAGGCCCACATCGCTTTATGGCATTACCCGAAACCCGACACCCGGCACCCGACACCCGGGCCACCGACACCCCTGCCACTGGCACCCGACACCCGGCACCCGAAACCCGCTCGGGCACCCGACACCCGGCACCCGACACCCGTTCCGGCACCCACTCCATCATCATCGGCACTGCGGGTCATATTGATCACGGAAAGAGCACACTGGTCCAGGCCTTGACGGGGAAGGATCCGGATCGTTTGCCAGAAGAGAAGCGTCGGGGCATCACGATCGATCTTGGATTTGCAGATCTGGATCTGGGCAACGTACGAGTTGGTTTTGTCGATGTCCCCGGACACGAGCGCTTCGTCAAGAACATGCTGGCAGGTGTCCATGGCATTGACGCCGTTGCACTCGTCATCGCTGCCGACGAGGGAGTCATGCCACAAACTCGGGAACACTTCGACATCTGCCGGTTGCTCGACGTGCGACAGGGCCTGATAGTGATTACAAAAACAGACCTGGTCGAGGATGAGATGCTTTCTCTGGTGCGCGACGAGGCCAGGGAGTTGGTCGCCGGTTCGTTTCTCGAAGGGGCCCCGGTCGTCCCGGTGA
>Ga0180121_10001227_pt1 | contig 10866 bp, 11 predicted proteins | sample AntDrymUQ5402106_2_FD_129676 | JGI IMG/M metagenome (GOLD analysis project Ga0180121, IMG submission 129676) | Polar desert sand microbial communities from Dry Valleys, Antarctica - metaG UQ540 (21.06) (version 2) (version 2) | ecosystem: Environmental > Terrestrial > Soil > Desert | place...
AACGCTTATCATGCTGGCCACTTCCCTGGCGCCGGAAATGTCAGGAGTCGAAGACGTGGGCGAGAAAGGCGAGATGCCGGTTATTCTCGAGTCATTTAGATTTGCGAGGAAGTGAAACTCGTAAGCGGCCGAGGAGGAATGCTATGCTGTCCCCAGATCAAGGAATGGCTAGCCCGCAAGAATATTAAGATGTCAAGAAAAAACCGAGAAAAGAATCATTACTTAACCCCGGCGCGTCTCGCATTAACTCTCCGCGTTTTGTCGCTTGTTTCTGCTTTTGGGATTTCAAGCTGCAACTCTACAGATGGGATTGGAAAGCCAGGGCCTGTCTCAATCAACCCTGCTAAGCCTGCGCCGGCCGCTCCCGGCCCGATGGTGACGTTGCCTCCTGTGGTACTTGATACTGAGTTGAAAGGTATGAATGGGCGGCCCATCAAAATTTCGGACTATGCCGGAAAGGTTTTGGTGGTGAACCTATGGGCCACCTGGTGTGGACCGTGCCGCATGGAGATTCCCGAATTGGTAAAGTTTCATAAGGAATTTCGAGCGAAGGGTTTGGAGGTGGTCGGTCTCTCAACCGAGAATCCGGAAGCTTCGGCGGCGGGCGTGCGACGCTTCGCGCAGGAGTTTAAGATGGACTATCCGGTGGGTTGGGCCACCCCGGAGGTCGCCATCACTCTGATGCAGGGGCGTGAAGCGATTCCTCAGAGCTTTGTAATTTCGCGCGACGGCCGCATTTTGAAACGGTTCGTCGGATTTAGTGCTGCTGCCACGCCTCAACAACTAAGAGATGCTATCGAAGAAGCTCTGAAGGGGTAGGATTCATCATCGCTTAACTTTTTCATCCTCGGCTTCTTTTGCGGCTTTCAAACTCCGCTCACCTTCTTGCTTGAGCTGTTGAGCCTCACGCTCCAGTTTCTCGTCTTGCAGCCCATGGGCCACTTGCTCTTTCGCTTTACCTTCAATCACCTTCATTTCGGCTTCGACGCGATCCTCAACTTGATCTATCGGAGCGGGCTCATTCATTTCATCCTGGGTCATGATCTTGTTCTTATCTATCTCCATATAGAACCTCCGTTCTACGTGATCACTCTCTACTTAGTGAGCTCAGTGTAGCGAAAGTCCTTTAGTGAGACCAGGCTTCCGATGGTTCTATTGCTAACCCGTTACAAAAAGATGACATTCCCATCGGCGGTCGCCGGTAGGCCGTTCGCTGGTGGTCGGGTCGACAAATGACGACCCGAGCGTTAGTCTTGCATCAATGATTCGGAGCCTTCCTTCAGTAAGAATCGTCCGGTTTGTGCTGGCCCCTGTCCTCAGCCTTTGGATAGCTGGCGCCGGATGCATGATTGGATGTGAAGGGATGGTCGCGGCCGCGGCGACTGTTCCAAGCTCTAGCCCAGAGAAGCATTCAGGTCCCCATTCAGGGCGGAAAACCACGATAGTTGTTTCCGGTCACGCCTGCCCATCAAGTGGATCCCATACCTGTTGCGAAAAAAACGCTGGTGAAACGAAACCAGCAGCTAAGCGAACCAGCAAGTCAGACACCACTCTGGTAACGGTCGGTGGAGCATCGTCTGGCTTGATGAAAGGCTGCCCGCTTGCAGTGGGTAGGGCGGCGATTGCCGCGAAGATACGCGATAAGGAATTCGATGCCGCTCCCGTACTCGCCCATTCGATTCTGCCTGCTGAGAAGGTGCTGAAGCGAACCGCTCCGCTTTATACTCCGGTTCGATTACCCAATCGGGGACATACCTACCTCCGCTGTTGTGTCTTCCTCATCTAGAGATCTGCCTCCGATGGGACAGACATTCCGTCTGCCCTCAGCGATATCAGTGTGTTCGCTGATATCAGGCAATAATCTTTTTTAGTTTAGGGAGAACAAATTGAAAAAATTTAGAGGGTTCGCCCTGGGCCTCGCGCTCGGGCTAGCTGCCGCGATTACAACTGTTGGGTTGGCTCAGAACTCAACCCCGAAAGACCAACAAACTAAGTCTGAATCGTGTTGCGCAATGGAGTCGTGCTGCTGCAAGGGTGATTCGTGCTCAATGAAGCACGACACTAAGAACCATTCATCCAAAGATGGATGCTGCTGCTGCAGTGGTGACTCGTGCACCATGAAGAGAAAGGACCAGCAAAAGCAAGGTTAGGTCCGCACCAGGCGCCGCAGCCTCTCGCCCGCATCTCGATTCTTGGAGCCGAGTTCTTCTGCTCCATCTCGGGGTGCGGGCTAGGTTGCCGGAGAAGGGACGGTTAGAGCTGGCAGTTAGTTGCCGACAGGCGCAAACGGATAAGACGGCTGCGCGCTCGTTTAGGCCGTGAGGTGGTTCTGAAAAAACGATGTTCGCCCGCTGTCCGGACCTCGAAAGTCCCGCTCTGACTCTTCTGAGTCCTTCCACCAGGGCACGTAAAAGGTTGGCGGCGACTCTTCGCGCAGGATGGCCTGCATAATCCAGGCCAAGCTTTGCGAATTTTCTAACCCGAGATCCTGGGCAAAGTGGACATGCTCGTCGTTGATAGAACTGGAACATTCACGGAAGGCAACCACGAGTCGTCAGCGTCGTTTGATGGCCAGGATGCGGGCTTACTTGGCGTCGCCAACCCGATTGAGAACACGACACCCAATTAGCACCGGCACAGACGTGGCCGTGAAGAGTGCGGGAGGTTACCCTGGTAAAGGGGGACCTGCGAGGTATTGTTCGGAGCCTGGTGAAGTAAGGTCCAAAGTTTGGAGATAATCGGTCAATGAGAACCAAATTCTTACTCATAATTCTTGTCATACTGGCACTGGGCGCCTGGACTCTGTTGGTGATGAAGCCCGGAGGTGGCGCTACAGAGATCGCGCACGAACAGGGCGGGCCAACAGTGGCTGCGCACAATACGGCCCCACGTGCCGGCAACGAGGCAAAGCCGCGAATCCCCGCGTACCAATTGGCTTCCGAAGTCGGAAACCTTTCTCCAACGTTGGCGGCGTCAGAGTTCTTCGGCAAGGCCCGAGAAGCTTATGAGGTAGCAAAAAAGATTCCCGAAACCCTGGCTCAGCTGCCCTGTTATTGCCATTGCGATCAGGTCGGGCACAAAAGTCTTCACACCTGCTTTGTTGACGATCATGCGGCACACTGCGCAGTTTGCGTCGATGAAGCCCTGTTAGCTTACCAGCTGCAAAGAGATGAAAGGCTGACACCGGAGCAGGTGCGCGAAAAGATTATTGACAAGTATTCAGTTGAACATCAGCACCAGTGAGGTTTCAAAAAGTGAAGCGAAGGACTGTGATGGCATTCGCCGTCGCCCTGCTCGTAACGGCCGTAGCCAGCGCCCATGACCTGTTCATGAAGCTCGATTCGTATTTTCTGGCGCCAAATACGAGAGCCAGCGTTCGCCTCCTGAATGGAACTTTCCAAAAGAGCGATGGGCTGGTCGCTCGTGACCGTTTCAGAGATATCAGCCTATATGCTCCGGATGTCAGTGGGCCTATCAGCCAGTCGGTGATGTGGCGCGACGAGGGAAAGACGACGGTGATGGACGTCAAGACCGGTGGACCTGGAACTTATCTGGCGGGAGTTTCAACCAAACCTAGAGAGATTGATTTGAAGGCCGCCGAGTTCAATGATTACCTCCAACACGACGGCATCCCTGACATTCTTGCCCAGCGAAAGAAAAACGACGAATTGAACAAAAACGTCCGCGAGCGTTATTCCAAACACGTGCGCGCTATCTTTCAGGTGGGAGACAAGCTTTCCGACGATTACAAGAGACAACTCAATTACCCCGCTGAGGTCATTCCTCAGCAGCATCCCTACGCTTTGAAAGTGGGAGATACGATTAGTGTGCTTTGCACGGTGGAAGGCCAGCCCGTGCCGAATCAATTTGTCATGGCCGGGTGGGAGTCGCGCGACCGGAAACTGCATTTACTAGACGCGCGCACAAACGCGGGCGGCCTCGCGACCTTCAAACTCGCCGGTGCAGGGAAGTGGTACGTGAAGTTCATTCACATGACGCCGCTCTCGCATCCTGATCTCAATTACGAATCGAAGTGGGCCAGCTTGACCTTTGAAATCAGGAACAGGAGAAGAGCCTCCTGAGCGCACAGAGACGTAACGCACCACGCCTGCTTTGTACTTCTCCTCTACTACCGTTATCACGTCCCTGCGTGTACTATCAAACCAAACGAATGAGCGAAGACTTTACGCGGAATTAGCGCATAGTTCTCCCCTCGCTCATTCGACAACCAGATGTTTGAAGGGAGGGTTAGTATGAACTTTTCGATGCAAGGGACTATGACGGAGGCGGTCAGCGTGGCTATTTTGCTGGCAATGTCTGCAGTTTCGGTGCCGGCGCAGAAAGAATCGAGGACCAAGGACTCGGCGCGGCATGCAAGCACGGCGGCGAAGACATTCACCGAAATCATGAACGTCAGAGACAGAGCGATTCCCAAGGAGTTGCTGGATAAGGCTGAGGCGATAGCGGTCTTCCCAGGTGTGATTAAAGCGGCATTCATTGTGGGTGGCCGCGGCGGTCAGGGCGTCATCAGCAAACGCGTAGGACGAGGCTGGAGTGCTCCCGCGTTTTTCAACCTGAGCGGCGGAAGCTTTGGAGTGCAGATAGGTGCGCAAAAGAATGATTACGTGTTTCTGATCATGAATGACGAAGGCGTGAAGGGTCTGCTCGAGGATAAGTTTGAAATGGGCGGCGAAGCCGGCGTAGTTGCTGGTCCGGTTGGTCGCGAAGTGGCGGCATCCACAAATCCCACCCTGGATGCCGGTATCCTCTCCTACTCACGCAGTAAGGGTGCATTCATCGGCGCAGCTTTGAAAGGCGCAGTGATCAGTCCAGACAATGATCTTAACGAAGCCATCTACGGTATGAAGGCGACTCAGGTCTTGATTGGAAAGCCGATGTCGTTAAGCAAGATGCCACCTAGTGTTCGCATTTTCCCGCGCACACTTGCGCGCTACTCGATTCGCTAAGACATCGCAACCACAATGTCTTCTTTCGCGCGCAGCGCAACAAAGGCTTGACGCTTTTGTTTGCGCGCCCTAGAATGCGTGTCGACGCCTTTAGGATTGTTCATCAATCGAACGTCAGGTATCCGGCACCGGAATATTTAACTTATGCTCCCCCGCACTCAGCGACAAAAAGAGATACTTGATTATCTCACTCGCTTCCTTGAGCGACATGGTCACGAGCCTTCCTACGCGCAGATAGCCAGACACTTCGGAGTTAAATCGAGAGCTACGATTGCCAAGCATGTAGCCGCACTTGAGAAGCGAGGACTGCTTACGCGCAAGAATAAAGACGGTGCCTTTGCTCTGACGGTGAAGGTTGATGACAGCGATGCGCTTTGTGAGGTCAGATTCCTCGGATATGTCGCTGCTGGTGCCCCCATTGAAGTCGTCGAAAATGCGGAGACGATCCCCGTGCCGCGTTTCTTGCTCGGGCGCGTGCGCCCGGAACGAGTCTATGCGCTGCGGGTGAAAGGCGATTCGATGATCGATGAGCACATATGCGACGGCGATATTGCCTTAATCGAGAATCGAACCGACGCGCGCGATGGTGAGATAGTGGTGGCCTTACTCATTGAAGAGAACCAGGCGACACTGAAGCGACTCTTTCGACGCGGCTCTAACGTCGAACTCCATCCAGCCAACTCTCAACTCCAGCCTTTGACCGTGTCGGCAAACCAAGTTGCCGTGCAGGGAATCTTCCGCGGGCTACTTCGTCCCAGCAGTTAACCTACTGACTTTACACCGTTTAAACTACCTTCCGTTATGGTTTTGGTGGGATTCCGGTGGAATATGGGCTCTGGAAAAGGTTAGCTCGCCTTGGTTTTGCGGGCACCCTTAGTCAGAACCTGATCGGTGTCGCGCTTAATCTCGAAGACGCATTCTTCAGGCTTCTTGTCCTGGCGCAAACCCAGGAAGACTGGATGGCGCATACGCCCGTCGGCCGTCCACTCGGAGAACTTGACCTGAGCTACCAGCCTGGGTTTCACCCACTGCACAGGTTCGTTGGTCTTGGGTTTGTCGACGAAGGGGCAGTCCCTGGTCTTGAGGGGCTGCATCAGCTTGTAAGTCTGGGCCAGAGTCTGATGAGTGAAACCGCCCCCGGTGTGTGCAACATAATGGAGTTTGCCGTCACGATAGAGGCCAACAACGAGGGCACCGAAATATTCGCGTGAGTTTCGCGGTTCGGTGTGACCGCCGATGACCACCTCCGATTGTTGAATAGTCTTTATCTTCAGCCACTCGGCGCTGCGTCGTTGCGCGTAGGTGCTTTCCAGGCGTTTGGCGATCATTCCTTCCAGGGGAACTTTCGCGACCACCTCGAAGAGCTTCTCGCCCTCGCCAATGATGTGGTCGGAGTATCTGATGTTCTTGGACGACTTGAGTATTCCTTCCAGCATGGCCTTGCGATTGATCAGTTTGCATCCCATCAAATCGAAATGGTCGAGATAAAGGAGGTCGAAGACGTAAAATGCAATCCTCGTGGTTGCTGCGAGTCGTTGGATGTCGCCGGCATTCTTTCGTCCCAGCCGCCGCTGCAGTAACTGAAACCTCGACACGCCGTTTTCGTCCAGGGCCACAATCTCGCCGTCGAGAATTACCCTTGAGCCACGAATACTTTGCGCGATTTCTGCTAACTCGGGATACTGCGCCGTCATCTCGATTTGGTTTCTGGAGATGAACCGTGCTTTACCGTTCCTGATAAAACAGACCGCGCGCACACCGTCCCACTTGGTTTCGAACAGCCAGTCAGGATCCGAAAAAGGTTCATCAACAAGCGTCGCCAGCATCGGTTTGATTAATTTCGCCATAGCAACCCGTTTGGCGCCTTGGCATACCTCTTTCGAATCTGCGGCTTTGGCCATTTGGTCTGTCCCGCTAAGCCCGTCCGAGTTCTTCACCGTGCATATCTGTTTAAGTTTTCCGTCCTGCCTTTACCCTTCAATACTCGCCAGTATAGCCTAGCTCCGCTTGGGTTTACTTGGCGATTATTGTTCGGCGTAGCGCCTGACAACCCTATCCAAACAGATACGGAGGCTATCCGATGAGATAGGAATCCAGTCCTCGGAAGTGAGATTCGGGCAGACTCCGGAAACAAGATTTTAGATTCAACTCTCGATAACTCCCGCAGTGACTCTGGTTTAATGAGGCTGGCTTTTCTGGTTCACGTGGCGCAAGCGCGTGGCACGTGATTGGCAATAGACCACCGCGGCTCCCACGATTCGATTGAAGGTTGAGCCGCTACCGGTAAGAAGCTGATCCACCCGATCGCCCACTTACTACGTGATTGAGGGTCGAGCCGCTTTCGACCACTGCCTGGAAAGGCAAGAGGAGGATATATGAGAAAACAGACTCTAAAAAGCTTCACGATGTTAATGATTGTCGTGGCAGTTTCGTTCGTGACGGCAGTAAGTTCTGCTAACGGTCAGTCATCCCGCATGGTCGTTGCGGACATTCCATTCGACTTCAACGTTGGCGGTAAAGTGCTTATGGCCGGTGAGTACACTGTCAAAGCATTCAACGCAAACGGCGACGCGTTGGCGATTAGCAATAAGCAGTCGAACAAGACTGCGATTCGGCTTACGCTCGCAATCGAGGCGGGCAGAGCGCCGGAGCAAACGAAGCTGGTGTTTCACCGCTACGGTCAGCGCTACTTCCTTTCCGAGGTTTGGTCAGCCGGCGAGAGAACTGGGCGGATGTTGCACAAGTCCAGGGAAGAGCGGGCCATCGAAAGCCAACTCGCAGCCATTCCTTCGAAGAGCGAGCTTGCGAGCAGCGCCTACGAAATCGTCGAGATCGTGGCCATGGTTCGCTGAAGCCGCAGTTTAACTTTCCCCGCGCGTCAGGAGACGGGGCACGGCTTACGAACTCGCTCCTGATTGTAGAAGCCAGAACGGCAACCGAAAACCCCTCCGGTTGCCGTTCTGGCTTTGTGATCCGGCTGGGAGCACAGGGCGTCGCCTGCATGAACGAATAGCGAAGTGGCCCAGACTTCAGTCTGTGATTGGGGCGGTAGTAAAGGCTCTCCGACTTATACGAAAAGCGAGTATCTCAAGGTTATCGCGAAAGCGGTCGAGCTTCGGGTGACCGTTTTCTATTGTCCCACACCGAAACAATTCTGAGTTATTTGAGTATTCTGAAGCCTAAGTAGAAAAGAATATTTGGTTATTGTGAGAGAGAGAAAGAAAGCCCTTCGATTACTTTAAGAAATGTTCTCAGAATACTCAGAATTCTCCGCACGCCTGTGGATACTCTCTTAGCAGCGTTCGTGAGTGTCGGCACACTATAGGCCCACATAGACAACAGCCGGCACCTGCCTGCCAGCCTTGCGCTTATAATTCATTGTGTGATTATCCTTACCTGGAGCCGGCTGCCGGAGTTGAACCGGCGACCTTCTAATTACGAATCAGACGCTCTACCAACTGAGCTAAGCCGGCTTTTCAACCAAAACGAGACGCGCGTTCCTGAAGGATTGCACTATACGAATGCGCAGTTTGTAGTGTCAAGCAGCCGAATCGAAACCGGGAGGAACAGCGATGGGCAGGGAACAAATGCGAAACCTCGAGACGTTCAAGATCGGGGGCAGCCAGGTTAACGAGTTTGAGTATCAGAAGCACCAGGGCGAGATGACTGAACAATTGGAACATCATCCGGACGCGGTTCCCAGGTCAAAGCAGCCCACGCAGGCAGAGCGCGTGAAGCAGATCATGGAAGCCGCGCGTCAGAAGGTTGAGAAGAAGAGGAAGAAAGAAGCCGCGAAGGCTGGACATTCCGAGCAGAAGTCCAAGGCCAAGCCAGCTGCAAAGGTCGCTGGAAAAGCCACTAAGAAAAAGTGATCCTGAATCTCCGGACAGAACCCCGAAACGACACTCGGAGTCAGCGAAATAGTTTGCAGAGCGCAGGTGTGATCTGTCTGCGGACGTCGCTTCTCCTGTTCGTCTTGTTAGGTTGCCGGTGGGAACTGCTTTTCGCTCAGAGGAAGACCGCAGCGCCGTCGGGCAAGCTACCCTCGGCCGAGAAACTGGTAGACAACTACTTAAAAGCCAGCGGAGGGAAGAAACGCATGGCGCTCATCCGCGATGCGACTTACGAGTGGACGATTCAACTAAAAGACCAAACGATGGGCAATGCCCGGACGCAAATTAAAGCGCCTGGCTCCGTCCGCATAGAGATGACCTTCGGCAACGGGCAGATTATTTCAGCGGCAAATGCGAGTTCGACCTGGGTCTACGGCCTAGATGGACACTTGCGTACACTCACCGGCGCGGAAGCTGCCGCCGCCAAGCTGCAGGCGCTGTTGGATGCAAACCACCTTGTTGATTACAAGAAGCTGAATGTGCTGGCTCGTGTAGTCTCACTGGGCGAAATAGCTTCCGAGCCGGCTTACATCGTCGAATTCTCCAGCCGCAACGGAGCGCGACTGCGTTACTGGTTTAGCGCGAGCAGCAAGCTGCCGGTGCAGATTGAAGACGAGGAGCGCAAGACTATGGTGCGCTTTGCTGACTATCGTTTCGAAGTCGCGACAAATGTGCTGGAGCCGCATCACGTCGCCTTGAACACTGATGGCTCAGGGGAACTGACTTTTCTGCTTCAGCGAGTGAGCTACAACATGGGAATCCGGGATTCGGCCTTCGATCCTCCGCCCGCAGCTGAAGCTCTGGATGTTCCGGCACTGCTACGCGAAGTGGCGCGCAATCAGGAGGAAGTCGAGAGGCGAGTTACTGAGTATGCGTTTGTCCAAAGAGAGACAGATCGGGAATTCAGCAGCAAGGGCGAGGTCAAAAAGGAGACAGTCAAGGTCTTTGAAGTTTTCCCCCTGGCCGACCGAGAACCGATTGCGAAACTGGTAAGCGAGAACGGTGTGCCGCTTTCCGGTGAACGTGCAGCGAAGGAAACAAAGCGTGTTACAGAGGAGTTTTTGAAAGCGGAGCGCGATCGTGAGAAGAACGGACAGAAAGCAGTGCGCCGTCGCGCGGAACGATTGCGAAAAAGGGCAACGCCAGCGAAGGCGGACGAAGACGATGACCCTGTCATCTCGCAGTTCTTGAAAGTTTGCGAGTTTGTATCTCCGCGCCGCGAAAAGTTTCGCGAACGTGACGCTGTTGTCTTCGATTTTCGGCCTCGTCCGGGATATCGCCCCCGTAACCGCCAGGAGAACTTGATCTCGAAAGTTGTCGGCGTAGTCTGGATTGATCCAGTTGATAAGCAGGTAATGCGACTTGAAGCGCGACTCGCGGAGAGTTTCAAGATGGCAGGCGGGTTGTTGCTGTCGCTGCGTCCTGGCGCGGGATTCGTGATCGAGCAGATGCGTATGGCTGAGGGCATTTGGCTACCGCGACTGGCGCAGGTCAATCTATCAGTAAAAGTTCTCTTGTTCGGCGGTGGCGATTTGAACAAGTCCATCGAGTGGAGTGACTACAAACATTTCAAAGGCGATGTCGGCGAATACAAGCTTGATGCGCCTAAAGATGTTGCGCCGGAGAAGAAGCCGTAGCGGTCGCTAGGGAGTCCCGTAGGGACGCAATGTTTATAGTTCCAGGCATCCAATTCGAATCCAGCGCTAGAGGGGCGAAATGTCGCTCACTAGAAAACTCGAGAAGCTTGTCCGTAGGTTGTTGATTCATTTCAGCGCCGACGGCGCGAACTGTGAAAGCCTGGGGCATCGCCCCAGGTAGGCGCACATCAAGGATTTGAAGCGCTGAAGGCGCGTAATACGATCGCCTGGGCAGCTCTGCCGAAAGGGCAGCGCAACAGTCTTAATCGGATTGATTGTTCTCTCAGTTGAGACTTAACATTTTCTATGCAACATGTAATCGTGATCGGCGGCGGACTCGCCGGAGTTGAAGCAGCGTGGCAAGCGGCG
>Ga0180121_10001228_pt1 | contig 10863 bp, 9 predicted proteins | sample AntDrymUQ5402106_2_FD_129676 | JGI IMG/M metagenome (GOLD analysis project Ga0180121, IMG submission 129676) | Polar desert sand microbial communities from Dry Valleys, Antarctica - metaG UQ540 (21.06) (version 2) (version 2) | ecosystem: Environmental > Terrestrial > Soil > Desert | place...
AAGAATGGGAAACAGAATCGAAGCCAACAGAGCGCCAATGTAGTCGAACGCCAAGACTCGAGAGACCAGTTCCTTAAACTCGACGTGATCCTTCAAGATGCGCAGCAGCAGTGGTATCTCGAGGCCCACGAAAACACCAATCGCAAAAACCAGGAAATAGAGGACGCCGTAGAAATAGCTGACGCGGGAAAACGCGAGAAACAGCAGAGGCGCCGAAAACCCGCCCAGCACGGCGACGGCGAGTTCGATATCGACGAAACGACGAGCGAGTCCCTTGTCGATAAAGCGCGAAAGCCAGGATCCAACCCCCATCGCGAAGAGATAGATCCCGATGATCAGAGAGAACTGAGTAACTGAGTCTCCGAGGACGTAACTCGCGATCGTCCCGGCGAGTAGCTCATAAATGAGACCGCAAGTAGCGACAATGAGAACATTAAGAAAGAGTAGTGGCGCTCGCTTCATGTCGGTGTGTTGTCCAGAGAGGTGTGTGGTGAATACCTAAAAGGCCCTTCGGTAATTTGCAGGTTGGGAAGGGGGCAAAGCGGAGCGCGCCCCCGCTCGAGATTCGCAGCCATTCAACCTGAATTCACGATTCAAGCTCAGGAACTTTACAGCTTGAGCGGGGGCGCGCTCCGCTTTGCCCCCTTCCTGACCTGCAAGTTAGCTGGGCTTGAGCCGTCCCTTTTGGCGTCTTGCCTGTGCTTGGCACCACAGCACTCCAAAAGTTCAGTGACAGTACCGACGGGTGGTAAAATGCACCTCCCCGGTTCATTCATGTCTCGGATCGAGACGAAACTCTAACCGTGAATCGCCGCAGCGATAATCAGTGCGCTGCCGAGGATCACGGAGGCAATTACGATGGCCAGTGCAACGTTGTGATCCTCTTCGAGCTCCTTTCGCACGGAAAACGGCGTAACCTTCTCGATGATCACGAATGCCAGCGTGAAAATCACCAGTCCCATTAGAACGAATAACAGCGTAGTAATCAGGACGGGCAGGAGTTCTCTGAAGGGCACAATCAATCCGCACATCGTCGGCACGTACAATCCTATTGAATGAATCAGCATCATTTTCCTCCGCGTAAGCCGTAATGCCAGAAATGGAAAGACCGGTAGCCATTCTGTCGCGCATCGGGCGGCAACTGGCGTCGTGAAGATGTCCCGAGCTCCCAACCGAGCATTGCGCCGACGGTGTATAAAGAAATCACACCGACGCCTAATACGGTATAGAGTTTTTTGAACACGTCCTTCTCCTCAATTCACCTCACAACGAGGCACTGATTCTAAAACGTATCGGACGACGAAAGCGGGCACGCCGGCGATCTAGCTAATCATCGTCCGAATCGTCGCCACCGCCAAACATGCTTTCTGACCATCGCCTGCGCTCAAAGCTGATGTGATAGATCAGCATGATTGCCGGAACGATTGACAAGGCAATCAACGCGAACAGGAAATTGAAACCATACGCGACATTCTGCTCGATCTTCACGGTTAAGAAAGCCGGTTGCTGCCATTTCTCCCACTGGCCCTCGAGGCGAAGAATGTATCGCCCTGCTGGCAATGCCGAAGTGTAAGCAGAGTCTGTCCGTCCGCCCTCGCTCCACGACTCGCCGCCGTCGACGCCGTAGTAATAGGAGATGTCTATCGGAAATGACTGAACCAAACCCGTTTCGTCGTTAATCAGGTCGCCTTCCAGAGAAACCCAGCTATTATCGACCTGAGATTCGGCCGTAATTCTGATGTTGCTTCGGCCCGCGAACTCGAAGGGCTCGCTAAAGAACACGTGAGTCCCATCGGGATTCGGAAGCGGTGAGAGGGTAATACTTTGCCAGAACACTTCCCGCTTCGAGCCCGAAGCGATGAACACCGCCAATCCGGCGAAGATCGCCACGCCTAAAAACATGAGCCAGTATTTATAAATCCACTTATGCGGGTAGGGTTGATTCGGGGCAACCGTCGACGGACGAGGAAGGCCGCCGACGGCGAACGTCCTTTCGACCTCCGCGACGGGCATGTAGGTTCCGAGCGACCAATTAATCTCTCCCGTGGTAAGTTTCTTCTTCTTATTCGGTGCTTGCTGATCGTCTGAGACCGGCACGAATGAAACTTCTTTGGACAGCATCTCGGGCGGATGAACGTAATCTAAACCGCGCACGAGTTCGCCGGCCTCGACCTTCCAGTAAAACTCACCCAGGACGGATTCGACGATCGCCTGAGCGTCCTGAAAAATCTTGAAGTTCTTACTGCGGAAGCTCGCAGTCTTCGCTGATTCGAATACGTCTCCAGGAGCGACAGCTTGAACATAGTTCCAGTGATTGTCGCTGTGCACGAGCCAGCGAAAACCTATTTGCGGATTGTAGAGAAGATACTCGCTCCAAAAGTACTGAATGCCCTCGATCATCACGCTGCGCTGCATAGCGCCGATTACGGTCATCTTTCCTTCGGGGAGCTGGCCACTTGAGCCGATTGGAATGATCGGGTCGAAGGAGAGCTTCTTGAGCGCTTTCAGAAAACTAAGTTGCCCCCGATTAACGTCCAGCAGGGAGTTACAGTTTGGACACGTCACCCGCTCCGTCTTGTCCGGCGCGTGCAGCTCAAGCGGGCCAGCGCATTTCGGACAATTCAGCTGGGCTGCTCCTACCTGGCGCTGCTCCCGTTCAGGCGCGCGGGTCGTGGTAATTCCGAGATCGGCCAGAGTGACTTGATTACCCAGAAAGATAAGGGGCGGCGATTCGTTGTAATCAAGCGTTCCAAAAACACCGTTGGGGCCTGAGAGGTCAGCGTAGTAATACGTCTCGCCGGGGGTCAGCAGGTAGGGAATCTCGCCCTTTGCACCACGAGCAGTTGCTCTGCCTGTTTCCGCGACCATCAACGTGGCCTGCTGGGGAAGCCCTTGAACGGTCTGGCCAAGCTGCAGTTGGTCGAACGAAGGAAGCTGAACCCCTTCCGTAGCCGGATACTGGAAAGTGAGATAAAAACGGCCCTGAGCTTCGGCGAGCCAACCGAGCCATCCATTTGAAAACGTAGCGTACCACTCGTCCCACTGCCCGCCCATCTCGTGATCGAGTTGGGCACGACCCGTCAGCTCAAACGAAACTCCCCGCCAGGTGCCGCGCAGGCCAATGTCGAGTGGCGATCCAGTCTCTACAAGTTCGGCGACCTTGCCCAGATCTTTGAGTTCGCGATCAGTTCGAGCGACCGCCGAGCGACAGTAGCCGCAGATGACGACGACCGACTGACCGCTCTTAAATTCGACGGGCCCGCCGCAAGCTGGACACTGCGCCTGGAGCACGCTCATCTAGCTCTCCCGCACCCCCACCCCAAGCGGGCTGTCCGCTTGGGGAGCCCTGGCGCTGAACGAGCCGATGTGGAATCGGAGTAGCATACGGTTATTTACTCGCACTGCGGCCGACCAACTCCTCCATTGCCGGCTCATCTTCCTGGATCAATCGGTCTAGAACCCGAACTGTCACGGCCGTAGCACCGAGCAGCTCCTTCAGCATTGTTTCCCACGACCAGGATTCACGATTGCGACAGCAATAAAGGTTAAACGTAGCAGCGCGGAATTCCGGATAGGTGTGACAAGCAAGATGCGATTCGGACAGCAGCGCCAGACCACTGATGCCGTCTGGCAGCGAAAATTGGTGCCAGACCACTTCTCCCTGCACGTGAAGATCCAGATCGCTGATCACTCGATCAAACACGGCGCGCATTCTTCCGAGGTCGGTCAGTATCGCCGGATTACAGCCGACTGCGTCAATAACCCATTCTGTGCCAAGAATCATATTGAGTGTAGGCAACGGTCCGCGTGCACGTGCAGAGAGCTCAGTCTTGATATCTGATGCCGAAACTGAATTCGCTCCGGAAGCAATTGCGCGAGAGAATATGTCAGCGGAACTACAAATTCAATGTGGGAAGTACGCTGAAAGCGTTGGCTAGTTCCAGCCCAGGGTTGGAGCAACCCTGGGATTCCAGTTTCCAACCCATACTTTCGCGAACTCTGAAAGAGTCGCGAAGTCGCCTGCGCAGCCATTTGCCAACGCTTTCAGCGTTACGATCCTTTGGTACTTAGGTCCCCAGGGTTGCCGCAACCCTGGGCTGGAACTAGCCAACGCTCTCAGCGTAACTCGCAGCACGAGGAGTTTCACACAGCCTTCTTAGAAACTCTTTTTAGGCCATTACTTTTCCAGGTACCATCCGTGACATCCGCCGGGAAGCCGCGGCATACTACTGCCAATGAACCTACAAGAACTGGAAGAGCTATTGCGAGCATTCAAGAATGGTGAACTCGCGACGGACGAAGCTGCACGGCATATCAAGAATCTTCACTTTGAAGACATCGGCTTCGCCAAGGTAGATCATTCGCGTACGTCGCGCCAGGGCTTTCCTGAAGTTGTATTCGGTGCAGGTAAAACGCGCGCGCAGGTGGTAGGCATCGTCGAGCGTTTAGCGCGACGTTCGCCGAATGTGATTGTCACCCATACTGACGCGGGCACGTTTGGCGAAGTGCGAAATGTGGTGATCGAAGCCGAATGGCATGAGTCCGCTCGGTTGATTCGGATCCAAAGAGATCGTACCGAACTAGGTGTGGGTAAAATTTCAGTTGTTACGGCGGGCACGAGCGACATTCCGGTGGCTGAGGAAGCGGCACTGACGGCCGAGGCGATGGGAAACCGCGTCGAGAGGGTTTGGGATGTCGGCGTTGCCGGGATTCATCGCGTGTTGGCGGAGCGGGCGGTGTTGCAGCGCTCGCGGGTGGTGATTGTTGCCGCGGGAATGGAGGGAGCGTTGCCTTCGGTGGTTGGTGGACTTGTGAGCGTGCCTGTTGTTGCCATACCGACGAGCATCGGTTACGGCGCCTCGTTTGGTGGTCTGGCTGCGCTGCTCGGCATGCTCAACTCGTGCGCCTCAAACGTGACGGCTGTGAACATTGATAATGGCTTCGGCGCGGGGTTTGTGGCTAGTCTGATTAATCGAAAATGGCAAGCCCCGGCGGAATAGGAGGCAAAAGCACGAGGCAGACGGCAGGGCAGGAAACAGGAGCGAGAAAAGTAGGGACGTTAGGCAAGATGGCCGATGCGGATGGGGAAGCAACTGAAACTCGTCTGCCTCCTTGTGCTAGGGATTAATGAGGCTGTTCAGTTTCTCCGCCCAGTCTTGGTCGAGATTCTGCAGGATGTTGTACTGCTCAAGCGCGGCGTCGCGGTTGCCCATAGCCAGAAGGCATTTGCCGAGGTTGTAATACGCTCGACCAAAATCGGGTTTCAATCGAATGGCCTGTCTGAAAGCCTCCACCGCATCATTCATGCGGCCCATCTCCAGATACGTTTCACCCAAACTATTCGGTACCGCTGCATCACCGGGCTTCAGGTTGGCCAGCTGCTTAAGAACTTCAAGCGCCTCGGAATACTTCTTGGAGCGGAAATACCGGCTTCCCAGTCTCTCGTAAGCACTAGTGTAGTCGGATCGTAAGCGGATCGCCTGTTTGTAAGCTTGAATCTCATCGTCGGCACGACCCCAATCGCGGTAGACGAGTCCAATTGCGTAATAAGCGTCGGCGGCATTGTAAGGATCGAGCCGAATTGCTTGCCGGTAAGCCTCCGCTGCTTCGCGATACTGCTTTAGATAATAGTTCGCCAAGCCGATGTTGAAATAGGATTCCGAGGAGGGTCTGAGACTCACCGCTTTTTTTGATGCCTCGATGGCCTCAGTGTGGCGGCCCAGCTTCTCGTTGCAAAACCCCGTCTGGGCCCAGGCTTCTGCGTAGTTGCTGTCTGAATCGACGGCTTTCTCAAAATAAGGCAGCGCTTTTTCGCAGTCGTCCTTGGAAAGAAAACTCAGCCCGTCGCGGAAAAACTGCACCGCCCGGGCTCGCTTGTTCCTGCCGGCTGCTACTACGAGATCTGAAAACGAAGTGAGCGGTCCGATCTGTAGCTGGGAGATTCGTTCTGAAGGAATCGCGAAATTGACGCTTTGACCACTGGTGACCTGGAGTGTTGCGACCCCAATCACCTGGCCCTGCATGTTTACAACCGGACTGCCACTCGAACCTGGCGAGATCGGTGCCGTAATCTGGATAATTCTTCCAAACGTGGGGATGTCTCTCACGGCAGAGACGATTCCATTGGTCACGCTGCCTTCCAGACCGAAAGGATTACCGATGACGACGACACTCTCGCCTTCCTGTGGCGACGTGCGATCGAGTGATAAAGGGCGCACCAAATTAGGAGGCGCTTCCACCAGCAAAATCGCTATGTCGCCTTCCGCGTCTACGGCTAGAACGCCTTTAACCGGATAGCTGGTTCCCGTCGACGAATGAACTTCGGCTCGGAAAGCGCCTTCAATGACGTGGCGGTTGGTGACAACGCGATCGGTGTCGATAAAAAAACCGCTACCCCGAGAACGCTTTTCGCCGCGCGCATCGAAGGTTTCAATCGCAACTGCGGAGGGCTTAATGCGACGGACGAGTTCGGGGAGGAGGTCCTGGGCAGTGGCGGGTACAACTGCCGTTAGTAAAATGAAAGAGAGCCAGATGGATTTCATTTTTTACATCATCGACCGGGTCTTGTTGCGATTCCACTCAACCAAAAACCACTAGAACGCTTTTTAAACTCTCCCCGATAGCAACGTGCTGCGGTTCTAATTTCATTCGGAGCCAGAGATTAGCCACTCCGTCGAGACCCGGCCGCTCCTCGGTTCCGTAATTGAGTGGTATCGCTTCAAACACTGTCAAATTAAGACACAAGTGCCCTTTTATAGCTCTGCGTCGGTCAACGATAAAAAGGACGACATCAGCAGGAGACCACGTGGAGTTATCACAAACCTGCCAGCGCCAGTTTCTGAATACGCGACACTATGTCGCTCAGCTTAACGTCTTCGCTGGTTTTTGCTCTGCGCTTGAACAGCTCGACCAGGCCGTCCGCAATCTTCTTACCTACGGTAATGCGGTATGGAATGCCAATCAAGTCTGCGTCCTTAAACTTCACTCCGGCGCGCTCGTCTCGGTCATCGAGCAAGACCTCGAGTCCCGCTCTCTGCAAATCCTTGTAAAGCTCTTCGCCGGCTTCGCGTAGCGAATCCTGTTTCATGTTGGTGATTGTGACAACTACGTCAAAAGGCGAGAGCGTATTGGGCCAAATGATACCGTCCTGATCGTGGTTCTGCTCAATAGCGGCAGTCATGATGCGTTCAACGCCGATGCCGTAGCTTCCCATCACAATCGGAACTTCCTTGCCATCGGGCGTTAGCACGGTCGCACCCATCGATTGGGAGTACTTTGTGCCCAGCTTGAAGATGTGGCCAATCTCCATCGCCTTGTAAACTTCGAGCACGCCCGTCTCGCAGCGTGGGCAGGCCTCGCCTGAAACAACTGTGCGCAAGTCAGCCCAGCGATCCACCCGCATGTCGCGGGCTAAGTCCACACCGCGGAGATGATGGTCATCCCTGTTTGCCCCGGTCGTCATGTTTCGCCGGCCCCGTAAGCCTTCGTCCGCGACTATCACAAGTTCGCGATTCGCAGCCCGCGCGCTTTCCTTTGCGCCCACTCCGCCCAGGCTTCCGGCGCTAGCTCCCAGTAGTTCCCGAATCTCTTCAGAGTGCGCCGGGCGGATGGCGGTTGCTCCGAAGGCGTCAGCAAGCTTTGTCTCGTGCAGTTGGTGATCGCCGCGCATGAGCACGAGCGCTGCAGTCAGCTCGTTGTTTATCGTGGCCACATAAACGAGCGATTTGACTTGGTTTTCCGCGGTGGCCCCACCCGGAAAAGTAGTCAGATCTTCAATCGTTCGGACCCCCGGCGTGGGGAACTCTTGAGGCGCATTCGGCCCTACAAAATCAGTTATCCGCGCCAGCCGTGAAGTTGCCTTTTCGAGGTTTGCGGCGTAACCGCAGTTCTCGCAAGTGGCGATCAGGTCTTCTCCGGCGTCGGTCCTGGCCACAAACTCGTTGGATGCCGACCCACCCATCGCTCCCGATGACGCTTCGACAATGGTGTACTTGATCCCCGCGCGAGTGAAGATGCGTTGATAGGCTTCCCTCTGATCTTCAAAGGACCGGTCGAGACCGGCCTCATCAATATCGAAAGAGTAGGCATCTTTCATGATGAAGGTTCGCAAGCGCATGAGACCCGACTTAGGTCGCGCCTCGTCGCGAAACTTGATCTGGATTTGATACCAAATCTGCGGCAGTTGTTTGTAAGACCGAATTTCGTTACGAGCGATCGTGGTAAAGATTTCTTCGTGAGTCATTCCCAGACACATATCGGCGCCCTTCCGATCCTTCAGGCGAAACATGTCGTCGCCAATCGCGTCCCAGCGCCCAGATTCCTTCCACACCTCTGCGGGGTGAAGTGCGGGCAGAGAAAACTCCTGGCCACCGATGCGGTTCATTTCCTCGCGGAGCATCTGCATGATCTTCAGAGTCACACGCTGGCCAAGCGGCAGATAAGAGTAGATGCCGGCGGCCAGTTGGCGAATGATCCCCGCACGCAGCAGAAGCTTATGAGATACGACCTCGGCGTCAGCCGGATCCTCGCGGAGGGTGGGAACAAAATACTGTGACCAGCGCATTGAATTGTTTTCTACTTTGTAGTCGACGACGTTTTGATGAACTCTGCCATTCTCGCTTAGCAAAAAGGTTAAAGCAACCAAGGTTTAATTGTAGGGGTGTCCCTCCGTGGGCCCACCGGTGGCGGGGGCGAGGGCTGCCCACGGAGGGACACCCCTACGGCCTCTCATACTTACTCCGGCACCAGGTAGGTCTCGGGTTCTTTCAACACTTCTTCCAACCGGCTCAGGAATCGCCCTACCTGCAGTCCATCCATTAGCGCATGGTGTACCTCTACAGAAATTGGCAACAGAATGCGGTCGTACTCCTTTACAAACTTACCGAAGGCAATTTTCGGTACGGAGTCTTCGCGTCCCCAGTTACGCGCATGCGAAAAGCTCGTGAACGACACCCAGGGCAAGGTCGTGAAGTGAATTGCATTGTCGGCCTCCTTTGGGGTAAAGGGGCCGTCACCCTTCTGCACCTCGCTTACTGCCTGTTGAGCTTTGGTGATGAACTTCTCAAAATTCTCATGGTAGTCAAAGTATGCGAAGCCAAAGCTCTCATTCGGCAGTAGCACAGTGGTGCCGCCGTTAATGACGTCGTGGACCAGTACCTTGCCCTCCCTCAGGCGATAGCGGAAGGGTTCGATCTCATTTGCGACCCGAAGAGCGAAGTAATGATAGGCTAGCGTGACGCTGACCTCCGGACGACCGCGAAGGAGTTCAAGGAGCCTGGAGACATCCACACGCGTGCAGATATTGAAGTATGGATTGTCAAAATTAATGAAGAACTGAAATAGATCGCGACGCGCCCACTTGGTTACATCAAGATACTCTGCCATGGACGAGATTGTACCCGAAGCCTCAGCCGGTAGCCGCCCCATTTTGTGTGCGGTGGCAAGCGCAGCGCTCTCCGATTGGACACAACCAAAGCGCCGTCGTCGCTTCGCTCTGCCGGCGCACTGCAAATAATTCTACTCGCATTGCGAGCAGTTGGAGCGTGATGTACCATCAAGTTTTCAAATCCGAACAGCGTTTGCCAAAGGATTGCCGATGAAAATTGCACTCGCCAGTGACCACGCCGGGTTTGTTGAAAAAGAGAGATTGAAACCATTGCTGAGCGATCTCGGGATCGAGTTTGAAGACCTTGGGACCACGTCCGAAGAGTCGGTGGATTATCCTGACTATGCGGCCCGGGTCGCCCAAGCCGTGGCCGATGGTCGCGTCCAGCAGGGAGTGCTTGTTTGCGGATCAGGAACCGGAATGGCGATCACCGCCAACAAAGTGCCGGGTGTGCGCGCGGCGGTAGCCTGGTCGGACGAGACGGCACGTCTGGCACGCCAGCACAACGATGCGAACGTCTTGGCGATCGGCGCCCGGACAACACCGCCAGGCGATATTCCGAGGATTGTGCGGGCGTGGTTTAGCACTGATTTCGAAGGCGGACGTCATAGCGACCGCGTCAAGAAGATAAGCAACATAGAATCAGGCCGAAGGTGAACCGAATGACCGATCTCAAAAACGCTTCACTCTCCGTTGTTGATCCCATGATCTCAGAAGCCATCGACAACGAAGTAGCCCGACAGGCGAACGGCCTCGAACTGATCGCTTCGGAAAATTTCGTGAGCGAAGCCGTGCTCGAAGCAATGGGCTCAGTCTTCACGAACAAGTACGCGGAGGGCTATCCGAAGAAACGTTATTACGGCGGCTGCGAATGGAGCGACGTCGTAGAGCAAGCGGCGATTGATCGTGCGAAAGAACTTTTCGGCGCTGATCACGCTAACGTGCAACCTCACAGTGGCGCACAGGCAAACATGGCCGTATATCTGGCGGCGATCCAGTATGGGGATCAGATCCTGGGCATGAACCTTTCGCACGGCGGCCACCTGACCCATGGACATCCGATGAACTTCTCCGGCATCAGTTACAAAGTTGCCGACTACGGCGTCTCGCGCGAGACCGAACAGATCGATTACGACGAGTTGCAGCGCATCGCCGAAGAGCACAAACCAAAACTCATCATCTGCGGCGCCTCGGCCTACCCGCGGATAATCGACTTCAAGCGCATCGGTGAAATCGCAAACGGAATCGGGGCGCAAGTGTTTGCTGATATAGCCCACATCGCGGGACCCGTGGTCGCCGGCCTGCATCCTTCGCCCGTACCGCACGCCGATTATGTGACCACGACCACACACAAGACTCTGCGCGGCCCCCGTGGTGGTTTGATCCTTTGTAAGGAGGAACATGCCAAGGAAATCGATCGGAAACTCCTCCCGGGTGTGCAGGGTGGTCCATTGGTTCACATCATCGCCGCCAAGGCC
>Ga0180121_10001230_pt1 | contig 10857 bp, 8 predicted proteins | sample AntDrymUQ5402106_2_FD_129676 | JGI IMG/M metagenome (GOLD analysis project Ga0180121, IMG submission 129676) | Polar desert sand microbial communities from Dry Valleys, Antarctica - metaG UQ540 (21.06) (version 2) (version 2) | ecosystem: Environmental > Terrestrial > Soil > Desert | place...
CCAAATCTCTCGGCCAGCGGTCGGGCTTTACTAGCATCGCGGGCAAAGACTGTTACCTCGGCGCCTTTCTGTCGCAGGCTCCACACGGCGGCACTCGCGGCCCCACCCGCCCCAATCACCGCACAGCGCGATTCGCGTAATTGACCAATCCGGGGGATTATCGGGCTGACTAAAGCATCAGCATCTGTGTTAAAGGCGTGCAGTTCGTCGCCCTGAACAATAATCGTATTGACCGCTCCTATTTCTTTTGCGGCGGGATCGATCCAGTCCAGACAACTCATAACCGAAGTCTTGTGCGGCGCCGTCACACTCAAGCCCTGAAAGTTCCAATCGATCTCGCGGGTGCGAGGATGGACCATGCGCTTAATAAACGACGAGATCTCGCGAACCTCAAACGGCATATAAACGCCGTCAAATTGCGCAGACTCAAAGGCTGCATTATGGATGTAGGGCGAAATCGAGTGCGTTACGGGCAAACCTGCGAGGCCCATAATCCGGGTCTGCCGACTGATCCTGCCAATCCGATAAAGAGTCCGCAACTCTCTCGCCGTAATTTGACCCGGAGCAGTGGCGCTTTCATTTTCCAGCGCGCCATAAGTCAGAAAAGCCCCGCGAGACGGACCAAGAACGCGAGTCGTGATTCCCGCCGTTCCCATGGCGATGGCAATCATCTCCCGATTTTCGGAACGCGCGCGGTCAAGCAAGTGAAATGCAGCAATGCAGTCTGTGATATCGTCAGCCTGGAAAGCGATCTTGAGAATGCGCGCGGGAGTCTGAGTCATTCGATCAAAGATTTGATCGAGATCGCCAGGCACTCCCACAAAGTTGTGGTGAGAACAGATAACCCGGGTCCAATCAACTTTCTTCCCATAATCAAAAACCGATGCATTAAGAGCGAGATCAAATTCGATATCGAGAAACTCGGCTGAAGTGGGGCGATTGAACAACCAAAACGATAACCTGGATTTTGTATCAAGCTTCCGATGGCCACCCTGCTCGGAGGGACGAAACGTCAAAATGGTTGGTCGTGGAGAATGGTCAAAGAGATGTTCGGCGTTTTTAAAGCTCTCTCCGATTTGAATTGGATCAAGGCAATCAAGTCTTACCTCAATCAGGTCGCCTATCTCGGCCGCCCTCGCGATAGTGCGCTCGGCAGCACCAAGACTTTGCTCGCAGACGGGAATACAAATACGGACTGGATTGCAGGATTTCATCAAATAGAGATCGAGGCGATGCCCGTCCTCCGACTTAGGGAATGGCATCGCCTCCGTCTAACTCTCAAGAGCATTTACTTCGGTGGTTCAGTTGAAGCATCGAGTTGTCTGGTAGGCGCTTCGGCCCCGAGGTGGTGCGTCGTGCCTTCAGTCACACTGGGAGGTGTCGGCACGAGTTCGCCAGTGTTGCGTCGCCTGGGAAATGAATTTACGCGAGTCGGAGACTGCATCGCAGGCTGAAAAGGCTGAACTGGCACGCCGCCAATCATCGCGCGTTCTCGGCTTCCTTCACCCTGATGTATTGCGCCACACCCGTTCCCATAAGAGAGAATGCCGGTATCAACATCCAGAACCACCAGCCGGTTCCCATACGTGAAAACGCCAGTGCCATTGCGACCAGCAGAAAAGCAATTCCCATGAAAGCATTCCTGAACGCGTTATCGAGGCTGGCCTCTTTGCCATGTCTTGTAAGCGCGCGTTTGTCCGAGCGCGAAAGACCCTCCTCACCGGCTGGCGACAATTGCCCGGTTAAAGCCTGCGGCACCAGACTTATGTTGGCTCCGCATACGCGGCAATAACTGGCGCCGTCGAGGTTTTGCGCTGCACACTTTGGACAGAACATGTGTACCTCCGATTATCAAGATGCTACTTCGTTACTGCTTTCGCTCGCTGCCTCAAGGCTTCGTAAAGCAAAACCCCAGCGGCCACCGACACATTGAGCGACCCCAACTGACCAAGCACAGGAATACGAACGAGTATGTCACAGCGTTCCCTGACCAACCGGTGCAGACCAGCACCTTCGCTTCCGAGAAAGATCGCCGAAGGCAGTGTCCAATCCCAGTCCGTGTAATTTGAAGTTCCTTCCGCTGCGGCTCCGACGACCCAGATGTTACGTTCTTTCAACTGCTCTATCAAACGAACCAGGTTCGTGGCGCGAGCTATGGGTACATATTCCGCTGCGCCGGCAGCTGCTTTTGCGACGGTATCAGTTAGACCAACGGCTCGTCGCTCGGGAATAAACACTCCGTGCACTCCGGCGCATTCCGCCGTCCGGAGAATCGCTCCAAAGTTTCGCGGATCTTCGATTCCATCCAAACCCAATACCAGCGACGGCTGCTCCGTGCCAACTCTCGCAGCAACTAACTCGAGAAGTTCATCTGCGTCTCTGTATCGGGCGGCAGCAGTCCTGGCGACAACCCCCTGGTGCATCGTTTCCTTTAAGGAGCGATCGAGGCTGATTCGAGGTACGCGATGAACGGGTACATTCGCCTGCTTTGCCAGCGCCAGCAAGTCTCGCAGACGCCCGTGTCGCGCTCCCTCAGCGATCGTAATGCTATCAATGGCTCGCTGGCCCGCACGGAGCGCCTCGAGCACCGGGATTAGTCCATAGATCTTGTGGCCTGGGCCTTCGAACATTGAACGCGGGTCGTCATCATGCTTCGCGTCGTCTCGCTGGGCGTCTTCCTGATGGGGCAACCGGCCCGCAGGTCTCTGTCTCTTATGCGTATCGTTATCTTTCGGCAACTACTCCTCCAAGAATTCTGATTATACCTCGGGTCCAAAGGTTTCTATCGAGGCAGAGTTGGCGACGAAATTCGACGGCGCCACTTAACCTAGAAGTAGGAAAACAGTTGAACGCTTTTTAACTTTCCCGATTTCAATGGGCTGCGGTTCTAGTTCCGTTCAGAGCCAAAGATTAGCCATTCCATCCAGACCCGGTCGCTACCGGTCCTCAGTTTCGTAATTGAGTGGCAATCGCACGGAATACGCAAATTAAGACACTACCCCACCACCGCTTACTTGACCAAAATCCCGCAAAAACGCATCCTAGGCCATGATCGGAAAAACTCATGTCGGAGCGCTTATCAGATGCACAACTTTGATCCCACTAACAATATCTCATGGCAGTTGGGTAATCGTGGCAGAGTTGCCGTGTTCATTGATGGTAACAACCTTTTTCACACCGCGCGTTTCCACAACATCGATATCGACTACAACAAGTTACTCCGCGTACTCCTGGGTGATGGCCGCTTGTTGAGGGCCTTCTTTTATACTGGAGTTGACATCGGAGCCGAGCGACAGCAGGGTTTTCTACTTTGGATGAGACGGAATGGCTTTCGCGTAGTGCAAAAGGAACTGAAGACGTTTTATGACGGCACCCGCAAGGCAAATCTTGACGTAGAGATCGCCGTAGACATGCTTTCGCTCGCCGGCCGATATGACACAGCCGTACTGGTGTCGGGTGATGAAGACTTCGTCTATGCCGTCAATGCCGTCGCGTACAAGGGTTGTCGCGTTGAAGTTGCCGGCTTTCGTTCGAACACCGCACCCAAGTTGATCGATGTTGCAGACTATTTCATCGACCTGGGTGAAATCGCGGACAAGGTGCGGAAGGAAGCTGCACACGGTCACCGGTACGACGAGCGTGAACTACACGAGCACGTGCCGACACCGTTCATTCACGAGCACATGGAGTTGCAAGAAGAAGACTCTTCGCCCCCGTTTCCGACCGCGATTAGCGTGGTCCTCGAAGCAGAGATCAGCGAAGAAGTAGACGAGTTCCGAGCGGCTACCGAGTTCATCCGGGTTACTGATGACCACTGAAGGCTCGTAGAACCTTGACACTGGGATGAAAATATTCACCGTTGAAGAAGCAAATGCGCTGCTGCCAACTGTCCGAAATATTCTGGGTAGGATTCAACGTGCTCGCAAGCGAATCTCCGCCTTTCGACATGGTGCAAAGAAAGCTGCTGAAGGAGCTGAACAAGGGGGCGGGGGTCTGTTGGAAGGTTTGCAGTACGCGAAACTTTTGATAGATCTAACGTCCCAAACGGGCGAACTTGAAGAGCTGGGAGTTCAGCTTAAAGACTTTAATCGCGGCCTGGTCGACTTTCCCTCCCTGCGAGATGGCAGAGTGGTGCTGCTATGCTGGCAAATCGGCGAAGGCGATGAATTGGAATGGTGGCACGACGTCGAGGCCGGTTTCGCTGGACGTACTCCTCTCTGAAACTAGATTTCCACAGGCCTATTTTGTTCAGCAATTCAAACACCAAAATTGCCAACTCCAACCACCTGAATAATTCTGGTTGACCACTTAAAGTAATTCCTGATAGGATGTGTCGGGACTCGTCACTAAGCTTGGGTTTAGCCGTTTGCGTTTCTCTTAAATGCGGGCTCAAACGATCCCCCTTCGGAGGCACTCTGGTATGCAATGTCCCTCGTGCGGCGCTCTCCAGAAAGTCGGTGAAGCCGTCTCCAATGCTAACGAGACCCTCTCCGGGAGCTTAGACATGGCTGAAACTTCCGCAGCAGAGTCAAACGGCGCGCAAAATCATCAATCGACTTCAAAGCTAATTGAGTTTCCGGGTGTTTCGAGGAGCTCCGTTCCCCAATGGCGCAAGGAATTAAGCGAGCGCGTGCGGGAAGTTCAGGAAAAGCGGGCTCGCGAAGCTGCCCTTGAGGCTGCCAACGTGTCGCCGCCGCTCGAGTTACTACCTCAGGCTGACGTCGCACCATTGAATCCTCTCGTCACTGCGGCGCTGCGTCGCATCGAACGTGCGCATCACGCAGCGCAGGGCGTCAATCGCTTAGCCGGCAGGCCGGGAGCTGCTGCTTTGGCTTACGCAACCGAAAATGAGTATAAAGCCGAAGCACTGCCCGAGTTCGAAATTGCCAGGGTTACCGCAGTCGGTAGCATTGAGCCTCAGCAGTTCGACCGGCTTCCGGAAACCGAGCAAGCTCAGCCTGAGAAAGTTCACAATCTGGTCGTGGTCCCCCCTCAGGTCACAAAAAACGAGAGTCAGAGAACTAAACCCAAGCCGCGACGGATGATCGTCGAGAACGATACATCGCTTAACTATTTGGATTCCGTCCCTACATCCGTTCGCGTCGAGCTCGTCAAGTATCATCACGCACCGGCCTTTCCTCGGGTTCTGGGCGCCGTGGGTGATTTTGTGGTGGTTGCCCTTCTCTGTGCGCCTTTCGCCGCTCTCGTGGAACTGACGAATGGAAACTGGACGGACTTGAAAGTGGCTGCCACGGGAGCAGCAGTCTTCTCAGTGATGAGCTTTCTCTATTTCACAATCTCGACCGCTCTAACTGGGCGCACGCTTGGAATGCGACTCTTTTCTTTGCGCATCGTTGATGCCGGGACCGGCCTGATCCCAACGGGCAAGCAATCAGCCGGACGCGCTCTCCTTTACCTTGCAACTGTCCTGACTCTCGGACTCGCGGCACTTTACGTGCTTATCGATCGTGACAACCAAACAGCCCACGATCGTCTTACACGTACCACTGTTATTACCGTGTAACAACAATCAATCGAGTTAAGTCAAGCTCTGCTCTAACAATTCGAGCGGAGCCTTTTTGCGTGCTGCGCACAATCTGTTAGCCTAGCACCCCACGCGGGCGGCCCGCGTGGGCATCCTGCCCTGCCGCCCCGAGTAATTCCGTGAACCACCAAACAATAAAAGAGATCGTTAAGGAGATTAGCAGCCAATTGAGTGGCAGGTTCCTGGGCAGGACCTTCCCGCTCTCTCCCCTGTCTCTGGCTATCGACTTTGGCCTTCGGGACACCGGATACCTCTTTATTAGTGTTGACCCTGCTGCACCTCGGGTTTACCTGATCGAGCGCTCCTCACGACAAATGGAAAGACAATCGATTACGCCGTCGCAGTTCGCGCAAGCCGTGCGGAGTAGCCTGGCTGGCGGCCGGCTGCTATTCGTCACGAAGGACGTTTCCGAGCGGATTGTTCGATTGTCATTTTCTGTCGAGGATGAGTTAGGCGAGTCAAATTGTGCGACGTTGGTTGCGCAGCTCACCGGCCGCTCCGCAAATCTCTTCCTCCTCGATCGGGAGGGTCGGATTACGCACGCCTTGAGATCTCCAAAGGGCGCGGGTCAGCAACTGGGCCAACAATATCAGCCTCCCGCCAACCAAGATCCTCCCACCGCCCCGCGAAAACTGGACATACGGAACGAGCAAGAAAGCCCATTGGAAAAGGGAACCTTCCCTTCGTTGTCGGCTGCAGCCGACGATTACTACCTGCGACGCGAATCCGCCGCGACTTTCGCAGCGCGATCAAAGGCCTCACTGGGCAAAATAAAAAAAACTTTAGCTCAAGCTATAAAGCTGCAAAGCAACTTGCGGAAAGATCTCGCCGCACATGGCGATTCGGAGCAACACAAGCGCTACGGCGATCTGCTGCTGGCTAACATTGCCAACGCCAAGCGCGACGGCAACAAGATCAAGTTGAAGGATTATTACTCCGAAGGCGCGCCGGAAATAGAGATCGAAGCTGACGAAAACGCATCCTTACAAGACGAAGCCGCTCGCTACTTCGCCCGCTACACCAAGGCGAAGCGGGCCACTAAAGAGATCAGCGCGCGCCGGACTAAGCTGGCGGAAACCATCACCCGACTTGAAGAGCGAAAGGCAGAGCTCGAGAGAATTTTCGCCGCTCGCGACGAAACTGCCCTCGCCCTATTCGAAGGGCCAGGGGAGACGCAGCCAGCTAAAAAGATAAAACGAAAGCCAGCGGACAAAATACCTGGCGTCCGTCGTTACCGCTCTTCAGATGGCTATGAGATTCTTGTTGGGCGCGCCGCCCACACCAACGATCAATTAACGTTTCGCCTAGCACGTCCCCACGATTTGTGGCTGCACTCAGCAGACTACCCCGGCTCGCATGTGGTGATTCGCAACCACAGACGCTCCGAGATTCCCCATCGAACAATCATCGAAGCAGCTCAAATAGCGGCCAAGTTCAGCCAGGCAGGGGACGACTCAAAGGTGACGGTACATTACACACAACGTAAGTTTCTCTCAAAGCCCAAAGGCGCGGCGCCTGGCTTAGTCCGGATGTCCAGTTTCAAGACAATCACCGTTGAGCCCAAAGAGGGCATAAAGAGAATCGAGTCGGTGCGATAGCCGACTCTTAAAGGCCTTGCAGCGATTTAGAGATCAACGATTCGCTTGGCAGAACAATTGCAGCCCAGAGAGAAGTAAGGCGTGAAGCGTGCGATTGCGATACGCCAGGTATTACTAGGCAAAAACAGGTTCACCGAATCGGACAAATCGACGCGAAAGGGAGGACATAGAAAATGGGACTCTTTGACAAGATGTTTGGCCGCGGCGCGTCTGACGCGCAGCAACACGAACAGCGCTTCAACACACTCAAGCAGAAATACCAATCGGTGCTCAACGCCGCCGATCAACAGCACATACAGTTTCAGAACCTTCATGTGCAGGATGAAAAGCTTTTCATCAAAGGCCTCGAGTCAAGTTGTTCTTAGAAACGGCTGTCAGAACACTCTGGCAGCCGCTTCTGTCTTACCATTTCAGATTGAGCATGCCTCTTATTCACACCGAGGCTTTAGTCCGGTGTGGAGTGAAGCTCTGCCGAAAGCATCTGGTTGAATTTCTCGGGTTGCTTAAACTCGCAGGTTAGGAAGGGTGGTATTACCGCCGCTGACTCCCATCGCCAGGCACGCGGGGGGTAAACCACCCTTCCTAACCTGCGAAACATTCCAATTTGAGAGATCGCATTCTTGCACGAGCCATTCGAGCGCACGACCTGCTACCATCTTTACATGAACTCAGAAGAATTGTTTGGTCGCGCCGTGGAACTGATGCCTGGTGGGGTGAATTCTCCCGTCCGAGCATTTCGCGCGGTGGGCGGAACTCCACGATTCATCCGGAGCGCGAGCGGAGCAACAATTACCGATGTCGATGGTCGCACATACATTGACTACGTCGGATCTTGGGGTCCGATGATCCTGGGTCATGCTGATGCGGAAGTCGTTACCGCGCTGGCTCAGGCAGCAACGCGAGGCACGAGCTTCGGCGCGCCCAATGAACTGGAGGTGGAAATCGCTGAAGAGATCATCGATGCGGTGCCTTCAGTCGAGATGGTGAGGATGGTTAACAGCGGCACGGAAGCTACAATGTCGGCCATTCGCCTGGCGCGCGGGGTTACAGGGAGAACCAAGCTGGTCAAATTTGAGGGCTGTTACCACGGCCATGGCGATAGTTTACTTGTCAAAGCAGGCTCAGGCGTTGCCACTCTCGGATTGCCGGATAGTCCCGGCGTTCCCGCCTCGCTCGCCGCGAACACGCTCACCGCTCGCTTCAACGATCAGGACTCGCTGGAACAAGTCTTCCAACAACACGCTGACATTGCGGCCGTGATCATTGAGCCGGTTGTGGGAAATATGGGATGCGTTCCGCCTGAGGAGGGCTACTTGAAAGCTGTACGTGAGTTAACCAGCCGAAACGGCGCGTTATTGATCTTGGACGAAGTAATGACCGGGTTCCGTGTGGCACGAGGGGGCGCCCAGGAACTCTACGGAGTAATGCCGGACATCACAACGCTGGGCAAAATCATCGGCGGAGGATTGCCAGTGGGCGCTTATGGAGGAAGTCGGGATCTGATGGGCTACATCGCACCCGCGGGTCCCATCTACCAGGCTGGTACGCTCTCCGGCAATCCTCTCTCAATGATCGCTGGGCTCATCACTCTGAGGCGGCTTAGGGATCAGTCGATCTATGAAAGACTGGAACGTGCCACCGCGAGACTCTGCGATGGATTGTCAGCCGCTGCCGAAGATGCCGGGATCGAGACCGTGATGAACCGCGTCGGCTCCATGTGGACGGGCTTTTTCAATCGCGAGCCCGTAACCGACTGGACGACGGCCAACAAGAGTGATCGCAAACTCTTTGGCAGATTTTTCCATGCCATGCTTGACCAGGGAGTCTATCTCCCACCATCACAGTTTGAAGCCGCCTTCGTAAGCCTTGCTCATGATGTCGAGATCATTGATCGAACAGTCAGCGCGGCGCGAAAAGCGTTCCAAAAAACTGGGGAAAATGGGTAAGAGGTGGTCGAGCTACTAACGCGTCCCACCATCGCCCTTACCCCGTTGCCCTGTTACCCATTTCCCCATTGACCGCTGTTTTTACAGCGGCAGGTCAATAATAAACCGCGTTCCCTTCCCAGCCAGGCTGTCCAGGGAAATCTTACCCTGGTGTAGTTCGACAATCTGCTTTACAATCGCCAGACCCAAACCCGTGCCGCGCTCCTTAGTAGAAAAGAAGGGTTCGAAGATGCGGTCCACCGCAGTTTCGTCAATTCCTTTACCTTGATCGGCAATATAGATGCGCGCATATCTCCTGGTAGCGAGGCTGTCGACTCTGCCGCTTTCATTCAGGGTCACCTCTTTGGTTGAAATCTTAACTGGGGATCCCTCGGGACTGGCGTCGACGGCATTCGAGATCATATTCACGAATACTTGCCGTAACTGGTGACCATCCCAGTTGCCCACCAACCGTTCGCTGCTGAAAGCCTTCTCCACTGGAGTTCGCTTTTCCTTCACGCTCTCCGAGACCAGGTCGAGGCTCATGTTAATCAGATCATGAAGGTCCACACGCGAGCGCTCTAGGGCTTTCTGACGGGAGAATTGCGTGACGTCAATCACCAGCTTGTTGAGGTGCTTGATGCCCCGTTCGACCAGTTCGATAGTATTCAATGCCTTTTGATCATTTACGCTATCTCGCAACAACGACACACCTAGCCCTATGCTGCCTAACGGGTTTCTAATCTCGTGGGCCACTTGTGCCGTAGCCTGGCCCACAGCCGCGAGAGACTCCGACCTGCGTAGACCCCGCTCGGATTCAGCCGCTTCGGTGGCATCGACCAGGGTTATAATCTGGCCTCGATCTCCATCAATTGCCAGCGGCGAGGAATAGAGATCGAATGTCTTTTCATTATGTCCATCGTCCAAGCGACACACCCAACGGCCCCTGTAGGTGGCCTTGTCCGCGCTCCCGCTGGTGGCCGCCCCGAGCATTTTCAGGGCGTCGTCCGGGCCAAACTTCTCAAACACGGATGCGCCAATACTCGCCCGAGGAAAGATTTTGAAGAAGGCCGCATTGGCGCTGCGAATGCGATTGTTCTCGTCCGTAGCAGCAACCGCGCTAACCATGCCCTCCAGCAACTGAGTCGTGAAGACGCGCTCGCGGCGCGCCTCAAACATGCTGCGCCGCATCTGTTTGAAGCGTCGCTGCACTTCCCAGATTGTTCCCACCGCTACCAGCACACCGACCAGCAGCGCCACAGTGCTCCAGCGACGGATGGATCGCGTTGCCTCCTGCTCGATCGCTTCGCTCTGGCGAAAGATCTCGGACTGTTCAACGGTGGAAGCAGTCAGCAAGTCATCAAGTTGTTCGTCGACTACGCGAAACTTTTCAAAGCCCTCGAGCGAATAGCGACGAAGATCCTCAGTCACCTCAGCGTATGACCGCAGGTCGTCCCGAAACTGTCGCCATGAGGGATCTTCCGAGAGGGGCGGTCGCTCGAGTTGCGGTAACAGTCGATTGATTTCCTCGCGCGCCAGGCTCGACCGGAAATCAAAGGGCGGCTTCAACCCACGCCGGGCTTCCGAGTCCTGCCGGGCCCGCACTTCGTTATTCAACTTTGTGACCGCAAGACGAAGCTTGAGTAGCAGACCCAGTTTGGCAGCATGTTGCTGCTCGAGATCGAACACCCGAAAGCTGACCTCATCCATGCGCCGCACGCTGAGATAGCCCAGCACTGAAATGAGCACCAACAGCAGGGTGAAGCCAACGATTAGTGGGGTAATAGCA
>Ga0180121_10001231_pt1 | contig 10856 bp, 4 predicted proteins | sample AntDrymUQ5402106_2_FD_129676 | JGI IMG/M metagenome (GOLD analysis project Ga0180121, IMG submission 129676) | Polar desert sand microbial communities from Dry Valleys, Antarctica - metaG UQ540 (21.06) (version 2) (version 2) | ecosystem: Environmental > Terrestrial > Soil > Desert | place...
ACCCGGACGTCACGGGGGGCTGGCTGCGGCCGGCTGTGTTCGGCGCGATGGACGGGTTGGTCTCCAACTTCGCCCTGATAGCCGGCGTCGTCGGCGGTACGGCGGCGGGCGACTCCAAGCCGGTCGTCCTCGCCGGGCTCGCGGGTCTTGCCGCCGGCGCGTTCTCGATGGCGGCAGGGGAGTACACCTCTGTCGCCAGCCAGTCCGAGTTCGCGCGGGCCCAGATCGCGATCGAGCGGGAGGAGATCACCCGCAACGAGCAGGCCGAGATGTCAGAGCTCGCCGCCACGTACGTCGGCAAGGGGCTCACCCCGGAGCTGGCGGCACAGGTCAGCGCCCAGGTGCACGAGGACCTCGAGAACGCGGTCCGGGTGCACGCGCACGAGGAGTTCGGCGTCGACGCGGACGCGCTCGCCTCGCCGACACTCGCGGCGGCGTCCTCCTTTACGGCGTTTGCGGTGGGTGCGCTGGTCCCGGTGCTGCCGTACCTGCTCGGCGCCGACAGCCTGCTGCCCGCCGTCGTCGTGTCGCTGCTCGGCCTGTTCGGGTGCGGGGCGATGGTTACCGCCGTGACCCAGCGCACCTGGTGGTACGGCGGCCTGCGCCAGCTGCTGCTGGGTGGCGCCGCGGCGACGCTGACCTACCTGGTGGGAACGGCGGTCGGCGCCGGGCTCGCCTGACCGCCTCCGCAACGTCATCACGGTTGTGGCCTAGGGGCCACGTTCGCTATGACGTCACGGCGGTTCCCGGTATCTTGCCGACGTCTGCACCGGGCCGGGGTCGTCCCCGCTGGCGACGAAGGGTGGTCCCCGTGCCCATACCCACGCGCACCAGCCTCCCCCTCAGCGACAACGCGCATCAGGGCCTCTACGACGGTCGCCACGAGCACGACTCGTGCGGCGTCGCGTTCGTCGCGGACCTCACCGGCGAGCCGTCCCACGGCGTGGTGGCCAAGGCGCTGACCGCGCTGCGCAACCTCGACCACCGCGGCGCCTCCGGCGCCGAACCCGACTCGGGAGACGGGGCGGGGATCCTGCTTCAGGTCCCGGACGCGTTTCTGCGTGCGGTTTGCGGCTTCGAGCTCCCAACGCCGGGGTCGTACGCCGTCGGAACCGCGTTCCTGCCCGCCGAAGCCAAGGTCGCGGCTGCGGCCCGGGCGGGTATCGAGCAGATCGCGGCCGAGGAGGGTCTGCGGGTGCTCGGCTGGCGGGCGGTCCCCACCGACGCGGGACGGCTCGGACGCACCGCTGCAGGGTGGATGCCCACGTTTGCGCAGCTGTTCGTCGCGGCGGTGGGTCCGCGGCTGCGCGGGGTGGCACTGGACCGGCGGGCGTTCTGCCTGCGCAAGCGGGTCGAGCACGAGACCGGCACCCACTTCCCGAGCCTGTCCGGCCGGACCCTGTGCTACAAGGGCATGCTCACCCCGGACCAGCTGGACGTGTTCTACCCCGACCTGCGCGATGAGCGGCTGACCTCGGCGCTGGCGGTGGTGCACAGCAGGTTCTCCACCAACACCTTCCCCAGCTGGCCGCTCGCGCACCCGTACCGGTTCATCGCGCACAACGGCGAGATCAACACAATCAAGGGCAACCGGAACTGGATGCGCGCCCGGGAGGCGCTCCTGGAGAGCGACCTGTTCACGGTGCCGAGCGGTGCTGCTGTGCGCGACGCCCACAACGGGAACGACGATCCCCGCGGCCTCGACCGACTCTTCCCGGTGTGCGACCCGGACGGGTCGGACAGCGCTTCGTTCGACGAGGTGCTGGAGCTGCTGCACCTCGGCGGGCGCACCCTGCCGCACGCGGTGCTGATGATGATCCCGGAGGCGTGGGAGAACCACGCCGAGATGGAGCCGGCCCGACGCGCCTTCTACGAGTTCCACTCCACGCTGCAGGAGCCGTGGGACGGGCCGGCCTGTGTGGTGTTCACCGACGGCCGCCAGGTCGGCGCCGTGCTGGACCGAAACGGCCTGCGCCCCGGCCGCTACTGGGTGACCGACGACGGCCTGGTCGTGCTCGCCTCCGAGGTCGGTGTGCTCGACCTCGACCCCGCCACGGTGGTGCGCAAGGGTCGGCTCCAGCCAGGGCGGATGTTCCTCGCCGACGTGGACGAGCACCGCATCATCGAGGACGACGAGATCAAGCAGCGGTTGGCGGCCGAGCACCCGTACGCCGAGTGGCTGCACGCCGGGCTGATCCGCCTCGACCAGCTACCGGACCGCGAGCACGTGGTGCACACGCACGCGTCAGTGACCCGGCGGCAGCAGGTGTTCGGCTACACCGACGAGGAGCTGCGGGTGCTCGTCACCCCGATGGCCCGCGGCGGGGTCGAGCCGATCGGCTCGATGGGCACCGACACCCCGATCGCCGTGCTGTCGCAGCGACCGCGGCTGCTGTTCGACTACTTCAGCCAGCAGTTCGCACAGGTGACCAACCCGCCGCTGGACGCGATCCGCGAGGAGCTGGTCACCTCGCTCGCGGGCTCGATCGGCCCGGAGCGGAACCTGCTCGCCGTGGGGCCGGCGTCCTGCCGCCAGGTGGTGCTGCCGTTCCCGGTCATCGACAACGACGAGCTCGGCAAGCTGATCCACATCAACCGCGACGGGGACCTGCCGGGCTTGGGCGCGCACGCGGTCAGCGGGCTCTACCCGGTCGTCGACCGGGCCGACGGGCTCCGCCGCCGGCTGGACGAGATCTGCGCCGAGGTGTCGGCAGCGATCGCAAGCGGGGCGCACGTACTGGTGCTCTCGGACCGGCACGCCACCCCGGAGCTGGCGCCGATCCCGTCGCTGCTCCTCACCGCCGCGGTGCACCACCACCTGGTCCGGGAGAAGACCCGGACGCAGGTCGGCCTGGTCGTCGAGGCAGGTGACGTCCGCGAGGTGCACCATGTGGCGCTGCTCATCGGCTACGGCGCCGCGGCGGTGAACCCGTACCTCGCGATGGAGTCGGCCGAGGACCTGGCCCGGGCGGGTGTGTTCCTCACCGGCATCGAGCCGGAGGCCGCGGTCCGCAACTTGGTCAAGGCGCTCGGCAAGGGTGTGCTCAAGGTGATGAGCAAGATGGGCGTCTCGACGGTCGCCTCCTACACCGGCGCGCAGATCTTCGAGGCGATCGGGCTGTCGGCCGACGTCGTCGACCGTTACTTCACCGGTACGAGTAGCAAGCTCGGCGGTGTCGGGCTCGACGTCCTCGCCGAGGAGGTCGCTCGGCGGCGCGCGCGCGCCTACCCCACCGACGGGGTGCCGCAGTCGCACCGCCGGCTCGCGGTGGGTGGGGAGTACCAGTGGCGCCGTGACGGCGAGGACCACCTCTTCGACCCCGAGACGGTCTTCCGGCTGCAGCACGCCACCCGGTCCGGCCAGTACGAACGGTTCAAGGCGTACACGAGCCGGGTCGACGAGCAGTCCCGGCGGCTCATGACGCTGCGCGGGATGTTCGGCTTCCGCACCAGCGAGCGGACGCCGGTACCGTTGGATGAGGTCGAGCCGGTCTCGTCGATCGTCCGCCGCTTCTCCACCGGCGCGATGTCGTACGGCTCGATCAGCCAGGAGGCGCACGAGACGCTGGCGATCGCGATGAACCGGCTCGGCGGCAAGTCCAACACTGGCGAGGGCGGTGAGGACCCGGAGCGGCTGCGTGACCCGGAGCGCCGCAGCGCGGTCAAGCAGGTCGCGTCGGGGCGGTTCGGGGTGACCGCGGACTACCTCACCCACGCCACCGACCTGCAGATCAAGATGGCGCAGGGGGCCAAGCCCGGCGAGGGGGGGCAGCTGCCCGGCGCGAAGGTCTACCCGTGGATCGCCACCACCCGCTACTCCACGCCCGGGGTCGGGTTGATCTCGCCGCCACCGCACCACGACATCTACTCGATCGAGGACCTCAAGCAGCTGATCCACGACCTCAAGAACGCCAACCCGTCGGCTCGCGTCCACGTCAAGCTGGTCGCCGAGGTCGGTGTCGGGACGGTCGCAGCCGGGGTGTCCAAGGCGCACGCCGACGTGGTGCTGGTCTCCGGCCACGATGGCGGCACCGGCGCCTCGCCGCTGACGTCGCTGAAGCACGCCGGCGGACCGTGGGAGCTGGGGCTTGCGGAAACCCAGCAGACGCTCTTGCTGAACGGCCTACGGGATCGGATCGTCGTCCAGACCGACGGGCAGCTAAAGACCGGCCGCGACGTCGTCGTTGCCGCACTACTCGGCGCCGAGGAGTACGGCTTCGCCACCGCGCCGCTGGTCGTGTCCGGCTGCGTCATGATGCGGGTCTGCCACCTCGACACCTGCCCGGTCGGGGTCGCCACGCAGAACCCGGTGCTCCGCCGTCGCTTCGACGGCAAGCCCGAGTTCGTGGTGCGGTTCTTTGAGTTTGTCGCCGAGGAGGTGCGCGAGCACCTCGCCGCGCTCGGCTTCCGCAGCCTGGACGAGGCCATCGGCCACGCGGAGGCGCTCGACGTTCGACCGGCGCTTGACCACTGGAAGGCGCACGGCCTCGACCTCAGCCCGATGCTGCACGTGCCGGAGCTGCCGCGCGGAACCGCGCTGCGGTGCACCACGGCCCAGAACCACGGCCTCGACAAGGCGCTCGACAACGACCTGCTCCGGCTGGCGGCCCCAGCGCTCGAGCGTGGCGAACCGGTCCGTGCCCGGCTGCCCCTGCGGAACATCAACCGGACCGTCGGCACCATGCTCGGCCACGAGATCACCAAGCGGCACGGCTCGGCCGGACTGCCCGACGAGACCGTCGACCTGACCTTCGTCGGGTCCGCCGGCCAGTCGTTCGGCGCGTTCTTGCCGCGCGGGGTGACGCTGCGGCTCGAGGGAGACGCCAACGACTACCTGGCGAAGGGGCTGTCCGGCGGCCGGGTCGTGGTGCGACCGGACCGGGCCGCGCCGTTCGCCGCGGAGGAGCAGATCGTCGCCGGCAACGTCATCGCCTACGGCGCGACCGGCGGCGAGGTGTTCGTCCGCGGCCAGGTCGGGGAGCGGTTCTGCGTCCGCAACTCCGGGGCCACCGCGGTCGTCGAGGGCACCGGTGACCACGGCTGCGAGTACATGACGGGCGGTCGGGTGGTCGTGCTCGGCCCGACCGGCCGCAACTTCGCCGCGGGCATGTCCGGCGGCACCGCGTACGTGCTCGACCTCGACGAGCGCCGGGTCAACCCCGACCTGGTCCGCCTCAGCCCGGTCCCCGACGACGAGGCGGGCGAGCTGCGGACCCTGGTCCGTCGCCACCAGGAGGAGACTGGGTCGGTGGTGGCCGAGCGGCTGCTCGCTGAGTGGCCGGTGGCGCGAGCCCGGTTCACCCGGGTCATGCCGGTCGACTACGAGCGGGTGCTCGCCGCGCGGGTCCAGGCGGAAGAGGCGGGGCTGGACGAGGACGAGACGGCCGCGGCGATGATGGCGGCGGCGGCCCGTGGCTGACCCCAAGGGATTCCTGACGACGCCGCGCCGGGTGGCGGAGCGTCGGCCGGTCGACGAGCGCGTCCACGACTGGAACGAGGTCTACCCTGGCGGCGCCGGGCGGGCGCTGCTCCCGATCATCGCCGAGCAGGCCGGACGGTGCATGGACTGCGGTGTCCCGTTCTGCCACCAGGGCTGTCCGCTCGGCAACCTGATCCCTGAGTGGAACGACCTGGTGTGGCGCGGCGACTGGGCCAGCGCGATCGAGCGCCTGCACGCAACCAACAACTTTCCCGAGTTCACCGGCCGGCTCTGCCCCGCGCCATGCGAGCCGGCGTGCGTCGTTGCGATCAACGCCGACGCCGTGACGATCAAGAACGTCGAGGTGTCGATCATCGACAAGGCGTGGGACGACGGGCTGGTTGCTCCGCAGCCGCCGGAGTGGCTGACCGGTCGTACGGTCGCGGTCGTGGGGTCCGGCCCCGCCGGTCTGGCGGTGGCCCAGCAGCTGACCCGGGCCGGCCACACCGTCGCGGTGTACGAGCGCGCCGACCGGGTCGGTGGCCTGCTGCGCTACGGCATCCCCGAGTTCAAGATGGAGAAGCGGCAGCTCGACCGCCGGCTGGACCAGATGCGCCGGGAGGGAACGGTGTTCCGCGCCGGCGTCGACGTGGGTGCCGACGTCACCGGTCCCGAGCTGCGGGACCGCTACGACGCGGTCGTGCTCGCGGTCGGCGCCACCGAGCCGCGCGAACTTCCCGTCCCCGGGCGCGGGCTGAACGGGATCCACCAGGCGATGCAGTACCTGCCGCAGGCCAACCGGGTCGCCCTCGGTGAAGAGGTCGTTGACCAGGTCACCGCGGCCGGCAAGGACGTGGTGATCATCGGGGGCGGGGACACCGGCGCCGACTGCCTGGGTACCGCGACCCGGCAGGGCGCGGCGTCGATCACCCAGCTGGAGATCCTGGCCCGCCCCGGCGACGACCGACCGACCGCGCAGCCGTGGCCGACGTACCCGGCGCTGTTCCGCGTCTCCGCCGCACACGAGGAGGCGGGGGACCGGGTGTACGCCGTGTCCACGTCGGAGTTCGTCGGCGACGACGCCGGGCGGGTGCGGGCGCTGCGCCTGGTCGAGGTGCGGCCGGGCAGCGCCGGCTTCGAGCCGGTCGCCGGGACCGAGCGGGAGATCCCGGCCGCACTGGTGCTGCTCGCGCTGGGGTTCAGCGGGCCTGAGCCGCGGTTGGCCGACCAGCTCGGCCTCGCGCTGTACCCGCGGGCGGCGTTCGCCCGTGACGACGGCTACCAGACCGACGTGAGTGGGGTGTTCGTCGCCGGCGACGCCGGCCGCGGGCAGTCGCTGATCGTGTGGGCGATCGCGGAGGGCCGGGCCTGCGCCGCCGCCGTCGACGCGTGGCTGACCGGCTCCACCTCGCTGCCCGCCCCAATCCCTTCCACCGCCCGCCCCCTCACCGCCTGACCGAGCACGCACCCTCACGAGTTGTCACCGGCGTACGGCGTTAGAGCGCCGTGTCACAGTGACAAGTCGCGCGGTAGCGGCACCTAGGGTGGTGGCCGTGCGGAGAGCGAAGATCGTGTGCACGCTCGGGCCCGCCAGCTCGTCCCCGGAGCGCATCGTTGAGCTCGCCGAGGCCGGGATGGACGTCGCCCGGCTGAACATGAGCCACGGCGAGCACTCCGAGCACGAGCGGGCCTGCGGCCTGGTCCGCGAGGCGTCGGAGCGGACCGGCAAGGCGATCGGCGTCCTCGCCGACCTGCAAGGTCCCAAGATGCGCATCGGCCGGTTCACGGACGGCGCGGTGACGCTCGCCGCCGGGGCCACCTTCACGATCACGACGAACGACGTGCCCGGCGATAGCGACATCGTCTCCACGACGTACGACGGGCTGCCGCGAGACGTGAGCGCCGGCGACGATGTGCTGCTCGACGACGGCGCGCTGCGGTTGCGGGTGGTCGACGTCACCGATACCGACGTCACCACCGAGATCGAGGTCGGCGGGACGCTGACCAACAACAAGGGCATCAACCTCCCTGGCATCGAGGTCAGCGCCCCCGCGCTGTCGGCCAAGGACGTCGAGGACCTGCGCTGGGCGTTGTCGGTGCCGGTCGACTGGGTGGCCCTGTCGTTCGTACGGCACGGGTCCGACGTCGACGCGGTACGCAAGGTGATGGACGAGGTGGGGGTGCACCTGCCGGTCATCGCGAAGATCGAGAAGCCACAGGCGGTGGACAACCTCGAAGAGGTCATCGACGCGTTCGACGGCTTCATGGTCGCCCGGGGGGACCTTGGCGTGGAGCTGCCGCTCGAGGACGTGCCGATCGTGCAGAAGCGGGTGGTCGACCGCGCCCGGCGCAGCGCAAAGCCGGTGATCGTCGCAACCCAGATGCTCGAGTCGATGATCTCGTCGCCCCGACCGACCCGGGCCGAGGCCTCCGACGTAGCGAACGCGGTCCTCGACGGCGCCGACGCGGTGATGCTGTCCGGCGAGACCAGCGTGGGCAACTACCCTGTCGACGCGGTCGAGACGATGGCCCGGATCATCGTGTCCACCGAGGCACACGGGGTCGACGAGATGGCAGCCATCGACTGGCGACCGCGCACCCGTGGCGGCATCGTCTGCAGGGCGGCCTCGCAGGTCGCCGAGGCGGTGGGGGCACGGCTGGTGGTCGCCTTCACCCAGTCGGGTGACTCGGCCCGGCGGCTGGCCCGCTACCGCGGACCGGTCCCGGTCATCGCGTTCACCCCTGTGTCGGCGGTCCGTGCCCAGCTGGCCCTGACCTGGGGGGTCGAGACCTTCCAGACACCGGCGGTCGAGCACACCGACGAGATGGTGATGCAGGTCGACCACCGGCTGCTGGAGATCGGCCGGGTGGGGGAGGGCGACGAGGTCGTCATCGTCGCCGGCAGTCCGCCGGGCATCCCCGGCTCCACCAACGCGATGCGCATCCACCGGATGGGCGACGCGATCAACGAGGTGGCACCGGCGTACCGGCGGGTCGCACACCCGTGAGGAGTACGCGCGCCGCGGCAGCCGCGCTGGCCGTCGTTGCCTTGGTCGGCTGCGACGGCTCGACCGATACCAGTGCTCAGGAGCCGGCCGCACCACCACCGGAACGGGTGGAGGTCGACAAGCAGCGGCCGTCACGGTCCGCCGCAGTCCTCCCGCCTCTGCAGCGCAGGGTCGCCGCGTTGTCGCTTCGCCAGCTCGCTCACCGCCTCCAGGTCGTCACGGTGGCGGGCACCGCGCCTCGTACGGTCACGTCGAGCGAGGCAGCGGCCAACCGGGCTGACTTCGGGGTGTCGACGCCGGCTGCCGTCGCACGCTCCTTCCAGCCGGGTGGCGTCGTCTACTTCGACGCCAACGTGGCCTCGGTCGCCCAGGTGCGGTCGCTGTCGCGGGGGCTGCATCGAGCGTCGCGTCGCGGCGGCTGGCGGACCTTGCTGTTCACCGACCAGGAGGGTGGCCTGGTATCGCGGCTACCCGGCCGGGCGGCAGTCGAGCAGCCGGCCGCGCGCACCTTTGCCAACCGGCCGGCCGTGGGATCGGAGAGCGCCGGCAGGGTGGGCGCCGCGATAACAGCCATGGGATTGGACGTGAACTTCGCACCGGTGGCCGACGTCGACACCGTGGGCGGCCAGGGGGTGATCGGTGACCGCGCGTTCGGCACCGGTCCAGGCGTGGTGTCGCGGCTGGTGCGGGCGCAGACCTGCGGCTACCACCGCAGCGGCGTCGCAGTGACGCTGAAGCACTGGCCGGGGCACGGTTCGACCAGCGTCGACAGCCACCGGTCAATGCCCACGCTGAGGTTGCCGCTCAGTCGCTGGCGGCAGGACCACCTGCCGCCGTTCCGGGCCGGCATCCGCGGCGGGGCCGATCTGGTGATGACCGGCCACCTCGCATACCCGCGCCTCGACCCGACCGGGCAACCCGCCACCCTTTCCCAGCGGCTGACGACGGGCTGGCTGAGGGAGCGGCTCGGGTTCGACGGGGTCGTCGTGACCGACTCGCTGGGGATGGGCGCGATCGTCAGCCGCGGCACTCCGGGTGGGATCGCGGTCCGGGCGCTGCGCGCCGGTGCGGACCTGCTGCTGATGTCCCCGTCGCCGCAGGGTGCGACCAGGGGCATCGTCGAGGCCGTACGGGACGGCCGGCTCAGCCGGGACCGGCTGGAGGAGTCGGCGCTGCGGGTGCTCCGGCTCGCGGACACCACCGGCCTGGCCCCCGGCCCCCGCCGCCTCGACCGCTGCTGAGCCCCCGGTTGTGGCGCCAACACGCTGACGACACGCCGTCGGCACGGGCAGCTGGCGCCACAACCCGCGGACGTACAGCGTGTGCCGGGTGGGGGATTCGAACCCCCATGCCCTTTCGGGCAGATGGTTTTGAGCCATCCGCGTATGCCGTTCCGCCAACCCGGCCACGGCACCTAGCAACGGCACTCTACCGGCGCTCCGGCCCCCTCGGGCTCGGTCACGATTGGGCAACAAGACCCGGTTCCTCGGCGCTCGTGTCCCCGCTGTGGCCTTCCCCCGCTAACCTTCCGCGCTAGTGGGCCGCCAGTCCGGGCGATGGCCCTCGACGTATTCCGGAGGATCGATGACCCGCACATCGAGAACATGGCAGCTAGCGGCCGCCGCGAGCGCGGCGGCGCTGGTGCTGGCCGCCTGTGGCGAGGACGAGCCCACCACCGACGGCGCTGGCGCCGAGCCCACAGACTCGCCCAGCTCGGAGGAGACCAGCGAGCCAGCCGGTGGTGCGGACTGCTCCGGCATCCCGAAGAAGGACAGCGACGACACGCTGACGTTCGGCACGATCCTTCCGCAGACCGGGTCACTCGCCTTCCTCGGCCCCCCCGAGTTCGCGGGCGTCGAGCTGGCGGTCAAGGAAATCAACGAGGCCGGCGGTGTGCTCGGTAAGGACGCTGAGTTGTTCCAGGGCGACTCGGGTGACGACACCACCAACATCGCCTCCCAGACCTACTCGCGGCTCAAGGGCAACGACGTCGACGCGATGATCGGCGCCGCCTCGTCCGCGGTCACCCTGCTCGTGATCGACGAGATCACCGGTGACGGCGTCATGCAGGTGTCGCCGGCGAACACATCGCCCGAGTTGTCCACGTACGACGACAACTGCCTGTACTTCCGCACCGCCCCCTCGGACGTGTTCCAGGGCCGGGTGCTGGCCGACCTGATCGCCGCGGACGGCGCCACCTCGGTGGGCATCATGGCGCTCCAGGACTCGTACGGCACGGGGCTGGCCGACAACGTCGAGAAGTTCTTCACCGAGTCCGGTGGCGAGGTCGTGGACAAGATCGTCTACGACCCGAAGTCGCCGAACTTCGCGACCGAGGTGTCCCAGATCAAGGCGCAGGACCCGGACGCGATCATGCTGATCGCGTTCGACGAGATCAAGAAGATCATCCCTGAGCTGATCACCCAGGG
>Ga0180121_10001232_pt1 | contig 10848 bp, 9 predicted proteins | sample AntDrymUQ5402106_2_FD_129676 | JGI IMG/M metagenome (GOLD analysis project Ga0180121, IMG submission 129676) | Polar desert sand microbial communities from Dry Valleys, Antarctica - metaG UQ540 (21.06) (version 2) (version 2) | ecosystem: Environmental > Terrestrial > Soil > Desert | place...
GACATGGTGGTAGGTCCTGACGCCTATCGAACATTGCCCGCTTTAATCGGAGAGGCGGAATCAGGGCAGAAAGCGGTCAATGTGTTATTAAGCAGGGAAGAAACATATGCTGATATCTCACCAATCCGCCTAAATAGTAATGGGGTGAATGCTTTTGTCAGCATTATGAGAGGTTGTAACAATATGTGTTCATTTTGTGTGGTACCATTCACTCGCGGAAGGGAAAGAAGCAGAGAACTAAGCAGTATTCTTCAGGAATGCAGTGATTTGTTCCAAAAAGGGTACCGGGAAGTGACATTGCTCGGACAAAATGTAGATAGTTATTACTGGGTAGATGAGATGAAGGATGAAACGGTCACATTTGCATCGCTATTGGAAAAAGTCGCAATGATACACCCGCTCCTGAGAATCCGTTTTTCTACTTCACATCCCAAAGACATAACGGATGATGTTTTGTATGTAATGGCGAAATTCGATAATATCTGTAAAAATATCCACCTGCCTCTCCAAAGTGGTTCGACCCGGATTTTGCAGTTGATGAACAGAACTTACACACGGGAGTGGTACCTGGCAAAAGTAGAACGTATCCGGCAAATCATCCCGGAATGTGGGATCAGTTCCGACATCATTACTGGATTTTGTTCCGAAACAGAAGAAGATCACCTGGAAACGGCAGGAATGATGGAATACTGCAAGTTCGATTTCAGTTATATGTTTTTTTACAGTGAAAGGCCCGGAACCCTTGCAGCAAAAAGATACACAGACGATATTCCGGAAGCAATTAAAAGAAAAAGACTCAGTGAAATTGTAAAACTGCAGAACAGGCTTTCGGGGGAGAGCAACGAAAGAGATCTTGGTATTATTTCGAAGGTGTTAATAGAAGGAAATTCAAAAAAAAGTAATGCAGACTGGATGGGACGCAATACCCAAAATAAAGTAATTGTCTTCCCAAAGAAAAACTATTCTTTAAAACCCGGTGATTATGTAAATGTGCGGGTGACCCACTGTACCGGAGCTACCTTATTAGGTGAAATTATCACCATGTGATTAGACGCTCCGGGTAAAAAGAAAATTTTTTAAGGGTATTGATTGTATGGAGAATCAAAGTATAAAAAACAGGTTTAGTATTATAGGAAATGCAACTGCATTGAATCATGCATTGAATGTTGCCATACAGGTTGCAAATACTGATCTGAGCGTGTTGATCTTTGGAGAAAGTGGTGTAGGTAAAGAAGCATTTTCGATGATCATCCATTCGCTTTCAGGAAGAAAACACAATCCGTTCATTGCTGTAAACTGCGGGGCCATTCCGGAAGGAACGATCGATTCAGAATTATTCGGACATGAGAAAGGTTCTTTCACAGGTGCTGTTGATAGCAGAAAAGGATATTTTGAAACCGTTAGTGGCGGTACCATTTTTTTAGATGAGATCGGTGAAATGCCTTTGGGCACACAGGCGCGTTTACTGCGCGTACTCGAAACAGGAGAATTCATACGTGTCGGTTCCTCGAAAGTACAAAAGACTGATGTTCGGGTGATCGCTGCATCTAATAAAGAATTGCTTGATCTTACCCAACAACGAAAATTCAGGGAAGATTTATATTATCGACTAAGCACTGTCCCTATCCGCGTTCCCGCTTTGCGAGATCGTAAGGAAGACATCCTTCTTTTATTTCGAAAGTTTGCTGTTGATTTTTCAGACAGGTATAAATCAGTTCCTGTGCAATTGGAAGAAGAGGCAAAAAGTGTGTTAATTAACTATCCCTGGCCCGGCAATGTTCGCGAATTGAAGAATATTGCAGAACAAATCTCTGTGTTAGCGCAGGACAGACTCATTACCGCGAGTGAATTAAAGCAGTTTCTGCCAAACAGGGATTTCAGCAGGTTGCCTGTTCTCGCACATCCTCCTCATGCAAACGGACATGACTTTTCAAATGAACGGGAGATATTGTACAAGCTTTTTTTTGACATGAAAAAGGATGTTAATGAATTGAAAAAAATGTTTCTTGAAATTTTACAAAATCCTTCATCAGCCATGTCAAATCCTTCCTTCATAAACGATTTGAAGGAATTAAAACCACAAGAAATACTTCAACCTGCTATGATGACGTCTCCTGTCCAGACTCCTTCATCACAGCCGGTGATTATGCATCATAACGATGATATTCATCACCACGAAGAAGTAGAGGAATCTCTTAACATCATGGATAAGGAAAAAGAGTTGATTATAAAAGCACTTAAGAAACACAGAAGTAAAAGAAAAGATGCTGCGCTTGACCTTGGTATTAGTGAAAGAACTTTATATCGGAAACTGAAAGAATACGACATCCAGGAATGATTACAGATATCAATCATATTTTACTGCGCAAGTCAAAAAAATGGATACTACTTATTCTGTGCAGTTTAGCTTTATTCCCGAGCTGTTACACATTCAGGGATATTTCCATCCCACCAAATGTGAAAACGGTCAGACTTAATTATATTGAAAATAAAGCACCTTATGTAAATCCCCAACTGAGTCCAAGGTTAACTGACCGGTTGAGACAAAAAATTAACAATCAGACAAGACTCACTTTGGTAACGGCAGAAGATGCTCACTATGAAATCAATGCAGTCATAATTGATTACAGGGCAACTACAGCTGGAATTTCAAATCAGCAGGCGGCAATCAACAGATTGAACGTAACGGTTAAGATCATCTTTAAAAACCGGTTAGACGAGAAATCAAATTTTGAGGCAGATATATCCCGTAATTTCGATTTCGATGCTAACCTAAGCTTGCAACAGGCAGAAGCATTGAAAGGAGATGATATCATCCGTAATTTATCTGACGAGATTTTCAACCGCATTTTTTCTAACTGGTAATAGGTGATATGAATACGGAGATTAACCAGATCGTTCAGCAACTTTTCAGGAAAGCTACTTTTGAAGAAGTAACAGAAGAAGAACTAAATAAATTAATCTCAGAACATCCCTATTTATCGGTGTGCCACCTGCTTCTGGCAAAAAAGAAATACCAGAATGGAACACAGGATGTAAGTTCCTGGCAACATGCTGCGCTTTACTTGAATAATCCTTTATGGGTGGAATGGGTGCTTGATAAAGAAAAATTTTTATCACAAAAAGAGTTTACTTCAATTGAAATTCCAAGGCATCGTTCAGAAATCAATTCTTCATCCCAGTTAACAACAATAAAAGATCATGGCGATCAGCCTGTCACCGGCAAAGAGGAATATCTTGAAAAAGAGGATGAGATCTTGAATGAAGAAGATCCGGATGATACCGAGGATAGTCAAAAGGCTGAAATTCAAAACGAGCCGCTGCTTATTCAATCATATCATACAGTCGACTATTTTGCCTCGCAGGGTATTCGCCTTAAGCAGGCTGAATTTGAAAAGGACAGACTTGGCCAGCAACTCCGTAGTTTCACCGATTGGTTGCGGAGTATGAAAAAACTACCTGATACAACACTGACCAATGAAGAAAATACCTCAGAGCAAACTGTCCGGATCATTGCGGAACATTCGATTGAAGAAAAAGAAGTATTAACCGAAGCAATGGCAGAAGTTTGGAAAAAACAGGGAAATAATCAAAAGGCCAGCGATATTTACCACAAATTAAGTTTGCTTAATCCTTCCAAAAGCGCTTATTTTGCAGCGAAAATTGACCAATTATAAACGATAGTAATATGATCCTTTTTCTCATTCTTATTGTTCTGGCATCTGTTGTGATAGCGTTTTTCATCCTGGTTCAAAACCCAAAAGGTGGTGGTTTGTCTGGAAATATTGCTGGTTTCAGTACCCAATTCATGGGAGTCAAACAAACTACGGATGTATTGGAAAAAGGTACCTGGGTGCTGGCTGTGGTAATTGCTTTACTCAGTATCTTTTCTGTTGTTTTTATTCCAAAGACAAGTGGTACAGACATCCGGGAACCTAATGCGCGGCCACAGGTCACCTCCCCCGGACAAACCACACCTCCGACCCCAACACCCATACCTCCACAGCGATAATGTATCTTAATATAACAGAAGACCCTGCAATAATTAGCAGGGTTTTTTGTTTATTTTACAGAACCATCCGGAAAAATCGATGTTTTAGCAGAATTTAGAAAAAGGCATTGGGAAAACGATAGTTTATTCCTGGTCCAGAATCCGAAATCTGGAATCTAAAATCTAAATACCTATGTTAAAAAAGTGGTTATTGGGCATTGTAATCCTGGTGATCCTGGCAGCGATTTTTATAGCGGTTCGATTTTTTACTCCGAATACCGCATTTGAAGAAAAATCCAGGTTCCTTTATGTTCATTCCGAAGAAGCTAACCAGGTTGCTGTGATGAAAACGCTTGTTGATAGTCAATTTATAAAAAATCCAGATTCGTTTAATTTCCTTGCTTCCAAAATGGATGTTTGGAAGCGGCTGAAACCAGGCAGATATGAAATAAAAAAAGGAATGAATCTGGTTGATCTCGCCAGGGTTCTAAGAAATGGTCAGCAAAGTCCTATTAATTTTGTCATTACAAAATTGCGGACCAAAGAACAACTTGCTTTTCTTGTCGATAAAAAATTCGAGACTGATTCTTTGTCGATGATGCATTTCCTGAATAATTCGGATACATTGAGTAAATACGGCCTGGACACAAATAATGTCATGACAATGGTTTTTCCGAACACTTATACTTATTTATGGACGTCTACCCCAAAAATGATCTTTGAGAAATTCCATTCAGAACATGAGAATGTCTGGAATGAAACAAGAAAACAAAAGGCAATAGCGAAGGGATTAAATCCTACCACCGCTTATATTCTAGCTTCCATTATCGAAGAAGAAACCACCATTCAGGAGGACAAGGGTCCAATGGCCCGCGTATACCTGAATCGACTAAAAAAACAAATGCGTCTGGGTGCCGACCCAACAGTAAAATTTGCCATGCGCAATTTTGCACTGCAACGTATCTATCAAAAACATTTGCAAACTGAATCTCCTTATAATACATACAGGTATTCCGGCCTCCCTCCCGGTCCTATCTGTACACCTTCCCTGCAAACATTGGATGAAGTACTAAATGCACAGGAGAGCAATTATCTTTTTTTTGTTGCGAAAAGTGATTTCTCCCGGAGACATGTTTTTACAGAAAATTATTCCGATCATCTAAAATATGCCAAAGAATACCAGAAAGCACTTGATAGCCTCATTCTCAAAAGACAGGCTACGGCCGCACAAGCAAACAAACCATGATCTCGCTTGAACGAATTGAACACAGTTTATTAAATTCCCCACCAGTATGTTTTTTAAGAAACAAAAGCAAAAAGATCATATTACCGGGATTTGAAAAGGTACCCTTGTATGATGTTGTAATTTTCTTTTTCAGCCAGGTGAGAAAAGTCGGAATGACTGACAGGGCATCTGCTATTTCGTTCAACCTGCTGCTCGCTATTCCGGCGGCAACCATTTTTTTGTGTACCCTGATTCCCTATCTTCCTATCATCTCAAAACAGGTTACTGCAGAACTTTTGTTGCTGACGAAAGACATTACAATGAATTATAGTACATACACTGCAGTGAAAGGATTTTTGGAAGATTTCCTCCTAACCCCCCGATCAGGACTGTTGTCGATAGGTTTTGTACTGGCAGTTTATTATTCATCAAACGCGATGATTTGTATCATGAGTTCTTTCAACCGTTCTCTTTTATCGAGAAGTAAACGCAATTTCTTCCAGGAACGGTTTACAGCCATCAGGCTGACCACCTTATTGGTATTGCTGGTGCTGGCTACGGTAATCCTATTGGTTACACAGGGTGCGCTGTTAAATAAAATCCAGGGTTGGTTAGGTATGAAGGGGGAAATCACCAGTTGGCTGATCACCATATTGAGATGGATCGTGATAGTACCCTTATTTTTCTATGCGCTCGCATTTACTTACAAATATGCGCCGGCTGTTCATAAGAGGTGGAGACTATCTTCTCCCGGCGCGATCTTCGCTACCCTCCTTACAGTAAGTTCCACTTTCCTGTTTTCCTTCTGGGTCAATCATTTCGCGACGGAGAGCTACAATAAAATCTATGGATCAATCGGAACACTTTTGATTATCATGTTGCTTATCTATATCAATTCACTCATCCTGCTGGTGGGTTATGAATTGAATGTTAGTATACATTCCCTAAAAGCCATTGCTGAAGAAAGACAAAAGCATGAAGAAGAAGAAGAGAAATTAAAAATTAATAATTAATAATTAAAATGCATATTAGAAAAAAGCAGAAGAGGATTCTTCTTTTTGAATTTTGAATTTTTAATTTCTCTTCCTACCGGTATAATTTCTAATTCCTCTTTATACTGCACCCAACCGACCTGGATTTTTTCACACTGATTTCTTTGCCGTTGATTAGCTCCTCGATCGCTTGAGTCAAATGATTACGATTTACGCGATCCCCATCCTGTGGACTATCATCTATCGCTCCATGATAGACAAGCTTACCGTTCTTATCAAATAGAAAACATTCCGGTGTACGATTTGCCCCGAAAGCATCGGCGAGAACACTATTCTTGTCCTCTGCATAATGCCATGCATATTTATGTTTGTCTGCATATGCTTTCATAGCCTTCAAAGATTCTTTTCCATTCCTGTCTGCTTCATTGGAATTCAACAATACAACACCAATATTGTTTTTGAGTGCATTTTGGGATACCTGCACCGTACGACCTTGATTAGCGACCACCACCGGGCAGGTATTACAGCTAAACATGACCAATAATCCATTTGCACCAATTGATTCCCGCAGAGTGATCTGCTTTCCTGATATTTCATTGAGCTGTAAATCACCTTTTGGCAGAGAGGCACCTATTGGTAGTGGATCAGCCGGCTTGAAGGATATAAACGCCGTTAACATTAAAAGAATAATAGGCTGTTTCATAATAAGGTGTTTATGCTAATTTAATTATTGCAAATTGATATCCAGCTCTCAAGAAATTTAAGCAATCATCCCGTCAGGAAATTATTTGATGTTTGAAAATTGAAATAACATACGCATGTGTTTTTGATAACGGTCATTCCTGTCAGGTTAGTGCTGACCCATTTCACTTACTAATAATTTTACTTCCCCTTTGAACTGTTTTTCAGTCAGTTGTCGCTCAAAAAATTTCCGGTATCCTGATGATATGTTAATAAACAATGTTGCTGGTATACCACCATCCCATTTGGAATCTATGCGAGGACAAAAAACATCAGCATTCGTTTCATTAAGCCAGAATAAAGTTCCCTGCAACTTATTTTTTTTGACGAATTCATTTAGCTTAACAGGATAATTTTTTTTTATATCCATACTCACTAAAACCAATTCTACGTTTTCGTTTGAATATTGCTTTATCGTTTCCTGGAAATAAGGCAATTCGTGCAAACAGGGTGCACACCAGCTAGCATAGAAATTGACAACCAATGGTTTTTTGGTATTTTGAATATATGCGTCCAGCTGATCAATCGAAACTTTTTGTACTGGTTGAGTGATCCCCGTTATACGCAAAAGCAAAAAACCGGTTATGAATAAAATAAATTTCATGTAGTCACTCCACTTTATGTGCAAATTACTGGTAAAAAGTATTTGGTTTATCTTCGAAGTCCGTTAAAATCAATCCAATGTTCAAAAAAATTATCCGTATTGCCGCCATTGTTCTGTTTTTCCTGATTGTTATATTATTTACCGCTCCTTTTATTTTCCGTGGTAAGATCATACGGCTTGTCAAAGCCGAGATCAATAACAATTTACTTGCGAAGGCAGACTTTGAGGATGTCGATATTTCGTTTTTCCGCCGGTTTCCTAAGGTAGCCATCACACTTGATAATCTATATATAGCTGGTGTAGGGCAATTTAAGAATGACACTTTACTCAGTGCCTCAAAGATTGATGCAAGCGCAGATTTCTGGAGTGTGGTCAAGGGAGAAAATATACAGGTTCATACAATAAAAATCATCGGTCCAAATATCCATGCGATAATAGCAAAAGATGGAGCGGCGAACTGGGATATCATGAAACCTGATACAATCACTTCTAATGAGGAAACGAAGCCCTTCCGGTTAGAATTGAAAGAATATTCCATCAGCAACGGTGCGCTTTGGTATAATGATTCCACCAGTTCCATCCAGGCAAGCGTGACTGGCCTGGATCATTCAGGAACCGGAGATTTCAATGCGAATGTTTTTACTCTCCGGACTTCCACTACTGCAGACAGCGTGAACTTTTTATTCGGTTCGATTCCTTATCTGGTTGATGCAAAAACGAATATCATAGCGGATATTATTGTAGACAACACGATAGATAAGTATTCTTTTAATAATGCCGATATACTATTAAACCAACTTAAAATAAAAGCCAATGGATTCTTTCAACTGATGACGGATTCTACCTATTCAATGGATATTGCCTTTAGTGCTCCTTCAACCGATTTCAAAAACATCCTTTCCCTCATTCCCGTAATCTATTCGAAAGACTTTGCAAAAGTACAAACGCGTGGACAGGCTATATTCAACGGATTTGTAAAAGGACTTTATACACCCACTACAATTCCGGCTTACCAATTGAACCTGGATGTGGCCAATGGATTTTTTAAATATCCGGATCTGCCAACTCCATTAGAAGATATCCGGTTGAAAGTAAAAGTAGATAACCCGGATGGAGTTACGGATCATACACAGATCGATATTGCTGATGGACATTTGACGATCGACAAAGAACCTTTTGATTTTAAGGTAGTGGTAAAAAATCCAGTATCTGATCTATTTATTGACGGATCTGCAAAAGGAAGCCTGGATCTTTCTAAGATTTCTAAGTTGGTTAAACTGGAATCTGGAACCCAACTAAAGGGGTTGATGAATGCAGATGTGACCTTGCAGGGAAAAGTTTCAGCGATCGAAAAACAACAATACGAACAATTCAATGCAGCAGGATTTATTAACCTGACGGATTTTCTATTCGCGTCAAAAGAATATCCGGATGGGATCAGGCTTCATACAACGGCATTACGTTTTAATCCGAAAAATGTTACGGTATCTGAATGTAAAGGACGGTATCTGAAAACCAACTTCGCCGCGAATGGAATCATCAATAACCTGTTGTCTTATATTTTAAGAGGTAGTATTCTGGATGGAGCCCTTAACATAAAAGCAGATCATGTTAACCTGGATGATTGGATGGGAACAAGTTCTGATACTACAGTCTCCTCAGAAAGCCAGCCGTTTATTGTTCCATCGAATATCAGGATGGTTGTGAATACACAAATAGACCATCTTTTATACGATAAGCTAACAATGGAACAACTTACCGGAGCGCTTCAATTAGAGGATCAAACACTAAAACTTAATAATGTAAAAGGAAAAGCACTTGATGGAACACTAACTGTAAGTGGTTCTTATTCGACGCGGGAGAGCAAACAAAAACCGGCTATCACTTTGAAATATGATGTGAAAAACCTGGATGTGCAGAAAACTTTTCTTGCTTTCAATACTGTACAGCGTCTAATGCCGATTGGTCAATACCTGAGTGGAAGACTGAATTCTCAGTTGTCCATGACCGGTAGGCTGGGTGATAATATGATGCCCGACTTCAAAACGCTGACTGGTAATGGCAGCCTGTTACTGATTGAAGGATTACTGGATAAATTCAAGCCACTGGAAAAACTGGCAGAAGTATTGAATGTAAAGGAGCTCAGAAGTATATCATTGAAAGAAGTGAAAGAATTCTTTGAATTTACAGATGGAAGAGTTTTGGTGAAGCCTTTTGATTTTACAATTAAGAACATACAAATGGAAGTTGGTGGTATGCATGGATTCGATCAAAGTCTTGATTATGTCATTAACCTGAAATTACCACGGTCACTCATGGGTGATAAAGGAAATCAACTGGTAAATAATTTGATGACAAAAGCAGCCAACCGGGGTGTTCCATTAAAAGTAAGTGAGATCGTCAACCTGAATGTACGCATGACCGGTACAATTCGGGATCCATCTATCAAAGTTGAACTCAGGGAAATGGCAGGCAGTCTTGCGGAAGACATCAAGAACCAGGCTAAAGACTTTGCAAAAGCTAAAATTGACAGCACAAAACAAGCTGTAAAAGATACGATCCTGGCGGTGAAAAAACAGGTCGTGAAAGAAGCTGGAAACAAATTGAAGGAAAAATTATTTGGAACCAGAGATAGCACGCTCGTTCGAGACAGCACCGCACCAGAGCCTAAAAAAAGGGCGGAGAATGCAGGGAAAGATATCATTGAAGGGCTTTTCAAGAAGCGGAAGAAACCGACGGACACGTTAAAGAGGCCTGAGAATTAGTTGGTATGAGGATAGCTCGATTCAAGCACCGTCTAAGCGGGGTCTGGCGAAGCCGACCCCGATCATAAGAAAGATTACATTATATAACTACTCCAAGCGAATTTTTGCCGGCACATGATAGATCGGGGTCGGCTTCGCCAAACCCCGCTTAGACAGCCTATGATTTTCGATCAGAGATATTGCGCGCCTCAATGATGAGGGATCTTATTCGGCTTCGCCAGACCCCGCTTAGACAGCGTATGATTTTCGATCAGAGATATTGCGCGTCTCAATAATGAGGGATCTTATTCGGCTTCGCCAGACCCCGCTTAGACAGCGTATGATTTTCGATCAGAGATAATGCGCGTCTCAATAATGAGGGATCTTATTCGGCTTCGCCAGATCCCGAAGACGTCCCCGATCTATGATAAATTAAATGAAATAAAACTAACCGGTCGGTAGTAAGGAAATTGCATTATGATTTTGCATATCAAGCACAGTCTAAGCGGGGTCTGGCGAAGCCGACCCCGATCATGGGGAAGATTACATTA
>Ga0180121_10001233_pt1 | contig 10841 bp, 9 predicted proteins | sample AntDrymUQ5402106_2_FD_129676 | JGI IMG/M metagenome (GOLD analysis project Ga0180121, IMG submission 129676) | Polar desert sand microbial communities from Dry Valleys, Antarctica - metaG UQ540 (21.06) (version 2) (version 2) | ecosystem: Environmental > Terrestrial > Soil > Desert | place...
CTGAGCGTTCGCAACAGCACCAGCAACCCGGCGGTGGATACCGTGGCGGTGGGCGGCACCGTTACCTGGACCTGGGCGCCAACCGCGACCAGCCCGCACGACGTCACCTCAACCGGGTCGCCCGGCTTTACCGGCCAACCTACGCTGGTTCAGCCACCACCGTTCAGCGTGACCTTCAGTGCTGCAGGGACGTACGACTACTACTGCACCCAGCACGGCCAGCCGGCTTCGGGAATGAGGGGCAGAATCGTGGTACGGTAGGCTCAGCGCTTTCCGTTTTTTACAAACGTCAGATATCGCTCCGCCTCGGCCTGCACCCGCACCGTGTCCCAGCCGAGCTCCTCACCCATCAGCTCGGCGACGCGGTGAGCGGCGGGTGCGCCCTGCTGGCTGTGCTCGTAGTACTGGTGGAAGCGCCGGACCAGGACGTCCTCCACCGTCTGCGCCAGCTCTCGCCGGACCGCGTGTACCACCTCGGCCTCGATGGCCGGATGGTCGGGCACCAGCCGCTGAAAGAGCCGCCGGTCGGCACCTCCCAGGTTGAAGATGCCGGCGGCCTCGGTGCCGTAGTGCCGCAGCAGGTGATCGATAGTCAGCATCGGAATGCCGAGCTCGACGCCCCGGTCGCGAAACTGGCTGAGGTCGGCGGTCTCGCCGCCGGGCAGTGCTTCCTCATCGGTTTGAGCCTCCCCGTGACGGGGACGGCCATCACGGTGCCGTAGCTCGCGCATGGCATGATCCACCACTTCAGCCGCCATGGAGCGGTACGTGGTCAGCTTACCGCCCACTAGCGTCAGCATTCCTCCGGAGCCGTGCACGATCTCGTGCTCCCGCGACCGCTTGGACGTGAACTGCGTCTGGCGGTCGACCAGCAGTGGCCGGAGGCCCGCCCAAGAGGCGCGCACGTCTTCCATGCCGAGCCGGGCGCTGGGGAAACGCGCGTTGACGGAACGGAGCAGGTAGACGATGTCATCGCCGGTGACCCGGAGGTCCTCCGGCGGCTCGGCAGTGTCGGTATCGGTGGTGCCGATGTAAGAGAGATCTCCCCAGGGAAGGACGAACATCACCCGCCCATCGATCGGGCTGGTGAACGCCACCGCTTCCCGGTGGTCGATGCGGGCGCGGTCCACCACCACGTGCACGCCCTTGGTGGGTTGCAGCAGTGGGGCGGCCCCGGCGTCCTCCAGCCGGCGCACCTGGTCGGCCCAGGGGCCGCAGGCGTTGACCACCACGCTGGCCCGAAGAACGCCCCGTTCCCCGGTCAGCCGGTCCTCCAGCTGGGCTCCAACCACGCGGCCGGCGGTGCGTTCCAGCCCGGATACGGCCATGTAGTTGGCCACCAGCGCTCCGTGATGCATGGCGGAGCGGGCCGTGGCCACCACCAGCCGCACGTCATCGCACTGGGCATCGTAGTACTTGGCTCCACCCAGCAGACCGCGGTCGCGCAGCATCGGCTCCGCTTCCAGCATTCCACGCTTGCCCAGTATCCGGTGCACCCGCACATTGCGGAACAGCGCCAGGGCGTCGTACAACAGCATCGCTGCGGCCAGCTGCCAGCGCGAGATCCGGTCGCCCCGGTGCACCGGAAAGACGAACTGGAGCGGCCACACCAGATGCGGAGCGATGCGCTGGAGCGTGCGGCGTTCCCGGTTGGCCTCCAGCACCAGACCGAACTCTCCCTGCTCCAGGTAGCGCAAGCCGCCGTGGATCAGCCGGCTGGAGCGAGAGCTGGTGCCCGACCCCAGGTCGTTCTGCTCCACCAGGATCGTCCGCAGGCCCCGCATCGCCGCGTCCCGCGCGATGCCGGCCCCATTGATCCCGCCCCCGATCACCAGGAGGTCCGCCGGCTGCATGGTGAGCTGTCCCAGCGTGGCGCGATCCGAGGCGCGCTTGGTGTGAGCCCCAGCACCTGGTTTATCTGGCACAGTCATCTCATTCGGCCCGGGGCTAGGGTCATCGATTTAGCCTGTGGCGCGGGACGGCACAGTCTGGCGGCTGCGGCCCTCGGCGCCAACGTCACCGGTGTAGACCGGGACCCCGCGAGGTTGGCGGTAGCGCGGGAACGCGCGGACGCGGCGCGACTGGCAATCGACTGGCGCGAGCTGGATCTGGAGGGGCCTTGGCCTGAGTTAGGCAGTTTTGATGCAGTCCTGGTATTCAATTATCTTGACCGAGCCAGCATGCCCAGAATTCTTGGGCTGGTTGCACCCGGCGGCCGGCTCATGATGGAAACGTTCCTCGAGGCGCAGCGCGAGTCGGGCTGGGGTCCGACATCGGACCGGCACCTGCTGCGCCCGGGCGAGTTGTCCCGCCTGGTTGACCCTCTGACCGTCGTGCACGGGCGCGAAGTGATCGAGACGGTGGACGCCGAGCGATGGCGTGCAGTCGCCAGCGTTGTCGCTCAAAGTTATCATCCCTTCCCTTCAAAGGGGCAACATGCTTGACTCCCGCCGCGGCCGACGAGTCGCCATCGTCGCCGGCGTCCGCTCTCCCTTCGCCAAAAGCGGCACAGTGTTCCGCGATGTCTCGGCGGTGACGCTGGCCCGCCACGCATCGCGGGAGCTGCTCTACCGCAGCGGGGTCGACGGGCGGGAGATCGACGAAGTGGTGTTCAGCCAGGTGGTGCCTTCCGCGGTCACCCCGAACGTGGCGCGGGAAGTGAGTCTCCTGCCGCAGCTCCCACCCAGTGTGCCCGCCTATAGCCTGAACCGGGCCTGTGCCTCGGGGGCGCAGGCGATCAACAACGCGGCCGACCAGATTCTGCTGGGCCACGCCGACACCATCATCGCCGGCGGCGTCGAGTCGCTCTCGGATATCCCCATTCTTCACTCCCGCCGCTTCAGCCGGGTGCTGATGGACGCCAGCAAGGCGCGCAGCTTCGGTGCCAGGGCGGCGGTGATCGGCAGGGTGCGGCCTCGCGACCTGGTACCGGTCACACCGGCGATCGCGGAGCCGTCTACCGGCGAGACGATGGGTCAGTCGGCCGAGAAGATGGCCAAGGAGAACGGAATCTCACGGGAGGAGCAGGACCGCATTGCCCTGATGAGCCACCAGCGCGCGGCCACCGCAACTGGCGACGGACGGCTCACTGCCGAGATCGCGCCCTGGTTCAGCGGTCCCGAGATGGATCAAGTGATCACCGCGGACAACGGAGTCCGGGCCGACACGTCGCTCGACGCGCTGAGCAAGCTCAAGCCGGTGTTCGATCGCCGATACGGTTCGGTGACCGCGGGAAATGCCTCACCCCTGACCGACGGCGCGGCGGCGGTGCTGCTGATGGCCGAGGAAAAAGCCAAGGCGCTGGGACATAAACCACTGGCCTACATCAGAAGCTATGCGGTGAGCGCGGTGGACCCAGGCTGGCAGCTGCTCATGGGGCCGGTGTTTGCCGTTCCCAAGGCGCTCGAGCGTGCCGAGCTCACCTGGAAGGATCTGGGGCTGGTCGAGATCCACGAGGCCTTCGCGGCGCAGGTGCTCTCGAACATCCAGGCGTGGGGATCGCAGGCGTGGGCCGACCGGCTGGGCCTGCCCGGGCCGGTGGGCGAGGTCGACTGGGAGCGCACCAACGTTGCCGGCGGCTCGATCGCCCTTGGACACCCGTTCGCGGCCACCGGGGCCCGCCTCGTCACCACGCTGGCCAACGAGATGCAGCGGCGCGACGTTCAGTTCGGGCTGCTCTCCATCTGCGCCCAGGGCGGGATGGGGTATGCGATGGTCTTGGAGCGGGTATGACGTTGATTCAAGAGTCTAGAGTCAAGGGTCTAAGGTCTACGAGTGAACTCGACGTTCTTCGCGCCAGTGTTGCAAGTGTCATCCTGACTCTAGACCCTAGACCCTAGACCCTAGACTTCTTTTCATGTCCTCCTTTACGACTCAAATCGAAAACGGCATCGCCGTCCTCACCTTCGATCTCCCGGGTGAGCCGGTCAACAAGCTCAACTCCGCGGTCAAGGCCGAGCTGGAGTCGCTGCTGGGTCGGCTGCGCGACGACCCGGCGGCCCGGGCCGTAGTGCTGATCTCCGGCAAGCCCGACACCTTCATTGCGGGTGCCGACATCGAGGAGTTCACCGCGATCGCCAATCAGACCGAGGCCGAGCGGCTCAGCTTCGAGGGGCAGGAGACGGTGAGCCGGCTGGAAACGTTTCACAAGCCGATTGTCGCCGCCATTCACGGCGCCTGCCTGGGCGGTGGTCTGGAAGTGGCCCTGGCGTGCCACTACCGGATCGCCTCGGATCATCCCAAAACAGTGCTCGGCCTGCCCGAGGTGCAGCTGGGCCTCATCCCCGGGGCCGGCGGCTGCCAGCGGTTGCCCCGCCTGATCGGCGCGCGGGCGGCGCTGGACATGATTCTCACCGGGAAAACGGAGCGGGCCCCGAAGGCACTTCGGCTGGGACTGGTCGACGAGGTGGTTCCCCAGAGCATTCTCCGCCAGGTCGCGGTTACCGCAGCCGACCGGCTGGTCCGCGAGGGCTTGCCCAAGCGCCAGCCCAAGGGCGGCACCGTGGGCATGCTGCTGGACCGGACCGCGCTGGGGCGGCGGCTGGTGTACCGTGGCGCCCGGCAGCAGGTGCTCAAGAAGAGCGGGGGACACTATCCCGCGCCGCTGGCCGCGCTGGGCGCGGTGGAGGTGGGACTGGAGCAGGGGGTCGCGGCCGGGTTAGCCGAGGAACACCGCGCGTTCGGAGAGCTGGCGGTGGGCGAGGTGTCCCGGAAGCTGGTCCAGATTTTCTTTGCCACCACCGCGCTCAAGAAGGACGACGGGGTGCGCTCCGGCACCGCCGTTCCCCGCCAGATCCGGAGGCTCGGCGTCGTGGGCTCGGGGTTCATGGGCTCGGGCATAGCCGGAACGGCGGTGCTCAACGTCGAAGTGGACACCCGGCTCAAGGATTCCGACCTGGCGCGGGTGGGAAAAGGGCTCAAGGCCGCCACCGGACTACTAAAGGAACGGCTCGACCGCCGAAGGCTGACACGGCCGCAGTACGAACGGCTCAGCGCTCTGCTCTCCGGCGCGGTGGACTACCGCGGATTCAGCCGGGCCGATCTGGTGATCGAGGCGGTGTTCGAGGAAATCGATATCAAGCGTCAGGTGCTGGCCGAGCTGGAGGCGGAGCTGCGGCCCGACGCGATCATCGCCACCAACACCTCCACGATACCGATCCATCAGATCACCGCCCGCGCGCGCCACCCGGAGCGGGTGCTCGGCATGCACTTCTTTTCGCCGGTGGAGCGCATGCCTCTGCTGGAGGTCATCCCGACCGAGGCCACCAGTCCGGACACAATCGTGACGGCCGTCAGGTTCGGACGGCGCATGGGCAAGACGGTCATCGTCGTGGCCGACCGGCCCGGATTCTGGGTGAATCGCATCCTGTCGCCGTATCTCAACGAAGCCGGGCACCTGCTGCAGGAGGGAGTCGGCATCGAGCTGATCGATCGCACCATGACGCGGTTCGGGTTCCCGGTGGGGCCGGTGGCGCTGCTCGACGAAGTCGGACTCGATGTGGCACAGAAGGCTGGAAGCGTGATGCACGAGGCGTTTGGCGACCGGATGAAGCCGGCGGCGTCGCTGCCCCGGATGCTCGGCGCCACCCGGCTGGGACGCAAGAACGGCCGCGGGTTCTATCAGTACAAGGGCGGCCACAAGGCGGGGGTGGACCGGAGCGTCTACCCGTTGCTGGGCGTGCGTGCCAGCGAGGATGCCGATGCGGATCTGGTTCAGCGCCGCCTGGTGTATGCGATGCTGAACGAGGCTGCCCTTGCCTGCGCCGACCGGGTGGTCCGGAGTCCGCGCGACGCCGACATCGGGGCCATCTTCGGTATAGGATTCCCGGCGTTTCGCGGCGGGCCACTCCGCATGATCGATGATGTAGGCGCACCCCGCGTGGTCGAAACTCTCTACCAGCTTCAGGAACAGTTTGGCGAGCGTTTCCGGCCGGCCCCTTCGCTGCTGGAGATGGCGCGCTCGGGAGGCCGGTACTATCCCGCTTGAAGGCCCCCGCTCCAGGTGGTCTCGCCGAATGACCTGGGCAGTTGTCACCGCAGCCCTGCTCTATCTGATAATCCTGCTGGTGCTCTGGCTGGCCCAATCCCGCCTGGTCTTTTTCCCCGGCAACGAACGCACCCTGACGCCGGCACCGGCCGCCCTGGGGCTTCGCACCGAGCGGATTGAATTCGCTGCCGAGGACAGCGTGCCGCTGGTGGGGTGGATCATGCCCTCTGCGTCCACGCCGAGCGGGTTCTGGCTGCTGATCTGCCACGGCAACGCCGGCAATCTTTCCCAGTTCGACCGCCCGGTTCATTACGCCGGTCTCACCCGCCTGGGGCTCAATCTCCTGGCGTTCGACTACCGCGGCTACGGCGAGAGCGGTGGTGCGGTGAGCGAGCAGGGACTGTACCGGGACGCCGACGCCTCCTACCGCTACCTGCGGGACCAGCGGGGCGTGCCGGCCGACCGGATCATCATCTTCGGTCACTCGCTGGGGTCCGCCGTGGCGGTGGACCTGGCCAGCCGCATGCCGGCCGCCGGGCTCATCGTGGAGGGCGCGCTCATCTCCGCGGTGCACCGGGGGCAGGAGCTCTATCCTTATATACCGGTGCGATGGCTGGCCCGGAGCCGCTTCAACTCGATCGACAAAGTGTCGCACATAACGGTTCCCAAGCTCTTTCTGCACGCGGTCCGGGACGAGGTGATCCCTCTGGCCCACGGCCGCCGGCTGTTCGAGGCGGCTCCGGAGCCCAAGAGATTCGTGGAGCTGGAGGGCGCTCATGGCGACGTGTTCGATGTCGATTCCGCCCGCTACTTCGGGAGTATTGCAGAGTTCATCGCTACTCTCGCGAAGGAATAAGGCTCACGAAGGAAACCATTAGTAACGGATGTATGTTGTTACTGAATGCCACCCTTCCCTGAGCGCCTGCGAGCCGCCGTGGCGGACCGATACCGGATCGAGGAGGAGATCGGTCACGGGGGCATGGCGGCGGTGTATTTGGCGGAGGACCTGAAGCACGCCCGCAAGGTGGCGATCAAGGTGCTGGTGCCGAGCGGCCTGCCGCAGTCGTACGAGCCGCAACGCTTCCTCCGCGAAATCCGCATCGCCGCGCGGCTGTCGCATCCCCAGATCCTTCCGGTCCACGACTCGGGCGAATTCGACGGGCTGCTGTACTTCGTCATGCCGTATGCCGGCTGCGAGACGCTGCGGGACCTGCTCCGCCGCGAGGGCCCCCTCCCGATCGACGCGGCCTTGCGCATGACCCGCGCGATTGCCGCCGCGCTGGGCTATGCCCACCGGCACAACGTGCTCCACCGCGACATCAAGCCCGAGAACATCCTGCTGCAGGAGGGAGAGCCGGTGGTGGCCGATTTCGGCGTGGCCACCGCCATCTCGGCGGCGGGCGGCGAGAACATCTACATCACCGACCGTGGCTTCGCCGTTGGCACGCCGGCCTACATGAGCCCGGAGCAGGCCAGCGCTGAGCGGGACCTCGATGGCCGAGCGATCTCTACAGCCTCGGCTGCGTGCTGTTCGAGATGCTGACCGGCCAGCCGCCGTTCGCCGGCTCGGGCGCGCGGGCCACCATGGTCCGGCATGCCATCGAGCCGGCGCCGTCGATCCGGTCGCTGCGTCCCGTCGTTCCCCTGGCGGTGGAGCTGGCGCTTCAGCGGGCACTCGCCAAGGCGCCGGCCGATCGCTTCGACAGCATGGCCGAATTCTGTGAGGCACTGGTCACTCCCACCGCCGTGGCGCTGCCGGTCGCGGCGGAGCCCGGGAGCCGGGCCATCGCCGTGCTTCCGTTCGTGAATGCCAGCGCGGACCCCGAGAACGAGTACTTCAGCGACGGGATGACCGACGAGCTGATCACCGCGCTCACCAAGGTCGAGGGGCTGCGTGTGGCCTCGCGCACCTCGGTGTTCGCCCTGAAGCATGTGCGGGAGGACGTCCGCGCCCTCGGCGCCCGGCTCAACGTCTCGGCGGTGCTGGAGGGGACGGTGCGCACATCGGGCAACCGGATACGGATCACGGTTCAACTCACCAGCATTGCCGATGGGCGCGCCCTGTGGTCGGAGCGGTACGACCGGGAGATGGCGGACGTCTTCGCCATCCAGGATGAGATAGCCGGCACCATCGTGCGGACCCTGCGCTCGACCCTGCTGGGGCATCTGGGCGACCCCACTCCGGTCCGCTATACCGAGAACGTCCACGCCTATGGCCTCTATCTCAAGGGGCGCTTCTGGTGGAACCGGCGTACCCAGACAGGCATCGCCGAAGGCATTCGCTACTTCGAGCAGGCGATCGCGGAAGACCCTGGCTACGCCCTGGCCTACAGTGGACTGGCCGACTCCTACGCCCTGGATCTCGACTATCGCGGCGCTCCGGTCAAGGAAGGCATGGAGCGGGCCAAGGCCGAAGCGCGGAAAGCGATCGAGCTGGATGAGACCCTCGCCGAGGCGCACACGTCGCTCGGCTGGGTCACGTTCATCTACGATTGGGACTGGAGCGGGGCCGACCGCGAGTTCCGCCGTGCCATCGAGCTCAATCCGCGCTACTCCACGGCGCGCCAGTGGTACGCCTGGTACCTCATGGCGATGGGGCGGTTCGACGAGGCGCTGTCCGAGGGGAGGGTGGCGGTGGATCTCGACTCCGGCTCGGTCTCGATCCGGAGGAGTCTGGGGTGGCTGCAGTACTACTCGCGCCAGCATGACGCCGCGCTCGACAACCTGCGCCGGGCGCTTACCATGGATCCCACCGCCGAAGAGACCCACCGGCTGCTCGGCCTCGTCTATCTCCAGAAGGGGAGATACGACGATTCGGCGGCCGCGTTTCGGGAGGCGATCGCCAACTCCAAGAATTCGGTGCTCGCCTTTGCCGGGCTGGGTCACGTTGCCGCGCGGCGGGGACGGCCGGAGGAAGCGCGCAAGGTTCTGGCGGAGCTGCAGGAGCGGTCCCGGACCCAGTATGTGTCGCCGGTGGCGATGGTCGGGCTCCAGATCACGCTGGGAGACATCGACCCGGCGTTCGATGGGCTGGAGCGCGCCTATGCCGAGCGGCGCGGATGGTTGGCGTATCTGAGGATCGAGCCCATGCTCGAGGGAGTACGGGGCGACCCGCGCTATCAGCGTTTGCTGGAGCGCATGCGTTTGATGTAGACAGTTGGATCAACCTCAGACATCTGCCATCTCACCACTCCCCATGGCGGGGATGCGGAGCAGACGACGCGAATGGGTTCGACGGCAGGGTCCCAGGGGAAGGGGGCGCGGGCGGTCGCGGAGCCTGCCGGAGGGCCCAATCGTGGCGGCTGCGCGGGGCGGGGCAAGCGTTCTGGGCGAGCCCCTCCGGCTTCGAGCGCCGACTTCCCCCCGCCGCACCCCTTGCGCTCAGCCCTCGGGGCTCATCCCAGTGCCGCTGCCCGCCTCGCTGGATCTACCTCGGCGCCGGCTATCACAACCGCAGAGTCGCTCCGCTAGGTTAGTAGCATGCGGAAGATCTCTACCGAAGCCGATGTCGCCACCGCCCTGTCCGAGCCGATCGCCATCGTCTACAAGCACAGTCCGATCTGCCCCACCAGCAGCCATGCCCTCGAGGAGATGAGCGCGTTACGCCAGCTCCACGGAGATGTACCGGTCTATCTCGTCGACGTGGTCCATTCCCGCCCGCTCTCCCGCTACATCGCCGAACGTGTGGGTGTGGTGCACGCGTCGCCTCAGGCGATCATCCTGCGGGCCGGCGTTCCGGCCTGGCACGGGTCGCACTTCGACCTCAGTGCCGCCGCAATTGCCCGCCGGCTGGCAGCGTTGAAAGCTGAGACGAGGATGGGCGAGGATTCCGCGTAACGCTCGTTTTGAAACACCGAAGGTGTGACGAAAGACTCTCCGCCGTTCCTCCCGTTTTTCACTTCATACCACGATTTCGGCACTTCAGGGATGCGTAGAAGCATTCCGCTCCCAATCTGTTCCTCGCTCCGCTGCCGCGCTCTATCGTAACCCTCGAACAATTCGGTGTCCGTCGGTGTCGTTGCCGACATACCGATGTCCGCCGACGTCGCCTGGCCGCCACAGCGGGTTCACCGCTCCGGAGCCGTTACGCGAATTCTCATCATCGACGATCAGGATAAACCAGCAGACGAGGCCGAGGCCGCCGCGGTGCCGGCGGACGGGCGGCACGCGGGCCCGCTGGAGGCCGGTGCCGAGCCGCCGGTGATCCACGAGTTCCAGGTGGCGACGCCATTGCCCCCGGAATCGGAGGAGCCCGGGCTGCACCCGGGCGAGCTCAACGGCGCCGGGCATCCTGATGCGTCGGTGGTGCGCGAACTGATCGCCCGGGTCGAGGAGCTGCTGCGTCGAACTCGCGGACTCCCGGCGGGCGCGGCGACCGGTCTGGCGGGCACCATCCGTTTCGGGAGCGTGCTCCTGGAGCCGGCCACCCAGACGGTGTTGCGAGGGGGGCAGCCGGTGAGGGTCACAGGGACCGAGTTCAGGCTGCTGCTGGCGCTGATGCGGCGCCGCGGCGCCATCGCCTCGAGGATGGAGCTGCTGCGGGAAGTCTGGGGGACCGGTGCTGCGGTAAGCCGGCGAGCCGTCGACACCCATATCGCCCGGCTGCGACGCAAGCTGGAGGAGGATCCCGCCAACCCGCGCCACATCCTGACTGCTCTCGCATGGGGATATCGCTTCCGTCCATAAGGACGGCGCCCTGGGGCCGGTGACGAGCCGTGGGGCCGTGTATTTCGTCGTCACAGCGTTCGAGTCGCTACGCGGAGGAGAGACATGCCACAATCAGTGTTTGGTCTATTGCGGGTTCCGCGGCTTCTGGTCCTGTTCGTCGTCTCGGCGGTTGCACTACTGCCCCGAC
>Ga0180121_10001234_pt1 | contig 10836 bp, 8 predicted proteins | sample AntDrymUQ5402106_2_FD_129676 | JGI IMG/M metagenome (GOLD analysis project Ga0180121, IMG submission 129676) | Polar desert sand microbial communities from Dry Valleys, Antarctica - metaG UQ540 (21.06) (version 2) (version 2) | ecosystem: Environmental > Terrestrial > Soil > Desert | place...
AAAGCTCACGGCTCAATCGATCTCGCAGTGAAGGCCGTGAAGGAGGGAGCTGAGCAATTCCTCACCAAGCCTGTGCAGCTTCCCTCGCTGCTCGTGATCATCGAACGGCTCCTCGAGAACCAGCGAAACCGCCGCAACCAGGTTGCAGGGAGAAAGCGTGAAGCCCGGAGTGGCGCGGACCCGTTTCTGGGAAGCTCTGCTGCTATTCGCCGGCTGGAGGAACAGGTCAGGAAGGTCGTGGCCTCGGACAGCCCGATCATGATTCAGGGTGACACCGGTTCCGGGAAGGGAATCCTCGCCAACTGGATCCATGCAAACAGCCCTCGCCGGGATGAGGCCTTCGTCGACCTGAACTGCGCCGGCCTTTCCAGGGAGTTTCTCGAAAGCGAGCTGTTTGGACACGAGAAGGGGGCTTTCACGGGCGCCATGAACATGAAGCCCGGCCTGCTTGAAGTCGCACATCGGGGCACCGTGTTTCTCGATGAGATCGGCGACGTGGACATCCAGGTGCAGCCGAAATTGCTGAAGGTTCTGGAGGACAAAAAGTTCCGGCGTCTGGGTGATGTAAGAGATCGCAGAGTCGACATCCGTCTGGTCGCTGCGACCCACCAGGATCTGGCCATGCTGGTGCGTGAGAAAAAGTTCCGGAGCGATCTGTTCTTCCGCATCAACACCATCCCGCTGGCAGTGCCGCCCCTTCGCGATCGCGGTGAGGACATCGTGTTGATCGCCAGGCATCTGCTGGAGCGCCTGGCCTCCGACCTGGGAAAGCCGGAGCTGTCACTCACGGAAGACGCTGAAAAAGCGCTCCTCGATTACGATTGGCCGGGGAACATTCGCGAGCTGCGCAACGTGCTGGAGCGGGCGGTTCTCCTCAGCGAGAAGGGAACCCTCACCCGCCGGGATTTCCAGTTCGGGACCTCTTCAGGGGCGGGCAACCTGGCCGGTGATATCGACCTGACTCTGGACGAACTCGAGAGAAAACACATTGAGCGCGTTCTGCTTCTGGAAAACGGGAAAGTGGAACAGGCCGCGAAACGGCTTGGAGTTCCGCGGAGTTCCCTCTACCAGAAACTGAAGAAGTATCAGATCTCCGTGTCGAAGATCTAGAATCCCATTCCAGATCTCAGACTCCGCGAGTCAACTCCTCGGTCTACTACCACCTAAGTAACTCTTAATCAGTAATTTAAGAAACTGGCGCCGTTGTTCGCCTGATGGCAGTCGCGTCGCAATTCTCCCCGGCAGGAGAACGCGATTATGTCAGCAGCCACACTCAGCATCAAGGAACGAATTCTGGTGATCGACGATGAAGAACCGATCCGGGAAGCCATGCGCGATTACTTCACCTCGATCGGGTACATCGTGGACTGCGCTCAGGAGCTGGAAGAAGCCCAGGCGCTGCTGACCCACGTTTCTTACTCCGTGGTCATTGCCGACCTCCGTCTGACTTCAGTGAACAAGGTGGAGGGTCTGGAAGTCATCGGATTCGTGAAGGAGCGCTTCCCCGCGACTCGCATCATCCTTCTGACCGCATACGGCTCTCCTGAGGTTGAACGGGAAGCCAAGCGGCGGGGCGTGGATGCATTCCTTCTCAAACCGAAGCCACTTCCTGTTGTTGCGCAGATTGTCTTTGGTTTTTCCCGAGGTGAAGCATGAGAGAGCATTCACTGCTGGACACGATTCTCGAGCCGGGCGGACTTTCCGTCGTCTTTCAGCCGATCTTCGAAGTCGCCGACGGGGCTCGAAAGATTCACGCGCTGGAATGCCTGACCCGGGGTCCTCGCGGTTCAAACATGGAGTCGGCCGGAATTCTCTTCGAATATGTACGCCGGAAACGGGAAGAGACGCTGGTGGATCGTTCCTGCATCGCCGTAGCCCTCAGCTGCGCCCGGGAGTTCCCGGCTGACCTGAACCTCTGCGTGAACGTTCACGCTTCGACCCTCAGTCGCGATCGTGAGTTTGTCGGATTCCTTCTCGAGAAGGCCGAGATGAACGGGATCAATCCCAATCGCCTGATCATGGAGATCGTCGAGCATGCACCGCCATGGGACATTCCCACCTTCAACCAGGCTCTCAACGAGCTTCGAGAGGCGGGAGTCCGGATCGCGCTGGACGACATCGGGCTGGGCAACTCCAACTACCGGATGCTGCTCGACTGCCTGCCGGAGTACTTCAAGATCGACCGGTATCTCGTGAGCGGATCGCACACCGACTATTACCGCCGGGCAGTGCTGCAGTCGATCGTAGAGCTGGCCACGAAATTCGGCTCACACGTAGTGGCCGAGGGGGTGGAGACGCAGGCTGACTTCGATTCAGTCAGGACCCTGGGGATCGATCTGGTGCAGGGCTATTTCCTGTGCCGGGAGATGAACTCGGAGCGAATCATGGAGTCGGCGACGTCGGGGAAAATGGTTCTCCCGTCCGTCGGGATGTCGGTACATCTGAATTGACGGGAGAAGAAATGAGTCGATCGCGCTTACAGCTTGTTGCAGGTCAGGCTCAGGTTACCCGGCCGGCAGCCAAACGCGGGCCTGCAAACCAATCAGAAATCAGGACGGACATTGTCGACAGGGAACTGCCCATGACCAACACCACGAGTGACAGAAAGGAATTGATCGGTGAGAAGCTCATCAGCGATACGTCCAGTCATGTTGACCAGTTGCTTCAGGAGAATCATGAGTTGCGCCTCCTGACCACGCGGCTGGACAGTGAGCGGCTTCAGCTTCACGCTCAGATTGTCCTTCTCCGCCGTGAGCTCGAGATCTTCGATCGTGAACGCCAGAGTCTCGACCGGCGTGTGAGCGAAATGTCAGCGAGCATGCCCGAGGATGATCAGCGCGTGCGGGACCTGATGCGGTACAGCACTCTTCTCAACGAGGTCCACAGAATCGTCCTGCACATGCACGGGACCACTGATCGCGTGCTGATCTTCGATGCGATCCAGATGGCGGCTGAAAAGCTGGCGGGCTCGAACGAACTGATCGTGTTTGAAACAGAGCCTGACCAGAGCGTTCTCAAGCTCGTTCACGCCAACGGTATCGACGCCACCCGCTTGAAGTCGATTCAATTCGGCAAGGGCGTGATCGGGAGGGTTGCCTCGACCGGCGAACCATTCTTCGAAGGGCGGAGCAAGAGGAACGGGCTCAGCGTAGACGAGCAGGATCTCGGAGTTTGTGTGCCGCTGAAAATAGATGACCGTGTTGTCGGAGTGATCGCCATCTTTGCCTCGGACCCCACCATCATCGGTACTGATGCCATGCAGGACGAGTTGTACGAGATCCTGGCTCGCCACACCTCGTCGGCGATTCGCTGCTCGTCACGGAAATCGTAATGGGTTTCAATACGCCGGTCTGCGTCCGGTAAGAGGGACTGAGCGGCAGGAAGAGATTGAAGTATGGAACGGGTGGTTGTGTGGACGAGCCGCGCGCGAGAAATCGCGCGCGGTATTTTTTCGGGCGAAGTGCAGAGGATCAGGCTGAGGTCTTCATATCGGTCAAACCCTCCAGAACCGGCCGCAGGCGTTCGACGGCACGCTCCAGGTCTTCCACCGCCGAATCGACCGCGGCGAAATCGCCACTCGAGGCCAGAGTCTCCAGGCGTTGCGCCGCTTTGAATGCTTCCTCCGCCGGGAAGTTGCTGACAGAGCCCTTGAACGTATGAGCAACGTTCCGCAAAGCCGATCCGTCGCCGTCCCGAACCGCATCACGAATCCCTTCCAGCAGCATCGGATACGTTTCCAGGAACAGCACGGCGATGCGCCGCGCCAGCACTTCGTCTCCGCCTACCCGGGCGATCACATCGGATCGGCCCATCGTCGCCAGCGGCGTGGGATGTTCCGATTTCGCTCCTGAGAATGCTTCTACCAGCACGAACAGCGCGCTCTCCATGATGGGTTTGGCAATGTATTGATTCATCCCGGCTGCAAGGCACCGCTCACGATCGCCGGCCATGGCGTGAGCCGTCATGGCGATGATGGGAACGTATCGGCCGGTCTTGCGCTCGATGTCTCTGATTCTACCTGTCGTTTCAAAGCCGTCCATCACCGGCATCTGCACATCCATGATGACCAGATCGAACGGCTCTCGTTCATACGCTTCCAGGGCCCGCAACCCGTCCCCGGTCACGACCACGGAATGTCCCCAGCGCTGAAGGAAGGCCACCGTCAGCTCCTGATTCACGGGATTGTCTTCGGCCAGCAGGATATGAAGGGCGCGTGCGCTTCGCTTCGCAGTTCTCTTCACGCCGGTATTTGTAGGGGCCGAATCTCTGCGGGGCGCAAAAACCGACGCTACAGCCGAGTACAGCTCGGAGTGCGTTACGGGTTTGGTCAGGTAGCCGTCAATTCCCATCTCACGGCAGCGAGAAGCCCGCGGATCGACGACCGAAGCCAGCAGCATGATGATCGGACAGGAAATGGCCGGGGTGCTCTTGATCTGCTCGGCTACATTGAAGCCGCTGACATCGCGAAGGTCGGCATCGAGGACCACCAGACCGTAATGCCTGCCCAGCGCGCCGGCCTCGAACATCGATTCGATCGCGGTCCGGCCGGTGCTGACATCCACAGGTCTCATACCCCAGCCGCGAAACGACTGCGACAGGATGTGGCGGCTCGTATCGTTGTCGTCAGCGATGAGCACCGGAAGAAAAGGGGAGCCCTTCACGGGCGAAAGATCGAGACTGACTTTGGCTGGCTCCGACGAGAGGGTGAGCCTGGCCGTGAAATGAAATGAGCTTCCAGCCCCAACCGCGCTTTCGACCCAGACCGTTCCTCCCATCAGTTCGACAAGCTGGTTGGCAATGGCCAACCCCAGTCCGGTTCCTCCGTACTTCCTCGTCGTGGATCCGTCAGCTTGAGCAAAGGGCTGAAAAATGGATTCCTGTTTCTCGGAGGGAATGCCGATTCCCGTATCGCTGACAGTGAAGTGCAGCTCTGCCTCCTGGCCGGCGCGGGTTGACAGTTGCACGCGCAGGACGACTTCACCGCTGTCGGTGAACTTGAGGGCGTTGCTGACCAGATTCACGATGACCTGCCCCAGCCGCGTAGCATCTCCGACCAGGTCATCCGGAACATCAGGAAGAACGTGACACAACAGCTCGATTTTCTTCTCCTGTGCGTAGGTACCGAGGACCTTGAGCGTTTCTCCGAGCATGTGTCGAAGCTGGAAGTCGATCGGATCAAGGGTGAGTTTCTGAGCCTCGACCTTGGAATAATCGAGAACATCGTTGATGACTTTCAGAAGCATTTCAGCTGAAGTGCGAATCGTCTCCAGGAGGCGCTGCTGCTCGGGGGACTGGTCTGAGTCCAGGGCCAGCTGAGTGATGCCGAGGATGCCATTGAGCGGAGTCCGGATCTCATGGCTGATGTTCGCCAGAAACTCGCTCTTGGCCCGGCTGCCTCCTTCGGCGCGGATCTTCGCTTCTTCCAGCTCACGAGACTTTTCCTCGAGCTCGGTGATCAGATACCTGGCCATGCGAATGGAAGCCGCGGTGCGATTGCGGCGATACTCGGCCGTGCGCGCCGTCATCGAGAGATAAAGGCTCGCTCCATAAATGAAAAGCAGTTTGGTTCCCTCGGCCGGCCAGTAGAGCATTCGCTGGTCTACGAAGAAAATGTAGAGGAGCATCACCATATAGGTGAGCGTGGCCACGTGGGCAAAGAACACTGCCCTTCGGAACCCGGTATTTGCCTGGTCGGCGATTCGCAGAAGAAGAATGAAGAAAAGCAGACTTTTCTCGCCTCCCGAAGCGTAAATCGCAGCGGTCCAGACAAAGAGATCAGTCACCAGGAAAAAGACTCCCAGGTCAAAGAGGGTGGTCCGCTCAAACAGACCGTACAGGATCGCCCATGACAGGAGCGAGTAACCCAGGAGTACCGCGGCCAGCGGTCCCATCGAAGTCCATTGCAACGGCGGAGTCAGAAAGGTGTTGTGGACCACGACGCCGACAAGAAGCAGCACACATCCGAGAAGTCGAAGTCGGGGGATGTCGATTACGTGCAGCCGGTAGGCGCGCTGCTCTTTCTTGCGTTCGACTTCGGTGGGATGGAGCTCGATGGCCAGCTCGGAGAGATCGCCGACCAGGTTCCTGGCAGCGGTCGGGTTGCGATCGATTTTTGAAGGCTGGTTCATCGGGGCCTTGAACGCTGGTGGACAGGTAAATAGTTTGCTGGCCGCTGACTGCCTGGCGAACAGGGTTTCAAACGATCAGACCTCTACGTTCCGCCGCTTCGATTTTGCGAGCACATTCCTGACTCGCACCAGCAGAATCTCCTTCTGAATCGGCTTTCGAATGAAGTCAGCCGCACCCAGCTCAAAACCCTTCGCTTCGAGCTCGGAGCCCGGCAGCGCGGTCAGAAAGATGGCCGGGGTGTCGATGGCTTTCTGTCTCATGATCTCCATGAGTTTCAGTCCGTCGAGATTGGGCATGTTGATGTCCATGAGGATCGCGTCAAAACGCCCTCGTCCCAGCTGATAGAGCGCGTCAGCGCCGTCACTGGCCAGCACTACGTCGTATCCGGCTCCGGTCAGGTACGCCTCGAGCAGCGTCCGGGTGACGACTTCATCCTCCACCACGAGAATGCTCTCCTTCGGCGGCGGCTGTCCGGCCGCGCCGGTACCAACGTCCGGCCGGGACTTCTGCACCGGTCGCTGTTGCATGATGTCCTGGTAGAGCTGACGCGTTTCCTGGTCGGGCTCAACACCCAGTTCCCGCTGCAGCGAACGCACACAAGTCTGATACTGCCGAAGCGCGGCCTCGCGCCGTCCCTGCTGTGCATACAGTCGCATGAGAACTCGATGCACGGCTTCCTGAGAAGGATCCAGCGAGAGAAGCCGTACTGCGGTCTGGATTGCGGAATCGGCCTCCCCCATCTGATTGTAGTGGCCCAGAAGTCTGGCCAGGGATTGCAGAGCGAGCTCCCACAGCCGCTCCCGCTCGACAATCAGCCACTGTTCAAATCCTTCCTCGTTGAGACTGATCCCTTCCAGGAGATCGCCCTGGTAGAGTGCCGCCGCTTTCTCCAGAGACTCGACGGTTCCCTCAGCGGCCAGCTTCTCGAAACGGACCACGTCGACTTCCACGGAGGATGCGCTGATCCCCAGGTTGTCTCCTTCGATGAGGAGACTCGTCGGAGCCGTGCCCGAAAGCGCTTTGCGAAGACCGACCAGAGTCTGGCGGAGGCTGTGACGGGCCTGCTCTTCCCCTGTCTCACCCCACAGAAGCGCGGCCAGTTTGTCCCGCGGGTGAGTCTGGCCCGGTTTCACGGCAAGGTAGGAGAGGAGGGCTTGTGCTTTCTTGGTCGGAAGGACCAGCGGAGTTCCGGCGACGAACCGCGCCTGGAAACCTCCTAGCAGGGTGAGAGTGAGCTGCGACATGCGCGGTCGATCGACTTTACCATTCCGGGTGGGTTCCCGGCCAATTGCTTTGACGGTCGTTTGACGAGGTGTTTGACCGACCTGTGACAGTGACCCCGCTACCTTGGAGTCACAAATTAAATCAGGGAGCGGACAGATGATTTCCAAACGGATTGAACGTCTCGATCAACGGGCGCAGGAAATGGCCGGAGTCATCATGAGACTCTCGGTGGAAGGGGCTGACTGAACATTGTTCTGGGACCTCGATCAGATCAACCCGGGCGCCTCGTGGAAGGTCGTCTGCGAACTGCTCTTCGCCTACCTGGACCTGGCCGACCGCAGTGCCCGCGCCATCCTCGGGCATCAGACATCGGACCAGGAATGGAAGGAAGACTTCTGCCATCCGCTCCGCGAAAGTGCCGGGCACAGTCTGATTGCCAACATGGCCAACATCGAAGACTCCGAGTGGATCCGCAACTATTTCGACGAGATGATCGACTTCCGGCTCGAGACATATAGTCGGTGCAAGTCGGTCTTCAACAACGATGACGGCGGTCTGCACGGCACGGTGATCTTCGAGGTGTATCGGAACCTGGCCAGTTTCGGCCAGGAGACGATGATCTGCGCGATGTCCCAGCTCAAAGTGAGCGCCATCGATCACGAGATCTCCCGGTCCTTATCGGGGGACATGCGCTCGTAAAAACAAAAAGCCCCGCCGAGGCGGGGCTTTTCAGACAGATTGATCGTTCGGAGAACTAGATCGCGAAGCGGTTCATGAGGAACACTCCCGCGCCGGCCAGGAGAACAACGAGAAACGCCAGCCCGTAGAAATCGAGTGTTGGAATGGCGGGAACCCCGGGCGGACCCCCGGGCGGAACAACGGCAGCGCCGCAAGCCGTCACAGTGTTCCCGTTCAGGTTCACCGCACCGATCGATGCCAGGGCTCTCCCGCGCAATGTCGAACCACTTTGTAGCTCGATGGATTGGTCGGCAAGAATATTTCCAACGAACGTAGTGCCGGTGAAGAGTCTTGCGGAACTGCCGACCTGGAAGAACACATTCGGTGGGCAGGTAGTGCCCGCATTGAGCAAGTTAATCGAGGAGCCGACTGCAGTGGTCAGTGCCGTGCCGATCTGGAAAATGAAGACTGCATTCGGGTTGCCCTGGAAATCGAGGGTGAGAGTTCCCGTCAGAAACGCGTCCGAAGCAAAACAGTAAACGCCCGGGGTCAGCGGTGCGACGAGTGTACCGAGATTTGTTCCGGTCAGGACTCGATCGCACGTCCTGCCTGCGGCATCGGTCATAGCCGCTGAAAGTGAGCCCTGAGCCAGCCCGGCAAACGAAGCGGCCCCTGTATAAGTCGCTCCAGTGACCACGGGCGCGCCGGTGATGGCCAACCCAGGGGACACACCGAGATCGCCGTTGACAACGGTCGCGCCGGTGTTTGTCACCGTCGAACCTGCCAGGACGCCAAAGGTTTGCGCATTGCCGAGGTTTACAGGCGGTTCCGGCGGGAACTGGGCAAGGGCCGATGAGGGACCGAAAAGAAACGCCGCGGCGACAATCGCCAGAAGGCTGATGTACTTTTGTTTCATATTGATCTCTCTTTCTTTCCGGTCCACGGCCGGTGCGTAAACGATATCACTGTATCACTGTCCCTCTGAAAGTGCTTCCAAAAAAAGACTTACATGAGATGCAAAAGACTTCGAACCGGCCTCGTCAGTTGCTGGGTCATTGGCCCGGTTCATCCTGGCAGGCAAGTGCGTAAACAGAGGCGCATTGATAATACACCTCATAGCGACATTGATCCGGCTCTTGTCGCAGACGCAATTCTCCGGATGCAATTCCACGGCGTAAGCGGCGCTCGCGGACTGTCAGGCCAGGCGGGGAACCTGAAAAATTCAGAAACAGCGTCGGAGATAAAGCGTTCTCGATCTGGGCCCCGACCGGTTCAATGCCGACGACCAGCCTGAGTGCTGTCAAAGGAAGCGCCGCGATCAGCGTTCAGATCATGGGAAATAGCGATGCCGCGGCCAGTAAGAAAGAAGCTGTGGCTCTTGCCAATCTCGTGCTGGGAAAATTGTAGTTACGAGCTTCTCCCGAGGCTTGGTTACTGCCGTTCAGGGGCTGGCGGACCGAAACCGCTCCATCGTCCGCCGGTCCCTCCCGTACAATGCGCTCCGCGGTTTCCTGCCGCCTCGGAGCGTTCTGAATGAAAAAAGCTGTAACCCGTGAAGCCTGTGACTCGTTTGCCAGGCGCGAGCGTAAGACCTTCGAGGGACTTCTGAAGGCGTTTGTCGACGTGCCGAGCGTCTCCGCTCAGCCTGACCATGTCCCTGATATTCGACGATGTGCCGAACTGGCTGTAAAGACCATCCGGGACTTCGGCGGGGTTCCTGAGATCATCGAGACTGACGGTTTCCCCATCGTCCATGGCGTGTTCGACCAGAGTCCGGACCTTCCCACCGTTACGGTCTACAACCACCTCGACGTCCAACCGGCCTCACGCGAAACCGAACCCTGGAAGACCGATCCATTTTCCATGGTCATCGACGGAGAGAGGTACCTCGGCCGCGGAACGACCGACGACAAGGGCCCGGCTCTGAGCGCGCTGTTCGGAATCAAAGCTGCTCGTGAGCTGGGTGTCCCGGTCAACCTTCGCGTCCTATGGGAGCTGGAGGAGGAAGTCGGATCGCCCAACTTCGAGAAGGCCATCACCAAGGCCGGTGATCGGGTCAGGCCGGATTCCGTTCTTGTATCCGACACGATCTGGGTCTCGCGCAAACGCCCGGCCCTTTCGGCCGGACTCCGGGGACTCCTCGGGTTCCTTCTGGTTCTCGAGACGGGAGAGACCGATCAGCATTCCGGAACCACTGGCGGAGCCGCGCGCAACCCGCTGGGGGAGTTGATGCAGCTGGTCAGTGAGATGTATGACGCGCGCACGGGCAAAGTAAAGATCAAGGGGTTCTACGACGGAGTGGTCAAACCGTCGAAGAAGGAACTGGAAGGGTTCGCAGCGTCCGGATTCTCAGTGAAGAATTTCAAGAAGGACCATCTCTTCAAGTCCATCCGCACAGAGGATCCGATGGAGGTCATGAAACGCATCTGGACACTGCCCACCATGGAGATTCATGGAGTAGTCGGCGGATACACGGGCCCCGGCGTGAAAACCATCATTCCCCCCCGCGCCGAAGTAAAGATGTCGACGCGTCTGGTTCCCGATCAGAGCCCTGTCAGGATGCTCAAACTGATCAAGGCCTTTGTGAAGGCGCACAATAAGGACGTCGTGGTTCATCCGGAGGGCTCCATGTTTCCGTATCAGGCTCCGCAGGAGGGCCCGATGGCTGAGGCGATCCAGAAAGCGATCCGGTTTGGATTCGATCGGGAACCGGTCCTGGTGCGTGAAGGCGGCTCGATCGGCGCAGTGGTCTCGATGGAGAAAGTCTTCAGATGCCCGGTCATGTTTCTGGGGCTGTCGCTCCCC
>Ga0180121_10001235_pt1 | contig 10831 bp, 6 predicted proteins | sample AntDrymUQ5402106_2_FD_129676 | JGI IMG/M metagenome (GOLD analysis project Ga0180121, IMG submission 129676) | Polar desert sand microbial communities from Dry Valleys, Antarctica - metaG UQ540 (21.06) (version 2) (version 2) | ecosystem: Environmental > Terrestrial > Soil > Desert | place...
AAAAATTGACAATTGAAAAAGACAGGAGAGCCATATATTTTTTGACGAATTATAAATTATTTTTGAAGATAAAAAGAGTGAGATGCAAAGTATTAAAACCAAAAAAAAATGCATTACACAGATATAATATTCAGGTTTTGACAATACCTCTTCGGCAATATCAGGTGAGTTACCTGTCAATTCGTACAATACTTTGACAATCACAGCCCCAATAACATGAATAGGAGTGCCCGGATGATCAACAAATGCGGGAGCCTGAAGTTGTGCTAAATTTAGAGAACTAATAAGGTAAACATATGTTGGATCATAAAGTGTGTTCAGATAAAAAGGACCTTCGGCATTTCTGAGCAATACTGAATATATTAATGTCATTAAGGGAATGATCATTAGAATTATATTTCTGATTTTTCTCGTAACCATAGTCTCCTAAATAAAGAGTATTTTTAAAATATTCTACTAGTGGGTTATTTATAAGTTATAGAAAATCAGAAATCAACAAAATGATTCCATGATCTATGATCATCTGAAATTTTCTTGAAAGCCATGGCCCCGAAAAGATTTTTCTTTTCCGGATTATTACTGATCAAATAATTTTTAAGTTTTTTAATCAGGTGATTGTATCCAGAATTTGTTTGATTACTTTTCAGATAGCTGCGCTGAACTGAGCCACTTATGAATTTGTATGACCTATTATTTGAAATAAATGAAGCGACTTTCGATATTGCGGGCCAGTCGGTATCATCAAGAATTAGTATCCCGTCAACTCTGAGTATTTTATCAACAAGAAAAAAATCAACCAACGCATGATCAAAAGTATGCCAGCCGTCGATGAAAGCAAAATCAACTTTTACATTTTGTGTTTCTAATGAAGCTAAGGCAGTATGTGATGGTTTTTCTATGAATTCAATTATATTCTCATACCCTGCTCTCTTTAAATTGTTTAAACCAATTCCTCCATAACTGTCTTCAAACATTTGAAAAGGATCGATTACATAATGCTTAGTTCGTTTTGTCTTTTTCAGAGCCTCGCATATATATAAAGCCGAAGTGCCGAATGCAAGACCTATTTCAACACTAACTTCGGCCTGTAGTTCTTTAATCGAACTTTGAATAAGGTTTCCTTCTTCTTCAGAAATTTGCCCGATGACTTTTTGAACAATACCGTTTACCGCTGTTGTATTTCCTGTTTTAATAATTTCTTCTAATACCGGGTTCAAATTATTTTAAATTTAAGCTGATGATTTCTGAAATACACCAAATTGCACAATTGAAAATTGATATAAATTACTTTTTTATTTTGTTTCTTTAAATTTAAAATTTTTAACACGATTTAGAAAATACTGCTTGGTCAATTCGATAGTTAGAAATGGAGCATTACGTATTAATACTTTGATTTACGATTTTAGAAATCATTTCAATATCTTCCATAGTCATTGTGTGGTAAACGGGAAGGCATAAAACTTTTTTAGCAATATCTTCTGAAACTGGACAACTTTGATTCACAACGTATGGAAGATTATTTAATGAAGGATAAAAATATCTTCTCGCATAAATGGCATATTGAGAAAGAAGTTTTTTTGTTTCAGACATCTTTTCTTCGGAAGGAAAAATTACAGGGAAGTATGAATAATTGTATTCGATGTTTTCAGGGATTAAGGGATATTTCAAAGGAAGGTCTTTGAGACATTTTTTATACTGTTCATTTATTTTTTTTCTCTTATTAATAAACTCATCTATTCTTGGGAGATTACATAGTCCCATAGCTGCATGAAATTCAGAGGTTCTACCATTTATGCCAATAGAAAAATACTCGTCATCTAAATGACCAAATGCGCGGTAAAGAAAAATTTTTTCTGCCAGATTATCATCACTTGTAATAATTGCGCCTCCCTCTATAGTATGGAACAGTTTTGTGGCGTGAAAGCTTATGGTTGACACATTGCCGAAATTATAAACTGATTGATTATTTAGCTTAACCCCAAATGCATGCGCTCCGTCATAAATTACTTTCAGCTTATATTTGTCAGCGATTGAGTATATTTTGTTCACATTACATGGGAAGCCGTAAACATGCGTGGGGATTATTGCAGAAGTTTTGTCTGTTATCAATGATTCGATTTTATCGGGGTCAATGCAGTAAGTTTTATCTTCAATATCACAAAACACAGGAGTGCAATTTTCCCAAATGATAGAAGTAGTAGTTGCAACATAAGAGTAGGGGGTAGTGATAATCTCACCGGTCAGATTAAGAGCTTTTATTGCAATCTGAAGAGCAATAGTTCCATTAGCAACAAGTAATAAATTTTTTACATCGAGATATTTTTTAAGCTGGGACTCAAGCTCTTCGACTAAAGGTCCCTGATTTGTGACCCACCCGTTTTTCCAGATTATTTCTAAATGCTTAATATATTCATCTAAAGGTGGAAGGTATGTTTTGGTTACATTAATCAACTTAAATTTAACTCAGATTAAGAATAATTTTTAAAATACCTTTTGTGAATAAAGTCATAACAAATTTTAGGCGGGTAATCAAATGTTTTTTGAAAGTTTCTACTTAGAAATTTTAGACGCCTTATTAAAGGAATTTTTAATAAATATTTTTTGAAAAATTTTATTTTTTTTATTGCATATTTATCTGAACGGGGGAGATTATCCAAATTTGTTACCTGTTCGACTTCATATAAATAAGAATCAATTTTTTCCAGCGACAATTGATCTTTTGTTCTAAATCTGAAACCGGCAAAAATTGTTTCTGTTGAATAAAGTTTTGCAAACCTGAAAAATCTAAGCCAAAGCTCGTAATCACCCGCGTAATTTAAGCTCGTGTTTATTTTGCCTCCCACTTTCAGCCATAAATTTCTTCTCCAGAATATCGATTCCTGCTGTATCCACTGATAATCTCCAAGATAATAATTAAACTTAGTCCATTTCTTTAGATCTTTTACGTCCACTATCGTACCCTCATCGTTATAAAATGATGCTCTACCTAGAATCCAGTCAACATCCCCCAAAGCCGAAAAAATTGTTGCTGCAGAAAAAAAGGCATTATGATGATATTTATCGTCAGAATTTATGTATGCCATTATTTCACCCGTCGTTTTATTGAATCCTTTTTGAATAGCATCATACATTCCATTGTCCGGTTCACTGACCCAGTACGTGATCCATGATTCGTATTTCCTAATAATGTCAACTGTTCTATCTTTGCTACCACCGTCAATAATAATATATTCAAGATTTGGATATTCCTGAGCAATGACAGAAAGAATAGTTTCTTCAATATAATTCTCCATATTGAATGAGACAGTGACTATAGAAATTTTTGGCCAGGGTTTTCCATCGGGAGTCAGTGGAGGAATTGATCTACTTATCGTGCGTTCAGGAAATTTTGTTTTCGTATTAACATAATTATTGGTCTCTGGTTTTAGAAAAACATTGTCGAAATTATTCATAAATATAAATTGTGTTAATAATTGAAAAGGATACTAATTATTAAACATCAGAAGATACTTCCCAGTGTAGAAGGGGTTTTATCAAACCGTCTATACGCCCGTTTTTTCCATCTTCATAAGCATAATCACTTGTCACTTCAAATGTCAGAAGATTATTGTGTTCGTACAATAACGTATTGAAATCTTTAAGCACGAATATTTTACTGATTGTAAACTTCCCAGCATTAAATAAATTTGGGGGAATTCTACAAATTAACTTAATGTAACCCTTTTTAGCTAAATAATCTTTATTGGTGAGCGCAGTACTCCCAATAAAAAGCAAATTTTCATATTCATCCGTCAAATGGTAGGTTACAGTAATTTTAAAATCTTCATCTTTTAAATTATAAAAAACAAACTCGAATTCAAACGGGTCGCCTGCTCGAATAACAGGTACACTGAGAATTGGTCTAACCTCCGCCTTTGTAACTTTAATATAATCAGAACTTGGAGCCTCATCCAATTCCCAGTTTTGTGAAGTCTTACTTGCCGTCTGCTCTCCCATATATTTCGGGACTACATCCTCTGTTTTTCCGAAATCGATTATTCTACCATGATCGAGCAACAAAGTAGTCTTACAAAGATTCTGAATTGGTAGCATGTTATGACTTACTAAGATTATTGCAGTTCCTGATTTAGATATCCCCATCATTTTTTCCAGACTTTTTCTCCTGAATTCTACATCTCCTACCGACAATACTTCATCTATGATCATTACTTCGGTTTCAATGTTTGCTGCAACAGAAAAAGCCAGCCGTATTCTCATTCCAGTCGAATATTTTTTGATTTGAGTATCTATGAATTTTTCAACTCCAGAAAAATCAACAATCTCATCAAATTTATTGTCAATTTCTTTTTTGGTCATTCCCAGAATTGTACCATTAAGATAAATATTCTCCCTGCCGGTTAATTCAGAATTAAATCCCGTTCCGGCTTCAAGCAGACTTGCTACTCTCCCGTCAACATCGATATATCCGTTAGTAGGATTTGTGATTCGAGAAATTATTTTCAATAATGTGCTTTTACCGGCCCCGTTATCTCCAATTATACCGAGTGTTTCCCCATGTTTCAAATCAAAGGAAACATTTTTTAAAGCCCAAAATAAATCTTCGTTCTCTTCGTGGAAACTGTAAGTATTCAATCTTTTAAGTACTCTGTAATTTTCCATGGGATATCTGAGCCAGGAAAAAAGAGTTCCTCCAAGCGTTTCCTGCTTAGTATCTTTTAAACCTATAAGAAATGCTTTACTTACATGGTTAACCTGTATGGCGAATTCAGACATTTATAGGACTTTGAAATTAAGCGACATCTGCAAATATTCTTTCTGTTTTATTGAAATAATAAGCCCCGGTTATAAAAAATATTATTGCGCTAATGCTTCCCATTCCAATTAGATCCCAAGGCATCGGAGTAAATCCTAAAAGCGAAGAACGAAATCCTTCGATCACACCTGCCATAGGATACAAGCCATATAATAAATAATAATTATAACCAAATTTTTCGGCTATCAAAGATGCTGGAAATACAACGGGAGCCGCATACATCAAAAGTGTAGTTATAAATCCCATCGCAAATTTTACATCACGGTATTGGATAGCAAGAGAAGATAGCCACATTCCGATCCCCATAGAACTCAGAATCATTAATAAAATCAGCAGTGGTAAAAATACCAGATTTATAGTTGGAACGATTTGATAAAATACCATCATTATAATTAAAATCAAGAAGGCTATTAAGAAATCCGCAAGTTTAGAGAAAACAGGTGTTAAAGGAATAAGGATTCTCGGGAAATATACTTTTGTCAGAACAGAAGTATTGCCAACAAGGCTATTGGCAGCTCCGGAGAGTGACTGGGAAAAATAATTAAACGGAAGTATTGCTGTGAAGGAAAACACGGGGTATGGTATCCCGTCACTTGAAATCTGTGCAAGTTGCCCGAATACAATAGAAAATATAACCATTTGAAACAACGGATTGACAATCGCCCAAAGCAGTCCCAGTATGGTTTGTTTATACAAAACTGTTATGTCTCGTAGTACAAAAAAATAAAATAAATCTTTGTAATAAATTAATTCTTTTAAATCAAAGAGCTTCCATTTCCTTTTTTTTGCTTCTATTCTTGTTTTTATTACAGGTTTTGTTATGGGCAAAATTAATTCACTTTGTTTAATAATATATGTGCAGTTACCTCAGTATCGCAAGCTTCTGAATGGAAGTTTCAACCTGAGAATTTCCCTGGATGATAAATTTATATAGATAAGTTCCGTTTGCAATATAGTCCCCGTCGTTATCTTTTCCATCCCAGTAAATCTGATTGTGTCCTACAATTGCCGGTGAATTTATCTCTTTGATTAGTCTTCCGGCAACCGAGAAAATTTTTACTTTGCAGGTTGTTGGGGTGAGTTCACCGGATAATCTGAACATGAAGTTTGTTTCAGTTCTCATAGGGTTCGGATAATTTGCCATATCATGAATTCTCAAATTGTTGTCTACCACTACCGAGTTTGTAATTGAGTCTGCAAAGTTGCCTGAGAAATCTTTTGCAACATACCTGAACCTGTGTTCACCGGGCTCCAGTGTCGGTGTATAATTTACAATTGCCTGAACAAATCTATCATCGGGAAATGTAATATCGATCACAGGATTTTTAACACCGTTGATATAATATGGAATATAGGTGTATTGATTTAAACGAAAATTATAGGAATATACTTTTATATTTGAAGTATCATTAATGACCATTCGACTATCATCTAAGAATTGTAAAACAATCTTAGGTTTTGACTGCACAAAATCTCCATTCTGTATTTTAGCTCCGTCGTATGTAATGTCCATCAGAGGTTGTACTGTATCGCCGTACACTATGAATTGAGTAATTGCAGTATTATTGAAAGAAAAAATTTCGTTTTTATCTGCAGTTAATGAAGTTTCAAAATACAAGTTAATTGTATCGCTGGGAACTTTTGCCTCACGTAAGCCGGCTGTAGAAAATTCAACATCTGAAGTTCCCATACTGTCAACTTTAAGTGGAGTATATATAGTATCATTTTTTAAAACAACTTCAATGCCCTGTTGATTTCTTACGTACCATTTATTTATATATACAGACGCGTCGATAAATCCTGCATTGTAATAATTAACTTTAAAGCTAATGCTATCACCTTCCTGAACAGCAGTATCACTTCCCTGGAAGGAATAATTGTCCGGTACCAATTCCGCGGGTGGAATATATTTAAAATTGATTGCCTTCAAAATCGGCGACTCTAAACCGATTGCTGTATCAATAGAAAGCTTTGCATCGAGTTTTATTTTCGGATAAGTCGAATAATTTACAGTGTCTAAATTTACTAATGAGTTATTTGTAATATCGGAAGAAAGAATTACATGTACGTTATCGCGGTCGATTCCATAAACATCAAATTTAACAAAACTGTTGGGCATCAAGGTCTGCTCCCAAGAAAAATTTTTCCACATGTCAGCAGGACCGTATGTATAAGTGATCGTACCTGATGTTCTCTGAAACTCGGGATTAACCTTGCAGTTTAACGGAGTATGTATGGAATTAGAATAAAAGTTATGATATTGCTCGCAAGTTTCGGTTGTGTCTGCTCCTAAATATCCGAAGAATACCCATGTATGAAACCAGTCATATCTGACGGAATCTGCATAGATACTTCCGAATTGTCTAAATTTTTGCTTAGCGTCAGGTTTCAGGCTGTCTGCATTTGGGACAAAGGAAGCAATATAAATCATTATATAATCCGTGCTATCAAAAGTGTTAAGGAAATTTAATACTGAATCAGAAGATTGGACTGAACTCATCCTGAAATTTTTTATTGATTCGGCAATGCCTGTTAATTTTTTTACCTTTGCTACATTCAGTCCGGTATTTGCTCCGTCATCGCTGTAATAATTTATATTATTAATTGTGAAGAAAGATGCCTGATCTCCGTTACTACCAAATGATCTCATATGTAAATTTCCTTTAAACTTATCCAGTCTGAAACCGTCTTCTGTATATCGAACATTAATTTTGTCAGGTTCATCATATTGCTGGGGATGAAGAGTGTATATGATATGAGCGGAATCTGACATTGAATTTTTTTCATCCGTTATCCCTGGATTGTAAATTATTTTTCGAGTTTCAGACCAACCCGAACTGTCATTGTTTATTACAGCATTGGTCCTGAGGTAATACAATGTGTTAAGATTCTGAACGGGAATATTTACGTTGAAACTGGACGATATTCCGGAGAGAGTACTGTTGTTGAATGTTTGCGAAACCGGGGAATTGAAATTATTTAATGTATCAACTTGTAGAATAATTTTCACATTGTTACTCCTGAGATCGACGTTCGGGTTTAAACCTGTGAATTTAAAGTTTGTTGTTTTCAAAACAGAATTGTTCAGAGGTTTGATTGGTAAGTAAGATAAATTTCTTAATGTTAACGCAAAAGAAATTGAATCGTTATCATTATATCTCTGATTGTATTTTCCATTCGGGTCAAGAATAACCGACATGCTGTAATTAGCGATTGAATCTATCTGAAAAAAATAATCAAGCGTATCGAGATATCTAAAATCGGATATAATAGTATCTTTTCTATTGGTTGGAACCCCGTTTTTTCTTAGCTGAAATTTTATTTCCAATGAATCGGCACATGTTCCGAGATTTTTTGGAAAAACAGTAAGCTTTATTAATTCTCCCAAAGCAGGAAAAGGATTTGACAAAACATAATCATTTTGCCTGATATCAAATTCAGGAATATTCGGAATGAGTAGCTTCGTTGCGGGATCACCGATCAGATTATAACAGTTAATAGTATTCCTTGAGTTGAAAGATATGGGGTCAATACTATAGAGTTTCTGAGAAGCATAGCTTAGCAATTCACCAATCCTTCTGGAACTATCCGGATGTTTACTCATAGCAAATTGTCTTAACATATATTCATTGAATTGATCGCCAATTCCGGAAAAGCTCCATCCGGTCGTTCCGACAAATCCTATGGCGCATTTGTTTGGAAGTGTAAAAAATTTTTCACCAAAACTTCTGAAGCCAGGTGTTGCATTCATCCCGGTAAAGCATGTGAAGCTTAGAACAAGAGGAAGCTTGTTTGCGTTATTAAGAGAATTTGGATCTTCAAGGCCAATTTCCCAGTCCTGGCTTGCCGCATGTCCTATAAAATTTACTATCATGGCGCCCCTGTTAAATTCTCTTCTTATAGAATCTTTATAATTGTAAGTTATATAACCGGTGGAGTCATTTCTGTAAATTTTGGAGGAATCACCGCCTAGTGGGCACGGAGTAATATATGTGTTGATAAGAAAATTAGACCTAAGTCGAAAGGCTCTCTGCTGATCTGTAGAATTACCTCCGCTGATAAAAATAAATCTTTTCCACCATTTATCAGGTTGCTGCTGATCATAATTAATAATCTTATCTACTGCATTCTGTGCTTCAGTAGTTGAATAGACGGGTAACCTTCCTACGGAAATCTGATGATAATAGGTGAAAGTACCTACATTAAAATTTACAAAATATCCGTCCGAAGGGGGATTACCATAGACAGGGACAAGGTTCTGATAATAAATTGAACCTTCATTAATTTTCTTTGGATCCAAAGATGCCCTGCCAAACAAGCATACATATCTAACTTTTGGAACAGCCCAGTTATCATAAGCATGTTTCACAAAATTTTTTACTGCAACCGGATCTTCCATACCGTAATTGAATATATCGTAGATGTCTTGCATATCTGCTTTCACTGATCTGAATCCATCAAAATTCTGTCTGTGAGTTCTTAACTGTTCTGCCTGAGATTCAAATATCTTATTATAAACAACCAAGTAATCCGCACCATTCTTAGCGGATGTAAGATTTTTTACCTGCCTGTTTATTATTTTGAAAGGTTTTTTAGTAATATATCTGTTTGCAATTTCAAAATTTGAATTACTCTTACCGGTAAAAGTAAGCAAGTCTCCGACATTATTGTATCCTTCAATCCGAATATTATTTTTGATGTCATAAATGTTCGTTGGTGAAGAAGAATTATATCCTGATACATTAATTTTTTTTGAAGTTGTATCATTCCCTGTTAAATTTATGATAGCGCTGTTGTTTCTCATCGAAAAATCTCTGGGATAAGAAAGAGTAAAAAAATCTACGTCGATGAATGGTTCAAAAAATGTAGTCCCAGTCGGAATATAATGGAGCGAAACAGAGTTTTGTGAATTATTAGAAAGCATTGAACTAGGGAAAACGACAGTAGTATCAAATCGATTAAGACTATCTCTAATGAGAGTATCAAGAATCGTATTATTTATCTTTATTTCAATTCGATGCTCATTTGAACCAAATCTATTGTAGGATCTTGGATAAACAAAAATTTTCAAACTGCATAGTTGCGTAGTAGAAGTCAGATCATTAATGGTTACAGTATCTGTGAGTGTTTGATCTGTCGTCATCAATCTCCAGAACCATGCTTCACCTGCAACTCTCTCAGTACTAAAGTATCTGTAATCGCCGTTTGGATTTGTAGTTTCACCTAAGTAATAGTAACTGTCTTTTTCGAAATGAACTCTTTTGAAAAAGTAATTTTCTGTGAGATTTACAGGCGAAATGTATCCTGACCTCTGCATCCGAAGTCCGTTATCTTCGCCCCAGTCGATCCAGTAGATACTTGTATCAGAATATAGATTAAAATATTCGTTGGTTGTGTAAACGTTGGAATTTGTACTTCCATTTCGATGCGCAGTAAGACCCCCGTAATTTCTTGTCGCATAAAAATCAAAAAAATCATTGTCGTTAAAGACACCATCATCCTCACCCTCAAAATAAATCGGAATCGGATTACCTTTATACAAAACCTTCACTGTTCGAGGATCTATGCCCGATGGATTGACTCCAGCTGAACTAAAATCAGCCGAGTTTATTCTATGAATTCCGTCATTGCTTATATAGAGTTTTAAATAGGTTTTGTTTGGGGTTATCCAGTTGTAGTTTTGTGAGTTGGAATTGTTTACAAATGAAATACAAGCCATGAACAAAAAAATTATTCTTTTCATATTTGAGAGTGATTTTTAAAAAATAATACAGTGAAAAAAATTCATACTCTCCCATTGGGTTTTTGATTTTAAGATAAGGTTTTTACTAAGGACAATATACAACTTTTATGCAGAAATTTCACTTTATTTAAGTGGATTATACAATAAAAAATAACACTAATAACGCGGTTTGAGCAGAAATGACTGATTTTTTTAAAATTATTTTGAAAGAAATTCAAGAAAAAAAATTATTTGTTTTATATGTTAAATTTAAAAATCAGAATTTGCATTATATT
>Ga0180121_10001237_pt1 | contig 10821 bp, 6 predicted proteins | sample AntDrymUQ5402106_2_FD_129676 | JGI IMG/M metagenome (GOLD analysis project Ga0180121, IMG submission 129676) | Polar desert sand microbial communities from Dry Valleys, Antarctica - metaG UQ540 (21.06) (version 2) (version 2) | ecosystem: Environmental > Terrestrial > Soil > Desert | place...
AAGAAAATTATTTCAGAGAAAGAAAAATTTTTCAGACAGCAGTTGAGCAATAAGGTTTATGATGAACTTATCTTATTACTTCATCAGAAAAGAGTTGAAGAGTTTACTGAAATTATGATAGTAGAGTATTATGACAAGAAGTATAAAGATAAAGGGAAGAAACCGATTGCGGAAATTTCTATGGATAACTCTGTAGAAGCAAAAAAAGAATTACTAGATGTGTACAATTCTTTAAAATAAGAGAATATAACTCGCTAACTAAATGATTGAAGTTCATTTATCCTGTTTCTTAGCCATTCACTATCCTGTAAACCATATTCATCAAGTAACTGAGAATCCAAGTTGATAATAATTTTCAATGACTCACGGTAATATTCTATTGCCTCATTATGTTCCTTTGATTTTTCTTTTAATATACCGAGAAAAAGCTGTGTTTGTGCTACATGCGGTAAAAAAGACTGTGGGTTTTCTTGGGCAAGAGTTTTTTGAATTATCAATAATTCTTTAAAAGTTTTATAAGCTTCTCCAAATTCTGTTTTTTTTACTTGTAAATCTCCAAGATTATTAAGTGTATTTGCTACAGCGGGCAAAAACGTCTTAGGATTTTCTTCTGAAAACTTCCTTTGAATTGTCAATGCTTCTTTATAATTTCTATCTGATTTTTCAAATTCATTATTCCGTTGTTGTAATACTGCAAAATTATTTAGGGTATTTGCCACATCCGGTAAAAAAGACTTTGGATTTTCCACTGCAAGCATTCTTAGGATTGCTAATGCTTCGGTATAATTTTTCTCTGCTTCTTTAAATTCGTTCTTGCTTTCTTGTAATCCTGCAAGGTTATTGAGAGTATTTGCTACATCCGGTAAGAAAGACTTAGGGTTTTCTTCCGCAAGCTTTCTCCGAATCTCTAATGCTTCTTTATAATTTTTCTCTGCTTCTTTAAATTCGTTCTTACGTGCTTGTAATCCTGCAAGGTTATTGAGAGTAGTTGCAACATTCAGTAAAAAAGACTTAGGGTTTTCTTCTGCAAGCTTTCCTCGAATTTCAAATGCTTCTTTATAATTTTTCTCTGCTTCTTTAAATTCGTTCTTACGTTCTTGTAATATAGCAAGGTTATTGAGAGTATTTGCAACATCCGGTAAGAAAGACTTAGGGTTTTCTTCTGCAAGCTTTCTTCGAATTTCTAATGCTTCTTTATAATTTTTTTCTGCTTCTTTAATTTCGTTCTTACGATATTGTAATCCTGCAAGGTTATTGAGAGTAGTTGCAACATTCGGTAAAAAAGACTGAGGGTTTTCTTCTGCAAGCTTTCCTCGAATTTCTAATGCTTCTTTATAATTTTTCTCTGCTTCTTTAAATTCGTTCTTGCTTTCTTGTAATCCTGCAAGGTTATTGAGAGTAGTTGCTACATCCGGTAAGAAAGACTGAGGGTTTTCTTCTGCAAGCTTTCTTTGAATTTCTAATGCTTCTTTATAATTTTTCTCTGACTCTTTAATTTCATTCTTACGATATTGTAATAAAGCAAGGTTATTGAGAGTATTTGCAACATCCGGTAAGAAAGACTGAGGGTTGTCTCTGCAAGTTTTCTTTGAATTTCTAATGCTTCTTTTAAGTTTTTTTCTGATTCTTTAAATTCGTTCTTACGCCTTTGTAATACTGCAAGGTTATTGAGAATAATAGCTAAATCCCATGAGAAAGACTGAGGATTTTCCATTGCAAGCCTTCTTCTAATTACCAATGCTTCTTGATAATTTTTTTCCGCCTCTTTAAATTCTAACATTGAAAAATTGATTAGACCCAAAAGTCCAATGCATGATGCCCTTTCTTCTTGATTTTCAGAATATGAATATGCTTTTTCAATTTTTTCTTTTGCTTTAGGATATTTTTTTAAATAATAATAAAAATCAGCTGCCTTATAAAAGGAATTGCAATCAGGATACATTTCAATTGCACGTAAATAATTTTTTTCTGCCTCATCAAATTTATGCCTTAAAGTTAAAAAATTTGCTTTTAGAATTCTGGCATTTGAGTTTTTCTTCGCTTCTGCTTCCAATTTTGAATCATCTAATACATCTAAAGCATCATCTAATTTTCCCTGCAAAAATAATTCGACTGCTTCCCGGTAAAGCGTTCCGGAAGCAGAAATATCTTTCCCACTTAATTCTTTCGCTAATTTTTTTACCTGTTCTTCAACATCAATTTTTTCATTTAACTTCTCACTTAATTCTCTTCGAAGATTTAGTAACTTCTCATCATTTAAATCCTTATTTTCTTTGTACACACTTATTTGTTCTCTTAATAATACTATCTCATCATCTTTTGGCTTTGTAATTTTTCTGGTTAGTTCATCTATATCAATTTGGTTTATTGAAAGATCCCCGCTTATAGACAAATCCTGGAGATTTATGTTGCCATAACCCTCAGATATGATCTCATTTTTCTTCATCAGAACCCTTATTCGGAACATTAAGATCTCTGCCTACATTTACTCCCTGCATATTTATATTTCCTTTGCCTTTAGATTTCATAACGTTTATAGATTCGTTATTTTGTTCTACTCTTATTCTCTCTACTAAATTCGAGATTTCTTCGAGTGTTTGTTCAGAGTTTGCAAGCTTCTTCTCCAGAATATTTTGAACATCTTTCAGGATTTTCGGATCTTTAGGATTCTCCTCAAGCTTGGAAAGAGAAGCTTTTTCTTCGTCAGTTTTGAATAAATTTTTTACATTTGTCCATAAGTCTTTAAACAATCCTTTAGATAATTCTTTTCCCCCTTCTATTAAATATGGGGTCAAAAATGAAAATGCTGTTGCCGCAACAGTGACGGGATCCATATACTATAATTTAAGTTTTAAAAAAAAAATTGTATTTCCTAAATCTAATTCAGTTCAATTCCCAGATTATAAAATAAAAAGCTCCAGATATCCGTCTGTTCGTCAATGAGTTTTGTAATCGGTTTACCTGCGCCATGCCCTGCTTCTGTTTCAACTCTTAACAAAATTGGATTGTCGCTTGTATTTTTTTCCTGAAGTGTTGCTGCATATTTGTACGAATGAAGCGGAACAACTCTGTCGTCATGATCTGAAGTTGTAATAAATGTTGCAGGATATTTTTGATTTTTAATATTATGAAGAGGAGAATATGAATATAGATTTTTAAAATGTATCGAATCCTCACTGGAACCATAATCAGTTACCCATGCCCATCCAATTGTAAATTTATGATATTTTAGCATATCCATTACGCCGACAGCCGGCAACGCAACTTTAAATAACTCGGGTCGTTGATTTATAACTGCACCAACAAGTAGTCCGCCATTTGAGCCTCCCTGAATTGCAAGCTTTTCCTGTGTGGTATATTTTTCAGTTATCAAATATTCTGCAGCCATGATAAAATCGTCAAACACATTCTGCTTATTCAGTTGCATACCTGCCTTATGCCATTCCTCACCGTATTCACCTCCACCTCGAAGGCACGCCAGGGCATACACACCGCCGTTTTCAAGGAACAATATTTTTGTTGCGGAAAAGCTAGGCGTCTGACTCACATTAAAACCACCGTATCCGTAAAGGAGTGTTGGATTATTTCCATTCAGCTGTAATCCTTTCTTATATACTAAAAACATAGGTATCATTGCTCCTCCTGTACTACCATAAAATACCTGTCTCGATTCATAGTCCTTAGGATTAAAATTTACTTCAGTTTCTCTAAAGACAACTGTAGATTTATTTTCTAAATCGTATTTATAAATCGCAGGAGGATATGTGAACGAAGTAAAAGTATAGAATACTTCTTTGAAACTTTTTCTTCCGTTTAATCCGGAAACCGAACCTATGGTTGGAAGTTTGATTTCATTTTCGAAATTACCATGCTTGTCATAAATATACACTATTTCGTAAGCATCTTTCATGTACTGAACAGTAAACTTGCCATCGACAAAACTAATGGAGTTCATAACGTTCGAGTTTTCAGGAACTATGTCTGCAGATTCATTCGTCGAAGGTGTAAATTTTACTATCTTATTTTTCGGAGCGTCTTTATTTGTTTTAATATAAATCGCATCATCCTCCGAAGAAATAACGCTAAAACTATTTTCAAAATTTTCAGAAATAGGAATGTAATTGAATCCTGCTTTCCTTAAATCCAGAAAACTTAACTTATTGCCGCGAGAACCTTTTTGCCATTCTGATCTGAATAAATATGTCTGGTCTTCAGTTGTAAAAATTGAGAAGCTTCGTTCAGAATTTTCTTTGTCTTCATAAATTAATTGGTCTTCATTTTGTTCGGTGCCGATCCTGTGAAAATAAATTTTAGGAGATTGGTTTTTTGTTTTTAATTTATCACCCTCGACTTCATCATACCTGTTATAATAAAATCCATCATTGTGCCAGCTTATCCCCGAGAACTTTACCCAGTTCAGGCTGTCCTTAAGCTTTTCTTTTGTTTCAATATTCATTACAAAGATTTCCGTCCAGTCAGAGCCGGCCCGGTTTATCGAGTATGCATAATATTTGTTATCCCAGGAAACACTTGTCCCGCCGATTGAAACTGTACCGTTTGCGGATAATTTGTTAGGGTCTAAAAAAATTTCAGGAGAGCCATCCAGGCCTTTTTGCCTGTATAATACGCTTTGATTCTGTAAACCGTCGTTCTTAGAAAAAAAATAATAAACTCCTGCCTGGAACGGAGCGGAATATCTTGGATAATTCCAGAGTTCAGTGATCCTCTCCCTGATTTTATGTCTGAAAGGAATTTTGTTTAAGTAACTTTCTGTTAATTGATTTTCCTCGCTTACCCAATTCTTCACTTCCGTACTTTGCATTTCTTCCATCCACACATAAGGATCGCTTACAAGATTTCCGAAATAATTATCAGTGTGATCAACTTTCATTGGCTTCGGATAATTATATTCCGTTTGCGTAAATATTAAATCTGTTTTTAATGACAATATTGCAAAAAAGAATATTATTAATTTCATGTGAATGTTCATTTTGTAAAAAACTTTTATATACCTAAAGTTGAATGATTCAAATAATGAAATAAGAAATTCACCACAGATTCACAGATTCATATTTGATCTAATTAAATAATTTTTAAAATAAATCTGTGAATCTGTGGTAATAATAAATAACTTCAGTTACTGATTAATTTCTAAAGCGATATTAAAACACAGGCTCTAAATTTTTTGAAAAAGCCTTGCTCAATAATTCTTTTTGCTTTTCATTAAACTTAGACAGCGAACCTTCTGCCGGGCTCGCGCTTTCGACTTTTGTTACGCAATATAATTTCTGACCGGATGCAAGATCATTTTTTAATAATATTGCAAGAAAATTCCATGCGCCCATATTCCGCGGCTCTTCCTGAGTCCATACAACTTCTTTTGCGTTCTTATATGAGCTTAAAATATCTTTCATCAAATGACTCTTATATGGATAGTACTGTTCGAGTCTGATAATTGCAGTGTCTGAAATTTTATTTTCATTTTTATATTTAATCAGATCGTAATAAACTTTTCCGCTTGTAACTATCACCCTATTAATTGAAGATTTATCCTTAACATTATCATCGATGATTTTTAGAAACTCACCTTTTGTGAAATCGTCTTTTTTAGATTTTGCTTCAGGCAATCTCAATAAACTTTTTGGAGTCATTATAACTAACGGTCTTTTATTCTTTTGCTTTGTCTGCCTTCTCAGCAAATGAAAATATTGAGCGGAAGTTGTAGGATTACACACTATCATATTATCTTCAGCGCAAAGTGTAAGAAACCTTTCAAGCCGCGCACTTGAATGTTCCGGGCCCTGTCCTTCCTGACCGTGCGGTAGCAGCATTGTAAGATTATTGGGAAGTCCCCATTTTGTATCCGAAGTTGAAATGAAATTATCAATGATCACCTGTCCGGCATTTACAAAATCTCCAAACTGCGCTTCCCATAAAACAAGTGTGATAGGATCTGCAGTACTATAACCGTATTCAAATCCAAGAACAGCAGCTTCGGACAGCAGACTATCATGAACTTCCATCATTGCTTTTTCAGGAGCGACATTGTTGAGCGGAATCATCTCTTCTCCCGACTCCGCATCAGTGAGCACAAGATGCCTTTGGGAAAAAGTTCCTCTTGAACTGTCTTGACCGCTCAAACGAACAGGTATACTTTCTTGAAGAAGAGTTCCGAAGGCAAGTACTTCTCCAAATGCCCAATCTACTTCCATATCTTTATCTAAAAATTCTTTCCGGGTTTCAATGAACTTTCTTAATTTCGGATGAAGATTAAATGTATCCGGAAGCATCGTAACAGCTTCAACAACTTCATTAAGTCTTTCAATTGAAACATTAGTTTCTTCTCTTGATTCGGCGGCTCTTATTTCTTCTTTTGTAACGGCAAGAGGAATATCAGTTTTGAATTTATGAACTTTCTCGTGGCCTTCATTCATCTTGTCATAAATTTTCTTTTCAATCTCTTCGACTGCTTCCGTTGTAATAACTTTCTCTGACAATAATTTATTTTTATAAATTTCTTTCACAGAAGGATGCGAACGAATAGTTTTATACATTACCGGCTGAGTGAATGCCGGCTCGTCAGCTTCATTATGACCCAATCTTCTATAACCGAACACGTCAATGACAACATCTTTATTAAATTTCATTCTGTATTCATAAGCAAGTTTTGTAACAAGCAATGTAGCTTCGGGGTCATCGCCGTTAACATGAAAGATCGGCGCCTGAATCATCTTTGCAACGTCAGAAGCATATACAGTTGAACGTGCATCAATCGGCGCTGTTGTGAATCCGATCTGATTATTAATAACAATGTGAACTGTCCCTCCTGTTCTATAACCCTTCAATTGCGATAGATTCAATGTCTCAGCCACTATTCCCTCTCCGGCTATGGCTGCATCACCGTGAATCAAAACCGGAATTATCATGTCATGGTCAAAATCTTCCATCCGTGTTTGCTTTGCGCGAACAATACCCTCAACGACAGGATTTACAAATTCAAGATGAGACGGGTTTGATGCGACGGAAACTTTAATCTCATTTCCATTGAAAGTATGATATTCTCCAGATGCTCCGAGATGATATTTTACATCGCCTGAACCCTGCGCAGAACTCGGATCTATGTAACCTTCAAACTCCGAAAATATAGCAGACATAGATTTTCCAATAATGTTTGCAAGTACATTCAGCCTTCCTCTGTGCGCCATTCCCAGAATGAGTTCATTTACTTTGTCATCGGATGCGCACTGCAAAAGATAATCAAGACATGCAATAATCGTTTCTGAACCTTCAAGTGAAAACCTTTTATGACCGATATATTTTTTATCAACGAACTTTTCAAAATTTTCTGCCTCAGATAATTTAAACAGAATATGTTTCTTTTCCTCATCGGAAAAATCCGGAGTGTTTCTGTTAATTTCCATCCTGCTCTGAAGCCAGTTTTTTTCTTCGGGATCCTGGATGTGTTTGTACTCAACTCCGATTTTGTCACAGTAGGTTTGATGAAGTATCTCAAGAATTTTTCTTAATGTTGCTGTGCGTAATCCTGCAAGACCGTCTGTAATGAACTCCCTGTCATAATCCCAGACTGTAAACCCGTAATTCGCAGGATCGAGTTCAGGATGATATTGCACTTTTAAATAAAGAGGATCTAAATGCGCAAGCAAATGCCCGCGAACTCTGAACATATTGATCAACTGAATCGCTTTTGCCTGACGCTCTATTTCTTCGATATTATCTATTATATCATGTTCGCCGGCTAATTCCACATTCTTATCAATTGACCATTTAACCGGAGACATCGGGATTTCGAGATCGTTGAAAATCTCTTCATAAAAATTTTCACCGCCGTGCAAAAGTTCGCTAATCTTTTTCAGAAATAAACCCGACTCGGCTCCTTGAATAATTCTGTGATCGTAAGTACTCGTCATATTCATTACTTTACTCAAACCAATTTTGGTAATTACTTCATTTGTAACTGCCTGATACTCAGCGGGATAATCAATTGCACCAGTTGCAATAATTGCACCCTGTCCGATCATAAGGCGGGGGGTCGATGCAACAGTACCAAGAGTTCCGGGATTAGTAAGTGATATGGTCGTTCCCTGGAAATCTGAAATTTCTATTTTATTGTTTCTCGAACGATTAATGATGTCATCATACGCATGAAAATATTGTTTGAAGTTAAGTTGGTTTGCTTTCTTAATATTAGGTACAATCAAAGAACGGCTTCCATCTTTTTTCTGAAGATCTATAGCCAGTCCTAGATTTACATCGTGTTTCTTTACAAGATTTGGTTCCCCGTTAATGATTGTATATGAATTATTCATTACCGGGACGAACTGAATTCCTTTTATAATAGCCCATCCGATAATATGTGTGTAAGAAATTTTTCCGCCGTTTTTCTTTTTAAGATATTCGTTTATTATTCTCCTGTTTTCTTCAAGAACTTTAACGGGCATTGTTCTGAATGTAGTTGCAGTAGGAACTGTCAGACTTGCATTCATATTTTCGATGATCTTCGCGCCGACACCTCTTATTACCTGTGCTTCTTCTCCCCCTGCAGGCAAAGGCATTACTATTGATGAAGTTTGATATCCGTTATTTTTCGTAGGAGTAATCTGTTGCTTTTGAGTTGTTGTTGTTTTATTTCCGTTCGTAGTTAAATTAAGATCTTTGAATAATTCTTTCCAATTATCACTGACCGAATCGGGATTATTTTTATAGTCTCCAAGCAGCTCCAAAACGTACCATGTATTCAAACCGAACTCGGAAATCTTTTCCTGTTGTTCTAAAGTTAAGTCTTCTAATTTCATTTTAAATTTATTTTGAGTAATTTAATCAAAATAAGAAAGAAGTTCACGATAGAAAGTTAAAGAAGATCTTTATTACTAATTTTTATTAACATAAACAGTAAGGAGTCTAAATCATGAAAAAATTCCAATTCCATTTGCTTACATTATTATTTACATTTACAATTTTTACAAATGTTGGATTTCCTCAATGGCTTACAATAAATCCTCTACCTCAGCCAAACAGTCTCAAAGACGTTTTTGCTTTAGACAGTGCAAATGTTATTGCCGTTGGATATCAAGGCACAATAATTAAAACAACAAATGCGGGAACAAACTGGGGAGTTCTAAACAATGTGGGCGGTACTAATGATTATCTTTATTCAGTATGTTTTGCCGATTATAACACAGGATGGTGTGTAGGATATAATTTAATATTAAAGACAACCGATGGGGGTAATTCCTGGGCAACTCAACAGTTTCCTACGTTTGTTATAACACCAAGATTTAATTCAGTTTATTTCATAGATAATAGTACCGGGTGGGCTGTGGGTGGATATAGTTCAATTCTTAAAACTACTAATGGAGGAAACAATTGGATCAAACAATATTTTAACGGAGCATCTCATTATTCGGTTTTTTTTCTTGACAATAACATCGGATGGATGGCAAGTGGTGAACCCGGATTAACCTTCTCAGGTGGTTATATTTCCAAAACCAGTAATAGTGGTAATAATTGGAATCGCCAATATTATGGATCCAGTTTTCAGGATACTGTAATGAATTCTATTTTTTTTGCAGATTATAACACAGGCTGGACAGCTGGTTTTAACGGTAAAATTTATAAAACCTCTAATGGTGGGACTAATTGGTTTTTTCAAAATCCCTCAACTTTATTTTCTTTATATTCATTATATTTTAATGATGTAAATACAGGATGGGTTGTTGGTGATGCCGGGAGAATAAGGGCGACTACAAATGGAGGAAATAATTGGTTCACACAAATTAGTGGAACCAACTCTTCACTGTATTCCGTGAAATTCTCAGATGATAGAAATGGATGGTGCGTAGGTGACTTTGGAACAATCCTTAGAACTACAAATGGCGGAATTACGGCTATCAATCCTGTTTCATCTGAGATTCCGGAGCAATTTATCTTATCACAAAATTATCCAAACCCGTTCAATCCTGTCACTAATATTAAATTTGATGTTCCCAGGAAATCATTTATTAAATTGATCATATTTAATTCTCTGGGACAGCAAATTAACGAACTTGTAAATCAAGAACTGACAGCGGGAAGTTATAAAGTAGATTGGGATGCGGCTAATTTTCCAAGCGGTGTTTATCATTATAAAATACAAGCTAATGAATTTCAGAGTATAAAATCTATGATCTTACTAAAGTAATGATTAATGAGTAATGATTAATGAGTAACTGAAGTTACGCAAATCTATATTTTCGACCCATTAACCACCCCCAAACCCCCTCTTTTGCAAGGAGGGGGCAGCCTGCCTGGCGCAGGAGGGTGTCTCAATACCCGAGAAATTAGACCTGTCAGGTTTTAGTTTATGCAATTTTAATTCAAAACTAAAACTAATAAAAACCTGACAGGTCTAAAATCTTAGTTTTGAGACAAACTCCGCAGACAGGGGGGAGGTTCGTAAAAGAACGTTTATTTCCCATTTGATTATTGGAATCTCCAAAAAATATTTAAGATTATTATATCTTGCGTAACTTCAGTGAGTAGTGATTAATTCTTTATGAGTATGATTGATCGCTAGTAAATAGGAATTTGAAATTTAAAAATTTGAAATTGATTCAGATTGGTTTAAACTGCTCAAATGCCTGCAGGCAATTGTGGCAATAATGTATTGCCCTGCATTGTGTAGGTCCAAAGGGTGACTGGAGAATTGTATTTTTACTATTGCAGAAGGGACACTCGACTTTTGATAACATTTCTATTTCAACAAAACCATTATGTTTATTTGGTAATGCAAAGTTTGATTCTTTTAAAAGCTCTCTTCCTCTT
>Ga0180121_10001238_pt1 | contig 10813 bp, 6 predicted proteins | sample AntDrymUQ5402106_2_FD_129676 | JGI IMG/M metagenome (GOLD analysis project Ga0180121, IMG submission 129676) | Polar desert sand microbial communities from Dry Valleys, Antarctica - metaG UQ540 (21.06) (version 2) (version 2) | ecosystem: Environmental > Terrestrial > Soil > Desert | place...
CAGAGCTCGCTTGGCTTGAGCCTGTCCTCGAACCTCCGCAAAATCAGCCTGCTCGCCTCGGTTCTCAGCGACCGGCTGCGAGACGAACCGGTCGATCCGGGACTCCCCGCGCAGGTGATCGAGCAGGGCCGGGAGATGAGGCACCCCGATCACCGCAATGGATTCCACCGCCGCCGCCTCATTGGCGTTAGAAATGGGGACAATCACCTCCCGAATCGACCCGTCTCGACTGGCCGCCGCCGAGATCGAAAGCGCTCCTCGTATAGGAGCCAGGCTTCCGTCCAGAGAGAGTTCGCCTACGAATAGTCTGGCCTCGAGATGCTCGTCCCGGAGATAGTCCGAGGCATGCAGCAGCCCTACCGCCAGTGGAAGGTCGAACGCGGAGCCCTCTTTCTTGACGTCGGCTGGGGAGAGATTGACGGTGATGCTTTGATGTGGAAATCGGAAGCCGCAGTTGGCCATGGCCGACCGCACGCGGGAGTAGGCCTCCCGCACGGCTGCATCGGGCAGGCCGACCATGGTGAAGTGTGGCATCCCCTGGTGGCCGGCATCGACCTCGATGACGATACGAACTGCATCAATTCCGCAAGTCGCGGCGCTCAATACCTTCGAGAGCATACGGGTGCGACCCGCGGAAGTCCCTGGCCGCCGAGGGTACCTCGGAAACGGCGGAGGAACAACCCTGGCTGGGGAGTGGTCGTTTTTGGGGCCGGGATGGCTGAAGGTCGGACGGTTGGGGGTTGACGGTCCGGGGGCCTCTTGGCAGAAAAGTTTCGTAGCCCTTGAACCTTCACGGGGAAAGGCCCCCGGACCGTCAACCGTCAACCGTCGGCCCGCTGTCACGTAAATCTCTTATATTCATGGAATTAGACTCTTAATTGATACCCCAATTCCTGAGGAGATTGGCTCCCGAATAATGAGTGGGTCTCTACCTCAAATAATCACGCGTAACAATCTGCTGAGGCCGTCGAAAACATAATTCTGAGCGGAATCGTGGAGATTAATCGTTGACAAAAACCGTTCCGATTTTATCTAATTGCGTGCAACAACAACCGAAACTGACGTGGTGGATGGGTGAGGAGACGGTGAATGTCTTTCGAGAAATGGGTTCCCCAACCCGACTTTGATCATTTCCCCGCCTCCGCCACCATCGTTCAATCCCGCCTGATCCGCCTTCCGTCGCCCGTCGCCAACATGCTTCGTCTCCGCGGAAAATCCAACGCCCATCTCTTCTACGACAAGAAGCGCAAGGTCATCGGCATCAAGCCCACCGACAAGAAAGAAGAAGGCTCGGCCAAGATCAGACAGTCCGACAAGTCGACCTCAATCCACGTCCCCAGCTTTTTTCGTTTCTACGACATTGACGTTCCAGGGATCAAGCGGTTTCACTGCTGGTACGACGAGAAAGAAAAAATGGCGATGATCGATATCTCTCGACCATCGCCACGTGGACGTCCTTCGGGAACCTGATCGCGACCGTTCCCGGATTTTCGGGTCCCAGGTCTCTGCCTCGAAACTGTTGACTACTCCTCTTTGACTTCCTCGACTGGTTCCGGCTGCGGGATGAATTTCTCGATCGACATTACCGCCTCCGGACTGATCTGCCAGGACATTCCCTCGAAGACCGGGACCGGCATCGCATCGTCTTCCGCATCCTCATCGTCGCGCGGCGCATTGTTCTCGTAGAACCGGACGATCGAAGCCAGCGGGATCTTCGTTCCGTATCCCCGGTTGATGGCTTTGATGAACTCGTTGGCGAACAGCGTGTATCCGATGTCGGTGAGATGGAAACCGTCGAAGCTGTAGATTCCGCCCGTGATGTAGGCGTTGGTCAGCCGCACGCCGCCGATGTCGATGCCTCTCGACACGCGATTGAAGAATCCGGCGATATCGGTTACCGGGATATCGCGCTGATTTGCTGCGGCGATGATCGCGGCGTTGTACTCAGCAGCGCGGGCTTCGATCGCTGCGATTTCGGTCGGGGTCAGAACCGCGCTGTCGGGCAAAGGCTTTCCCGCGTCCGGAAGATTCGGGAACAGCGGAGCCAGTGCCGCCGGTATTCCGTAGCCCGTTCCCAGAAGGGTCGACGCAGTAAGAAGCACCAGGCTTCCCGCGGGAAGCTGGCCGAAGGTACCGCCACCCAGGTCTGCAACGAAGAAAATAGGACGACCGTCCGGCCCGAGAACGGGCTGACGTGTGGCAGGGTTGATCAATACGGGAGCAATGGTTGTGGTCAGAGGAGCCGCGGATACGCGCGCAGGGAGTGTTCCCACCACCATGCCTGCGTTGGGAGCTCCGGCCACCAGTGCGTCGAGAACCGCGTTGTAATCACGCACAAAATCGGCGGTGGGAGTGAGTGCAGCCGGTCTACCGCTGAGAACAGCGCCCAGAACATCGTTGCCGCCGATCCAGAGACTGATGAACGTCGGCTGAAGGGCCACAGCCTGCTGAACTGCCGTGCCCTGTCCACGAAGAATGAACTGGGCGAAGCTCCGGGCAGTGGTGTTCGCTTCCTCTCGGCCGGTCAGAGTCAGCAGATCTCTTACCTGGGCGCCCGGGATACTCAGATTGTTGTAGGGACGTGGCAGGTTGAGGTTGAGCGGAGCTCCATTGTTGGCCCCCGCGGGAAGAATGACCGGCGGGAACGAGACGGCATTGATCAGACGCAGTTCCGGTCCGATCCCCGGCTCGCCTACGAGCGGCTGCTGAAAGTCGGGTGCGCCTGCCTGAGCGGCGATGATGGCCGGATAGCTCACTTCCTGGTGCCGCTGCACCAGCGAGGAGTTGGAAACTCCCGCACCAAAGCTATCTCCCAGCGCGACGTACCGTGAGAAGTCCGCCCGTCCCCGGGCCGCGAATGCCGGAAGGGTGAAGCTGGCTGCGAGCACTGCAACGGATGCCATGCGTGCGAGCTGTGAAGTTCGTTTCATAGGATCTCCTTTGGCTGGGCTGATCAGCCCCGGGCTGGGCTAGAACGTGTACCCGACGCTCAGGCTGAAAAGATTGGCGGACGTTTTGTAGGTGCCGTTGAAGTTGTCAGCGTTCTTTCCGAACGTACTGCGGTCGTAGAAATGAAGCACCATTTCGGTGGCATCGATGCGCCAGTGATCGTTGTGAAATCCGAGTCCGAACGAGACGCCCAGGCGATCTGAGTCCGGAAGCAGCGGACCGACGGCCTCGTCCGGCTGCGGGTTCTCGTCATAGACCGCGCCCAGGCGAACGTCCCAGTTCGGAGTCACCGGATGATCACCGCCAAGGCGGTACGACAGCGTGTCTTCCCAATTCTGCTCGGCAAACAGGTTCCGCTCCGGGTTGCGATCAAACTCCACCAGCAAAGCCTTGAACCGGCTCCAGCTGGTGTGATCGACATCGAATGCCACAGTCCAGCTGGGGATCATGGTTGTCGCGAGTCCGACATGAGTCAAAGCCGGGAAGGGGAGCGTGGTGGTGATCTTCTGGTCGGGAGGAAGCCCAGCGCGTACGATCGCATCCAGCTGTGCATTGCCGGTCGAGATCTGAGTGAACGTCGCGTCTCCTTCGTAATCGATATCCATCGGAGCGCGGTATGAGGCACCAAACGACCAGGTGGATCGAGGCTTGAAGATCAGGCCGGCGCTGAATCCGTAGTCGTTGTTCCAGTCGCTGTCGAGACGGATGTGCGCGACGTCCACGATCCTTCCTGTGAACGGGTTGAAGATCGCGTTGTTTCGTTCCAGCTGGATGTGAGATGTGCGGTACTCGAGGCCCAGTCCGAGGGCCAGGCGATCACCCATCATCTTGTAGGCCAGCGAAGGCTGAATCGAGACGGTCTTCAGATTCGCATCCTGTGAGATGAAGCGTCCCGGAAAGCGATTCGCGTCCTCCCATTCGGTACGCAGACCAAACGCCGTGAACTGGCCGAGTCCGAACGTGAGGTTCTCTCCGATGGGAATCACCGCATAGGTGGCCGGGATGATGAAACTATGATCCTTATAACGCCCGTCGACTCCGGCTCCCGGGAATTCGGAGGCCGGGTCGCCTTCGAACTCGTTGGCGAAGGTGATGAGAGTTCCGCCCATCATGCCGCTTAGCTTGCGCTGATAGGCGATGCCGGCGACGTTGTAGAACATGGCGCTGGGATCATCGGCGGTCGCGGTAAAGGCACCACCCATGCCGGTGGCCTTGGCTCCCTGCTCGAAGATGGAGAAACCGGAACCGTAGGAAACGGTGGCCATGCCGCAGATCACGACCAGAAGACAAAGCAGGCGAAGCGCGGATGAAAACGAACGCAAGACGGCCTCCTCACTTCCCCGGCAATTTGAGCGAATTCCTTGTGAAAAGAGGGGCGATACTAGCACAGGGCTGAGGGTCGTCAGAGGAATCAAACCCGAGAGAAACTGCGTTGCGAACCTTCAGAATCTGGCAGTGATGAATGTGCTCGAATTCCCGCTGCAGCCAGGACTACACCGATGACCGGAGGGTATTTCATGAAGCGTGTTCTCGCGATTTTGATTCTGGTTTCGATGGCCGGCAGCAGTCAGGCCGGAATGGTGTACGACTTCAAGAGTTTGACCGAAGGCAAGGGTGGAACGGAGCTGTCGGGCCGTGCAGCGATCGAGGGAAAGAACGTCCGGCTCGAGATCACCAGGGGCGACGGACTGGTCTTCAAGAACGACTCGGTGGTTCTTTCTTCGGATAGCGGCGCGTCGTTCAAGATCCTGGACCCGGCTAAAAAAACGTATTACCCATTCTCGGTCGACGAACTTCTGGGCAGCCTGGGAAACGTCGTCAAGTCGCTGGGCGGAATGTTCCAGATGGACATCGAGAATCAGAAAGTGAATCTTACTGATGGAGGGGCCGGTCCGAAGATCGAGGGCTACCCGACCAGAAAGTACGTCATGACTTCGAACTACGACATGCACATGAAGATCATGGGAATGAAGTCGAGTACGAAAGTGAAAAGCAGGACTGAGGCCTGGACCACGGATCAGATCGGCGTTGAATTCATGACGTTCGTGCAGAAGAAAAATCTGTCCACGGGGATCGAGGACCTGGACAAGCTTCTCAAAGCCCAGGCCACCGGGATCAAGGGATTCCCGCTCAAGCAGGTCACGACCATGACCAACACCGCCGCGAACGGAAAATCGACCACCAACGTCACGACCATGACCATCACCGGGATCCGGAAAGAATCCTTGCCTGCGACGCGCTTCACGATTCCCACCGGCTACAAAGAGATCGATGCTCCGACGCTGCTGCCGCAGGCGAGGTAAATCAGTTGGCGGCCGTAAAAATCGCGCCGCTCGAGAGAGCTGTCATCCTGAGCGGTAGCGAAGGACCCTTACCCAACGGTGCGTGCTCGATCGGGTCGCGCTGAATCGGATCGGACCGGGGGCCGGCATCCGGAATCTGGGGAGTAACCTGCGCTCTCAGGACCGAACCCAGCCCCCGGTCCAATTAGGTTCAGCGCGAAGGGATTGTGCGCGCACCGTTGGGTAAGGATCCTTCGCTATCGCTCAGGATGACAGGGCGAACCACATCGATCACTCGTCCATCAACCGCCTTAGTACCTCATTGGCCATCTCGGCGTTGGCCCGACCGCGCATCTCTTTCATCAGCTGTCCCACCAGAAATCCGAACACTCCGGTTTTCCCACCCTTGTACTGCTCAACCTGCGGCAGGTTTGCCTGCACGACTCTGCGGGCAGCTTCCTCAATGGTGGCCCGGTCGGAGATCTGTCCGAGGCCTTTTCGCGCAACGATCACCCGCGCAGGCTCACCCGAGGTGTACATGGCTTCAAAGACCTCTTTGGCGGCTTTGCTCCCCAGTTCTCCTCGCTCGATCATGGTGATGAGATCCGCCAGGCTGGCGGGGGCAATCGGGGAATCGGCCGCTGATGTTTTCGAATCATTCAACCGTCCCAGAAGATCGTTCCTGACCCAGTTGGCCGCCGCCCGGAAATTCCGGGAGAGCTCTGCGGTCGTCTCGAAATAATCGGCCAGATCCCGCGACCCCACCAGAACTTCGGCATCAGCAACCGGAATGCCGAACTCTTTCTCATAGCGCTTGATCCGTTCCGCAGGAAGCGGCGGGAGACTTCGGCCCATGGCCTCGATCGTTTCTTCCGCGAGCTGGATCGGTTTGAGATCCGGCTCGGCGAAGTAACGGTAGTCGTGAGCGTCTTCCTTGGACCGCATCGGCCACGTGTGGCCGGCCACCGAATCGAACAGCCGCGTCTCCTGGACGACCTCCTGACCCCGGTCCCGAGCTGCAATCTGTCGCGCTATTTCGAAGTCGACCGCTTTCGAGAGGAACCGGAACGAGTTCAGGTTCTTCACCTCGACCCTCGTTCCCAGCGGCTCTCCTTCCCGGTGGATCGAGATGTTCGCGTCACACCGGAGCGAACCTTCCTCCATGTTGCCGTCGCACACTTCGGTGTACATCAGAATCTGCCGCAGCCTGGTGAGATAGGAGTGGGCCTCCGCCGATGAGTGAAGGTCGGGGTGGGTGACGATCTCGATCAACGGAGCTCCGGCCCGGTTGAGGTCGACCAGGGAGACCCCCGCGGGCACGTCGGCGAAGGGAGTATCGTGCAGAAGCTTCCCGGCATCCTCCTCGAGATGGATCCGTTGAATTCTGACAGGCCGCTCGCCGCTGGTGGTTCTGATCCCGACCAGACCCTCGGTGGCGATGGGCCGGTCGTATTGGGAGATCTGGTAACCCTTGGGCAGATCGGGATAGAAATAGTTCTTCCGGGCAAACACAGACGTGGCATGAACCGTACATTCTGTAGCCAGGGCCATACGGACAGCGAGCGAGACCGCCCGCTCGTTCAGGACCGGAAGCGCTCCCGGATAGCCCAGACAAACCGGGCAGGTGTTGGTGTTGGGATCGTCCCCGAACCGGCTCGAGCAGGCGCAGAACAGCTTCGATTCCGTGAGGAGACGGGCGTGCACTTCCAGACCGATGACAGGCAGCCAGTTGGGCATCAGGCGGCTGATTATGCCTCGGAAGAACTGCAGGCCTCAGTCCCGCAACGCTTGACGGGAGACGAATTGCGACCCAGATTCCACCCGGCTCCGAACCTGGACCCCCACAACGAGTCCAATCAATGATGGTCTCCATGACCGCAGGTCGTCGCAGGCAGCTTTACCACCTCGCAGCTGTGGCCACGGTTGTCATGGTCGCTGTGCACGAGGCGACGCTCCTTCCCCATCCTTTTCCCTACCCCTTCATCTTTTTCACGGCCCTGGTCGTTGTGGCCACGTTCCTGAGGGTGCGTTACACCGAGGGCCTGGTCGGGTTCGAGATGGTGGTGGCCTTCCCCGTCATCATCCTTTTTCACGATCCGGAGTTTGCGCTCGTCGCGGTCTTCGTGGCGAACCTGATTTACGTTTTGGCCACCCAGTTCCCGACCCGACGGGTGAAGCTGGAGTCGATCTACTACGGAGCTGAGCTCGCGCTCTCATTCTTCGTGGCCGGGCTGCTCTATGTCTCGATGATCGACCGCCAGGCGCCGGTCATGACGCGGGCCGCCGACTATGTGATTCTTTCCTTCTCTTTTCTGCTCTCGATGTGGCTATTGAGATCGGTCGACCGGAAGCTGGCCGGGATCCTTCCCACCACCGCTCTCGGGGACATCTTCGCCGTTCACGGAAAGACCGTCCTTCTGATCAGCCCGATCGTGGCGGTCGAGGTGATGATCTATCAGCCCTACGGACAGATCGGGTTCGTCATCGCCTTCCTGCCCGTGCTGCTCGTGGCGTACGTGATGCGGAACGAATCAGAGTTGTCGCTCAAAAACGACTCGCTCCTGCGGCGAAATCGGGAGCTGGCTCTCCTTTCCGAAAGCGGAACGTCGCTGCTGGCCAGCGAGACCATCGAGGAGACGCTGAAAAGGCTCATAAGCTCTCTATCCGGAATCAGCTCGATGAAGGCCGCGGCCATCGTGGCGTGGGAAGGGACCTCCGGAACGATGATGACCGTGTTCAGGTTCGGGGCCTGCCAGAAAAGCGATCAGGAGATTCTTCGCCGAGTCGGATCCGCGACGTTTGAAGTTTCGTCGGCGTCCCATCGTGGAGATGAGCGAGAGTTCCCGCTCTCGGATCTGCCGGCCTTTCAGACCGTGCACGCGATTCAGACCGCAGAAGTCAGTTACGGAGTTCTGATCTTCGAAAGTGATGATGAAAGCCTGCCGCACGAGGACACGCGCAAGCTGTTCTCGCTCCTCGTGAATCAGGCCGCGCTGGCTCTCCAGGACCAGCTCCTGCGGCGCGAGATGAACCGCAAGAACCTGGAGTTGGAGAGGCGAGCCAGCACCATGACCACCATTCTCCGGGTCTCGGAGGGACTGATCGGCGATCGGGAGCTGGACCGCTCGCTCACCAGCATCGCCGAGGGCATCCGCGAGTCTCTGCAGTTCGACAAGGTGCTGGTGGCTCTCGCGGATCAGAAGAACCAGATCTTCAATCGCCGCGCGCAGGCTGGCCTGGACGAAAGCTGGTCGGACCTCAAGCTGAAAACGGTCTCATTCTCGGAGATCATGCCTCTGATGCGGGATCGGTTCCGCATCTCCAACTCGTATTTCATCTCTCACCTTCATGTCCGGCCCGGCGTTTTTGAAATGGATGCCGCCCCCACCGAGAAAAGGAGGGATGACTGGCATCCGCTCGATCTGCTGATCGTTCCCTTGATCAGCGGCGATGAACTGGTCGGGTACTTCTCCGTGGGTGAGCCGCGCGATCATCGGGTGCCGACCACGGAACGGGTTCAGACCCTTGAGGTCTTTGCCAACCAGGCCGTGATGGCTATCGGTTCGGCCGGACACTACGACGAGATCCGCAGACTCACATTTGTCGATTCACTGACCCCGGCCTACAACCACCGATTTTTTCAGGAGGCGTTGGTCAAAGAGATTCATCGGCACGAGCGGACGCGATCCTCGTTTTCGCTGGTCATGCTCGACATAGACAACTTCAAGACCTTCAACGACACCTACGGCCATCCTGTTGGCGACGAGATCCTCAAAGGTCTCGTGGACGAGCTGATCGGGAATGTCCGCGACCTGGACGTGGTGGCGCGATACGGCGGCGAGGAGTTCGCCATCATCCTGCCGGAAACCTCAGGACCCCGCGCGAAAGAGGTGGCTACTCGCCTTCGAGGCCTGGTAGCGGCGCGCGAGTTCATCATCCCCAATCTACCTACGATTCTAAGGATCACCATCAGCCTTGGGGTGGCGGTCTTCCCCGAGGGCGCGGCCACCGGGCCTGACCTCATCGCCCGCGCAGACGCGGCACTTTACCGCGCCAAAAAGCAGGGAAAGAACCAGGTGGTGATGGCAGGGGAGACGATGGACGTGACGTCAGACCCGTAATTCAGAATTCAAAATTGAGCCGCTTCCGGGTTTTCATTGGATGATCTCGCGGGTCCATCGGCCCCGGAGGGGCTACGGAGATTAGCCGGTGGCAAGCGCAGCGCGGCCACCGGTAAACGACCATCTGAAAACCATGTCGCGCCCCGGCAGGGGCGCCGGAACGGTCGCCACCTCAATTGGTTAACGTGCTTCGCGGTGACGCTTACAACGAAATGCAGCGTCATCAGATGCATCGAGGAACATCCGGTGCCCCTGCCGGGGCACGACACTATTTTGGGATGTCCCTAACCGGTGGCCGCGCTTCGCTTGCCACCGGCTAATCTCCGTTGCCCCTCCGGGGCTGACCGTACGCTACCCACTACAATCCCGGATGGTCCTTCATTCTGAATTCTTAATTTTGAATTCTGAATTGAGGTTCTGACAAACCTGGCTACTCCCGTTCCTCCACCACTTCCTGGGGAAGCTTCAACGGGATCCCGGAAGGAAATGGATCGGACAGGTTGAATCCGTTGATCTCTGCCAGTTCCTCGGCGTCTTCGGAGCGCCCCGTGGATCGGACGGCGATGTCGCGCCAGGTCTCACCGGCCCGCGATGTGGTGACACGCATGCGCGCGGGCTCGGTGTTTCTGGCCCTTTCACGATCAAAGACGACGTTTCTGAGGAGGGATCCCAGCGGACTCTGTTCGCGCTGGATCGACGGGGTAACCAGCATGAATACGACGGCGTCGTCCCGATCGAAGAATTGTGTGGTCTCTACGGCAACCTGACCGCCCGAAGTCTGGCCGGCCCAGACATCCGTGGTGAACTGCTCTCCGGTCCGGGTCGGAGCTGCGGGCCGGGAGCCGAGATAGCGCAACCCCATCTGCTGGATGCGGGCCCGAACCGCGTTCTGAGGGTTGCCGGTATTCCGTAGAGACTGCAGCGGAAGGTCATCGGCGATGAGTACGACGCTGGGCGGCTGTCCCCGGGCCGGCGGCCGGGGATGCATCGAGAACAGCACACCCGAACCGGCCACAACTTCCCAACCCTCCGGTGCGGTCAGAATGATTCCGTACTTGCGCTGGAAGACGGTGTTGCCGCGAATCGTGGTCTGCATGGTGCTGCGGCCCGTCATCAGGGAGGTGAGGCCGGGGACGAACTCGGTCCGGTCCAGTGCGGCCGTGGCGATGGATGGATTTCCCGTCTGCAGTTTGGAGATCTGCTGGCGGACCTCGCTGACTCGCTTGCCCGGATCGGGGTGATCCACGAAGTAGCGCTCCAGCTCCGAGAGCTTCCCGCTGTCGAGTCTGGACAGAGCCAGGAGCATCTGTTCGGAGCCCCGGGGATTGAAGCCGGCTTCGGTCATGTAGGCCGTGCCCAGAAGGTCGGCTTGAGTCTCCTGGGACCGCGAGTAGCGAGTGAAGAGAAGCTCGGCTCCGACCTGGGCCAGCCCGCCGTAAGCCTGAGCGGCCTGCGGCCCCA
>Ga0180121_10001239_pt1 | contig 10810 bp, 9 predicted proteins | sample AntDrymUQ5402106_2_FD_129676 | JGI IMG/M metagenome (GOLD analysis project Ga0180121, IMG submission 129676) | Polar desert sand microbial communities from Dry Valleys, Antarctica - metaG UQ540 (21.06) (version 2) (version 2) | ecosystem: Environmental > Terrestrial > Soil > Desert | place...
CGACCCCGAGCCGGCGCTCCGGCGCTGGGATCGCCCCAGCTGAGCTCGGTCGTCGCCTCCCCTCCCTAGGTGTGGGCCGTCTGGAGGCGCTCCCCTCGGACTGAGGCGGCCCACACCCGGTGAGCCTCGTAGCCTCGAGGGTGTGGGCCGGATTGACCTGCCTCAGTCGGATTCAGGCGGCCCACACCCTCGGGCCGCTACGTGGCCTCAGGCGGAAGCCACCAGCCGGCGCGGCTGACGTTCGAAGCCGGCGGCGACGAGCGCCGCCTCGAGCTCGTGGCCGACGATCGACTCGCCGTCGATCCGCTCGAGCGCGAGGCGCGGGAGGCGGCGCTCGCGCACCGCTTCCACGATCGCCGCGATCGCCGTCGAGAGCTGGGCGTCGTCGAGCCGCGCGAGCCGCAGCAACCCCTTGCCCCCGCGCTCGACATAGATCGCGGGCTCGCCGTTGCGGAGCAGGACGAACGCGCCGGCGACCCGGCTCGGCCGGCGACCGCCGCGGCCGTCCGGATCGTCGCTTCCGTCGCGCGCGGGCGGACGCGGCCACTTCAGGCTCGCTCCGTAGGGTTGGGCCGGGTCGGTGACGGCGAGGACGACGTAGTCCTCGTCGACCCGCGGCAGCGAGCGCAAACGCTCGACCGCTCCCGCGAGCGCGAACTGCGCTCCGCCGAGGCCCTCGACGAAGTAGCCGCGGCGTGCGGCGCCAAGGATCTCGAGGTTCGACAACTCGCCGTAGAGGGACGAGAAGCCGCCTGGGATGCCCTCGGCCAGGACCGTCTCGCGGGTGACGATGCCGTAGCGCTCGAGCATCAGCTCGGCCTGGGCGCGCATCCGCGGGCCGCTCGCCGGCGAGTCGCGAAACAGCGACTCGGTCAGCGACCAGCGGCCGGCGACGGCCTGGCCGGTGGCGTTGCGGCGCGCGCTGAAGCGGCGTCCCCGCCGCGCCGCCGAGGTCTCCGACGCCTTCAGCCGCGGCGAGCGCAGCGGCGCCACCGCGTCGTTGGTCACCTCGCCCGCCCAGGCCAGATCCCAGAGCGCCGAGTGGAGCTCCTCCTTCGGGAAGTCGAGGTCGGCCACCAGGTCGATCCAGAAAGCCGGCCTCGCGGCGAGCAGCTCGCGAATCGCGTCGTGGATCTCGCCCTCGGGCCGATCCAGCTTCGCGTTGGACGGCGGCGGGCCGGCCAGCCGCACGTCCTCGCGGAAGTAGAACGCGACGCGGCCGCTGCGGCCGACGGGTCCGGCGCCGATCCAGACGATCTCCCCGCCGGTCGAAAGCTGGTCGAGCCAGGCGGGCGAGTAGGCGCCGAGCCGGCGCGGCAGCACGTCGCGCTCCCAGACCTCGGGGGTGAGCGCCACGCCCTGCAACGGCACGAGCGCTTCGCGCAGGCGGTCGGGGCCGGCTCCGGCGGGTCGGTAGGCGTCGACGTTCTGCCAGGAGGTCAGGAAGCGGGCGAACTCGGCGGCCTCGGTCGCCTCGACCTCCTTGCGGAGGACCGCGAGGCTCGCGCGGCGCAGCCGGCGCAGGACATCGGAGTCGCACCACTCGCGCTCCGTCCCGCCGGGGAGGAGCTCACCGCGAACGAGGTTGCCGGACGCCTCGAGGCCCTTCAGCGCCGCCGTCGGGTCGATGCCGAAGCGGCGATGAGCCTGCGCCGTCGGGAACGGGACGTGGTTGCGCGCGTAACGGCGCATCAGCGCCGACATCGGATCCTCGACGCCGGCGAGGAACGAATCCGGGAGGCCGGAGGGGACGGGGACGCCGAGCGCGTCGCGGTAGAGCCCGCCGTCCTCGGCGGCGATCCAGCGCTCCTCGCCGGCGATGCGGACCTGGACGACCCGCCGCTCGGCCTCGAGCTTGTCGAGCATCGACTCGGCGGAGTAGCCCTCCGCCACCCGCTCCTCGCATTCAGCTGACGTCAGGTCCCCGAGCCGGCGGAGGATCTGCTGCAGCTGGTCGCGGTCGACGGCGCGTGCCTGCTCGACCCGGTGCTGGAGCGAGTCCTCGACGTCGGCGAGCGCCGCCGGATCGATCAGCTCGCGGAGCTCCTCCTGGCCGAGCAGCTCGCGCAGCAGATCGCGATCGAGGGCGAGGGCGGCGGCGCGGCGCTCCGCGTTCGGTGTGTCCCCCTCGTACATGTAGGTCGCGACGTAGTCGAACAGCAGCGAGGAGGCGAACGGCGAGGCGGTCAGCGTCTCCACCTCGACCAGCGAGATCCGCCGGGACTTGAGGTCGCGGAGGATCTCGGCGAGCGCCGGCAGGTCGAGCACGTCGCGGAGGACCTCGCGGTAGGTCTCGAGCGTGATCGGGAAGCGCGGGAAGTCCTTGGCGACCTCGAGCAGGGATTGTGCTTTCAGGCGCTGCTGCCAGAGCGGCGTGCGCTTGCCCGGATAGGCGCGCGGGATCAGCAGCGCCCGGCCGGCCGCCTCGCGGAAGCGCGCGCCGAAGAGCGCCGACCCGGAGAGCTCACCGACCACGAGGTCCTCGATCTCGTCCGCATCGAGCAGGACCAGGTCGGGCGAGGGCGCCTCGTCCGCGTCGGGGAGGTGGACGACGATCCCGTCGTCGGACCAGATCGCGTCCGCCTCAAGGTCGAACTCCGCCCGGATCCGGGCGGCCAGCGCCAGCCCCCAGGCCGCATGGACCCGGCCGCCGAACGGCGAGAGCACGCAGAGGCGCCAGTCGCCGATCTCGTCGCGGAAGCGCTCGACGACGATCGTCTGATCGCTCGGGACCACTCGCGTCGCGGCCTGCTGCTCGCGCAGGTAGGCGACGAGGTTCTCGGCGGCGAGCCGGTCGAGGTCGTAGGCCCGGGCCAGATCCTCCGGCTCCATGTTGACCGCCTCCCGCGAGAACTCTCCGATCGCGCGGCCGAGCTCGACCGGACGGCCGACGCCCTCCCCGCGCCAGAACGGAACGGCTCCCGGGACCCCGGGAGCGGGCGTGACGACGACGCGATCGCGGGTGATCTCCTCGATCCGCCAGGAGGAGGCGCCCAGCAGGAAGACCTGGCCGGCGCGGGCCTCGTAGACCATCTCCTCGTCGAGCTCGCCGACCCGGCGGCCGTCGGGCAGGTGGACGCCGAAGAGCCCGCGATCGGGGATCGTCCCGGCGTTGGTGACCGCGAGCTGGCGTGCGCCCTTGCGACCGCGGACCGTGCCGGCGGTCCGGTCCCAGACCAGTCGCGGGCGCAGCTCGGCGAAGCGCTCGGAGGGGTAACGGCCGTCGAGCATGTCGAGCACGTTCTCGAGCTGCTCCCGCGAGAGCTCCGTGTAGGGCTCGGCGCCGGTGACGACCCGTTCGATCTCATCCACATCCCACTCCTCGTCGGCGACCATCGAGACGATGTGCTGAGCGAGCACGTCCAGTGGGTTGCGCGGGATGACGGTCTCCTCGATCTCGCCCGTCCTCATCCGCGCGACGACGACCGCGCACTCGAGCAGGTCGGAGCGGAACTTGGGGAAGATCCGCCCCTTCGAGACGGCTCCGAGCTCGTGGCCGGCGCGGCCGATGCGCTGAATCCCGCGGGCGACGGACTTCGGTGACTCGACCTGGATCACGAGGTCGACCGCGCCCATGTCGATGCCGAGCTCGAGCGACGAGGTCGCGACGATGCAGGGGAGCCGTCCGGACTTGAGCAGCTCCTCGACCACCTGTCGCTCCTCTCGCGCGAGCGACCCGTGGTGGGCGCGGGCGATCTCGGGATAGCGGTCGAGTGGCGCGGGGGGCTTAGCCTCGGGTGTACCGGGCGGGGCGTCGGGGTCCGCGGGCGCAGCCGGCTCCTCGTCCTCGGCCAGCTCGGCCTCGTAGAGCTCCTCGGCGTTCATCTCGTTCAGCCGCTTCGCCAGCCGCTCGGCCCCGCGGCGGTTGTTGACGAAGACGATCGTGGAGGTGTGCTCGCGAACGAGCCTCAGCAGCTCGGGGTAGATCGCCGGCCAGATCGAGCGGGAGCTCGGCGAGTCGCCCGGCATCTGAACCTCGCCTGGGGCGGGACCCGGGATCTGCGGCTCGCCGTCGAGGGACGGCGTTGCGATCTTCGCTCCCGGGTCGGCCATGTCCTCGACCGGGACGACGATCTCGAGGTCCATCGCCTTGCGGACGCCGGCGTTGACGATCGTGCACTCGCGGTGCGGCCCGACGAGGAAACGCGCGATCCGCTCGAGCGGGCGCTGCGTCGCCGAGAGGCCGATTCTCTGCAGCGGCTCCTCGCGGCCCTCGCCCTCGTTTCCCTCCACCCTCACGTGGCGCTCGAGTCGCTCCAGCGTGATCGCCATGTGCGCGCCGCGCTTGGTCGGCGCGACCGCGTGGATCTCGTCGACGATCAGCGCCTCGACGTCGGTCAGGATCTCGCGGGCGCGCGAGGTCATCATCAGGTACAGCGACTCGGGCGTGGTGATCAGGATGTCGGGCGGCGTGCGGAGCATCGCCTGGCGGTCGCGCTGGGGCGTGTCCCCGGTGCGGAGGCCGACCGAGACGTCCGCGCCGACCCCGGCGAGCGGCGCGCGGAGGTTGCGCTCGACGTCGTAGGAGAGCGCCTTCAGCGGCGAGACGTAGACGAGCTTGACGCCGGAGCCCAGCGTTGCGGGCGAGCGCGACAGGAGATCGATTCCCCAGAGGAACGCCGCCAGCGTCTTGCCGGAGCCGGTCGGGGCGCAGATCAGCGTGTTGGCGCCGGTCGCGATCGCCGGCCAGCCCGCCGCCTGAGCGGGCGTGGGTGCGGCAAACGAGCGCTCGAACCAGGCGCGCGAGCGCTCGCTGAAGCCCGCCAGCGGGTCGGTCGCTCGAGTCGTTTCAACGGTGGCAGCCAACCGGTCGATATTAGGGACCGGCCGCCGCCGGCCCCGGACGCACGGCCACGGAAGCCGGCGGGCGGGTCCTGATCTCGGCGGGGGCGAAACCAGGACCACCCAGCCCGTGCCGGGGGGCCGAGCGGGTCGAGAGGCCCTCTAGCTCTTGGCCCTGGTCTAGCTCTTGGCCCTGGTCGCCGCGCCCCTCTTGGCGGCCGTGCTCCGCTTGGCGGCGTTGCGCTTGCGAGTAGCCGCGCCCTTCTTCGCCGCGGCGCTGCGGTCGGCCTTGGTGGGGGCGGCGGAGCCGCGGCCGGGACGAGCCTTGGTGGCAGCGCTCCGCGTCGACGCGCCCGCCTTGGTCGCGGTGCTGCGTGCCGAGGCGCCCGCCTTGGTCGCGGTACTCCGCGTCGACGCGCCCGCCTTGGTCGCGGTGCTGCGCGTCGACGCGCCCGCCTTGGTCGCCGTGCTCCGCCGCCGAGCGGTGGTCTTGCGCGCCGCAGCAGCCTTCCTGGCCGTCGCACTGCGCTTCGTGGCGCTGCGCTTGCGCGTCGCAGCTCCCCTCTTCGCGGCAGCGCTGCGGTCGGTCTTCTTCGCGGCGGTGGTCTTGGCCGCTGCCGTTCCCCGTGCTCTGTTCACGCGCGTATCGAGCTCGCCCGCCAACCCCCGCAGATCCTCGACCGCCTTGGTCACGACCTCCTCGGCCTTCTTCCTGCCGGAGTCGAGCCCGGCGGCGGCCTTCGAGATCTGATCTGCCGCGCTCTTGCGGACGCCCTTCTCGCGCAACTGCTCGTAGAGGTCCTTGTCGCGCTTCGCCTTATTCGTGTTTGCCATTGTCGTTCTCTCCTCCGTGAAGTAAACGTGTGGTTGGTAGTCAACCGCTTTCGGGCCGCACGCGTCCCGCCGAAGCTGCGAGCTGCAGCTAGAACGGCAGCTTCTCAGCCACCTCGGCCAGCCGCGGCGCGCCCCGGTCGCGGGCCGAGATCAGTGGCTCCGCGATCGGCCACTCGATCCCGACGTCGGGGTCGTCCCAGGCGATCTCCGCCTCCGACGCGGGGTCATAGAGCGAGGTCAGCTTGTAAGCGACGTCGGCGACGTCGCTCAGCACCTGGAAGCCATGGGCGAAGCCGATCGGGAGCCAGAGCTGACGGTGCGCGTCGTCGTCGAGGACGTGCCCGTCCCATTGCCCGAAGGTGGGAGAGTCGCGGCGCAGGTCGACGGCCACGTCGAAGATCGCCCCCCGCGAGCAGCGCACCAGCTTGCCTTGCCCGGGCTCGGTCTGGAAGTGGAGGCCGCGGAGCGTCCCCCTCTGCGTCGAGCGGGAGTGGTTCTCCTGGACGAACTCGGCGTCAATGCCGAGCTCGCGCCAACGCTCGATGCTGAAGCTCTCGAGCAGGAAGCCGCGCTCGTCTCCGAAGACTTGCGGCTCGATCGCCACGAGCCCTTCAATCGTCGTCGCGACGCGCTCGCTCACGCCTTCGCCTCCGAGCCGCCGAGCTCGCGGCCGTACTGGCGCGCGTAGTACTCCCGGTACTCGCCGGAGCGGATCGGCCCCCACCAATCCTCGTTTTCGCGGTACCAGGCGACGGTGCGGGCGATCCCCTGCTCGAAGCCGACCTCCGCGCTCCACCCGAGCGACTCCGTGCGCTCGGAGGCGAGCGAGTAGCGGCGGTCGTGGCCGAGCCGGTCGCTGACGTGCTCGATCAGGGACGCATCCCGCCCGGTCAGCTCGAGGATCCGCTCGATCACCTCGATGTTCGGCAGCTCCTCGGGACCGCCGACGTTGTAGACCGCGCCCGCCTCCCCGGCCTCGAGGACGACGTCGATCGCGGCGGCGAAATCCTCGGTGAAGAGCCAGTTGCGCACCTGCATGCCGTCGCCGTAGACGGGGAGGCTGTCGCCGGCTAGCGCGTTGAGGATGCAGAGCGGGATCAGCTTCTCGGGATGTTGGCGCGGGCCGTAGTTGTTGGAGGCGCGAACGATCAGCGCGTCGGCCCCGTAGGTGCGTTGGTAGGCGCCCACCAGCAGGTCGCCGCCGGCCTTCGACGCCGAGTAGGGAGACGACGGCTCGATCGGCGACGCCTCCGTGAACGAGCCCTCCGCGATCGAGCCGTAGACCTCGTCGGTCGAGATCTGGAGGTGCCGGATCCCGGCCCGCCGCGCCGCCTCGAGCAGGACGAAGGTCCCGTAGACGTCGGTCTGGATGAAGGCGCCGGGGTCCTCGATCGAGCGGTCGACGTGGGACTCGGCGGCGAAGTTGACGACGGCGTCGCAGCCGGAGATCGCCGCCGCCACGGCGCCGCGATCGGCGACGTCCCCCTCGACGAGCTCGAGCCGATCGGCAGCCGCGCCCTCGAGGTTCTCCCGCCGCCCGGCGTAGGTGAGCTTGTCGAGGACGACGATCCGGTCCGCGGGACGCTCGGCGAGGCGCCGGCGCACGTAGGTCGACCCGATGAACCCGGCGCCGCCGGTGACGAGCAGCTTCATCGCACGAGCTCACGGTCGTCGAGGTAGCGACGAAGCGACCGCTGCCACTGCGGGAGCTCGATCACGAAGTCGCGGCTGTGGCCGAGGACCGAGTAGGCGGGGCGCTGCGCCTTGCGGGCGAGCATCCGGGTCGTGGCGGCCATCACGCGAGTCTCCATGCCGGCCTGATCGTAGATCTCCTGGGCAAAGTCGAACCACGTGCACTCGCCGTCGCCGCGGATGTGATGGATGCCGTACTCCTCCGACTCGATGAGCTTCGCCATCGCCTCGCCGAGATCGACGCAGGCGGTCGGGCATCCCCGCTGGTCGCTGACGACGAGCACCTCCGACTGCTCGTCGCCGACCCGCAGCATGGTCTCGACGAAGTTCTTGCCGCCGTGGCCGTAGAGCCAGGAGGAGCGCACGATGAAGTGGCGGGCGTTCGCCGCGGCGACCGAGACCTCGCCGCCCAGCTTCGAGCGGCCATAGGCGCCGATCGGCGCCGGCATGTCCTCCTCGAGGTAGGGGCGGCGTCCCTGACCGTCGAAGACGTAGTCGGAGGACGGGTAGAGGACGCTCGCCCCGGCGCGCGCGGCGGCGCTTGCAAGCATCGCGGCGCCCGTGTCGTTGACCGCCATCGCCCCGCGCTCGTCGTCCTCGGCGCCGTCGACGTCCGACCAGGCGGCGCAGTTGATCACCGCGTCCGGCTCGGCCCCCTGGATCGCCTGCTCGATCGACCGCGGGTCGGTGATGTCGAGGCGGGCGCGTCCCAGCGCCGTGACGTCGTGGCCCCGACGCCCGCAGGCGTCGATGACCTCGCGGGCGAGCATGCCCGCGGCTCCGGCGACCAGCACCCTCACGTGAGCGTCACCTCCGAGGCGTCGCCGACCATCATCCGCAGCGTCTTCGGAAGACCGTCGGCACGGGTGATGCGGACGTCCCGGCCGAGCAGGCTCGCCTCCATCCGCGACGGAAGCTCACTGATCGAGGCGCCCGCCAGGAGGATCGAGTGCTCAACCTCGGAGTGAACGACCTCGCAGCCGGAGCCGATCGAGGTGTAGGGGCCGACGTAGGAGTCGATGATGGTGCTGCCCGTGCCGATCACCGCAGGGCCGCGGACCGTGCTGCGCTCGACCCGGGCGCCCGCATCGATCGCCACCCGGCCTTCGACCTTCGAATCGATCAACTCGCCCTCGACCCGCGCCTCGAGGTCCTCGAGCACGAGGCGGTTGGCCTCGAGCATGTCGGCGAGCTGGCCCGTGTCCTTCCACCAGCCCCTGACCCGGTGATGCTCGACCGTGTGGCCGGTGCCGATCAGGTGCTGGATCGTGTCGGTGATCTCGAGCTCGCCGCGGGCGGAGGGCTCGATCGCCCGCGCCGCCTCGAAGACCCGCGACGTGAACATGTAGACGCCGACGAGCGCCAGATCCGACGGCGGGACCGCCGGCTTCTCGACCAGGCGCACGATCCGCTCGCCGTCGAGCTCGGCGACGCCGTAGTGCTCGGGGTCGAGGACCGGGGTGAGCAGGATCAGGGCGTCGGGCTCGTTGCGCCGGAAGGCCTCGACCAGGTCGGTGATCCCATCGCGAAGCAGGTTGTCGCCGAGGTACATGACGAACGAGTCCGCACCGATGAACCCCTCGGCGGTGAGAACGGCGTGAGCCAGCCCCAGCGGCTCGGCCTGCGGGATGTAGGTGACCTGCGCGCCGAGCGCGGAGCCGTCGCCAACCGCCTCGCGGATCTCCCCGCCGGTCTGCGGAGCGATCACGATCCCGATCTCGGTCACCCCGGCAACGACCAGCGCCTCGATCCCGTAGAAGAGCACGGGCTTGTTCGCCACGGGGACGAGCTGCTTGGCGGACGTGTGGGTGATCGGCCGCAGGCGCGTGCCGGCCCCGCCCGAGAGGATCAGACCTTTGAGCTTCTCCATGGGGGGCGGAGGCTAACGCGGGCACGCCCTCAGTAGGTCCCGCCGAGCTTGCGGTGGTCCCAGCTCACCGTCCGCACCGGATGGAAGTGGAGCACGACCCGCTTGGGCGCCTGCGCCTCGAGCGCGGCGGCCCCGTCACCGTCGATGCTCTCGATCCCCGGCGCATAACGGAGCGTCAGCTCCTTGGCGAAGTCGAGCACGCGATCGTGGTCGCGGACGATCTCGGCCTCGGCTTCGATCTGGATGCCGCGGAGCTCCTGGTAGTCGTGCCCGGCCTCGACCAGCAGGGTGCAGCGCCCGTCCCGCTCGAGGTTCTTGACCTTCTGGGACTTGGCGAAGGTCCAGGCCCAGATGTGCCCGTTGCGGACGGTGAACCAGAGCGGCATCGAGTGGGGCCACCCGCGAGGACCGAGCGATGTCGCGATCACTACGCGCTCCTCCTCGAGGAGCGCCAGCTGCTCATCGGGGGTGAGCTTGATCTGGTCGCGGCGGGAGCTCATCCGAGGGCGGCGTCCAGCTTCTCACGGAAGACCCGGGCGTCGACGGCGGGAAAGCGAAAGAGGTCGGGCTCGATCGCCGCGAAGAGCTCCCGCAGCGTCTCCGGCTTCACCAGTCCGGCGCCGAGCATCGCCCTGACGTCGGAGAGATCCAGTTGAAATCCACGCTCGATCTTCGCCAGAGCCTGCGAGTAGAGGTCGTAGTCGAAGACCTCGACCGTTCCGGTCCGAAAGCGAAACCGCGAGCGCTCCTGCCAGTTCGGCAACTCGGGCAGGAAGTCGGCGGGCGTCGCGAACTCGATGTTCGTGGCGAGCCGCTCCTTCAGCGATGGGATCTCTCTCATCACGGCGTCGGACTCAGGATCGATTCGCAGGTCGACGTCGACGGTGGAGGCGCGCCAACCCTCGAGAACGGCGGTCGCGCCACCGACGAGGTAGATCTTCGTCCCGTTCGGCGCGATCCGCCCCAGCTCGTCCACCAACCGGCGAATCCGCCTGGCGTCAGCGAGTTCCCGCACCCTCGAGCGCTCGGGCGAAGCTGTCGACTCGCCGCAGGATTGCGTTGTAGCGCGAGTACGGGTCAGGTATCTCGCTGTCGTCCAGCAGCCGATACAGACGGTGGGACGGCTCGTCCTGGGTAGCCGGTCCTTCGGGGACACCGAGGCCCGCGGCGATGAGGCGGCTCCGAGCGAGGAGTACCGAGGCCGCTTCGATCGTATCCCGCCCCTCGCGCAGATCGTTGAGCCCGGGCAGCACGATCTCGGCTCCGGGCAGTGATTCCAGACCGGAGGTGGTGGCTCTCATGGGTCGATCGTAGGGTTTGAATCGCTGGCGCGAAGGTGAAACCGACCTCGACCCCTATATGTGGTGGTCAAGATCGGGTTCACAGTTCGAGGTCGCCGGGAAGGCGGCCCTCGGCTTCGAGCTTCTCGAGGTGGGCACGCATCGCCAGGCCGGCGGCAGGCCGCATCGATGCGGGGACGTCCGACCAGGCAGCGTCGAGGAGCTCCTCCGTCGATCGCCTCCCGGCGTCCAGCGCGACCAGCAGCAGCCGTTCCCGCTCCCGCCGGTGCGCGGCGTACTCCGCGATCTTCGCGGCCGGGTCGGTGATCCACGGGCCGTGGCCGGGACAGAG
>Ga0180121_10001240_pt1 | contig 10809 bp, 13 predicted proteins | sample AntDrymUQ5402106_2_FD_129676 | JGI IMG/M metagenome (GOLD analysis project Ga0180121, IMG submission 129676) | Polar desert sand microbial communities from Dry Valleys, Antarctica - metaG UQ540 (21.06) (version 2) (version 2) | ecosystem: Environmental > Terrestrial > Soil > Desert | place...
CCTAGCACGTCGGCGAGGAAGCCACTGCTGGCGGCGAGCTGCCAGAGCGCTAGCAGCGCGATGACGAGCAGCGCCGGGGGCAGAGCCTTGCGGGCGACATTCACGACCGTCTCCCCGCCGCAAGCGCTTCGAGCGCCCGCTCTCTCACCGCGACGAAGGCGGGCGAGCTGATCGCCTCCGCCCGCGTCGCACCCGGGTCGCGGGGCGGAGATTCCGCCTCCCAGATGACCGTGCCCGGACGGGGGGAGAGAAGCAGGAGCCGGTCGGCCAGCAGCAGCGCCTCCTCGACGTCGTGAGTGACGAGCAGGGTCGTCCGGCGCTCTCTTCGCAGCGTCGCGAGCAGCCATTCCTGGAGGTCGCCGCGGGTGATTGCGTCGAGCGCGGCGAACGGCTCGTCGAGCAGCAGCACCGGCTTGCCCGCCAGCAGCGTCCGGGCCACGGCGACCCGCTGGCGCATCCCCCCCGAGAGCTCGTGCGGGTAGGCGTGCTCGAACGAGCCGAGGCCGAGGCGCTCGAGCATCGCGCGTGCACGCTCGCGGGACTCGCCCTTCCTCGCGCCTGCGATCCGCAGCGGGATCGCGGCGTTGTCGACCGCTCGCTTCCAGGGCAGGAGCTGGTCGCGCTGAGGCATCCAGGTGCAGTTGGCGAGCCGGCCCTGGGCCGTCCCCTCGCCGCCCACGACGATGCGTCCCGCCGCCGGCTCGGTCAGCCCGCCGATCAGCTCGAGCAGCGTCGACTTGCCGCATCCCGACGGCCCGACGATCGCGACGATCTCGCCCGGGGCGGCCTCGAAGGAGACTTCGTCCAGCGTTTCGAGCTCCTCGAAGGCGTGACGCATGCCGGCGACGCGGATCGCGGCTGCGGGTTCGGTCCGCTCGGCGGCTGGACCGGTCGCTCCCATCGTGACGGCCGGCGCTGCTTGGAGAGAGATCCCTCGGATGTCCACGTTCCCTTCGCGCGAATTACCGCACAGGTTCGAAGGGTCAGCGCCGGGGGACACGAGGCGCTATCTCAGCCCGCTGCCCGCGAGCACCCCTGGTTTGCGGACTGGAGTCTAGTACCGCCGATCGATTGGGCCGCCCGCGACCACGTCCACGAACTGCTCGAGGTGCTTGGTCGTCCAGCATTCGAAGGAGCGGGTGGTGTGCGGCTCGTAGGCGGCCATCACCGAGTCGCCGTAGTTCCAATACAGCCGCGGCTCGGGGTTGAGCCAGAAGGTCCGGCCGGCGCGCTTGGTGAGGCGGGCGAAGGCGGCGGCGTGAGGGTCGCGGCCGTTCGTGCGGGCGTCGCCGAGGACGATCACGGTGGAGCGCGGGTCGAGGTCGGCGGAGATCTCCTCGAGGAACTCGAGCCAGACCCGCCCGTAGTCGGTGTAGCCGGAGATGTCCGCGACGCCGCCGTCGCGGCTGATCCGCTCGCTGATCTTGCGGAAGTCGCGCTCACGCTCGAAGACCTCGGTGATCTCGCTGATTCGCTCGATGAAGACGAAGCTGCGCAGCTTGCGAAAGCTGTCGTGGAGGGCGTGGAGGACGCTGAGGAAAAAGACGCTGGCCGAGGTGACCGAGGTGGAGACGTCGCAGAGCACGTAGATCTCGGGCCGGCGGGGGCGCTTGGGGCGGTACCGCAGCCGCAGCGGCACGCCGCCGGTCTCGAGCGAGGCGCGCATCGTCCGGCGCACGTCGACGGCGCGCCCGCGCTTGCGACCCCGTTGCTCCTGCCCGAGCGTCGCCAGGCGGCGCTTGAGCTGGGTGACCGAACGGTGGACGGCGGCGAGGTCCTGGGTCGGGCTGGTCGGCAGCGCCCGGTCGAGCTCGGCAAGCGGCCGCGCCGGCGGCAGCTTGCCGGTCCGCTCGATCAGCCCGCGTTCGAGCTCGCGGCGCAGGTGCTGCTCGAAGCGGCGCACGCCCTCGCGGTCGAGCTCCGGCTCCTCGGCGGCGCCGTCGGCGGGTTGGGAGCCGGGTGTCAGCCCGAGCGAGCGGCGAATCCGCTGGACGTCCACCCCGACGACCCCGGAACCCTCGCCGCGACGACCGAACGCCGCGACGGCAAGCGTCGCCAGGTCACGCATCTGACCGTCGGAGCCCGCGACGACCGCCCGCCGGATCTGCTCGCGGAGCTCGTCGAGGTCGAAGCGCTGCGTCGCGTCGTCGGTGAATCCCTCCCGCCCCTCGTCGCCCTCGGCGCCGCGCGCGAGCGCCTCGAGCTCCGCCGCGCGGAAGAACCAGCGGTCGAAGATCAGCTCGAAGAGCCGGCGATCCTCCTGCGACTTCGCGAGCGTCGCCGCGAGGGCTTCGCGGAAGTCCTCGCGGTCGGTCCAGGGGACGACCTCGAGCGCGGCGAAGGCGTCGAGGATCTCGGCGGTCCCGACCGCGACCCCCTCCGAGCGCAGCTCCTCGCAGAAGGCGATGAGCTGAGGGGCGACCGCGGCGGGCGAGCTCTCGCTCGCGGCTCCGCGCCCGCTCATTCCGGCGCGCCGCTCGGCAGCGCCCCCGCAGCGAGCCGCATCCCGACGCGCTCGGCCACCAGGTCCAGGTCCACCCGGTGCTTGACGATGATGCTCATCGTCCGCCGGAACGTCTCGGCGTCGATCTGATCGGCTCCGAGCAGCAGCAGCGCCCGCGCCCAGTCGATCGACTCGGCGATCGACGGCGGCTTCTTCAGGTCGAGCTCGCGGACCATGCCGACGACGTCGACGAGCCTGCGCGCCAGGTCCTCGTCGAGCTCGGGGACGTGGAGGCGGACGATCTCGACCTCGCGCTCGACGTCGGGATAGTCGAGCCAGAGATAGAGGCACCGCCGCTTCAGCGCCTCGGTCAGCTCGCGGGAGTTGTTCGACGTGAGCAGGACCAGCGGCATCGTCCGGGCCTCGATCACGCCCAGCTCGGGGATCGAGATCTGGAAGTCGGAGAGGACCTCGAGCAGCATGGCCTCGAACTCCTGGTCGGTCTTGTCGATCTCGTCGATCAGCAGGACGACCGGGTCCTCGGAGGCGATCGCCTGCAGGAGGGGTCGGGTCAGCAGGAACTCCTCAGCGAAGATGTCGTCCATCACGCCGGCGGCCTCGTGGTCCTCGGATTCCGCCTGGATCCGCAGGAGCTGCTTGCGGTAGTTCCACTCGTAGAGCGCCTTGGCCTCGTCGAGGCCCTCGTAGCACTGGAGGCGGATCAGCTCCCGTCCCGTCGCGCGCGCGAGCGCCTTGGCGAGCTCGGTCTTGCCCACTCCGGCCGGCCCCTCCACGAGGACGGGCTTGCCCAGGCGCTGGGCGAGATGGCTCACCAGGGACGCGGGCTCGTCGGCCAGGTAGCCGGCGTCGGCGAGGGCCTTGCTCGTCTCGGCGATGCCTCCGGCAGCGCCGAGATCGCGTGGCTCGGCGGGACTGTCCGGCGCATCGGGCATCGAGCGCCTGATGATAATGCGGGGGTGTCGCTCCTCTCGGTCCTGCCGGAACTGCCCCTGGCCGACTTCCTCCCCTTCGAGTCGACCTTCTACGGGGCGCTGACCGGGATCGGGTTCCTGATCGGGATCTACGGGCACGCCGCCAAGATGCCCAAGCTCACGCTGTTCGGGATCGCGCTGGTCTTCTTCTCGACGCTGCTGACGATGATCGCCGTCTCCAACTACGACGGGCCGCTGCCTCCCGACGTGAAGGGGCTGCGCTGAGCGGGTAGGCTCGCCTCCTTGGCCGAGGAGAAGCAGGACGTGGAGCTGAGCGCGACCGGAGCCGACGTCCCCTCGGAGGCCGACGTCGCCCGTGAGGCGACCGACGACGTGGGGATGGGGATCGACGACGCGCGCCGCGCGGGCTTTCACGAGCTCGCCGAGGACGTCCGCAGGATCTCGACCGAAGCACGCAAGGCGGCCCTGCGGGCGCAGAAGGCCGAGGCCGTGGCGCGCAAGGCACTCGCCCGCCAGCACGCCGCCGAGGAGCAAGCGCAGAGGGCCGACGATGCCGCCCGCGAGGCGGAGGACGCCGCCCGCAGCGCCGCCGAGCGCTACGAGCTTCGCCTGCGGGAGAGTCGAGCCCGGTTGCGTGCCCAGGCCGAGCAGAAGCTGCGCGCGGCCGCGGCGAAGCTCAGCCGGCAGGCCTCGGAGTACGTGCAGGCCGAGGTCGGGCGCCGGCGCGCCGAGCTCGAGGAGTCGATCGCCGTCCGCAGGCGCAAGGCCGAGACCGACATCGAGGCCCGCCGCGCCGAGCTCGAGGCCGGGATCGAGCACCGCGCGCGCGAGCTCGACGCTCGGGCCGCCCGGCGTCAGGACGGCTTCGACGGCGAGCTCGCGCAGGTTCGCGCCGAGGCGAAGCGCGGGATGGAGGCCGCGATCGAAGCACGGGCGGAGGCGGAGGCGAAGCTGGCCGAAGCGGAGGCCAAGCTCGCGAAGCCGGCGGACGGGCTCGCGTCCGCCTCGCGCGCGGATCGAGGTGGCAAGCCGTGAGCCGCGAGGAGGGCGGCTCGCTAGCGCAGGCGGCCGAGGCGGCCCGGTCCCGGTGGCCCGGCTGTTGCGCCCGAGCGGGCGCGGCGCAGCTCGCGCATCTCGGCGAGCCCGAGCTCGGTCGTTGCGCGAGCCGGCGGTAGCAGCCGCGACGGAACCTCCACCTCGACGACCGAGCCATCTGCACCCCGCTCGACCCGGTATGCGGCGGCGGTCTCGCGCGAACGAACGACCTCGACCAGCTCGCCCTCGCGGATCAGCGCCGCTGCGTGATCGTCGAGCGCGAGCCCGCCGGGTATGGCCCCCTCCCCGACGAGGCGGCGGTAGGCGTCCCGGCGCGTCGGGTCCTGCGAGTAGTGGACGCAGTTACTGCCACCGATCAGGCCGAGGCCCGGGAACGAGGCGGGCGCACCGCCGCCGCGGGAGAGGCCCTGCTCGAACCAGCACATCGACCCGGCGCTGTAGCCGCAGAGGACGATTCCGCGCTCGTGGGCCGCCCGAATGATCTCGTCGATCCGATGCTCGAGCCAGAGCGCCAGCAGGTTGACCATGCTTCCCCCGGTGACGTAGATCACGTCCTGGCCGAGTAGGTGCTCGGCGAGGTCGACGGGGGCCACCCCGAGTCGGAAGAGCGAGATCGCCGACGCAAGGCATCCCCGCCGCTCCATCGCCCCATGGAAGGAGACGATCTGCTCGTGCGGGTCGCCGCTGGCGGTCGGCAGCAGGCAGATCCGCAGCGGCTCCGGGACGGCCCCCGGCCCGCCGCCCGCCAGGCCGACGACGTAGTCGTGCAGCGCCTCGTTCTCGGGCCGCATCGTGAACTCCGTGCCACCGATGGCGACGATCGCACCGCTCAACCGAGGCCTCCGGAGCCGATATTGAACGCTACGCGACGGCCTCGAGATCATCCGCAACCGGGCCTCCCGAGACGCGCGTCGGGACCTGCGGCTCCCCCAGGTAGCGCGTCGGCAGCGCCGTCTCGACGATTTCCTCGCCGCGATCGCCGACGCACCAGGCTCGTGCCTGCGGACGGGAGGCGATCGCCGAGATCAGCTTCGGGCCGCGAAAGTGCAGGGCGGTGCCGTCCTCGGCGGCGTAGCCGGGACACATCCCGCGGCGGAGCATCGCGTGGTAGGCCACGCGCCTGTCCTGACCGGTCCCGTAGTGGACGCAGTTGCTCCAGGGCAGGAGGCCGAGCCCGCGAACTTGGTGGACCTCGCCATGGAACGACGTGACTCCCTGCGAGTACCAGCAGAGCGACCCGGCGCTGAGGCCGCAGAGGATGACACCGGCTCGCCACGCCTCGGCGAGGATCGCGTCGAGCCCGTGAGCTCGCCAGGTGCCGAGCAGGCTGAGGATGCTGCCGCCGCCGACGTAGACCAGGTCCTGGGCGAGCATGTGTGCCCGCAGGTCGCGGGCGCCGCGGTCGCGGCGGAAGAGCGAGATGTGCGAGGGCTCGCAGACGCTCCCCGGGAAGGCGCGGTAGAAGCGAACGACGTAGTGGTCGGCGTCCCCGCTGGCGGTGGGGAGGAAGCAGACCCGAGGACGCTCCCGACGCCGGCGGGCGAGGTCGAGCACGTACGCGTCGAGCAGCCGGTTGCCGGCCTCCATCGAGAATCCGCCGCCGCCGTAGGCGACGATCTGGCGATCCTCCTCGAGTGGGAGCCGGACCACGGTCGCATCACCCTCTTTCATCGTCGGCTCTCCTCCAATGGCAACGGCGGGGCGACCCTGACCCCGGATGAAGACGAAGTGGGGTCGGCCCGCCGCCGCCCTCACTCGGTTGGCCCGGTCAGCTCCCGGACGGGACCTCCACGCCCTCGTGGGACTGCAGGACGTCCTCCCCCTCCTCGCCCGTGCGGATGCGGATCGCCTGCTCGACCGGGTAGACGAAGATCTTTCCGTCCCCGATCGAACCCGTCCGCGCGTGCTTGAGGATCGTCTCGACCACCAGGTCCTTCTCGTGATCGTCGACGACGATCTCGACCTTGAGCTTCGGCCGCACGTTGACGGTCAGGCTCGCGCCTCGGTAGTGCTCGACTACGCCCTTCTGGCGTCCCGAGCCCTTCACCTCGGAGATCGAGAGGGACGGGATGCCCCGCTCGAGCAGCTCCTGTCGGATCGGCTCGAACGCCTCGTGGCGGATGAACGCCTCGACCTTCTTCATCTGCGTCGCCTCCTCTCTATGCCTGCGATGGCGTCGAGGCCATCGCGGTTGCGGTTGCCGGCTTCGTCGCATCGGGCGTCACGGGCGTCCTGCTCGCGAACCCGAACTCCTCGGCCGGGATGAACTGCTCCGGGTATCCGTACATGCCGTGGCTGCTGATGTCCAGGCCGGCCTCCTCTTCCTCCTCGTCCACCCGTAGCCCGATCGTCGCCTTGATCGCGGCGAACGTGGCGTAGGAGAGCACGAAAACGAGCGTGAATATGGCTGCCACGCCGACGGCCTGGACGGCGAACTGCCCGAGGGAGGCCGCGAAGCCTCCGTCGGTGATCCCGTACCAGATGCCCGGGCTCGCCCCCTCAAGGATCAGGCGGCTCGAGCCGAAGATCCCGATCGACAGCGTTCCCCAGATTCCGGCAAGGCCGTGAGCTGAGAGGGCACCGACCGGATCGTCCAGCCGCTTGTCGATCGCGAGGATCCCGTAGACGACGATGACTCCGGCGACCGCTCCGATGATCGGAGCCGCCCAGAACTCCACGTAGCCGGACGGGGCGGTGATCCCGACCAACCCGGCGATCGCACCGTTGCCTGCCATGCCGACGTCGAGCGCCTTCGTCCTCGCGTAGATCACGGCCATCGCGGCCAGTGCGCCCGCGGCCGCCGCCAACTGGGTGTTCAACGCCACCTCGGCGAAGAAGTTGTCGGTCGTGCCGAAGGTCGAGCCGGCGTTGAAGCCGTACCAACCGACCCAGAGGATCAACACACCGAGCCCGGCGATCGGCATCGAGTGCCCAGGGATCGCTCGCGGCTTACCGTCGCCCCCGTACTTGCCCTTACGGGCGCCGAGCAGCAGCAGTGCCGCGAGTCCGCCGACCGCTCCGGTCAGGTGGACCACCGAGGATCCAGCGAAGTCCATCACCGGCTTGCCGCCGACGTCGGCCAGCAGGCCGCCGCCGTAGACGCCGTGGGCGACCAGTGGGTAGATCACCGCGGCGAACACGATCGCGTAGATCACGTAGGCGCCGAACTTGATCCGCTCCAGGGTCGTGCCCCAGACGATCGCCAGCGAGACCGCGCAGAAGAGCATCCCGAACAGCATCAGCGCCGCGTCGCCACCGCCGACCGTCAGTCCCGCGATCTCTTGGCCGTGGTGGAAGAAGAACCCTTCCGTACCAAAGATCTTGTTTCCCGAAAGCGAGGCGATCCCGTAACCGACCGACCACCACGCGAGCGTCGCGATCCCGAGGTTGACGAGGATCTTTGCCACTCCGGCACCGACGTTCTTCTGCCGCGAGAAACCGACCTCGAGCAAGAGGAAGCCGGCTTGCATGAACAGGACGAGAACCGCGGCGACCATCACCCATGTGATGTCCAGTTCGCTGTTCAAGTTCGGGATCGCGTTGGGGCCCTGTGCGGACGCCAGGCTCGGTAGGACCAAGCATGCGACCGACGCCATCAGCGCCACGAGGCTGAGCCTCTTCGTCATCTTTTCCCTCCTTGACGCCGGACAGGGGTGACCGGCGGTTGTGATTGCCAACGTCACCAGTCTGCGTCCGGGAGGGGGCGCGCTGTTTGTACCGGCGTCGAAAATTCAGCCGGGCCACTTGTCCAGCGACGTTGCGATCCTGCTTCCGACGGCTGCCTGGCCCCGAGAGTTGTCCCTTTAGATGGAGACCTGACCGGTGCCGGCCGGCGCGGGCTCGGCGGTCGGCGCGATCGTGCGCTCGTCTCCCTCGGCCACGAGCAGCTCGCAGCGCTCCCGGGCGATCTCGATCTGAGCCGGATCGCCGTCGAGCTCCCCCCAGCGCTCGCGGGCACGCTCGTGGAGGTCGTCCAAGAACCCGTCGGTGTGCAGCGGATCGTGGTGGAACAGCAGCGTCCGCCTCGCCCGCACGCGGCACGCGAAGGTGATCGTGTCGTTGACCTTCGAGTGGCCCCAGCCCTCGTGGCCGGGGTACTCCTCGTCGGTGTACTGGCAGTCGTGGATCAGCAGGTCCACGTCGCGGGCGAGGTTGTAGCCGGAGATCCATTCCGGCTCGAGGTGGTCGAGGGGGCTGCCGAGCGCCGGCTCGTGATCGGGGATGTAGCAGAGGGTCGCGTCCCCGTCGGTGATCCGGTAGCCGAGGGTCGGGCCGCGGTGGGTGACCGCCTCGGCGCGGATCGTCGCGTTGCCGATCTGCCACTCGCTGGCGGGAGCGTCGAGGAAGGACACGTCACAGGGAAGCTCGCGGACCTCGACCGGTGACAGCGGCGCCGAGATGTAGCGGGCGATCCGTGCTTCGAGCGTGGCCTCGGGAGAGCTCGGTCCCCAGATCCTGATCGTTGACTCCGCCCGGAAGCAGGGCGGGAAGAACATCAGGCCCTGGATGTGGTCGAGGTGGAGGTGGGTGAGCAGGATGTTGATCCGCGGCATCTCCGGCGGCAGCGAGAAGCCGAGCGTGCGGATCCCCGTCCCGGCGTCGAGGATCAGCGTCTCGCCGCTCGAGAGGGTGACCTCGACGCAGGAGGTGTTGCCCCCGTAGCGGTTCATCTCCGGTCCCGGGGCGGGGATCGAGCCCCGGGCTCCCCAGACCTTGACCCTCATCTGGCCACCTCGTGGCGACCGGTGGTCAGGTCGCGGGCCCGGTCCTCATCGACTGGCCAGAAGATCACCATCGCCCCGGAGGCGCCGTCGCCGTGCCCGACGATCGGCATCGCGCTCGCCGCGATCTTGTGCTTGAGGCCCCTCGAGTCCCGCACCCGGAACTCGGCGTGGGCCGGCCTGCCGTCGCGCAGCGCCGTCGTCAGCGGCAGATCCTCGAGCGGGATTGGCTGGTCGTCGTCGTCGAGCGGGCCGAACGAAGCCGTCCACTCCCCCGCGTCGAGCTGGCCGACGTCCTCGAAGGGACGCCCGAGCAGGGCACCGGCGCCCTCGTTATAGAAAAGCAGTCCACCGTCCCTCGCGACCAGGAACGCCGGAGTCGTCACGCTGGTCAGCAGGTTGCGGGCGAGGATCAGCTCGAGGGGTTTTTGCGAACCTGACATGGCGCTCGCCCATTCTTCCACCCCAAGCATCATTCGTCACGCGGGCCCGGCTCGCGGGCGGGATGCGTCGTCCTGCGCGGGACCTGCCCGCCGGTGCTCAGTCCATCTTGCCGATCTTGAAGATCTTCGTTCCGCAGTCGGGACAGGTGCCCTTGATCGCCGGGCGGCCGTTCTTCATCGTGATCTGCTCGGGGTCCTTGATCTCGACCTTCTTGCGCTCCTTGACGCAGTAACCCTCTGGCATCGCGTTCTCCCTCCTCGTCGGCGCGTTCGCGCCCTCTACGCCTTCCGCTCGTGCCGAGGGCACGACCGCCGTTATCCGCGCGAGCCTAGAGCCGTTCTCGGACGGCGGAGCGGGAACGACGGCCATTCATCGCGCGTGTTGCGGAGTTCGGCGTCAGGGAGTGGCGTTGGTAGCCCCGGACGCGGCGCTGCTCGTCGTCGTGCCGAGGTCGGAGATCTGCTGACGGAGGTCGTCGATGTCGTCCTCGACGACCGTGATCCGCTTCGCGGACCCATCGCCGATCGCGGCGAGCTCGTCCACGCGGTCCTCGAGCGTGGACAGCCTGCTCGCCAGCTCGTTGACCGCGTCCAGCGCGGTCCGGCCGACGGCGGATTCCGCGGTAAGGGTCAAGAGCTGGCTCTCGACCCGGGTCAGGTCGTCGACGCCGGCGGAGTTGTCGCGGGCGTCGATCGCGAGCACGATGGCGACGATCGACGCTGCCAGCGAGAGCACCATCGCCGCGGCTCCCGCGTAGGTCCGGGTGCCGAGCCTGCGATCCAGGTCGGTGAGCCACGCCCGCTGACCCTCCGGTTCGGGAGCTGCCGGCGGGCTCGCGACCGGGTGCGTGCCCGTGATCGGGGGCCGCGGGCCGGCGTCCGGATCGAGCCCGCGAACCGGGCCGGGCCCGCTCGTCGCCGCTGGCGGGCCGGCGTCGGTCCTGCTCGGCGCCGCGGGCTGCGCCGAGTCGCCGCCGGCGGCCGGTTGCACCGCCGTGGGCGGCGCGGGGGCGCTCTCCGAAGTGTCGGCGTCAGGAGTGCGCTTGGAGCGTCGCAGGCGCATGGCCTCAGGTCGCGTCGGGGCGTGGACCCGCGACCTCGCCCCGGTCGGGTTCGACCTCGCGGCCTTCCTCCACCCAGGCGAGCAGCCCGCCCTCGAGGTTGAAGGCCTCATGGCCCGCGGCGCGGAACGC
>Ga0180121_10001241_pt1 | contig 10807 bp, 3 predicted proteins | sample AntDrymUQ5402106_2_FD_129676 | JGI IMG/M metagenome (GOLD analysis project Ga0180121, IMG submission 129676) | Polar desert sand microbial communities from Dry Valleys, Antarctica - metaG UQ540 (21.06) (version 2) (version 2) | ecosystem: Environmental > Terrestrial > Soil > Desert | place...
GCGCGGATGGGCCCACGCGCGTTCTTTCGATTTGGCCGTCAGCCACAACTCCTATTCGCAGATCCTGGCCGCGCGGGCACTATCTTTGAGAAGCGTTACGCTGATGGATTACGAGCATCAGCCCGCAAACCATCTGGCGTTTCGTTTTGCGGTACGCATCATTGTCCCCCGGGCTTTCCCAGAAACAGCATTGGCCCGATATGGCGCGAGGGGAGCGAAGGTGAAACGTTACAATGGGACAAAGGAAGACGTATACCTGGCTGATTTCAAACCCGATCCGAGCTTTGAAGATGAGTTGCGCGTTTTAGGGATCCGCCGCGAGGATGTGCTGGTAGTTGTGAGGCCGCCGGCGCGTGATGCTTTGTATCATCGCTTCGAGAATGAACTTTTCGACGACTTGTTGGGACGACTATCCGCGCATCCGGTGGCGAAAGTGATTTTGTTGCCGCGTAGTGATTCGCAGCGCGCGACGTATGGTGAAAGAGCGAGCGCGAAACTGATTTTACCGGAGCACGCGCTTGACGGTCCGAATCTAATCGCATCCAGTGATCTGGTTATCAGCGCGGGCGGCACGATGAATCGCGAGGCCGCGGCGCTGGGTGTTCCGGCAGCAACAATCTATGCGGGAGAATGGGCGGCAGTTGACGAAGAGTTGGTACGCGAAGGACGTCTCAAACGAATCAGCACGGCTGAGGATTTAGTTAATCTGCCGATTAAGAAAAAAGCACAGCTTCAGCCCCGCCGCGCCTTGCATGTTCGCGGAGAAGTGGCTGATTTGATACTGGAAGGATGACAAAGTAAGGTGTCGGGTACCGGCTGCCGCATCATGCTAAGAATGCCTTTTTACACATTACCTAATACCTGGCACCCGGAACCTGACACCCGGCACCCTGCATCCGGCACCCCCTACCGGAAACCTGTCATGTCACTAACGGAATGAGAGCCGAGCGCATCAAGAACCCACGAATCGCTGCCAGCGTTGTGCGCGTTCCCGGACGCGCGCCGCAGTGGGTTATCCCCACTGTCAAGTTGGCGCTGGTCGTCGGAGACGCTTTGATAGCCGCATTTTCTTTTGTCGGAGCGTTTTACTTTCGTGAAGGCGCATCCGTCTTTGAGCGAACCGCGAATGGCGGATTGATGTGGAACCAGGAGTTTGCTCCCTATGGAGCGCTGCTGTTGTTCGTGGTGCTGATCCGTTTGCTGGTCTTGCAATACCACGATCTCTACCGGTTGCGCGGGGAGTTTTCGTTTTTTGACGACGCAATACGCCTCTTCAAGTCGATCGCGATCGGATCACTGCTGATCGTGGCGGCAGCTTTCCTCTATCGTGGTGGTTTTCAGTATCGCGCGTTCTCCTACGCGCGGGCCGTCTTCGTGCTCGACTTTCTGCTCTCGTTCGCCGGCGTGGTTACGCTGCGATTGCTGGTGAGAAGCTTGCAGATGTTTGCGAGACAACGGCAGCTTAATCTGATTCCTACCTTGGTGGTCGGCCAGGGCCCCGAAGCAGCTCTGTGTATCAAGGAAATGCGCGGACGCCCCTCCCTTGGCTACCGCGTTATTGGCGTTGTTGAGAACAGCGCGGTTGAAGGGAAGGGACAGGCGACCTACGAAGGTGTGCCCGTCATCAGCAACCTGGCCGGACTGCCGGACGCTATCCGCGACTCGGGAGCTAACGAAGTGATAATCGCCGACCCCCGCGTCGATGGAGATGCGCTCTTCGATGTCATGATGCGCAGCGGGCGACGACGCGGCGTAGAGTTTCGCATCGCGCCCAGCCTTTTCAATTGCCTCCCACGCAAAACCGAGATCGATCAGATCGGCGCTCTGCCGATGATCCGCCTTTTTCGCGAACCACTGTCAAATGCCGCCAGGATTGTTAAGCGCGTTTCTGACCTAGTCATCGCCGTGCTTGCCCTCGCCTTGCTCTTGCCGCTTTGGCCCATAATCGCGGTGCTTATCAAGTGGAATTCCAAAGGGCCGAGCTTCTTCAAGCAGGAGCGCGTAGGCATGGACGGCCGCATCTTCCTCGTCTACAAATTTCGCACCATGCATGTAGACTCGGATCACACCATTCATGAGGAGTATCAGCGCATGTTCATTGCCGGACGGGCGGAAGCGAACCTCGGCGACGCCGAGCGTCCCGCATACAAACTTCCTGCCGACCCGCGCATCACGCGCGTCGGCCGTTGGTTACGTCGCACCAGCCTGGACGAAGTTCCGCAGCTCTTCAATGTGCTCCTCGGTGATATGAGCGTCGTTGGTCCGCGCCCGCCGATTCCTTACGAAGTGGAAGCTTATGAGATGGCCCACCGTAAACGTCTGGACATGAAGCCGGGATTGACCGGGTTGTGGCAGGTGTCCGGTCGAAACCGATTGCCCTTTGAAGAGATGGTGAGGCTCGACCTGTTCTATATCGAGAACTGGTCGCTGCTGCTGGACCTGAAAATTATCCTGCGCACAGTGCTGGTGATATTACGCGGTGACGGTTATTAGCCCCGCATAAATCGAGCCGGCTCGCTAAGTTGCCACATTCCGGACTTGAGCCATAACTCTCCGGTCGACTACATAGTTTGGCGCTTTCGCCGTGCTCGCTGCCATTCGCAATGGAGCAGCGCTCGCAGGCCAAACTGATCGAAAAAATATTCTTCGGGTGAACCCCCTAAATCGTTCCCTCCCCGGGGAATCCCCAGTCCCACTGCCAAGTGTTACTCAGCGAACTACGCAGCTGATTGCGGCGCAAGATGTAAGTGAAGCTCACGAGCAGGGTCCTCGCACGGAGAGCCCGCGTGAGGTGCAAGAATGATAGAATCCGATCGATGGATAGTTTTCTTCCTGTACTGACGCTGTTTGCGGGTGTCCTGCTGGGGGCAGCCGCAATCTGGCTCATCTTTCGCACCAAGCTTAGATATGAATGCGACCGAGCCCGCGCTGAAACGGAAGGCGAGCGAGCCACTCTCGCCGAGCGGCTCGCGGGAAAAGATCGTCAGTCGCAAGAACTGCGGGAGGCGCTGGAGCGCGAGATTGCCAAGAGTGATCAGGTTAAAGCGGAGAGCGCTAACAATCTGGCGAGGCTTTCAGCGCTACAAACTCGCCTCGAGGAAGAAAGAAAAGCATCTCAGGAAAAACTGGGTTTGCTGGATGATGCGCAGCGGAAGTTGGCCGACGCATTCAAGGCACTGTCAGCCGATGCCCTGAGAAGCAACAATCAATCATTTCTGGAACTGGCAAAGGCAAGACTGGAAACGATTCAAGAGACGGCAAAAGGCGACCTTGAGATTCGTAAAAGTGCGATTGACGCGCTGGTGAAGCCGCTTAAGGAGTCGCTGGACAAAGTCGACGGCCGGATTGGTGAACTGGAAAAGGCGCGCGCCGGAGCCTATTCCGAGTTGCGCGAGCAGGTTAAGACGCTGGCCACTTCTCAGCTGCAGTTGCAGGCGGAAACGGGAAACCTGGTCAAGGCTTTGCGTACGCCGCACGTGCGCGGGCGTTGGGGTGAGATCCAGTTGCGGCGGGTCGTAGAACTCGCCGGCATGCTTCAGTATTGCGACTTTGTCGAACAGGAAACCATGGCCACCGAAGACGGGCGCATACGGCCGGACTTGATCGTTCGACTCCCGGGCAACCGGTCGATCGTCGTCGATGCAAAGGTCCCTTTCGATGCCTTTTATGAATCCATCTCCACGACAGATGAGGAAGTCCGGGGCGCGCGATTGAAAGACCATGCGCGCCTGGTACGCACGCACATCGGTTCTTTGAGCAAGAAATCCTATTGGGAGTCGGTTCAACCTACACCCGAGTTTGTCCTGCTCTTCCTGCCAGGTGAAACCTTCTACAGTGCCGCGCTGGAGAACGATCCGAAATTGATAGAAGACGGCGTCGGCCTCGGAGTAATCATCGCTACGCCCACCACCTTGATCGCACTACTTAAGGCGGTATCATACGGTTGGCGACAGGAGCAGATGGCAACTAACGCTCACGAGGTGAGCAAGCTCGCGAAAGATCTGTACGACCGGTTGCGAACGTTTACAAATTACTTCGCAGAAATCGGCAAAGGACTCGAGCGGGCACTGGATTCTTACAATAGAGGTGTAGGCTCACTTGAAGCACGCGTGCTCGTTACGGCGAGGAAGTTCAAAGAACGTGGTGCTATTGCCGGCGAAGAGATCGAAACCCTCGAACCAATCGACAAGACTTCTCGCCCGCTTCGTCTCGACGAAGGCGGCCTTTTTCCCGATGCCGTCGCTGACGAGCCCGAAGACTTCGAGGACGAGGCCGCGCCATTATTCAGTCTCAAAGCCACAGGCGGTGATACGGAGTCCTGAGGGCACCGCACAACTTTATGGAGTGCGGTGGCAAGCGCAGCGCGACACCGCTTTGGATGTGTCCAGCAAGAAGTGAATCCAAAGCGCCGTCGCCGCTCTGCCGCTGCCCTGCGGTCGGGCTACTGCCTCTTAACACTCACCTGCTAAACTTAGCGCGAACTCACTAATAGTTTTTCCGGAGAAGCATTGGCAAAAGAGATATGGCTGGGACCTCTGCTGGGTAGCAATCGTGCGCGTCTCATCGAACGCTGCGCCGCGCTGGCTTCAGCGGGTCAGGCCGACAGTTTCCTCTATCTCGCAGCGTCACACCCGCTTTTGGAAGTAGTAACTGAAGGAATCCTCGACGGCCGCTCCAATCGCGGCGTCTGGGGGGAACTTCCCGTCTATCTTTTTCGAGGCCTGGTGCGGCGCATACTCCTGAGTGCCGTCGATGAAACCGGCGGTCGCCTCCCATCCCGCATTCCTATTGACCGCGAAGAACTGCCTTTGCAACGCAGCTTGATCTCTCAGATTTTGGCGCGCCTGAAAGCGCAGGGGGAACTGAAAGCAATCGCTCCCCTCGTCGGCCGCGAAGGGTGCGTGAATACTGTCGCAACACTGATCGGCGAAATTGAACGGGCCGCAAAGTCACCCGCCGAAGTAACTGAGATAATCGCCAACCGCACTCAGGATCTGGCGCCGCGCCAAGGTACGACGGACCGCGACCCACATCTGCAGATCGATTTCGATCAAGAGATTGTCCTGATCTATGCAACCTATTGCGAGCTGCTAAACCGTCACCAACTAACCGAACAAGACGCGGATCAGGTGCGCGCGCTTACTATTCTTAGTGGTGAACTTGATGGCCAGGCAGTCAATCTTCCCTGGCTTGCGAACGTGCAATTGCTGGTGCTCGACGGCTTCTTCGACTTTACGCCAGTGCAGGGAGAGATCCTGCGACGTCTGATTCCGCGGTTTCCGGAAGTCGTAGTTAACCTCAATCACGACGAACTCAACCAGGAAATCTTCCTGCCATTTCAGGAAACCATCGACCATCTGAAAGCCATTGAGTCGTTTGAGATCAAACAAAGCGCCGAGAGCGCTCTGACCACTCGCGGCGCGTTGTCGAACCTGCGCCAAGACCTGTTCAACCCGTCGCTGACCCACGCGGAGTCGCAAAGCGAAGAAACCGGGACTGATCAGGAGGCAGGAGAAAGAGAAAGACGGCAGGAGGAAGACGGCAATCGATCGGCAGAAGCGGCGGCCGAAATCACGTATTTCGAATGCGGCGATCGCGATACAGAGATTCGCGCCATCGCCAAGGAAATCAAACGACTGGTCTTGCGCGAAGGATACAACCTGGCTGACATCGCTCTGGTCGTACGCCAACGGGCTTCTTACGCAGAGACTATAACCCGGGTGATGCGCGAAGAGTTGTTGCCTTGCAATCTCGAAACGCGCCTTGAAGCGAACGACATTCCCGCCAACCGCGCGGCGCTCAAACTCTTTGCGATTCTAGAACAGCTATCTCGGGACGAAACTGCGACGCCAAGGACCTCTGAGATCGCGGATCTGATCAAGTCGGAATACTTCCGTCTAAACGATGAAGAGCTGAAGCTGATTTCCGCGCGGTTCGACGTGCAGTGTTCCGAGCTATTGCGAGAACGCGATCAGCTACCAAATGGCAGTCAGGAACAACGGTTAAAGAATCGCTACGGAGTTGGTGTTTGGAATGCTGATGCGCTCGAGAATGCGTTCGCTTACGTGGGTAGCGACCTGCGCGTTACCGCTTGGCTGGCCCGGGCTCAGACGCTGATTCAGGAGCTGCCGGCAGCCGAAGCAACACGAAACCTGCTCAACATCGACACCAGCGAGCAAGGCCGGGACCCTGACGTAGCCGATCAGCTCGAGAACGCCGAAACCGCGAAGGTTGAGGAGAAAGACGCTGAAAGGAAAAGACGGCCATCGCGCGACGTTCACCCAGCGGCCATCGCCTGGGCGGCGCTGGTTATTCAGTCATTTGCTGAACGCATCCAGGCAGTGCCTCGCGCAGGCAGACCATTGGATTTGCGAATGGCATTGATGAAGCTTCTCGAGCAGTTCAACTTTAGCGATCAAATCGCCAGGCCTATAAGAAACTCGATCGAAGACCGAGAACTTCCCCAGGCGATCCTCAACTACAACAGTCTCGAAGCGCTGCGCCGCGCCTTAGTCGCCGCGATCAAGAGTATTGAGATCGCCGCCACGATAGGTCCGCCTAAAACAGTACGGTCCCCAAGCGGGCAGTCCGCCTGGAGTGGTGAACCGCCGGCAGTAAAGCTCGCTACATTTCTCGAGGAAGTGCGACGTTGCCTGAGTTCCCAGTCACAAATCTCTGGTGCTGCCGACCGCGGCGGTTTGCGCGTGTTGGAGGCAACCGATGTACGCGGCCTGCGTTTTCGCGCTGTGTTCATTGCCGGATTGGTCGAAGGCGGTTTTCCACTGCGAGCGTCGCGCGATTGGATCTATCCGCACGAAGAACGAGAACGTCTGAAGAGAGACGGTCTGACGTTGGAAGACATTTCCCCCGCCACCTTGCTGAAAGAAGAACACTACTTTTATCAATCGGCGTGTCGGGCTACTGAGCGACTCTATCTGAGCCGGCCGTTGTTGTTGGAGGACGACTCTGAAACCGTCGCTTCCTACTACCTTGATGAACTAAGACGCGCCGTAGCCCCTCTTAAGATCGAATCGGTGCCGATCCGTCGAGACTATGAAGGTAAGAAGCTTAACAGTGTTTCCACCACCACCGAGCTGTCAGTTGCCCTAGTGCGCCAGCAGGAGCGTCATCTACATCGAGGAGAAAAGCGGGAGCTACAGTCGGGGTCGCGAATTAAGGGGCTCTTGGCCCAGGCGCGTAACGACGGATTCGTCAGCAACTCGGTGCTCCGCCGTGTCGAAATTGAGCGCGAGCGCGCCAGTTACCTGTTTGGTCCCTACGACGGTGAGATCACTGACCCGAATTTGATTGCCTTGCTGCACCAAAGATTCGGAACAGACTTTGTTCATAGCGCGAGTGGGTTGAGCGTCTATGGCAACTGCGGCTACCGGTTCTTCGGCTTGCGTGTTTTAAAGTTGGAACCGCGTGGAGAAGCGGCGCTTGATCTGCAAGCCATCGACGCAGGCAAGCTGCTGCACGACATCCTGCGGCGCTTCTTCGAGCAACATCGTCGCCAGCCGCTGAATGAACTTGATCGCGAGCAACTTCGGCGAGAGTTGGCTGACATTGCGGACCGCGTCTTCGACGAACATGAACGAGTGGTGCCTCCCCTCAACAAACAGATTTGGAAAATCGACCGCGAGATACGCAAGATTCTTCTCGACCAGGTACTGTTGTATGAATTGGAAATTCAGCAGAACTCGGCAACCGCGGGAGTGGTACCAGCTTATTTTGAGGTCGGCTTTGGCGGCATTAAATCCGCGGCGCGTGACCCACACTCGAAAGAGAAGCCGCTGGAGTTGATCCGTTCCACGTTCATGGGCGAAGAAGCGATGAAGATCAGCGGGCAAATCGATCGGGTGGATGTAGCAGGCGACAATACGCTCATCGCTTACGATTACAAATTGTCAACGGGCTCCAGCACGGACGACATGAGATCTGGGCGCAGCCTGCAGCTCCCAATATATCTGGAAGCTCTGGAGAAGTTGATTCTTCCAGATCATCCAATCGCGGGCGGCGGCTACTACGTGATCCGCGGCGGTAATGAGCGACGCAACAAAGGCCTGCATCGCAAACGAGCGCTGGAGTACTCGGGAATTAGAGCGAACGTTCTCAGCGTTGTATCTGATGACGAGTGGCAGCGGATCCGCGAAGAAGTGATCGCAAAGATTTGGGACTTTCTCGATGACATGCGTGCCGGACACTTCCGCGTAAATCCGTCAGAGAAGGAAAAGACGTGCAGGTTTTGCGATTTTGCCGCGGTCTGCCGCTACGACCGCTATCGAATTGAGAGGAAGAAAGAGAAGCCTGGAACGCAGAGTAAACCCAAGTGAACCTGAAAATGCCCAATGAGTTGTGTCTGCTTGCGGCTCCGCCGCCCTCCGTGCGGCAAGGCTATGAGGCTGTGTGAAGACTCGGTACAAATAACGCTGAAAGCGTTCGCCAATTCGAGCCCAGGGTTGATTCAACCCTGGGTCTGCACACATCCAAAGGATGGTAACGCCGAAGGTGTTGGCTAAATCGCGCGCAACATCCCACTCGCAAACTCTTGCAGAGTTTTGGGTTTATGAGGAATTGGGATCCCAGGGTTGAAGTAACCCTGGGCTCCAATTAGCGAACGCTTTCAGCGTAATTCAAGTCGGGTTTTCACAGAGCCTGATAGCTTACCCCAGGAGGGCGGCGAAGCCGCAAGGGAGAGCGGTTTTAAGCAGGCAGGAGAAGCGGTCATAAAGCAGAAGCACCAACTAGAACCTGAGCAGACCGCTGCTGCTTTGACGATCGATCGCCACATCTCGGTGACCGCCGGCCCGGGCTCCGGCAAAACCACGGTGCTGGTCGAGCGTTACTTGCACATCCTCCGCGAGCGAAACCTCTCCATTGATCAAATCGTCGCCCTCACCTTCACCAATCGCGCGGCAAACGAAATGCGTGAGCGCCTCAGAGCGCGACTCAATGAAATTCTGCTTACGGCCTCAGGGAACGAAAGAAAGCGTTGGCTTGGTTACAAGCGCACACTTGATGGAGCGGTGATCACTACCATTCACGGTTTCTGCGCGCGGCTGCTGCGCGAATTTCCAGTGGAAGCCGGGGTGGACCCGCAGTTTCTTTTGCTCGATGAACATCGAGCGGCAATGTTGCTGGAGGTGGTGGTCGAGGAAGCTCTTTCACACTCTATTAGTTCCGGCCACATTGAGATTTCCCGATTAACCCTGGGAGTGGGACGAGCCAAGCTGGCCGCCGCCCTCGCGCAAATCTATCGCGAGGTACGTGGCCAAGGCCTCTCGTTGGCCGATCTGGCACTGAAGACCGCGAACAGCCATTCGACCGAGGAGGATCATGCCTTAGCACTTGTCGACCTCTCGCGGGCGATGAACGACTTTCTGCTGTTTCGCAGGACGACTTCCGCACAAAGGATCAACCAAGCAGAAGTGAGTTCAACATGGGCCAGTCTTCGGCCCTTATTTTATGGCATTCCGGAGCCGGAAGGGCTGGCCGACTACTGCCGCGCCGTAGAGGGTTTTCGCAAGCTGCGCCCTTCTGCCACAGGAGATATAAAGCCGTACGTCAAAGCGTTGGATGAACTGCTCTGGGAAAAGAATCTGCTGGGACGCGTGCCGCAAATCTGTCTGGATTTATTTTCCAGGCAGTACGCGCTCGAGATGGTGATGCTGCTTACGCATATTGACCAACGCCTCAATGAAGAGAAGCAGAAGCTATCGGCGCTTGATTTCGACGACCTGGAACTGCGCGCGCTGGAATTACTGGCGCGACCGGAAGTTGTGACGCGCGCTGCCGAGCGCTACAAGTTTTTTCTGGTCGACGAGTTTCAGGACACAAACGGTTTGCAGCGCCGGTTGCTCGAACGGCTCGCTTTGCAGAAATCCCGGCGAGAGAGCGCAAATCTGTTCATCGTCGGTGACCGTAAGCAGTCAATCTACGGTTTTCGCGGCGCGGATGTAAACGTCTTTCGCGAGATGACTGAGACATTGACCGCGAGTGGTGGGGAAGAAAAACCTCTATTCCTGAATTTTCGCAGCCAGCCGCCGCTGGTCAGTTTCTACAACTACCTTTTCGAGCGCCTGTTCCAAACCAAAGAAGACGTCAGTCCGCAAGAACGAGAAGAACTGGGCTATGTTGGACATGAACCAAGTGAATCGAAGCGCGACCTGCGTGATAGTGGTCCGCTAGTCGAGGTGATGATCACCACCGAGGCCTCGGAAGAACGGGGGAACGGGGAAAGGGAGAAAGGGAGAAAGGGCGACGATCCCAAAGCCGAGCAAAACTCGCGCGAGCTTGATGCCGAGCAACTGGCTCTACGGATCATTGCCTTAACTGAAGGTGTAGTACCTGGGAATACCACAGACGCGAACATTGGGACCGCAGGCGTCCCGCCTTCCTCAAGCAACCCGTTCGCTCAAGGTTCGGTTGAATCAATCACGCTAACCAACGGGACACTCTCAGTTGAGGACGGAGATGAGCACTTTTCCAGTGTGAACCAGCTCGGCGTCAATGCTCGTGCTGTTGAGTACAGCGACATCGCGCTCCTGTTTCGCGCAATGACTAACGTCGGCGTATACGAGTCCGCATTTCGTCGCGCAAACATTCCCTATCAGACGGTGCTCGGGCGAGGATTCTACGAACGGGAAGAGATCACTGACTTGATCCAGTTGCTGCGGTTTCTGGATAACAAGACGGACGAGCTGGCGTTGGCGGCCGTTCTTCGTTCGCCGCTCGTTGGCATTTCCGACAATGCTCTGCTAGCGCTCCGTTGCGCGCCCTGGCTGAGTGAAGTTGAGACGGGAGATCC
>Ga0180121_10001242_pt1 | contig 10798 bp, 9 predicted proteins | sample AntDrymUQ5402106_2_FD_129676 | JGI IMG/M metagenome (GOLD analysis project Ga0180121, IMG submission 129676) | Polar desert sand microbial communities from Dry Valleys, Antarctica - metaG UQ540 (21.06) (version 2) (version 2) | ecosystem: Environmental > Terrestrial > Soil > Desert | place...
AAGAGGGTGTCTCAATACCCGAGAAATTAGACCTGTCAGGTTTTAGTTTATGCAATTTTAATTCAAAACTAAACTAAAAAAAACCTGACAGGTCTAAAATCTTAGTTTTGAGACAGCCTCGCAAGGAGGGGGCAGGGGGAGGTTCGTAAAAGAACGTTTATTTCCATTTGATTATTGGAATCTACAAAAAATATTTAAGATTATTATATCTTGCGTAACTTCAGTTATTAATCTGGTTTTAAGATTAAAGTATTAATTTATACTTTACTATTCAACTAATTAAATCTTCTTTGCTACTAAATGACTTAGGCTTTTAATAAATTCCTGAGTCTCCTGTTTCAGACGCGGAGGTTTCAGAACTCTTATCTGTCTTTCTGATCATGAGTGTAACAGAATTTTTTCTGAACCCATCGTCTTCGTATTGAATTTCAACCGGGACATCATCGATCAATTTTGTTGTTACACCCGGGGAGGTTGTATTCTTTGAGTATGTAAACTTTAAATCTCCTAATAAAGATTTCTTTATGACTCCCAGCTCAGGGGAGAGATTTTGAGAAACTGAATATGATGAAAATCCACCGAGGCAAATATCCTGTTGCTCAACATTATCTAAAACTAGTGTAAAACATTTCTTCTTTAAAATCAAAATTATGAATACAGCAATAATTGCCAGAAGGAGAGCGATCATTCCTATCAGGACAAACAATCTCCACGGTCCGTACTTCATTCTTATCTCAAGCGGGATCTTCGTTACGATCTTTTTATCTTTGAGCACCGGCTGGAAAATTTCAGGCACTGACTGCAAAGCAAACAGTTCGCGGAAATTATTTACATAAGTCTGGTCCAGTAAAATATCAACATCCGAAACTTCGAGAACAAGGTCCCCTCCGATCGTAAAATCTTCTTTGAAAATTGTATTGAAAGTAAAATTCGGAGTGATCTCCGGCAAATTAAATATTACCGAAAATCCTGTTACTTCTCCTTCAGGTGAAACATTACTTACCGTCGAAGGTGAAATCGTTTGCGTGCCCAGTGACTTGACGGAATAATCCGATGAAGTAAACTTCTCCAATCCGACATTCAGCTTCGCGCTTTTAATAATGTACGGATAAAGATTTGATTTCAGAGTCAGATCGTTGAAAGTTTCCTTTACTTTTTGACCTTCTTCAAAACCGTATCCTCTCAATGCCGATCCGTCATAAAATAATTTCCCTTCAACAATTCTGCTTTGAGTTACCCCGGGCTTCAATACTATCGTGCCGATATCAAGCGGCTTCAGAGTAATAGCTTTTTGTTTAATTCCAACGCCTCTTAATATTCCGTCAAAATCACCAAGCTGCTGTTGAGTTAAATTATTTTTCGAATAAACAATTCCGTATGCCACGTATCCTTTCACAGTATCAACAGCGTCGATGATATTTTCAGGGATCGGATATAAGAGAATTTTCTGTATCCTGCTGTCAGCTCTCAGCTTCTTATAAAATTCAAGCGTGTTCTGATAAGAAGAATCATTGCTTCCGGATTTATCATTAATGTTATCCGTGACAAACCAGATTATCCCTGTGTTTCCGTCAATTGCTGCAATTCCTTTATCAAGTGCTTCGATCAGATCGGTCGTTCCTGTCTTATTGTCTTTTCCTGACATTAAAACAAAATTATTCATCACACCGTCAATATTGAGTTCCGAAGCGCTTCCTTTGAAAAGGACCTTCGGAGAAACAATACCTCTTTTCTCGTCGGTCTTAGTAAACAGCAGTATATCTGCCCAGTCATCGGGCTTAACAGAATTTTTGATCAGCGATTTACAGAAGAGCTTAAAATTGCTTCGCGGATTTTCATAGTAAGTCATCATGCTTCCCGAATTATCAAAAAGAAACACAAACCGGTTTTCATTTTGCGCAAGACAATTAATCGAAAACAAAAATATTATAGCTGCAAAAAAATTTCTCATATTATTCAGATGTGAATATTTAATTTATCGTTAGTAAAAGCTTCCAGCGTTCCGTTTTTTGTTAAAACGAAAATTTCATTGTGGGATATAATTGCAGAAACAATTTCTATCGACTCATTGTTTTCGTTTGAAGAAATCGTATAGCTTTCTGCTTCCTGAAACCTGTTAAGATTACAAAACACGATTTTGTTTTTTTTAGAAATTATAAGAACGTTCTTACCAATGCTTTCGATCTTGTTTTCATATTCATCTTCAAAATGATAAACCGAAAGCCCGTTTGTCTTATAGTATTTCCATCCGTCCAGTGTGCCCATAAATATATTATCTTCAAAACCGCCGATAGAATTAATGTAATTATTTTTAATGCCCGAATATTTAAACCTGTAATTTACAGACGGCAGATCCAGATAATATATCTCGTTTAAATGTGATGTAATATAGATCCTGTAGTTCAAATAAAATATTAAAGAATTTTCATCGGTTTTTATGTCCAGCGGATGTATTGCGCCCGTCATCTTTTCAAGATCATAAATCAAAATGTTTGAATCAATTAAAACGTACGCACCTCCATTAGCGATACATATCTTATCTGACACAAATCTATGAACGTCAAAATTAAATTCAGTAACTTCTGCAGGATCTTTGGTATCAATAAGCTTTAGGACCGCTTTCCTGTTTGCACTGCTGTATTCCATAAAAAGAATATTATCTTTAAACCTGTTGAGATTACTCCAGATAAATAATTCGTTTCCGGAATTATAAATTTCTTTCCGGCGAAATCCTGTATCACTTATCTCAAAAATTCTTTTCAGAGAGTTGACATAAATAGTATTCTGATAAACAAGCCCCGTCTTTTCAAAAGATTCATATTCAAAGAATATTTTGTCATTTATTCTTCCCGAGAACCGGTCTGCAAGATAAACGTTGCCGGATTTAGACGATAAAATAATGAACCTGTTATTTTCCAGCACAGAATTGAAGAATTCATCTTTAAGATTCAGACTGAATTTCTTTCTGAATCCCTGTTCGATTCCTTCGGGGAATCTCAAAATGCTTTCGTAAGAATTACTAAGATGGGAATTTCCTGCAGGAAAAGAATTGACCTTTGACTTCAGAATTTTTTCTTCGTAACTATCTTCGATATTATCAACCTCTACTTTTTCTTTTGTCTCATCCAGGTCTATGATGATCCTGTCCTCTCCTTTCTTTTCTTCTTCGTTATTTTTTTCTTCATCATCAGCGAACTCTATTATTATTCTCTCACTCATCTTAAAAATTAATGATTTATCCGCCGCGGCGGATTGATAATTGACAATTTATAATTTCCGCGAAGCCGCTGCTTGCCTTCTCTATCCTATCATTTATAGCTTTCCCAAGTTCAACATCTTCAACTCCCTCACAGACGATCATATCAAAATTCATTTCATCCAGCTTTCTCAAATCTGAAAACAAATTCAATGCAATTTCTTTTTTGTCTTTATATTTCTTAAAATCGAGAATTCCTATTCTCTTCTCCGTATGGCCCGAAAGTTTTTTTATTTCGTTAATATCCTCTGTAAAATAAAGAGGAGTCGTGGGCGAATAGTGATTTCGTAACAACCCCGGAGAAATAATTTTATGAATGCTTTTTTTGCCAATTTTACCTACGAATTTTTTAATCTCTTCTTTTGTAATAAAGCCGGGCCTTAATATTTTTATTTCATCATCAATGAAACTCACAATTGTCGATTCGATGCCAATGCTGCACCTCCCTCCATCTAAAATATAATCAATTGTTCCCTCAAGTTCTTTTAAAACATCTTCGGCAGAAGTCGGAGAAATCTTACCGGATCTGTTTGCCGAAGGCGCTGATATTGGAACAGCTGATTCTTTTAAAACTTCCCTGAACATCTGATGAACAGGAATTCTTAACCCGACACTGTCATTCCCTGAAGTTACGATGTCAGGTATGACATTCTTTTTCTTCACAATATAAGTTATCGGACCCGGTGAAAATTTTTCTGCAAGCAAATAAACTAATTCCGGAATATCTCTTGCGTATTTTTCAATTTCATTAACATCATAGACATGAACTATCATTGGATTAAATCTGGGTCTATCTTTCGCTTCAAAAATTTTCAACACTGCATTCTCATTCAGTGCATTTGCTCCCAATCCGTAAACGGTTTCAGTCGGAAGTGCGATCACATTTCCTGACAGAATCTCTCTTACTGCAAGATCGATATCCTTAACAATCTTTGTCATCTACTTATACAACTTATTAAGCTGCATTTTTATCACAACACAATTACCCAATTAAACGATTTAACGATTACCCAATTAACGAATTAACAATTTAACGATTTAACGATTTAACGAATTAACAAGCTCTTCCAGCCTCCGGACTCTTTTTCTCAGATCAAAGCTTCTATATGCAAGATGAAAGATTACGGCAAAAGATAAGACGATCAGAGAAGTAAAAATAAAACCGGTTCTGTAAATATAGTTAAACATAATTATAAGAGGATCATAGAATGACTTCTCAAGCATATTTGTATCTTCCCTTTGATATTTCCTTTCATCAATTTTTTCAGAGGAGAAGAATTTTTTCAATTTTTCAATCTGGAGCTCGATCTGTTTTGATTTATAAATCAATTCGTCTATCCTATCATCAACGGATTGAAGATAACTCTTCTGAAAACCTGAAAACTCGATTGTCTTTTCGGAGATGGAATCAAACATTAATTTTGTAATCGAGGAGCCAAGCAGAGCCATCAGAAAAAGTATTCCGCTTAAAGAATACAGAATTACATAAGTGATTTTCATTTAATAAAATAACTTTTCTTGTAAAAAGAAAATATGGGATAAATTATGAAGTTTGATCTTTGTTGGAACGGGTTTTGGTTTAAAAATTTAAAAATTAAAATTGCCTGCCTGGCGCAGACAGGAAAATGGAAAAATTAAATTTAAAAATTAAAAATTCGTTTAATGATTTGAGATTTCCTGTCAGGATTGCCTCATAAAAAAATAACCATTCTTAAATAAAAAGAGGTCGTTGCCTCAAAAAGAATGTAACCGTGATATTTAGTAAAACTGATGTGGTAAGAATACAAAAATGTAATTTAATTTCTAACTCTCCTTTCCAACTTATAAAAAATATTTCATTTGTTTATATTGACCGCGATGTCAAAAATAAAAACAAAATATGTATGCCAGTCATGCGGATATTCTTCGCTGCGCTGGAGCGGAAAGTGTCCTGAATGCGAAACATGGAGTTCGATGGTAGAAGAAATTATTTCTGTCGATAAAAGAAAATCTATTAATAATGCTGCGATCAAAGTGAATGACGACAGTTACAGATTAATTTCTGAAATTTCATTAATTAATGAAGCGAGAGTTCAAACAAATATCTCAGAATTAGACAGAGTGCTCGGAGGCGGAATAGTATCGGGTTCAGTAATATTGATCGGAGGCGATCCCGGAATCGGAAAGTCAACATTAATGCTTGAAGTAGCGGAAAAAATTAAAGGGAAGAAAATTCTTTACGTCAGCGGCGAAGAATCCGCGAACCAGATCAAGCTCCGCGCAGACAGATTGAAATATGACCTTAAGAACTTCTATATTTTGTCCGAAACAAATTTGGAAATCATTCATGCCGTGATCGAAAAAGAAAATCCGGATATAGTTATTGTAGATTCGATTCAGACAATTTCACGTCCTGAAGTGGAAAGCGCTCCGGGAACTGTTTCGCAGCTTCGTGAATCAACTGCACTGCTTATCTATATTGCAAAGAAGAATAACATCTCGGTTTTTATTGTCGGGCATATTACTAAAGAGGGAATGATAGCCGGTCCGAAAGTTCTCGAGCACATGGTGGATGTTGTGCTGCAGTTTGAAGGTGAGAGGACACATGCTTACAGAATTCTCCGCGGGATCAAAAATCGCTTTGGCTCTACTAATGAAATCGGAATTTTTGAAATGACTGACGAAGGTTTGAAAGAAGTTTTGAATCCAAGTGAAGTTTTTTTATCGCAGAGAAATTATGGAGCCTCCGGATGTGTCATCTCTGCATCTCTTGAAGGAACCCGTCCTATCCTTATCGAAGTGCAGGCGCTTGCTACCTCTACCAGCTATGGTATTCCGCAGCGAACATCGATGGGATTCGATTATAAAAAACTTAACATCATAATTGCCGTTCTCGAAAAAAAACTCGGCTTGTTTTTGAATAAATCTGATATTTTTTTAAACATTGCCGGCGGTGTAAAAATCGATGAGCCGGCAATAGATCTCGCAGTTGCGATAAGTATTTGCTCGTCATTCAAAGATATTCCGGTTGATTCAGACACAATTGTGCTGGGGGAGCTGGGATTATCCGGTGAAGTGAGAACTATCTCTTACATCGACAAAAGGATTACTGAAGCTGCAAAGCTCGGCTTTAAAAAAATAATTATTCCAAAAGGAAATCTGAAAAACCTTAACGCTAAAAAGTATAATGCTGAAATTACCGGGGTTGAAAAAATAAAGGATGCCGTTGAAAGGCTGATATGAAAAGCTCTGTAGGTGAAGGGTTATTTAGATGGTTTTTTAATGCTTAACATAACCGTAGCTATTTTGTTTACATAATTTTCCCATACTTTAATTGCGTCATCGATTCTTTTGTCTTTGCATAATTGAAGGAATTCTTTGTGATGAGTAAGGTCATAATGCCTGTGCTGACCAATTTCGAAAACTTCATTCAGAATTCTTATATTATGCTTATAAATCTCGTCCATAATAAAATACATGAATTTATTCTTTGAGGGAGTATAAATGATTTTTGCAAAATCCCATAGTAGATATCCTATCTTATTGTAGTCTTTACATTTTTCGACTTTATTAAGTACTCTGTAAGCTTTTTTGTAAGTGCTGTCTTTATATTTTGGGATTGCATCGCGGAGAAGTTCGGGAGCAATGAATATGTACATTTTTGCTATCTCAATGATGTACTCCGGCGATATTTTTTTCACAAAACTTCCGCGGTTTGGTACCATTTCCAGGTAGCCTTCGCTGTGAAGAATTCTAAGCGCTTCTCTCACGGGGACGCGACTGACCCCGAATATTTTTGCTAACTGTTTTTCCTTTAAGTGTTCTCCGGATTTAAGATTACAATACATTATTTCTTTTCGAAGGTGATCTGTTATTTTGCTGACAGTGGTGTCTTTGCTGTTTTTCATATTTGGGTAATACGGAGTTTGTTAATTGAAGGAAAATACCTATTTAAAGTTAACTATGAAGTATATAATATGAAGATCAGTAAAATGATAGACTAAAAAGAGTATGTCTAAAAGTATAGTGTAGAATGAATTTCCATGACAGCCTCTACGCCTAACTGACTGATGTAAATTATATATCAATTATAAAATATTAATACTAATTTATAAAAACTTAATTTTACCGAAAATGAAAAGAATTTTTACACTACTGTTTTTAATAGTCAGTTCATTTGCTTTTTCACAAAGCATAAGCAATATGACTTTACTGGGAAATAAACATGAATTTACAACCGGCGGAACACCTGCCGGATGGCATTATGCATCATGCTGGGGATATGTTGCAGGGGGAAGAGAATACGCTATCATAGGTCATTATGCCGGAACAACAGTTTACGATGTAACCAATCCCGCCATCATTTTGAATAAAGGTACAATACCCGGTCCAGGATCTTTTTATAATTACCGTGAAATGAAAACTTATTCACATTACTTGTATATAGTTTCCGAAGGTGGCGAGGGTGTTCAGATAGTGGATCTTCAGTATCTTCCCGATTCCATACATTTTGTAAGGAGTTATGTTTTTGCAGGCTATACTCGCTCTCATTCGATTTCACAGAACGGAAGATATTTATATTGCAACGGGGGCAATTACAATAACGGCGGAGTGTTTATTCTTGACCTGCTTGATCCTGAAAACCCGGTTAAGAGAGGGCAGTGGGGAACAAGATATGTTCATGACAGCTTCATAAAAAATGATACTGTATTCGGATCTGCTATATCCAGTGGGCATCTTGTTTTGCTTGATGCAAGAAATAAAGATTCAATTAAGTTCATAAGAGAATTCACATATCCCGGTGCTGTTACGCATAATGCCTGGACAACGGATGATCGCAGAATTTTAATTACAACTGATGAAGGCGGATCCAATCATGCAAAAATTTGGGATATCAGCAATATTTCAACCCAGGTACAGTTGGCAGATATTAGCCCTTATGACGGTGCTTCTATGGTTCACAATGCATACGTACGTGGAAATCTTCTTTATCTTGCTCATTACAGGGCAGGAGTAATTGTTTACAATATTCAGAATCCCTCAACTCCGGTTGAATTAGGACATTATGATACTTATCCGGGGGTCAACAACACCGCATATCAAGGTTGCTGGAATGTTTACCCTTATCTTCCTTCAGGAAATATTATTGCAAGCGATATTTCGACTGGGCTTTATATTCTGAAATTAGTGACGACAGGTGTTAATGAAAATATTACTGTAGTCGATAATTATACATTAATGCAAAATTATCCTAATCCCTTTAATCCGCTGACTACAATAACCTATTATATTCCGAAATCATCAAATGTCAAGATCCGGGTGACAGATGAGGTCGGAAGAGTGGTAAAAACACTTGTAGATGAATTCCAAAATATCGGCAGTTATTCGGCAGAATTTAACGGCGATGGATTAGCTTCGGGAACTTATTATTATACTATAAAGGCAGGGAATTTTGTTGAGACGAAGAAAATGATAATGGTGAAATAAAATACATTAAAAGTTAATGACATATCTAAAATTGTTTTGTATTGTTTTGCTTTTGTTGTTCAGTGATGTGCTCTCAGATATTTCCTGAAAAAGTTAGTACGGAAAACATTCCTTCGGATTTAAAGAATCAAGGGACAGCTATTAAGGCTTTTTCTTGGACTGCTGATAAATTCAGTTAACTACATTCTTTACTGCGAAACGGATGAGCATAGATCCGATGAGAATTCTGATGAAAGAAACAAAGAGCTTTATGTATATTTTTACCGTGATGGTGAGCTGGTTTGGAAAATAAGTGACTTCGTGAAAAACTGTGAATTTGACATATCGACTTATTTTATAGACCCTGCACTTTCAGTAACTGATCTAAATGGGAACGGGACAAATGAAATTTGGATCATGTATAGACTTGGCTGCAAAAGTGACGTAAGCCCCTGGCCACTGAAACTTATTCTGTATGAAGGGAAAGAAAAGTCAGCAATAAGGGGAGAGACGAGAGATTACTCCGAAACATATGCAGCGGAGCAGGATAGTCGGAAAAAAATTGATGATAATTTTAAGAATGGTGATGATAGAATCCTGAATTATGCTTTGAAACTGTGGAAAAAAAATAATATTCCTAATTGGGAATAAAATAAATTTTTTATTAAGAGAGATTTGTCGTAAATATCTAATACGGAATGTATACCCTCATTCATTCCTACTATCAAAGTGAGTTTATACCTATATTATTTGCAAACGGTTACAGAAAAATTAAAGCAAGCAAGAGTTAGCAATACATCATTTCTTCTAACAACTTCAGCATGCAGGATTTCTTACCATTTCAATCAAACTAATTATGATCAATCATTTCCGATATATGAATTTTAAACCAGTAAAGTTTTCAGGCGATAAGAAGACAGATATTATGAGCGCCCTAAGAATAAGAGTTAAAGAATATTTTGACGCGCATAATTTACAAAGATTTGGGAACTCTGCCATGGTGTGGAAAACTGTGATCATGCTTTCAGTATATATTATTCCTTACATTTTTATGATCTCAGGATTAATTACAAGCTCGTGGATAATCTTCGGGCTCTGGATAATTATGGGTTTCGGCATGGTGGGAATTGGGCTTTCAATAATGCACGATGCCAATCACGGCTCATATTCAAAAAATCCAACTGTAAATAAATACCTGGGATATTTAATAAATTTTATCGGCGGCAGCGCTGTGAACTGGAAGATACAGCATAATGTGCTTCATCATTCCTTCACAAACATTGACGGGCTTGATGAAGATATCAGCATCGGAAAAATGCTCAGATTTTCTCCTCATCAGAAACGCTATAAAGTTCACCGAATACAACATTACTATGCCTGGTTTTTTTATTCTTTTTTGACTCTTAATTGGGTTGTCAGTAAGGATTTCCTTCAGTTATTTAGATACAGAAAAATGGGCCTGATCAAAGCGCAGAATAAAACTTTTACAGGCTCTTTCATTGAACTGGTGTTGTCAAAGGCAGGTTATATTTTTTATTTTATCGTTTTACCAATGCTTCTTGCTCCGATTCCATGGTGGGAAACGCTGATTTGCTTCGCATGCATGCATTTCATAGCGGGACTCGTTGTTGCAATTGTTTTCCAATGCGCGCACGTAATGCCTTCTTCGGAATATCCCCTACCTAACGATGAAGGAAAGGTTGAGACAACTTTTACACTTCACCAACTGCTGACTACAGCAAATTTTTCTCCAAAAAACAGGTTCTTGTCCTGGTATATAGGAGGACTTAATTACCAGATCGAGCATCACCTGTTTCCGAATATTTGTCATGTTCATTACAGACACATTTCTAAAATCGTCAAAGAAACTGCAGCTGAATACGGCATTCCTTATAATGTTCACTCCAATTTCTTAAAAGCCATATGGAATCATATAAAAATGCTCAAAGACCTCGGCAGATATGACGAACTTCCTGTAGTTAGAATTTAGAATTTAGAATTTAGAATTTAGAATTTAGAATTTAGAATTTAGAATTTAGAATTTAGAATTTAGAATTTAGAATTTAGAATTTAGAATTTAGAATTTAGAATTTAGAA
>Ga0180121_10001243_pt1 | contig 10798 bp, 11 predicted proteins | sample AntDrymUQ5402106_2_FD_129676 | JGI IMG/M metagenome (GOLD analysis project Ga0180121, IMG submission 129676) | Polar desert sand microbial communities from Dry Valleys, Antarctica - metaG UQ540 (21.06) (version 2) (version 2) | ecosystem: Environmental > Terrestrial > Soil > Desert | place...
GAGCTCGACTGGATCGCCGAGGACGGTCGCCGCGCCAAGAACCACCTGCTCGAGGCCAACCTCCGGCTGGTCGTCTCGCTGGCCAAGCGCTACACCGGGCGCGGCATGCTCTTCCTCGACCTGATCCAGGAGGGCAACCTCGGTCTGATCCGGGCGGTCGAGAAGTTCGATTACACCAAGGGCTACAAGTTCTCGACCTACGCCACCTGGTGGATCCGCCAGGCGATCACCCGGGCCATGGCCGACCAGGCCCGCACCATCCGTATCCCCGTCCACATGGTCGAGGTCATCAACAAGCTGGCCCGGGTGCAGCGCCAGATGCTGCAGGACCTGGGCCGGGAGCCCACCCCGGAGGAGCTCGCCAAGGAGCTCGACATGACTCCGGAGAAGGTCGTCGAGGTCCAGAAGTACGGTCGCGAGCCGATCTCACTGCACACCCCGCTCGGCGAGGACGGCGACAGCGAGTTCGGCGACCTGATCGAGGACTCCGAAGCTGTCGTGCCCGCCGACGCTGTGTCGTTCACGCTGCTCCAGGAGCAGCTGCACTCGGTGCTCGACACGCTCTCGGAGCGGGAGGCCGGCGTCGTCTCGATGCGCTTCGGGCTCACCGACGGCCAGCCGAAGACGCTCGACGAGATCGGCAAGGTCTACGGGGTCACGCGTGAGCGCATCCGCCAGATCGAGTCCAAGACCATGTCCAAGCTGCGCCACCCGTCGCGCTCGCAGGTCCTGCGCGACTACCTCGACTGAGCACCGGTCTCCCGACACGCCGTAATGGTGCTCTGACCTGGGCAAACGCGGTTGGTCGCGCGGCTTCTTGCGAAGCACAACGTTCAGAGTCAAGACAACTCTGTGCCCCGACGTACCACCCCGCCGGGAGATCTCTTCGCCCGTCTCGGCTCCTGGGAACTGCACCTGCGGGCCGAGCGCAAGAGCTGCCCGCACGATCGGCATCGCGATCGACCTGCCCGACTGGGCGCCTCCCGAGGCCGGCATGGCCTACCCGCTCTCGTCGTACGACGAGGCCATGCGCGGACGCCTTGTCTACCCACCTGCCTTCGCGGCCGTCGACTGACGGAATTCAGCGGCCCTGCAACGCCTCCTTCGTGGTCAACACCGTCGCGAACTCGTCATGCAGGCTCGCGAGCGAGACGTCGTGCACGAGCTGGGCGTCGTACCGCGTCCCGTCCGCACCGACCCGGTCGAACGCCGCACACGCGTCGGCAACCAGCCAGGTGTCGAAGCCGAGGTTCGCCGACATCCGCGTCGTGGTCGAGACGCAGTGGTCGGTGGTGAGACCGCAGAGCACGACACCGGGCACGGCGAGGTCGCGCAGGTGCTGTTCCAGGCTGGTGCCGATGAACGCGCTGTTGACCGTCTTGTGCACGACGGGCTCGTCCGGTCGGGGGGCGACCTGCGGCTTGAGCTCGTGGCCCGGCTGACCGGGCTGCAGCGGCGGGCAGTCGTCGTATCCGTCGTGCTGGACCAGGATGAGCGGCCACTTGCGCTCGCGCCACGCGTCCACCAGTCGCCCGCAGGCGTCCTCCGCCCCGGGGTTGTTGCGCGGACCCCAGACCGGGTCGTCGAAGCCGGCCTGCACGTCGATCACCACCAGGGCGGAGCCGACCGGGATCGGCGCAGTCATCGGTCTCCCCTGCAGAAAGCGGCCAGTCCGCACTCGGCGGACGCACAGTACCCGGAGTCTAGGACCGATCGCGCAGAACCAGGACGGTCCAGGCCGACACGTGCAGCGCGCCCGTCAGGTGGATCGCTGGGTGCGCCGGCCCGGTCCGGTGCCCGCCTCGCGCAACGCCGCAAGGTCGGCGCACGGGACAGCGCCGGCCCGGCCTGGCTCGTCGTACCGGCCGAGAGCCCCGCGAGGACCACGTCGAGGTGCCAGTGCGCCAGTCGGTCGTTCAGGTCCTTCGGGACCGGCCCCGGCACTGGCCTGGACAGCCGCACCAGCAGCATCCCGACCTCGGCGAAGGTGAGGTCGGGATGCAGGCTGCCTTCGGCGTGGGCGGCCGCGACGATCTGCTCGATCGCGGCCGAGGACCGCTCCCTCGCCGGGCCGAGCTCCTCGTCGTCGAGGTCGAGATGGCCCAGTGCGAGCGGGATCACCGCCGACACCCGCAGGTCAAGGGCGGCGTGCATGTAGGTCGTAAGCGCCGCGAAGCCGGTGGGCTGTTCCGCGAGGGCGTGCTCGGCCACCTCGCGGGTGCGGTCCATGGCGTCCAGGACGGTCCGCGTGACCGGTCACTCGCTACCGCTGGGCAACGTCGGAGCGGACCAGGGCACCGACGTGGTCGTCGACCGGTGGTTGGTCGGCTGATCCTGGACTCCCCCTCGGGAGAAATGGCCCGGGCCGGCTCGATACTGCGATCGAGCCGGCCCGGGCCGTCATGTCGGCAGCTCGACGCGGTGGTGGTTGATGATGTCCCGCAGGTCGATCAGCGGCGCCGGCGCACCGGTCAGGTAGCCCTGCACGCTCTCGTACCCCAGCCCGCGCAGCACCCGCAGCTGGTCCAATCCTCTCGACCCCCGACGCCATCGGGTGCCGCCCCGGCAGGGCGGTCGGGTGCCTCGTGAGTCGTCATTGACACCACCGGGCGACGCGCCCATCGTGCGAGGCAACCGCGCGGCACCGGCGGCCAGGCCCGCGCAGTCCATCCCCCCGGCCCTGCGCGGGCCGACCTCGTAGCCAGCGTCGAGAACTCCCCTCCAACCCTCGAGGCTGCGAGGGCCAGCCTTGTCCAGCGCAGCTGGTCCTGGTTTCAGGCAGGCGCTCATGGTTGGTGCCCGATCGACCGCGCCCCCTCCCCGGGAGGAGGGCCGGGCGGTCCTCCGTTCAGAGCGCCCTGGTGGCCATGCCGCCGGTTTTCCTGCCTCTTGACGGTCGGGCCGTTAACGCTCGCAGGAGTGAGGGCAAGGGAGATCGAGAGGTCAACGAAGTGCCAAGAAGTCGATACGTTTCGGCATGTCGACGGCCCAACCGCCCGGCGTGCCCCCATCCTGGGCAGTGCCGCACAGCCCGTCCCCCCGTGGGTTCTGCGGCACGAGGCGCTCGCGCCGCCGCCATCCCCCCGGCAGGCGGCGCGAGCCCTCGCCTCGTTCGGGTACCTGACCATGCACCGGGTCGACGGCTCCCCAGGGATCGCGGCGATGCTGAAGGCGTCATCCCTGTGAGGCCCACGCGGACTCGGGGGGAGTGCCCGCGTGGGCTGCCACGGGAGGTCCAGCGGGTCGCGCCCCCACCCTGCCCCCCGGCAGGCGCGACCGCGCAGGTGCATCCTGCTCCGGGTACACCCTCGCGCCCATAGTCCGATCGGACTGGCCCGCTACGGCCCGTCGAGTCGGAGCTGTAGCTCGGTGACCCGCTGGCGGGTCTGCTGGGCCGTCCGGTCCGCACTCTCGCGCTTGCTGCGGGCCCGGTCGTCGGCACGCACCGCCGTCTCCAGCTCGGCCTCGGCGTCGGCGAGCTCGCCCTGGAGGCGGGTCACCTCACGCTCGCTGTCGGCCCGGGCACGCTGGGCCCGGTCGGCCGCCGTGATCGCCTCGTCCCTCGCGTCGGCCGCCTGGCGAGCCAGTGCCCATGACTCACCGAGGTCGCGCTCGAGCCGCGACCGCCGCTCGGCGCGTCGTCGGCTCTCGGCCGGCTCCCGATCAGCCTCGGCCGGCCCTCGGGTGCGGGAGGGCTCGGGACGAGCCGATGTGCGCGTGGCTGACGGGTCCCCGCTGGCGACGTCGTAGCCGTGGTGGGCCAGAGCGGTCGTCAGCCGGGCCTCGACCAGCTGCTGCGCGGCTCCGTGGTCCGCGAGGGCCGCGTGGAGGGTCTCCTCCACCCCGCGTGCGACGTCCTCGGTGATGCGTTGACCCTCGTCCTGGCCCAGGGTCCGCGCCAACTCGACGAGCGAGTGGACGAGCCGCTGACGCTCCGACGAGAGGCGCCGGAGGTCCGACCCGGCGAGCGTCGCGGTCGCCTCGCGCAATGCGTCGCCGAGCTCGAAAAGGGGAGCGATCGCTTCCGGGTGCCGCCGGGAGAGCTGGTTGGCGAGCCAGGCGACGACGGTCGGTTTGCGCAGCGCGGCCATCTCCGTCGCGGCGGCCCGGTCACCGGTCGCCCGTGCCTCCTTCGTCAGCGCGTCACGCCGGGCGGTGAACTCCTGGGGCGGCAGTCCGTACAGCTCGTCGGCCGCCTGGCTGACGTCCACCCGGCCTATCCGGGTTCGCGGCCCTCGGTGGCGCACAGCGAGCAACGCCGGGCGCTCCAGGGGCGGTCTACTGCCCTGAGCTGGTCGGCCCGCTTGATGCGCTCGCAGTCCGACCTGGTGTGGAAGACACCGAGGTTGCTGTCGGCCTCGAGGTCAGGTCGGGCCAGCGCTTCGATCCATCCGGACGGCGACGTGTATCCCACGCGGGGAAGGATAGAGGCCCGTGGGCGAGCGGGGGCCGCCGCGTCCAGTCTTTGTCCGAAAGCGGTCTCAGCGGCGTCGCGGTCCCGCTGCTGAGGTCGCCCTGTTGCGCTGGTAGGCGTCCCAGGCCTTGCGGCCGAGGAACACGAGAACGGCCCGTCCGATCCAGCGGAACAACATGGTGGTGCCTCTCTTCGTCGATGGGTCAGGTGCGCCGACGGGATCGTCCCGACGAGCGTGTGGCGGAGACGGTCGCCACGCCCACCGCGGCGAGCCCGACCTGGACGAGGAGCTCGACCCAGTCGACGCCGTTCGTGTCGCGCAGGTTGCCGACGATCAGGGAGCCCAGAAGGGCGGCACCGATGCCGACCAGGACGGTCAGCCAGATGGGGATGTCCTGCTTGCCGGGGGCCACGAGGCGGCCGAGGACGCCGATCACCGCGCCTATCACGATCGCGCCGAGGATGCCTTCGATGGTCATGGTCATGCCTTTCGCAGGGACGCCCCCGGTCGGGGGCTGGTCTGCCTAGGCAATGCCCCATGCCCCGGCGGCGAAACGAGCGGGTAGGGCATTGGCTGGCGGCGGGACCCGGAGGACCTCACGCCGACGGCGTGAGGTCCTCTTCCGGGGGTCGGTGTCAGGCTGTCCGGCTCACCGCTCTGTGTCAGGGGCTATGTGCGGAGTCGTGACGAGCGAGGAGCTGTCGTCCTGGAACTCGACCGACATCTCGCGGAGCCTGGCCTCGTGTGCGCGACCGTGGTGAGCGCAGAACAGGAGCTCCCCGCCGGAGGTCAGGGTCACCCGGATGTAGGCCTGGGCGCCGCAGCGGTCACAGCGGTCGGTGGCGGTCAGGGGAGGGTGCGAGGCAAGTGCTGAGGTCACGACGCCCTCTCTTCTCGGTGGGGATGGTGTGCGGTGGTACCGGCTACAACAGTCAATCATCGGTGGTTCGTTCCCCGCCCGCGTTTCGGATGAGGTCAGGCCGTTCTGCTCTGCGCGAATCTTCGACTCCCGGTGAGCTCTGCTGTTGCCCATCTCAGCGCACGGACGAACCCGAACGCGTATTTCGGATGTGTCACGGCGTGTCGAATCACCCCTTCCGCCCGCGACCGGCCCCCGGCGCGCTTCGGGAATGACGTCAGGGGTCGCCGGTAGCGTGTCGGACGTGACGCAGGCCTTGCATGCCCGCAGCGACGGCGAGTTCGAGCCGGACGCGTACTCCGCGCGGAACCTGCTGGTGCTCGAGGGGCTGGAGGCGGTCCGCAAGCGCCCGGGGATGTACATCGGGTCCACGGACTCACGGGGTCTCATGCACTGCCTCTGGGAGATCATCGACAACTCCGTCGACGAGGCGCTGGGCGGCCACTGCCACCGAATCGAGGTCGACCTCCAGGCAGACGGGTCGGTCGAGGTACGCGACGACGGTCGAGGCATCCCGGTCGACATCGAGCCCCGCACCGGCCTGGCCGGTGTCGAGGTCGTCATGACCCGCCTGCACTCGGGTGGCAAGTTCGGCGGCGGGTCCTACGCCGCCACGGGCGGGTTGCACGGTGTCGGCGCCTCTGTTGTGAACGCCTTGTCCGCGCGCCTGGACGTCGAGGTCGACAGGAGCGGCAAGACCCATTCGATGAGTTTTCGCCGAGGCGCTCCCGGGACGTTCGCCAGCGCGGACCCCGACTCGCCGTTCGTCCAGGGTTCCGGCGTCCGCATCGTCGGCCGGGCGACCAAGAAGCGGACGGGCACCAGGGTCCGCTACTGGGCCGACCGGGAGATCTTCCTGAAGGACTCCTCGATCTCTCTCGACGAGTTGCACAACCGGGCCCGCCAGACGGCGTTCCTCGTCCCGGGGCTCACCCTCGTCGTCCTTGACGCACGAGGCATCGAGGTGGGCGAGGTGGTCGAGCAGTCCTTCCGGTACGACGGGGGCATCAGCGAGTTCTGCGAGTTTCTCGCCCCCGACCAGGCACTGAGCGACGTCCTGCGCCTCCAGGGGGTCGGCCAGTTCCGCGAGACCGTGCCCGTGCTCGACGACAGCGGGCACATGACCTCGCAGGAGGTCGAGCGCGAGCTCACCGTCGACGTCGCCCTGCGCTGGGGCGCCGGTTACGACACCGTCGTCCGGTCGTTCGTCAACATCATCGCCACGCCCAAGGGCGGCACCCACCTCCAGGGCTTCGAACGGGCGCTGACCAGGACGCTCAACGAGGCACTGCGTTCCCAGCGGGTGCTGCGCGCCGCCGAGGACGACGTCGTCAAGGACGACGTGCTCGAAGGCATGACCGCGGTCGTGACGGTGCGGCTCGCCGAGCCGCAGTTCGAGGGGCAGACCAAGGAGATCCTCGGCACCTCCGCCGCATCCCGCATCGTCGCAGGCATCGTGTCCAAGGAGCTGAGCACCGCACTCACCACGACGAGGAAGGCCGGCAAGCTGCAGGCGAAGTCGATCCTCGACAAGGTCGCGTCAGCGGCGCGAACCCGGATGGCGGCCAGGGCGCACAAGGAGCTCCAACGGCGCAAGAACGCCCTCGAGACCTCGTCGCTGCCGGCAAAGCTCGCCGACTGCCGCAGCGACGACGTCGGACGCAGCGAGCTGTTCATCGTCGAGGGGGACTCGGCGCTGGGCACCGCCAAGCTCGCGCGCGACTCGGAGCACCAGGCGCTGCTCCCGATCCGCGGGAAGATCCTCAACGTCCAGAAGGCATCCGCGTCGGACATGCTCAGGAACGCCGAGTGCGCCGCGATCATCCAGGTGATCGGAGCAGGGTCCGGGCGCACCTTCGACATCGCGGCGGCACGCTACGGCCGGGTCATCCTGATGGCCGACGCAGACGTCGACGGCGCTCACATCCGTTGCCTGCTCCTGACCCTCTTCTACCGATACATGCGCCCGATGGTCGAGCAGGGCCGCGTGTTTGCCGCGGTGCCGCCATTGCACCGCATCGAGGTCGTGAACGCGGGAGGGAAGAAGAACGACGTCGTCTACACCTACTCCGAGGCACAGATGCGCAGGACCATGGGCGACATCGCGCGCAGGGGAAAGCGCTACAAGGAGCCGGTTCAGCGTTACAAGGGCCTCGGCGAGATGGACGCCGACCAGCTGGCCGAGACCACGATGGACCCCCGGGCGCGTCAGCTGCGCAGGGTGACCCTCGGTGACGTCGCGGCGGCGGAGCACGTCTTCGACCTGTTGATGGGCAACGAGGTCGCGCCGCGCCGCGACTTCATCGTGGCCGGCGCCTCGCGCGTCGACCGCGACGCCATCGACGCCTGAACGCCGGACCCCCTCACCCCTGGTGCGGTTCGTGCCGATGACCTGACGGTGATGGTCTGGTTCGCCATGGGCGCTCTGGCGACGGCGGCGTTCGTCGCCGGACGCTGGCTGCTCGGTGGGCCGGACAGCCTCGGTCGGCGCCGCACCTTTCCCGTCGTCTCCGTCGTCACGCTGGCCCTGCTGGGCGGGGGGCTGCTCGTGCCGGTGGTCCGTCACGACCGGCTGGAGTCCCGGCTGAGCGAGGCTGCGACATCCCTCGTCGGTGCGCCTGCCCAGGTGCGTTGCCAGAGCGCCGGGCGCGAGTTCGTCGACGCCGGCTCCGAGCTCGGCTTCGTGCGCTACGGCAGAGACGGCGTGCCAGAGCGGGTCACCCTGATCAAGCAGGCCCCGTGCCGGGCCCTCGCGTCCTACCTGCGCTCGGACAAGGCGCGACCCGACCGGGACCAGGTCGTGGCGGTGCACATCCTCAGTCACGAGGCACGGCACATGGCCGGGACGACGAACGAGTCGCAGGCCGAGTGCGAGGCGATGCAGCGCGACGCGTGGGCGGCCCGGCTCCTCGGCGCGACCAACGAGCAGGCCCACACGCTGGCGAGCGCCTACTGGCAGGGGGTGTATCCCGCGATGAGAGGGGAGTACCGGTCGCCTGGCTGCGCGCCGGGCGCAGAGCTCGACGAGCATCTCGAACTCGCACCCTGGTCGTGACCCGGCAGGTGTCGATTTTCTCTGTCAGGGCATGGACGGCACGCGGCAGACGCGGCAAGATGCCCAACGTTGCATGATCGCTGATGCGGGGGGGCCGGAGGCAGGGATGTCGGACACGGTCCAGGACAAGGTCGCACCCGATGAGCACGGGCCGCTGAAGCGGAGCATCGGGCGCAACCTGCTGCTGCTGTTCATCATCGGTGACATCCTCGGCGCCGGCGTCTATGCGCTCACCGGCAAGGTGGCAGGTGAGGTCGGGGGCGCGCTCTGGATCCCGTTCGTCATCGCGTTCGTGGTGGCGGCCCTGACGGCGGGTTCCTACGCGGAGCTGGTCGGCAAGTACCCGAAGGCAGCCGGTGCCGCTCTGTACACGAACAGGGCGTTCGACGTCCCGTTCCTCACGTTCATCGTCGGCTTCGCCGTGATGTGCTCGGGCATTACCTCGGCGAGCACGTCCGCCCGGGCCTTCGGGGGCGACTACCTGTCCGAGTTCGTCACGCTGCCCGTGGTCCTGGTGGCCGTGCTGTTCCTCGTCGTCCTCGCCGCGGTCAACTTCCGCGGCGTCGGGGAGTCGGTCAAGGCCAACGTGGTGCTGACGATCATCGAGGTCTCGGGGCTGCTGGTCATCATCACCATCGGTGCCGTCGCCATCCTCTCGGGGGACGGCGACCCGTCGCGGCTCACGGAGATCGACACCGGGGGAGACGGGGTCGTGCTCGGTCTGCTCGGCGGTGCGGCACTGGCCTTCTTCGCCCTCGTCGGGTTCGAGGACTCCGTCAACATGGCCGAGGAGGTCCACGAGCCGAACCGGATCTTCCCGCGCGCGCTGTTCCTCGGCCTCACTGTCACCGGCGTCATCTACGTCCTGGTGGCACTCACGTCGTCCCTGCTGGTCGCCCCGGCCAAGCTCGAGAAGTCCAGCGGCCCGCTCCTGGAGGTCGTCAAGGCGGGCGGCGTGGACTTCCCGCCGAAGCTGTTCGCACTGATCGCGCTGGTCGCGGTCACGAACACGGCCCTGATCAACATGCTGATGGCCTCCCGGCTGGTCTACGGCATGGCCCGCGAGGGCATCGTGCCGCGCCTGTTCGGCCGGGTGCACCGACTCCGCCAGACACCAGTCGTCGCCATCATCTTCACGACCCTCCTGGGCTTCGGGCTGGTGGCAACCTCCAAGGTGGAGGACCTCGGAGACACGACGGCGCTGCTGCTGCTATGCGTCTTCGCGGTGGTCAACGTGGCCGTGCTGGTGCTGCGCAAGGAGCGCGTCGAGCAGAACCACTTCCGGACCCCCACCGTGCTGCCGGTGCTCGGGGCGATCACCTGCGCGGTCCTCGCGAGCCCCTTCGTCGGTCGCGAGGCCAGCGTCTACCTCACCGCCGCGATCCTGCTCGGCATCGGTGTCCTGCTGTGGTTCGCCAACCGGGCATTCATCCGCAAGTCGACGGAAACCGACGAGGAGGAGCTGACTCGGACGCCATGATCAGGTCCGGGATGCGGACGCCCGACTGAAGGTCTGCCCCTCACCGGTCGATGCTCATCCATGGTCCTGCTGGTCGGCTTGCTCTGCACGGCGTACGTCGTCGTGGTGGTCGTGCTTCGCCGCGAGAAGCGGGCCGCGCGTGCCGAGGCCGCTGCCGCGAGCCTGCCCACGCTGGCCGCCGAGGACCAGCCGCCCTCGTCCGCGGTCGGCTGGCCGCCCGAGGGAGCAGACCTTCCGGAGTACGTCGCCGAGGGGCTCGCCGCTCTGGACGCCTACCTCGCCGAGGGTTTCGCGACCTGAGCCGCCGGAGCGCCGACCGCGGCCAACGGCTGGCTCGTCGGCACACCTGACCCGTCACGACGTCCCGTCGCGGGCGGGAGGTCGACGGCCACGCCGGTCGCCGCGGCGGCGCGTGCCGGGACAGGACCCGCCCAGGCCAGCGTGAGGACGTCCTCGCCGCGCAGGAAACGGTGGCAGCGGACACCACCGGTGCCGCGGCCCTTCCCGGGGAACTCGGCGAACGGGGTGACCTTGACCGAGCCCGCGTCCGTGCCGGGCAGGGCGGCGGAGGACCCGGACACGGTCACCACCGCCGCCTCGACCGATGCGGGCACGGCCCCGAAGAAGACCACCTCAGCCCCGGGTGCCAGACGCACACCGGCCATGCCGCCGGCGGCCCGGCCCTGGGGACGCACCACGGACGCGGGGAAGTGCAGCAGCTGGGCGTCGCTGGTGACGAGGACGAGCTCCTCGTCCTCGGCGGTGAGCTCCGCCGCCCCGACGACGCGGTCGCCGTCCCTGAGCGAGACGACCTCCCAGCTGTCCTTATTGGCGGGGTGGTCCCCGACGACGCGCTTCACGACGCCGTGGGCCGTGCCGAGGGCGAGGCCCACCGACGGCTCCCCGCCCGACGGGAGCAGGCAGAGGGC
>Ga0180121_10001244_pt1 | contig 10793 bp, 12 predicted proteins | sample AntDrymUQ5402106_2_FD_129676 | JGI IMG/M metagenome (GOLD analysis project Ga0180121, IMG submission 129676) | Polar desert sand microbial communities from Dry Valleys, Antarctica - metaG UQ540 (21.06) (version 2) (version 2) | ecosystem: Environmental > Terrestrial > Soil > Desert | place...
CCTGGAGTTTGTCGAAGGAATGCAGTTTGATCGCGGCTATTTGTCGCCTTACTTCATTACCGACCCCGAAAAGATGGAAGCCGTGCTCGAGAATCCGGTGATTTTGCTGAGCGAAAAAAAGATTACTTCCATGAGAGACTTGCTGCCCATTCTTGAGCAGATCGCCAAGCTCGGCAAGCCAATTCTGATCATCGCCGAAGACGTTGAAGGGGAAGCCCTCGCGACACTCGTGGTTAACAAGCTGCGCGGCACGATCAACGTGGCCGCAGTCAAAGCACCCGGCTTCGGCGATCGACGCAAGGAGTTATTGCAGGACATCGCGATTCTGACCGGCGGCAAAGTCATCAGTGAAGACCTCGGCATCAAGCTCGAGAACGTCAAAGTCGAGGACCTGGGACGTGCCAAGAAGGTCACGATCAACAAAGAGAACACGATCATCATCGATGGCGCGGGCGATACAGAAGCCCTGCGCGCCCGGGTGAAGACACTCAAGACGCAAATTGAAGACTCCACGTCAGATTATGACCGCGAGAAATTACAAGAGCGTCTCGCGAAACTCGTCGGCGGCGTGGCAGTGATTCGGGTCGGTGCAGCCACTGAAACTGAACTTAAAGAAAAAAAGGCGCGGGTGGAAGACGCGATGAACGCGACCCGTGCGGCTGTTGAAGAAGGCATCGTGGCGGGCGGAGGCGTGGCCTTGATTCGCGCGGCCAAGGCGCTGGACAAGTTCAAAGTATTCGAAACAAATGAAGCGGGCGAAACGATCGGCGATGTAGATGAGCAGATTGGTGTCAACATCATCAGGCGCGCGCTTGAAGAGCCGCTCCGTCAGATCGTACAGAACGCCGGCAAAGAAGGCGCCGTGATTGTCGAGAAGGTTCGCGCTAACAAAGACGCAAACTTCGGCTACAACGCCGCCACTGAAACTTTTGAGGACCTGGTAGCTGCGGGGATTATTGATCCCGCGAAAGTCACGCGATGCGCATTGCAAAACGCCGCATCCATCGCAGGCTTAATGCTTACAACCGAGGCACTCATTTCTGAGCTACAGGAAGATGATAAGCCACGGGCACTGCCCGGCGGCATGGATATGTAAGTCCCAACGTCCTTAGCAAATTGGGAAGCTACCATGTTCCGCATGCGGCTTCTGTTAACGCCCAAGAAGAAGTCTTCCGGGTAAAACCCCACAGGGGGAAAAGGTAAGATAATTATGACTATGAAACTTTATGTTGGTAATCTCGCGTTCCAAACTTCGAGCGAGGAACTGCAATCGTTGTTCGCGCAAGCGGGCACCGTCGAAAGCGTATCCTTGATTGAGGATCGCGAAACAGGTCGCTCACGCGGCTTCGGCTTCGTTGAAATGTCAACGAAGGAAGAAGGCGCTGCTGCCATCGCGCAGTTTAACGGTAAGGACCTGGGCGGACGGGCTCTGAACGTCAACGAAGCCAAGCCGCGCGAAGATCGCGGCGGCGGTGGCGGCGGTCGCAACGGTGGTGGCGGCGGGCGTTACTAACCCATAGCTCGCAGATAATGCGACAGCTAAAGTCTCCGGCGGAATATTTCGCCGGAGGCTTTTTCGTTAAGACAGCGGTTAACTGAACGGTGCGCATTACATGCTGAACCTCGAGCGGCAGGGAGGGCGTGAGGGGACACCAGGGCTTACGGGGATGCCCCAACGGGGCCGCGTCCTCCCGCCCAACGTTGCCGCTTCGGCTACGTGAAGACACCGGAAAATAGGATAGTCATCAACCGCGCTGCGGTTGCGTCACTTGGATGGAGAGCCCACAAGGCGCAACCGCATTGCGGTTGGAAGATTAAAATAACTTTTTTCCCAGGGTAGCCGCTGGCGCGGCAACCCTGGGCTGCCAAGTCGAAGCCCCGTTAGAGCAAGGAGAACTCAAGATATGCGGTGAACAAAGGAGTCTTCACTGTCGTAGTTCAACTGACTCTCCTTAAACCTAGAGGGAAAGATAATGCTTCGCGGAGACTACTGAAACAGCATGTATTGCCCACAGTGTGGTACTGAATCTTCCTCTGACCTGCAGTATTGCCGGTCGTGCGGCGCCAATCTCAAGGTGATCGGCAAGGCCGTCTCGCTGAGCGAGGCCATTGCCCGTAGTGATCGCGGTCCGCTGCCAAAAATCAAAGAGATGATGAAGAGCCTGAAAATTGAGCAGGTAACCGAAGACATCTCGCGCGCGCTTGACCAAATGAACAAGGAGATCGTTCACAGCTCGGATGACCCTGGGCCCGATAAGCCCTGGCCCCTCGCAGGGAGAGAAAAAAAGACAGCGGCGCAGCGACGGGAGAAGCATTTGGTTAGCGGTACGATTTCGATCTTCAGCGGTATTGGCCTCGCGATCTTTCTTTACTTCCTGAGCGGCGTACTCGTGCTAAGACTACCGCCGGATTTCCTTGCCAGGGTGCCTTTTGAAATAGACCCAGTGGTGCGGATCCTATGGCTTCTCGGCGTGATGCCGACTCTGTCCGGCGTGGGCCACATTATCGCAGGATTGTTGATCAGGCCCGATCCTCTTATGCAGATTGGAGGCTCGAGGCCAACAGCGGAATCAGGTGAAAGAGATTCTATTCCTCCTGCGCCGCCGGGCAGTGTTACAGAGCGTACTACCAACCTCCTGGAGCGGAAGGTGAGAGAAGGCCGCGAATCTTGAGCTGGAAAGCTTTCCTCACAAGCTAAACCCGATCCTCCACTCCGACGATTTGATTTTTCTTTTCTTGCTCAAGGTTGCTAGAATCCAACGTAAAGTGCAACGACAAAGATTCCGGAGCGCTTGCGGGCTCACTGGAGAAGCTCCGGAAGAGTGGATCCCCACGCACTGAGATCGACGCGTTTAAACTGTGGCTCGCCTTCATAGACCATGGCGATACCAAGACTGACAACCAGCGATTTGCCTGCCTCGATTCGAAGAAGAACGAAGACGGTACCCGCAGCTGCAAGCCCGGGCAGGCGGTTTACTACGTGAGCGACATGGGCTCGACCTTTGGTTACAGCAGCGCCAGCGAGAAGAAGGCGAGGCTCGAAGCATGGAAGGGCAAGATTCGATCAAGGTGAGCGGGCGCCGTTGCACGACGACCGCTAAAGGCGTCGGTGACGCGAGTATCAGCGAAGCGGGCCGCCAGCTCCTGGCCACCGGCCTTCAGAGACTTCTCGATGCGGAGAAGAGCAACGGCTTGAGCACCCGAGTGTTTCGCGCCTCGCGCAATCAAGAGCGCGATCAGGCGCCTGGGGCGTGGACTGCGGAATTTGAGCGCAAGGCTAAGACGATCACAGATGCGCGTTGTTCCAACTAACGGCGGGACCTGGACCCGGGGCAGTAGGCCGACAGTCAGGGCTTGCGCCAATTTAAGCCCTCCCTGACGATCGCGCTACTGCCCTGACACTGACTTCGTCTGAAGGAGGTTGCATCCAATTACCGATCCAGATACGTAGAGCATGTGGAGGCTCAATATGAATAGACGTTACTTTCTTTCATCATCCCTGGCGCTGGGGACATTTGCGACGTTCTCTAACGCGCCAGTTGTGAGGGCGTCGCTCTTGCAAAATGGCAATCATAAACAACTAAATAATAAGGGAATCAAAAAAGTGATTAAAACAAACGAGGAGTGGAAGCGTATCCTCACGCCCGCGCAGTATAAGGTGACTCGGCAAAAAGGGACTGAAAGACCTTTCTCAAGTCCGCTTAACGAAAATCACAAGGATGGTGTTTTTCAATGCGTCGCCTGTGGACTGCCTTTATTTAGCTCTAAGGCTAAGTTTAATTCGGGCACGGGCTGGCCGAGTTTCTGGCAGCCGATTGCCAAAGAAAATGTGCGGGAAGAAGTGGACCGCAGCCTGTCGGAAACGCGTACCGAAGTCTTATGCTCGAGATGCGATTCCCATATTGGGCACGTGTTCAGCGATGGTCCCAAACCGACAGGCCTGCGTTATTGCATGAATGGCGTGGCCCTGAAATTTGTAAAAGGCGACCATAAACCATAAGGATGGTAGTGCAGATGCTGCTATCGGTGGCTTGGATGGCGGAAAAAAGTGCAGTGATTGGGGCACTGGCGGGCTCGGAAGTGTGGCACTTTATACCTACAAATCCGCTAAGCACAATCGGCATCGTCGCTAATTACCGGTAACTTTGTTCGGAGACAGATGATTCGAAAGGGGCACGGCATGTTTGATCAAGGCAATTTCGGCCCCCATATTTTCGCCCTTGGTAACACCCACATGACGTCGCTTCGAAGCCCGGGCGATCCAGCACTGCAAGACGACCGCGGCTATCCCGGATCAATTTCCGTCTCTGTAAATCGCCGGCGGCTATGCTAACGCCTTCACGCCGCACGCCCAACATATTAGAGAGGAACTCCTGCGTGATTTGAAACTCGTCCTCACCAATGCGGTCGTGAGTCATCAGCAGCCAGCGGGCCAGGCGCGCGTCTATTGAATGAAACTGATTGCAGACGGCGGACTGCGTGACCTGGGTTAACACTGAATGCGAGTAGCGTCGCAGGAGCCGGGGCAAGACTCCACCGTTGTTGCATTTTCTGCGAAGCACAGTTGCTTTCATTCTCATTGCTGAGCCTGAACCCTGCACCACCGCGTGATTCAGCGAAGAGTCCACCCCAAAAAACACACCTAGACCAACCAGCCTTCATTGCCAACTAAACCTACCTCAAGAGTTGAGCGCTCATTAGCGCCGGCGAGCAGAGAGATGATGCCACTGTTGGGGAAGTAGACGTCACTTATCAACATGTGGGGCCGGTAGAGAAGCTCATCGAACACCAGAGGGACTTCTTCCAGGTGGGGGTGCAGGGCCTGATAGTCTTTCTTTGGTAAGGCAGCTAGCAGCTGATTTGTAACGGGTGGACTCTTTGCAGGCGACATTGGCACCTCCCAGGGTTCGTTGCGTCGTGAACGACACAGACGGCACAAGGAAAGGTTTACAGAAACAGTCCCGATGTCGAATGGAATACTCTAAAGCATAGATACTAGCAGGGTTATCTTCACATGAGAGGAATCTTGTCTCATGGTTTCAGGGCCCTTCCTATGCACCAGCGGAAATGAGTGCGTCTGTGCGCTGGCACACACATTCTCCGGATAAGGTACTTAGGCGAGCAAGCGATCATACTCGGCTCTGACAACCTTGTAACATTCGCAGACACTTGACTCTAACCCGTGGCGATCGAGGATCGTCATATCGCCCCGAACATAACTAATGAAGCCCGCGTTTTGCAGGCGCTTGGCGGCGTGAGTTATCCCTTCGCGTCGCACGCCCAGCATGTTGGCAATGAGGTCCTGGGTCATAATTATTCTGTCTGACGGCAGCCGGTCGTGAGTCAAAAGCAGCCAGCGGCAAAGTTGCTGATCAACTGAGTGCAGCCGGTTGCAGACAGCGGTCTGGGAGATCTGTGTAATCAACGCCTGCGTGTAGCGGAGACATAGATTATGAAAACGCCCACCACGCGTGAACTCGTCCTTCATCAGCGGTGCCTTCATCTTGAAAGTCTTGCCTGCGCTCTGCACGACCGCTCGGTTGGGGGTAGTGTCTCCGCCCATGAAGATGGCAATACCCACAAGACCATCGTTGCCAACCACGCCGATTTCGGCAGTTGAGCCGTTTTCCATTATGTAGAGAAGGGAAATGATCGCGGTGGTCGGGAAATAGACATAGTCCATTTTCTCGCCGGATTCATAGAGGACATCACCGAGCTGGAGAGAGATGAGCTGCAAATTAGGAAGCAGGCGCGCCAATTCGTCGTCGCTAACCTCGTCAAGCAAGTGATTCTGAAGCGTTTCTTCTTTGGTTGAGTGGGCAGTCATGAAATTCCTTTTTTCCGGCCTAAGACGGAAGTTTAACGTTCCACTGCGAAGCAGCCCTCGCTCGTGGTTGTCGAAGAAGTTTCTTGAGGCGAAGAAATTAGACGAACCCTACAGAAATACTATAACTTTCCGCTAAGTGCGTCAACGCACAGACGAGTCTCCACAAACAGGGACAGGATGCCCCACCGAATTCTTTTAATCCAGGGGGCAACTAGTGCCATCCAAGACCGGATCCCGCGTGCTTTGCCTGGATGATTACAAAGATGCTTGCGAGATGTTGAGTGGCTGATGAATTCCTGTGGAATTGAGGCGATTTGCCTGCAGTCGGCCGCTGAGGCCTGGTTGAAGATTAAAAAGGCGCTTTGACCTTTATCTCTTGGAGGTCTGGCTGCCCCGTCACGACGGCCTTGAATTCTGCCACCAGCTCCGCGAGTTCGACTCCAATACGCCGGTGGTCTTCTATTCTGGAAATGCCTACGACGCGACAAGTAGAAGGGAATGCAGCGGGGGCAAATGTGTACGTGACTAAACCAGACGTCGAGGGTCTTATGCAACCGTTGTGGACCTGATTGCAATAGCCAAAACTGATAACGTCGTTGCGCGCGGCGTTCGTAACAACCTCGCCTCAGCCGAAAGCTCGCTTCCTTCTCACTTTTTCAGCGTGGAAACTGTGCTCGATTAATTTCACCCCTGGACACCGATCCAGCTTTTCAGTATGTGTGCCAGCGCACAGACCCCGCGTTATCTAAGACCGCAAACATGAAGCCGAAAGTCAAAGTCATTAAGAATGAAGACCGCAACGGTCGGCCGCCGCTCGAGGGAAAAGCCCCTCTGACTGAAGGAATGGTCTACGGCAGTGAAGTCGTGGGTCAAAGAATTTCAAGAGGATCGCCGTGAGGGATCGGCAGAAGCATTCGATAGCTTGTTTGACCCAAAGCCGTAACCGGGCGGGCGCAATCTAATAGGAATTCCTCTCAATCATCGCCAACTAGACGGGGACACGTGGACCAGAATGCCTAAAACCAAAACAGAAAAAACACTTCAATAAGTGTGCTGGCGCACATACACTTAAGGCCCCCTGTTTTACTCTGAGCCAGGTTGTCTTAGGCGGCCGGAGAGTTTTGCTAATAAGTGTTCCCTTAAGGAAGCATGCTTGCGTGAGAAAGCCGATGGCTAAATCCGTTAAGCGAGTTTTCATCGGGGACGAAGGGTGGATCTCGTGGGGGCGACGATCCACCCTTCAGTTTTATAGGCATGAAACCGTTACCAGACATTAAGGACGATGAGCAGGTAGGGACAGTAAGGCGGCTATAGCCGGATGCTCTCTTCTCTTGCTGCCATCAGCTTAACTTTCTTCAATTCGGGCCCCTTGATCCCAAAGTAAATAGCCATCTGCACAATCTGTTTTGGATCTACGAAGTCTTTGGCCTCAGAGCAAAACTTCTCCAGGATTGGGCCAAATTCACGACAGGTCATGCTCTTTGGGATTTTGAGCCCGAGTCCACATTCGCCATCTTGCTTATACTGTAAACAGAATTCACAAACTTTCAAATGCACACTTCTTTCAGAGAAAACCTACATCTTTGGAAAGTAACTTACGATACACCGCCGCGGTCAGTGATGGGATCAGTGTCCAACGGGGATCCGTTGATAACGTGTCTTGCCTTCCGGATCCTGCCACGAAATATCCAGCACGTATGGTTTGACTTCGCCCGCTATCACTTTCAGGCGCGCCAACAGGTCGGCGCTGGCATCGACAATCCTCCCATTAACCCAAGTCTTGTGAGAAAGAACCACATTCTCTTTTGACCGAATAGAACCAACAGCGTCGAATCTGATATGCGCTTGTGAAGGACCACCCCCTGGAGTTTCCAGGTCTTTCAGAAAGACCGTCAGGATCTCCACGCACTTGAGGGCGTGGTTAGCGTCGTTACTTAGTTCCAAACGAACGTCGGCTTCGTCTTCGATGAATCTAACTGTTAAAGGCTTCGCGGTATTGTCGCTCATTTTTGCTGCTTTCTTGCGCGTAATTTCAAGGCGCGCTTCTTCGCGGTCTTATTCGCATTCCCGTTCGCGGGCGCCAACGCGAGGACATCCCCCGGTTGGCATTTCAATGCCTGGCACATCTTCTCCAGCGTTTCAAAGTTGATGCCAAGCGCTTTGCCCTTCTTCAAACGCCAAAGAGTAGTGTGGCTAATACCGGTCTCCTTGGCCAGCCAATAGAACGTCCGTCCGTGCTCTGCCAGTAACTGGTCGACCCGAATCTCAATCATAAAAGTTTCCACGCAATCCATTACTTATCACATGCGGTGAATATTGTCTATCTGCAATATATGCTGGATTTGACATATACGCCCCGTTGCCGTAGTCTCAAGGCAGTGATTAACCTCTACATAAATGAGCGCCAAGCTGGAGATGTGACTGTCCTAGATTTAAAGGGCAGGTTGAGAGTTGGCGGGAACACGGTAGCTTTTCACAAGTCGATACGGCACCTGGTCCTCGAAAACAAGCTCCTTATTCTCCTGAATCTAGCAGACGTTACCTATATCGACTCTTGTGGCCTCGGCGAGATGGTTGCTAGCCAGGTCTCGGTAGAAAACAGAGGTGGAAAAATTAAGCTCGTCGGGCTCACGGAGACGCTTCGTGAACTATTGGCGGTGACCAGGCTTCTCGCGGTCTTCGATGCCTACGAGAACGAAGCAGACGCTGTTCAAGACTTTGCCCACCATAACCCCCGGATGGAAAAGAGCCCGCTTTCCTTCGCTTGATGCGTTCTAAGCAAAAGACTATCGTGAACCTTCCCTTAATGATCGCTTCCTGAATGCTGGCCTTGCCCTTTTTCGACGGAGGTTTGAGTTTGACAAAACCCGAGGAGAGTCGGTGCCAGACGATGTAGCTGTCATCCCACCCCTCTCCCTTTACCGTGCGCTGGGCTTTTATCAACGGATCGAAAGTTGAGCGCCAATCTGATGAGAGAGTACCGATGTTTGGCGCTCGCTCCCAGCACAACGTCTCCCGGCACCACGTCCTCGGGTGCGCAGGCACATAAGGTATGCTACCGTGTGTAGTCGTCATCTGTTCTTCGAAAATCTACTCTCGACATCAGGAATTGCGCATAGCTTCCTTCTCCTAGTGCCGTCGGTGTTTTTTTAAGCGGGAGTCGGGGCATGCAATCCTGATGGCCAAATTAACCACCAACTCCAAACCTGGTTTTGACTCAAGCTGCTCCCTCGGCTGTAGGGACTTCCGCGAGCGACTGACTCTGAAATCTGGGGCTCCATGAACACACTCTTTGCGATGCGGCGCGCGAATGGCGACTGGTTTGCTCTCGATGATGATGGGCTGTTTCGGGTACCCGTCTTCCACAGTAGTGGCGCCGCGATGGTGGCACGTTCCCGTGACACGGGAATGGAATGTTTCAGGCCTGTGGCGCTTGATGAGACAGCGTTCAAGAATCTTACGACTACGGACGAAGGCCAGGCCTGTTTTTGGCTCGTAGAGGATCCCCTGAGGAGTTTGAGTAATGGCCGTCCATTGGACCATCAACAACTCAGGCAAATCATGCAGAACGGCGAATATCCCACAACCAATTCGAAAGTTTGAGAACAATAAAATGGCTCGTACTGATAAAACAAAAGGAAACCGTTTAACCGGTGTAGCAAATGAAGGAACCTGGCCTGGATTAGACTCCCGGTTTCGCCTAATCATCGTTGCCGGCTTAAGGACCAAACAACTACTGCACGGATCAACGCCGCGCGTCGAGCTGGACCAAAAGCGACGCAAAAACACCAGCATTGCACTCGAAGAAGTGAAAAGAGGGCTAATTCAATTCACGAGGGTTAATAAAGACGGCTCGCTTCTCGAAGATGACACTGAATCCGGATTGAAGCCAGGCGATAAAGACTCCGGCAAAGTGGGAGTCCGCGCGCACACTGGCAGTCTGTGATAGGCGTCCTGGGCGAATCAGGTTTAGTTAAATGAATGGACTGCGTGTTTATATCAAGACTGAAAGCAGGGGGCTGGCCAGCGGTGAGAATGTTTTTTACAGTCGTCGTGGCGATGGACCTATCTATCGCTGGCGGTATGAAGCCGCTCCGGGCCATTGGCGGGTCGCTCGCATGCATGCAGCGGATATCACACCCCGCGAGCTCTCCGTGGCTAGCTGGAAGTCGGTGCCGGAGAAACTCCAGGCCCAACTTGGCGAACACTACCAGGAATAGGCCAGACTGAGACAACGAACTAGGGTTGCAACCTCAGCGCCTCAGCGGGCAACGTAAAGGTCGGGAAAACTACGAATACTCGGACGGCGAAGGAAACGGGGCTTGGCTATCAATTCCGCACTTATTCCAAACCAACAGGACGACACGGGCTGGTTTTATCAGCTCAATTGGACTCACAGTTTTCTGGTAGTGGGCTTGCACGTCTGCGGACTGCTGGGGCTCTGGTTTTGGCCGCGCCCGGTCGATATCGCGCTTTTTGTGGGACTCTATCTTTCCACGACTTTTGCGATCGGGATTGGTTATCACCGTCTGCTCACGCATCGCGGCTTTGTGGCGCCGCGTTGGATGCGACGAGTGCTTACCTGGTTTGGCGCGGCAGCCCTTCAGGGCGGGCCGGCACGTTGGGTGACGATTCACCGCCGCCATCATCAGATGGCTGACAAGCAGGGTGATCCGCACTCGCCTCTAATGGGTTTCCTTCATGCGCACGTCGGCTGGATTCTGAAGAAGGACGCGAAAGAAGGTAGTGATTATCGCGAGCTGGCGCCTGATGTCTCGGGCCAGGATCCCTGGTTGCGCCTATTGGACTACAAGATTCTGTTCGTGTTGCCCTGGGTCCTGACCGCGCTGCTTTCTTACGCGATTGGCGGCTGGCGTGGTGTCCTGTGGGGAACGGTCGTTAGAACTCTAGCCCTGTGGCATTTCACCTGGAGCATCAACAGCGTCTGCCATGTAATGGGCAAACG
>Ga0180121_10001245_pt1 | contig 10789 bp, 10 predicted proteins | sample AntDrymUQ5402106_2_FD_129676 | JGI IMG/M metagenome (GOLD analysis project Ga0180121, IMG submission 129676) | Polar desert sand microbial communities from Dry Valleys, Antarctica - metaG UQ540 (21.06) (version 2) (version 2) | ecosystem: Environmental > Terrestrial > Soil > Desert | place...
CCGTGATCGTCGGGGCTTTCGAGCGTGGCGTAGAACGGCAGCACGGGCACGTCCTCGTCGCGGGCGAGCTCGTCGATCAGCTCGTTCAGCCGGTTGATCGGCACCTCGCTGCGCGGCCAGCCCCGGTTCCAGGGCAAGACGTTCGCGATCGCGACCGGCAGACCCTGGTCCTTGCCGCGCTGCACGATCGCCCGCAAGTTCTCGGCCGCCGGTTCCACATCGTTCCCCTGCGCGATGTCGTTGATCCCGCCCTGAACGATCAACACATCTGCCCCCGCGGTGCAGGCGTCGAAGCGCATGGCGATCTGATCGGTGCGCTCGCCATAGACACCGCAATTGCGAAACCGCAGCCGCTCATCCTTTCTCGCCGCCCAGTACTCCCACTGGCTCTGCTCGTCGAGCTCGTCGCCGATCTGTGCGCGCACGTCAGGGTCGGGATCCCAGAGGGGCGAGCCCGCGTGGATCGAGTCGCCGAGCGCGGCGACCACGATCGTGCCCTGCTCGTTGACCACGGCCACCTCTCCTCCTTCAGCACGTCCACAGCCGGCCAGCGCCAGCGCGATCAGAGCGTAGATGTAGACGGACCGGTTCATGGGCACGATGATGCGCCGATGCCGCTCTACCACGAGGGCAATCGAAGCTTTCAGGATCGATTCGACACACGGCGCCTGGCGGATCGGATCGAGGAACGGATCGTGCACGACTCGATCGACGCGGACGACCGCGCCTTCATCGAGGCGCGCGACATGTTCTTCCTCGCCACGGCCGATGCGGACGGTGCGCCTCAGTGCTCGTACAAGGGCGGCGAGCCCGGCTTTGTACGCGTGCTCGACGAGCACACGATCGCGTTTCCGAGCTTCGACGGGAACGGGATGTACCTCTCGCTCGGGAATCTGACCGAGAACCCGCGCGTCGGCCTCCTCTTCGTCGACTTCGAAGGACAGAAGCGGCTGCGGCTGAATGGGACGGCGTCGATCGACGCGGACGACCCGCTGCTCCCCGCATACCCCAGGGCGCAGTGCGTCGTCAGAGTGAGCGCGACCGAGGTCTTCCCGAACTGCCCGCGCTACATCCACAAGCTCGAGCTCGTGGAACGGTCGCGTTTCACGCCGCGCGCGGACTGCGAGCCGCCGGTGCCGTCCTGGAAGCGGAGCGACTGGGCGCGCGACGTGCTCGCCGCCGGCGACCCGGCGCAGGAGAGCTAGGCCAGCAGCTCGCGGTGGCGCGCCAGCGACGCGAGCACGGCGTCCACGTCCTCTTCGGTGTTGTAGAGGTGCAGCGAGACGCGCAGGTTCGAGTCGCGCTCCGAGGTGACGACGCCGTCCTCGGCCAGCGCCGTGACGAGAGCCGGCGCGTCGGTCGAGCGGATGCAGACGAGCGGCCCACGAGGCGGCGTCGCCACGGTCGCGCCGAGCTCGTCCAGCCCGCCGACGAGCCGCTCGACGAGACCGCGGACATGCTGCTGGATCGACGGCACGCCTACTTCGGTGATCAACCCGGCACCGGCGACACCTGCGTAGATATTCGGTACCGGGGGCGTGCCCGCGTCGAAGCGGCGCGCGCTCCGGTGCGGCCGGTAGCGCGCGATCTGCATGTCGAAGACGTTCTCGTCCGCGAACCAGCCCGTCTGCACAGGTACGAGCTCCTCGACGAGCCCCGGGCGCAGCGCCATGAACGCAAGCCCAGCCGAGGCGAGCAAGTACTTGACGGTTCCTCCGACGACGACGTCACCCGCCTTCGCCGCTTCGAGCGGGATGGCCCCGATCCCCTGGTAGCCGTCGACGAGCATCAGCGCGCCGTGCTCGCGCGCGACTCCGTAGATCGCCTCGACGTCGTGCACGGCGCCCGTCCGGAAGGAGACGAACGTCGAGGCGACGAGCGCCGTTCGCTCGTCGATCGCGGCGGCATACGCCTCGGGCTCGGGCTCGACCTGGACGACCTCGGCCCCGCGGAGCTCCTGCGCATGCGCGATCTGCCCGACCGTCGGGAACTCGTTCTCGGAGATGACGATCCGGTTCCGCTCCCCCCGGAACTGAAGCGCGCTGACGAGCCCGCTGACCGCGGCAGAGACGGACGTCTGGATCGCGACATCGTCGGGCGAGGCGCCGAGCAGCCCCGCGAACGCCGCCCGCGCTGTCTCGGAGCGCTCGACCCAGTGCTCCCACTCGGCGCCGTTCTGGTCCCAGCCGTCGAGGTACTCCTCGTACGCGGCGCGCACTGCGTCGGACAGCGCGCCCTGCGAGCAGGAGTTGACGTAGACCTTGTCGCGAAATACCGGGAACCTGTCCCGGATCGCGCTACCGACCAAGGTACGCCTTGCGGAGATCCTCGTTCGCGAGCAGGTCGGCTGCCTTCCCTTGGAGGACGATGCGGCCGGTCGAGAGCACGTAGCCGCGGTCGGCGATCAAGAGCGCCATGTTCGCGTTCTGCTCGACGACGAGCATCGCGACGCCGGCCTCGTGTACCTGCTGGATGATCTCGAAGCTCCGCTCGACGAGGATCGGCGCGAGCCCCATCGAGGGCTCGTCCATGAGCAGCAGTTTCGGGTGGCTCATCAGTGCGCGGCCCATCGCCACCATCTGCTGCTCGCCCCCTGAAAGGGTCCCGGCGAGCTGCGAGCGTCGCTCGTAGACCAGCGGAAAGAGTGAGTAGACGCGCTCGAAGTCGTCCTTGCGGCCCTTGCCGTCGCGGTTCAGATATGCCCCCAGCTCCAGGTTCTCGAGCACAGTCATCGGACCGAACAGCCGGCGGTTCTCCGGCACGATCGCCATTCCGCGGCCGATCCGGTGGCTCGTCGAGCGAGTGGTGACGTCCTCCCCGTCGAAGGTGACGGTGCCGGTGTTGGGACGGACGATCCCAAGGATCGTCTTCAGCGTCGTCGACTTCCCGGACGCGTTGCCGCCGAGCAGCGAGACGAGCTCGCCCGCGCCGACCTGGAGCTCGACGTCCTGGAGGATGTGGATCAGGCCGTACGAGGTGTTGATCCCGGAGAGGCGAAGGAGCGGCTCGCCGCTCGTGGGGGGCTGGCTCACTTTCGCTCCGCCGCCTTGGTCCCGAGATACGCCTCGACCACCCGCGGATCGGTCGCGACCTCCTCGAACGAGCCCTCGGCGATCTTGACCCCGTGGTCGAGCGCGATCACCCGGTCCGAGATCCCTTCGACGACGTGCATGTCGTGCTCGATCACGAGGATCGTGTAGCCGCCCTCGGTGCGGAGCTTGCCGATCAGCTCGGTGATCTCGTGCGTCTCGACCGGATTCATCCCGGCCGCGGGCTCGTCAAGCAGGAGCAGCCGTGGGTTGGTCGCGGTGGCGCGCGCGATCTCGAGCCGGCGCCGGTTCGCATACGAGAGGCTGTACGCGGGCTGGTCCCACCGATAGCCCATCAGCCGGTCGCCGAAGAACGCCAGCCGCTGCTCGGCTAGCTCGCGGATCGCGCGTTCCTCGCGACGCTGGCCCGGCGTGCGCAGCATCGCGCGAAAGACGCCTGCCTTCGTGTGCCCGTAAGCCGCCGCCATCACGTTCTCGCGCACGGACATGTTCAGGAAGAGGCGGAGCGTCTGGAAGGTGCGCGCGATCCCGCGCTTGGTGATCTGATGCGGCTCGAGGCCGACGATGCTGCGTCCTTCAAAGCTGATCTCTCCGGCCGTCGGCTCGTAGATGCCCGTGACGAGGTTGAACAACGTCGTCTTGCCGGCGCCGTTCGGGCCGATCACGCTAACGATCTCCCCTTCCCGCACGTCGAGGTCGAGCGTGTCGATGACGGAGAGGCCGCCGAAAGCCATCGAGACGCCGCGCAGCTCGAGCAGACCGGGGGCTGCGACGCTCACACGATCTCCACGCGCTTCTCGCCGAGCACGCCCTCGGGCCGCGCGACCATGACGCCGATCAGAATCGCGCCCAGCACGACGAAGCGCGTCGGCTCGGGCCGTGCCAGCATCACGTTCTCCCAGACGAACGCGGCCAGGTAGAGGGTGGGCACGAGCAGGAACAGCCGCGTGCGCCCGCGCAGCAGCGTCAGCGTCAGCACCGCCGAAACCAGGCCGATGTAGGCGACCGGCGTCACCCAGCCTGCGATGTCGCCGGGCACGACGACCCACTCGTTCGCCCACTCGCCGAGCCGGCCGCCGCCCTGCGCCGCTCCCGCGGTCCAGCTGCCGTCGATCGCCCCTGCCAACGCGTGCGCGGCGAAGCCGAGGACGAGCGTTCCGCCCAAGACGAGCGCCAACTTGCGCGAGAGCTTCAACGTGCCGGCCAGCCCGAGAAGCACGAGCGCATAGAAGAGGAAGCGCGAGTCGCCGGGCTCGCGCAGCGCCTCGAGCAGCACGCTGATCCCGATCGCGCCGATGACGACGCCGGCCTGGCTGCCGGCGCCACCGAGGATGACCATCGTGTAGACCGTGATCAGTAGCGGGAACTCGAACGTTTGCGGGAAGACGCTGCCGTTCAGCGCCGTCACGAGTGTCCCCGTCAGGGCGGCGACGCCGGCGCCGAAGGCGAAGGCGGTCAGCTTCAGCCAGTTGACCGGCATGCCCATCAGCTCCGCAGCCAGCGCGTCCTCGCGCAGCGACCGCCACGCGCGCCCGGTGCGCGAAGCGTTCACGAAGCGCAGCGCGACGAACACGACGACGAAGAAGGCGAGCGCAACGTAGAGGTAGGCGACGTTGAAGATGCCCTCGTGCGAGACGGGCAACTCGCGGCCGAAGAGCGAGAGCGGCTGGACATTGAGGATCCCGTTCGGGCCGCCTGCCACATTCTCGCCCAGGATGCTCTCGCTGTTGTTGGAGACGGTCAGGAAGATCTGGAAGAAGAAGAGCGTCACGATCGCCAGGTAGTCGCCGACAAGTCGACGCGAAGGGAGCCCCACGAGCAGGCCGACGATGCCGCCGACGACAGCCGCGGCCGGGATCGAGACGAAGATGGGCAGGTGCAGGTCGTAGCGGTCGGCGCTGAGGACCGCGTAGGTGTAGGCGCCCACCCCGTAGAACGCGACGAAGCCGAGATCCAGCAGGCCGCCCCAGCCGACCACGACGTTGAGGCCGAGCGCCAGCAGCATGAAGATGACGGTGTCGAACGCGACGCGCCGCACGTAACCGCTTTCGAAGCCAATCGGGAGCGCCGCGACGACCGCGACGAACAGGATCAGCCACGCCCACCAGGGCACGACTCGCAGCCGCGCCTCGAGGACGCCCCACCGTCCACCCCGGCCGCCGCGACGCTCGGCCGAGCGCGCGACCCATTCGTCCTGCCCGATCCGCGGCCCGGCCGTCGCCGACGCAGCAGGCACGCCTTCCTCAAGCCGCTCGCGACGGGTTTCGTTGTCTTCGGCCACTCAGACTTTCTTGATGTCCGGCTTCCCGAACAGGCCCTGGGGACGGAACAGCATGAAGACGATCAGGATCACGAACACCAGCAGATCGGACCAGCGGGTCGAGATGTAGCCCTGCGTGAACGCCTCGGCGAAGCCGAGGATCAGCCCGCCGGCCATCGCCCCCGGAATCGACCCGATCCCGCCGATCACGGCGGCGGTGAAGCCTTTCAGCCCTGCGAGGAAGCCGATCGCAACGTCGGTGGGCGCCCTCAGCGCGAACATCACGCCCGCCGCCCCGGCGAGCGCCGAGCCCAGCACGAACGCGAACACGATCACTCGGTCGACGTCGATGCCCATCATCGAGGCCGCCTCGCGATCGTAGGAGGTAGCCCGCATCGCCTTGCCCATACGCGTCCTCGTCACGAGCAGCCAGAGCACGATCATCAGCGCGAACGCCGATGCGACGATCACGATCCTGAGCAGGGGCACCCGCACGTTGCCGATGTCGAAGCCGTTGAAAAAAAGCGCCCCGCCCGAGAGCGAGAAGGCGTCGTAGTCGCGCTGCTCGGAGCCGAACATGAGCTGCATCGAGTACGCGAGGAAAAACGAGACCCCGAGCGCGCTGATCAGCGGCGCGATTCGGGGAGCGTTGCGGAGTGGCCTGTAAGCGAAGCGCTCGATCGCCACACCCAGCAGCGCGCAGCCGGCCATCGCCGCGAGCGTGATCAGCACCAGCAGCAGCCAGGTCGGCACCTTCGGAGCCGTCGAGCCGCCCAGCAGCTGCAACGCTCCGAAGCCGATAAACGAGCCGACCATGAACACGTCACCGTGGGCGAAGTTGAGGAGCTTCAAGATCCCGTAGACCAGCGAGTAGCCGAGCGCGATCAGCGCATAGACGCTGCCCAGCGTGAAGCCGTTGATCGTGAGCTGGATGAAGGTGTCCACGGGTGCCCGGTGAGTCTAAATCCCGAGCAACCGAGCGGCCCGGCGATGCGCCGGGCCGCTCGTTGCGCTGCTTAGCTCGTCAGCCGACGAGCTTGTACGTGCCGTTCGGCTGGATCTGGAAGATGTAGAACTTCGCGTTCAACGGGTCGTTCGACTTCGTCGAGAAGCGGAACGTGCCGCCGAGGATCCAGTTGGGGATGCGCACCTGCTTCACCTTGCGCAGCACCGCACGCCGGTTCGGCAGGACGTTCTTGTTCGCGACGCATGCCGCCTTGATCGCGCGCAGCGCGACCTGGACGGCCCCGTAGGTCGGAGGCCCGAACGATTCGAGCTCGTCGCCCGGATTGTCCCGCTTCCAGCCGTCGATCAGCGACTTCGTCCCGGCGATGCCGCTGATGTCGGGCGCGAAGTTGGACACGTACGCGCCCGGGAGCTTGAACTGGGCCGGCGAGTTCGCTCCGTCGCCGCCGAACACCTTCGCCCGTTTGCCCTGCTCGATCAGCTGCTGGCCGAACGTCTGGGCGTCCGGAGGCTGCTGCGTCGGGAAGAAGACGATGTCCGCATCACTCGGCGTCCGCGTTACGAGCGACGAGAAGTCGGTCGTCCGCACGGACGTGGACAGCCGGATGACCTGGACGTTGCGTGCCTTCAGGACGACCTCGGCCGCGTCGGCCAAACCGACCGAGTACGGCTCCTGGAAGTCGATGATGACGACTTTCTTGGCGTTCAGCTTGTCGACCATGAAACGTGCGTCAGTCGGCCCCTGGATGAAGTCGCCAGGAACGACCCGGAAAAAGCCAGGCGTCCCTTCACGCGGCGTGCCCTTCGTCAGCGACGTGCGGGTTGCCGACGGCGAGATGTGGGCCATCCCGGCGGCGAAGTACGTCTGGCTCGTCGCCGCGGCCGCGCCCGATGTCGCCGGGCCGATGACCGCCACGACCTTCTGGTCGGCGACGTACTTCTGCGCCAGCGCCTGCGCGGGCGCGGGGCCCTGCTCGACGGGCGTATCGCCGGTCAGCAGCTGCACCTTCAGCCCCAGGCCGGGAGCAAGCCGCTTCACTGCGTACTTTGCCCAGCTCAGCTGCGCGTTGCCGAGGAATCCCGCTCCGCCCGTCAACGGCGTCACGATGGCGATCTTCAGCTGCGACTTGCAGCTCACTGCCTGCTGCGCGTCGGTCCCCGTTGTGGCCGTCGGCCTCGCGACTGCGCTCGCCGCGAGAACCGCGGCGATCCCGGCCACGAGCGCCAGAACCATGGCCCTCTTCATTCGTTGCCCTCCTTGTGGTTTTTGATCGTGGTTTTGATCCGAATATCGGTTGCGTCGTATTCGACGTGGCGGATCGCTACTTGTTGCGGGTTGACTGCTCCAATCACACCGCCTGGCGTCTGTCATGTCAACAGACGGGCTTCCGTGCTTCCTAGCTGACCAGCGACTTCTTGCCGCCGGCAGCGAGCTTGAAGATGGAGAACTTCGCGCCCTTTCTGTCCCCCCGGGTGGTGAACCGAAGGTTGCCGCCGAGGACGATCTTCGGGATGAAGGTCGCCTTTAGGTTCCTCTGCACCTCCGCGCGGGAGGCGTCGCCGTCTGCGCACGCCTTCTTGATCGCCGCGACGGCGGCCTGTGTAGCCACGTACATCGGCGGGCCGAAGTTCGAGACGAACGGCGCGCTGTAGCCCTTGATGAAGGCCGCGTTGCCCTCGATCCCACGGATGTCCGGCGCGAACGCCGACACGTAAGAGCCCGCGATCCTGAAGTCACCGGAGTCGAGGGCGTCCGAGCCGAAGATGACGGCCCGCTTGCCCTGCTCCTGCAGCTGCCCACCGAAAAGCTGCGCGCTGGCCGCGATCTGCCAGGGCAGGAACACGACGTCGACGTTGGGGCCGACTTTCGCGACGAGGAGCGAGAAGTCGGTCACTTTCTGGCTGATCGACCTTCGTGTCACCCGGACGCCGCGCGCCTTCAGGTTCTTCTGCACCTCACGCGCCAGCAGGCGGGAGTACGCCGACCGGTCGTCGACGATGACCACGTCCCTCGCTTTCAAACCCAGGCGGATGTACTTGGCGATCGTCGGCGACTGCACACTGTCGTTCGGAACAACCCGGAAGAAGTTCGGAATCGAGCCGTTCGTCAGCGACCTGTGAACGGCCGAGCCGGAAATGAACGGCAGCCGCTTGGCCTGCTTGAAGATCGGCGCGACCGCGAGCACCTCCTGGCTGCCGGCCGGGCCAACGACCGCGAGGACGTCCCGGTTTGCATGGAACTTCCTCCCGACGGTCGCGGCCCGCGCAGGCTTGAACTGCGTGTCGCCCTCGATCAGCTTGACGGTGCCACCACCGAACTTGCGGATGGCGTACCTCGAAAAGCCGAGCTGCTCCTTGCCGATGAACGCCGCGCCGCCGGTGATCGGGCCCAGGAAGCCAATCCTCGGGCTGACGCAGGAGGCACTCGGTGCTGATGGCGCGGCGGGGGCGTACGCGAACCCCGACGCGACGACCGCGACCGACGCCATGCCCCGCAGCACTATGACGCGGGAGCGAGTTGCGACGTGTCCTCGTATGCCCGTGACGCCGGGTCGCCCGAGGGATGGAACACGCCGAGGATCCGCATCACGCTCGGCCCAGTGTTCTCGATGCAATGAACCTGCTCAGGTGGCAGGTGAAAACACGAGCCGGGCCGAAGCGGGATCGATTCGCCGTCGATGTGCGCAAATCCGCTGCCCTCGACGATGTAGCCGACCTCGTCGTAAGTGTGGCTGTGGTCCGGCGCGCGGCAGGGCTCGACGATGCCGACGAACTGCGTCGCATCCATGCAGCCGGCATCCTGGTTGACGAGATAGCGGAACGTGCGCTTCGCGTCCGCGCGGAGCTCCGGGCGGTCGGCGAAGCGGACGATCACCTCCCGGGGCGGCCGGTAGACCTGCTCGACCGGCACGATCGTCGAGACGATCAGCAGGTCCTCGGGGCCGGGATTGTCGATCACGTAGCTTTCCCCAGCACGAACGTAGGCGCCGCTCTCGGGCTCGAGGTCGTAAGGCTCCTCCTCGAGCTCCAGCGTGCCCAGGCCCGAGACGGCGTAGAGCAGCTCGTCACGGCCGGGCTCTTCGCGCGGCATGGAGCGGCCGGGCGCGTAGCGGGTGACGCGCTGCTCGAGCACGGTCGATCCCGTTTTCGGGCCGAGAACGACTTTCTCCAGGGCGGTGTCGCCTTCGGCTCGACGTCCTTCGACGTCGGCTTCGGCGACCACGAAGCGCGGCGGCATACGGCAACACTAGACTCGAAGACGTGAACGTCGTCGAGGCGATCGACCTCCGCCGCACCTACAAGACCACGACCGGGACGCTCCGCCGGCGCTCGCTCGAGGTCGAGGCGGTGCGGGGCGTCAGCTTCGAGATCGCCGAAGGCGAGCTCTTCGGGCTGCTCGGCCCGAACGGCGCGGGCAAGACGACGACGATCAAGATGCTGATCACGCTGCTGATCCCCACCTCGGGCTCTGCGCGCGTGCTCGGTCACGACGTCGTCGAGGACGCACGCTGGGTTCGGAAGCACATCGGCTACGTCTTCGGTGGCGACCGTGGCCTCTACGAGCGGCTCTCGGCGCTCGACAACCTGCGCTACTTCGCCGAGCTCTACGCCGTCGAGCCTCGCAGCCAGCGCGCGCGCATCGACGAGCTGCTCGAGCTTGTCGGCCTGAAGGGCCGCGAGCAGGAACGGGTCGAGGGCTTCTCGCGCGGTATGCGCCAGCGGCTGCACATCGCGCGCGGGCTCCTGCACGACCCTCCCGTCGTCTTCCTCGACGAGCCCACGATCGGCCTCGACCCGGTCGGCGCGCGCGAGCTGCGGGCGACGATCGCATCGCTCACCGCCTCCGGCAAGACGGTACTGCTGACCACGCACTACATGTTCGAGGCGGACGCGCTCTGCGATCGGATCGCCGTGATCGCGGACGGGAAGATCGTCGCCCAAGGCACCCCGCGCGAGTTGAAGGCGGGCGTCGCGGACGGGAGCGTGGTCGAGGTGGAGCTCTTCGGAGTCGAGGAGGAGTCGGTCGAGCGCGTGCGCGGGCTCGAGGGCGTGCAAGCCGCGACGCTCGAGGATCGCGACCAGAAGCAGCTTCTGATCGTGCAGACCGCGCCGGGCCTCGAGCTGACGCACGCGATTCTCTCGCAGCTGAACGGCGCCTCGATCGGCCGCGTCTCCTCGCGCGAGCCCACGCTCGAGGACGCATACGTCCAGCTCGTCACCTCTGCGTGAGGACTGCGCGTCTGCTCGGGCTGGGCTGGCTGCTCCAGATGAAGATGCTCTGGCGCTCCTCCTTCAACACGCTGCTCGGCGTCATCTACCCGCTCTTCTTCGCAACCGTCGCGTTCTTCATGTTCCGGGCGGGCGACGACCCGAAGCCGCTCCTCTACGCGTCGCTCGGCGCGGCCGTGATGGGGATCTGGGGGACGACGAGCACCGCGGCCGGCGCCTCGCTCGCGCAGCAGCGCTGGCACGGCACGCTCGAGCTGCTCGTCGCGGCGCCCGCGAGCTTCAG
>Ga0180121_10001246_pt1 | contig 10785 bp, 11 predicted proteins | sample AntDrymUQ5402106_2_FD_129676 | JGI IMG/M metagenome (GOLD analysis project Ga0180121, IMG submission 129676) | Polar desert sand microbial communities from Dry Valleys, Antarctica - metaG UQ540 (21.06) (version 2) (version 2) | ecosystem: Environmental > Terrestrial > Soil > Desert | place...
CATATGGCGAGGTCGCCAAAGCGATGGGCCGACCGACGGCCGTGCGCGCGGTCGCCAGGGCCTGCGCCACCAACCCGGTGGCCCTGGTTATTCCCTGCCATCGCGTGATTCGCGAAGACAAAAACCTCGGTGGCTATCGCTGGGGTCTGGAACGCAAGGAAGCTCTACTGGGGAAGGAGAGTTCGCGGGCACTTAAGGACAAGCCTCGCGTTAAATAAGAACAACACTCCGCAAGGTATTCTAGTTCGAACCTCCACCATTGCGTTGCTCGTGAATAAGGTCAATCAGCGCACTCAACTTTTGCTCGGTATGAGCCTGCGCCTCGGCTAGTTCAGCCATCCTCGTATCCAGTAGGTTTGCGCGGCTGTGAGGTTGGTTTGAGCGGCCGTGAGTTTCGTGAAGCCATTCTCTGTGAAATTAGCGAGGCGAAGAACCACGCCCTCTATTCTTGTCAATCTTTGCTCGGCCTGGGTATGCAGTCCTTAAGACGCTGAATGTCGGCGGAGAACTGCGCCTGCTGAATGACAATAAAATCCATCTTTCGCTGTGTCTCGTCATTTGTCATAGCGACTGAGGCCACCTGTGCATGAACATTGTATACAAAAGCTCTTCCACAGGCGTGCCGACATCCAACTCACTCCACAGTAACTGACTTGGCGAGGTTGCGAGGTTGGTCAACATCGCAGCCGCGACGAACAGCGATGTGATAAGCCAGGAGTTGGAGAGGAATGATGGAGAGGATTGGCGAGAGCAGGTCACTCGAAGCGGGAATCTCGATCACATGATCCGACTCGGATGCAGACATTGTGTCACCTTCAGTTAGCACCGAAATCACTATACCTTCACGCGCTTTCACCTCTACGATGTTGGAATGCGTTTTTTCGTAGCGCAGTTCCGAGGCGCGGTTGCCCTCTTCGCGAGTGTTGATGAAGAGCACCGGCAACCGCTCGTCAATAAGGGCGTTAGGGCCGTGCTTCATCTCGCCGGCAGGATAGCCTTCCGCGTGAATGTAAGAGATTTCCTTTAACTTTAGAGCACCTTCAAGAGCGATAGGAAAATTGATTCCGCGCCCGAGGTAGAGGAAGTCTGTTGAGCGGAAAAACTCCTTCGAAAGTTCCTCAATCCCATCAGAATCGTTTAGCAGGTGCTCGAGTTTCACCGGCAATTCCGCCAACTGTTGCGCGTGGTGTCGGGCCTGTTCCGGCGAGAGTGCGCCACGCAGTTCTCCCAGATAAAGCCCGATCAAGTACAAGGCAATCATCTGAGATGTGAATGCTTTGGTGGAGGCTACCCCGATTTCCGGTCCGGCGTGAGTGAGGATCGTGCCATCTGCTTCGCGCACGATCATCGAACCTTGCACATTGCATATCGCCAGCACCTTCGCGCCCAGTTCTTTCGCTTCCCGCAACGCCGCGATCGTGTCCGCAGTCTCCCCGGATTGAGAGATAACCAGCAACAAGGCGTTTTCATCCATCACCGGATCGCGGTAACGAAACTCCGACGCATAATCGACATCAACCGGAATGCGCGCTAGTTGTTCGATCATGTACTTGCCGGCCAGCCCGGCATGCCATGAGGTGCCACACGCGGCGATCTTGATCGAGCTGAAACGTTGGAAATCAGCTTCGGTGATGTTTTGCATTTCATCGAGAAAGACACGCCCGGAGTCCAGCGAGATGCGGCCTTGAACTGTGTCACGCAAGGCGCGCGGCTGCTCATAGATCTCTTTGAGCATGAAGTGCTTGAAACCACCTTTTTCAGCCATGATAGGATCCCACGTGATCCTCTGAATGGCCGGCTGAACGGAGTTGCCATCAAAGTCTATGACCCGGACAGCATCCTTTGTGAGAATGGCAATCTCACCATCACCGAGGAAGAAAACGTCGCGCGTGTGCTGCAGAATTGGCGGAATGTCTGAAGCGACGAAGTACTCGCGGTCGCCAAGGCCGATCACCACAGGCGGGCCCTGACGGACAGCAATGATCGTGTCAGGCTCCTCGGAGTTGATGATGGAAAGAGCAAAGATCCCACGCAGTTCCAGCGTTGCCTCACGCACAGCCTTTTCAAAGCTATCACCACGTTTCAAGTACTCCTCGATCAGGTGGGCGATGATCTCGGTGTCGGTTTCGGTTACGAACTGGTGGTCACTGTTGCGCAGTCGCTCTTTGAGTTGCAGATAGTTCTCGATGATGCCGTTGTGAACAACTACAACGCGGCCGGTACAGTCGCGGTGGGGATGAGCATTCTCTTCGGTCGGACGGCCGTGAGTAGCCCAGCGGGTATGACCAATTCCATAAGTGCCGTCCAGCGGACTTAGCCGAATAGCTTCCTCGAGGTTCCGTAATTTACCCTTGGCGCGGCGAATCGAAAGATTCTGGCTCTCATTGACAACCGCAATTCCCGCGGATTCATAGCCGCGATATTCGAGCTTGCGCAGGCCATCGATGATCAATGGCACTACCTGTTTATTACCAACATAACCGACAATTCCGCACATAGGTTTCTCCCAAGTGACAAGTAACAGGTGACAAGATTCATCGGTTAGTTTTCTCCCAAGTGACAAGTAACGAGTGACAGGTGACAAGATTCATCGGTTATTTTGTTCCGAGTTTCACGTGACGCGAAAGACCGATGAGCATCCGGCCATTGCCGTCTAGAGTCTTCCGCATTTCGCTGTAAGCGCTAGGATCGATATAGCCCAGGCGACAGGCAATCAGCAGTTCGGTTTCAAGCTTGCTGCAGGAGCCTTGAGCAATAGCACCTATCACCTGTTACTTGTCACGGTTCTTAAGTTTCTTCTTCACAACCGCAGGAACTCCAGCGACAAGAGAATCGGGGGGGACATCCTTGGTGACGACAGAACCCGCAGCAGTCATCGAACCACTGCCCACAGTGACCGGAGCGACCAACAGCGTATCCGAACCAATCTTAACATTGTCCTCGATGATCGTTTCGTGCTTGTTTTTACCGTCGTAGTTGCAAGTGATCGTGCCGGCGCCGATATTTGTTTGCTCACCAATAGTCGCATCGCCTAGATACGTAAGATGCATCGACTTTGAACCCCGTCCCACTCGTGACTTTTTGACTTCGACAAAATTGCCAATCGCCGAACCCTCTTCCAATCGCGTATTCATGCGCAGGTGGGCAAACGGGCCGACAGTGCAGTTTGAGTCGACCTCCGAATCCACGATAACGCAATGGTCTTTGATAACTACGTTGGTGCCGATCTTTGAATTTGTAATTCGGCTTCCGGACCGGATCACACATCCGTCCCCGACCACCGTGTCTCCTTCGATCAACACGTCAGGATAAATCACACAGTCGTGACCAATTTGCGCCTCGGCGCTGACATAGGCGTGAGAGGGATCGATGAAAGTGACACCCTCGATCATCAGACCGCGAATGGTGCCGCGTCGCAGCAAGTTCTCGAACTCGGCAAGGTCGGCGCAGGTATTGATGCCGGAGACCTCGCGCGCATCTTGATGAAGATATATGGCAATCTTTTCGCCTCCGGTCGCAAGAATCGCAGGCACGTCTGTCAAATAATATTCGCCTTGCTGGTTGGCCGGCTTAACCTCACTTAGGGCACTGAAAAGCTTGGCGGTCTCGAAGCAATAAATGCCCGAATTGATCTCGCGAATGAGCCTCTCTTCCGGCGTAGCATCTTTCTGCTCGACGATTCGAGCGAAACCCTCACTCGCGTCCCGCACCATTCGTCCATAGCCAGTCGGGTTCTCCAGCTTGACGCTTAGAATCGAACAGGCCGCACCGCTGGCGCGATGATAGTCAACAAACTTTTGCAGAGTTTCAACTCGTACCAGGGGGACGTCGCCCGATAAGACAAGCAAGGTCGAGTTTGAATCTTTCAGCGCTTCGCCTGCTGACATAACCGCGTCGCCCGTACCCCGTTGCTGCTTTTGTGTGACAAACGCTGCTGCGTCAGCATCACTCCTGAACTCCCGGCGAACTGCCGCCTTGACGTCGGCCGCCTGATGTCCAACAACTACATAAATTTTCTGGTGATCTAACGCGTGTGCCTTGCGGGTAACATGTGCGATCAGCGGGCGGCCGCCCAACTCGTGGAGCACTTTCGCCTTTTGGGATTTCATGCGAGTTCCCAATCCGGCGGCAAGGATTAGCACATCAAGGGGGCGCTGTTGTTCCTGGGGACTCAAGCGAGATTCTTTCTCAGTTATGCAGAAACAGCCGGTTGTGAGACAGCTGGTTGCCGGCAAGCGATGACCACGCTAGCCAAGCTCTCGGAATCGTGTCGCGCCTTTTCACCCTCAGCAAGAAGCTCAGCGCGAACAACCTCAGTATCGCCATTTACGACCTTGTCAATGGCGTCCTTTTCCAATCCGATCTGGTTTGCACCTTCGGCCGCGTACCGCCGTTGCTGTTCTTCGCTAACGCGTCGGCTGTTTACGATAACGAAATCAAAGTGAATCTCGGGAGCATACTTCTTAACCATTTCGAGATGCTGGCGCGCAGTGTATCCGTCCGTTTCACCGGGTTGCGTCATTAAGTTGCAGATGAAGATCTTCGTCGCCTGGGCATCTCCAATGGCCTGACCTACGCGCGCTACAAGGAGGTTTGGCAGTATGCTGGTGTAAAGCGAGCCGGGACCGACCGTAATGACATCAGCTGTTCGAATAGCCGCAAGCGCTTCTGGCAGGGGAAGACAGTGGTCGGGTTCCAGCCGTAATGACCTGATGCCGGAACGTGATGCCGTAATCTGCGTTTCGCCGCGAACCACAGTGCCGTCCTCCAGTTCCGCCACCAGGCGCACGTCATTAATTGTCGCGGGATAGATGTGTCCCTTGCTGGCCAGTACCTCGGAGGAAAGCCTCACGGCCTCGACAAAGTCTCCCGTGATTTCCGTTAGAGCCGCCAGAAAGAGATTGCCGAAACTGTGGCCGCCGAGGGCCCCGTCGCCGCGAAACCGATAGCGAAACAAGCGAGACAGCAGAGTTGAATCTTCCGAGAGGGCGATCATGCAATTGCGAATGTCACCGGGGGGGAGCATCTGGAGCTCATCGCGCAAACGTCCGGAGCTTCCACCGTCGTCAGAGACGGTGACGATTGCCGCGAGGTTCTCAATCCAAACCCCGTCGTCGTGATGTTTGTCTACCCGTTGCTTCAAACCCGCCAGGAGGGTTGAGAGCCCTGTGCCTCCACCTATAGCAACGATTTTCAGACCGCCCTTTTTGTCGGGTGAAAAATGCAAGTCTCAGTTCTCCCTCTTGAGCTACGCGTACGCGTATGAATTGGAATCATACCTAAAAGACGAAGGCTTTCAAACCACTCAGTGAAAATTATCGAAGAAGTTGAGGCGGGAGAAAACTAAGGACGCGGTTGAAAGACCAGCTTGTCGAAGTCTGGGTCATTACGTAATGAGGTCAGATCCTGATCGTGCTGTGCTCGAACACGGAGGTTCGGCTGAAGATCCAGCGCCCGCTGAAGAGACTGCAACGCGAGATCCACCGAGCCCAGACGAGCCCGAGTTGCCGCCAACCCATAATGGATGTGAGCTGCCTCGGGTTCTCGCTTTAGTGCCCGCTCAAACATCTCTTGCGCGGCTACATACTCGCCGCGGTTGAGTTCAATAACACCGCGGTCGTAAAGAGAGTCGGCATCGCGCGGAAGCATATTCTCAGTACGGAGACGGGCCTCTGCAATGGCCAGATATGTTCGGGCGCGTGCTGCCACCTCCGAAACCTGCGAATACTTGTCCAGCAGCGCGCGAAACTGGTTGCGTGCTTCGCCGAATCGGCCGTGTGTAAACTCTCGATGAGCGCGTTCGAAAGCCATCAACGCCGCAGCCTCGTCAACCGTAGATTGGGGACGGAGCGGGGGCGTTACAGTGGTGGGTCGTTGCGCACGGACGGCCGCGAGCTTCTGGGTCTTTTTGACTCCCGCGCCCACTGTTTTCTTCAGACGATTTACGCTCGCTTTGGACTTTAGCGGCGACCGCGCAGTCATGCTCTTGGCAGTTTTTGGTGTTTTCCTTTGCGAAGGAGTTGGCGTGCGCTTCGCTAAAGGTTTCTTAGCTCGGCTTTTAAATGCTGCAGATCTAGATGTTGCAGGTTTGGAGAGTTTACGGCTTGGTTTTGAGGCAGCTACCCTTTTTGCCTTGGGCCCAACAGACTTTGTCTGCATTGATCGCCCTTTGACAGAAGACTTTGGTGACGACCGGCGCGTTGGGGTTCGCGATGTCGATCGTCTTATGCCTTTGGTCACGTGGCTACTCATCAGAAGGTTCCAATTGAAGGCCAAAGTGGCGCTTGAAGGGCCGCAGGACGGACGGAAGCTTAACATAGTTTCCCTTGTAAATCAACGTAAAAAGGGGAGTTGCGGCCACAATTAACTCAACGCGACAAACCGTTCGACTCTCGTATGGTCAACAGAGATAAACACTTAAACGTCATTGTTGGCCATGTTAGATTGCCCAAGGCACTCCGGCGTCATTCACCTTCACCGTCTAGCTCGAAGGAGCCCCATGAAAAGCGCCTAGGCATCAATGCCTTGCGGTAGAAAGCCCGACGCAGAACAGCACCCGGCCCGCGGCTTGCTCGTAGTATCCCAAAGAAAGCTGTATTAATGCCAGACCTCCAATCGTGTTGAGTGGACAGCAGTACCATCAGATCAAGGCTGTCCTGGCTCGACTGGGGATGGACTCCTCGGCCAAGGTGGACTTCCTCGTCGATAGGGATGGGCAGGAGATAGCCTCACAGGGCGAAGGGGGGGAGAAAGATGGTAACTCGGAACCCAAGAGTCTTGACACAACCAGTCTGGTTTCACTCGGGCCCGGTAACTTCGCCGCGACGGGAGGCATGGCTCGGCTGATTGGCGAAAAAGATCTCGCCACCCTCTCGCACGAAGGCGAACGAGCGAGCATCCACGTCTGCGTGATCGGTCGGCTTAGGATCTTACCGCACTGGTTGTCGAAGTGTGGCCTCTTCAGGGGCTATGTTTTCGATACCTTGAAGGCAGTGCCAGGCAAGTTTTGACAGAGCTGCGTAAAGGGTAAGCTAGCTAGCCTCAGTCGACCGACTTCAGCATCAACAGACCGTCCCCGCCATTTGAGTAATACTTAGGCAGTCGCTGTGTGACGGCATAGCCCAGGTTCTCGTAAACCTTCTGGGCGGCAGTGTTTAACGACCGCACTTCGAGTCTCACAAGCCGCACATTCCGCCGGCGGAAACCTTCCTCAACCTGCAGCATAAGCCGCTTTCCTAAGTGGCGACGCCGATGCTCGGGTGCCACCCCGACTGTAGTTACGTGTCCCGTGTGGTCGGGTTCAACAAGTCCGATCACGAATCCGACCATTACGCCGCCGGACGTTACGGCGCGGTAGGAAACGGATTCGGGTGCCGTCAAGAGATATTCGAACGTGTCGCGGCTGTAGGCTTCGCCGTCCACAAAGCAACGTTGGTCAAGGTGCCAGCATTCGTCGAGTTGCGAAATGGTGAGGGGTCCCACGTCGTACCTAATTCCCACAGTTCGGACCAGAGTCGGCTCCGACTGAGGCGAAGGATAGCTATCTGGCTGCGCCGGCTGGATCCACCATCGAGTACGAAATTTTTTAAGTACAGCCATCTTAGGGAAATGTCGTTTGCTGCCCTTAGTCTAACACCACCGTTTTCAGAATCACTAGATCAGTAACATGCAGTCGCCGTAACTATAAAAGCGATAGCCCCGATATGCAGCGTGACGATAGGCCTGGAGCACGAAATCGCGACCCGCGAATGCGCACACCAGAAGGAGCAATGATGACCGGGGGAGATGGAAATTGGTCAGCAGCGCATCAATAACACGAAACTTGAAACCCGGTACAATAGTCAGGTCCGCTTTAGTTCGCGCAGGTTCAAGCTGTCCCCTGGCATTGACCGAAGACTCTAGCGCCCGAGCGGTGGTCGTTCCCACGGCTATGACGCGTCCTCCGCCCGCCCGCGCATCGTTTATTGTCCTCGCAGCCTTGTCGCAAAGCTCAAACTCTTCAGGGGCCACGCGATGCTGAGCGACGTCATTTACGCGCACTGGCTCGAATGTTCCGTAGCCCACATGAAGGGTGATCTCGGTAACTTGAGCGCCGCGGGTCAACAAACGGTCAAAAACTTGTGGCGTAAAGTGCAAGCCAGCCGTGGGTGCGGCAATGGCGCCTTTTTGGCGCGCGAAGATCGCTTGATACCGCTCGCAATCTGCCATGGATACGCCTGTGGGGCGGCTGATATAAGGGGGTAGTGGAGTTTCGCCTACTTCTTCCAGAACGGCTTCCCATGGACCTTCGTACTCAAAGCGAAGTTGGCGGAGGACATTTCCGGGAGCATCAAGCACATCGGCCCGCAATCGCGAATCACCAAACTTCACGCGGGCGCCTTGCCTCAATCTAGCCCCGGGCTTCACCAGCGCTTCCCAGACTGACGGCCCGCGCTCACGCACTAACAGAACCTCCACCCGACCACCAGAAGGATCGCGCTGACCAACTAAGCGTGCTGGGAAGACGCGTGTGTTATTGATCACCAGGACGTCGTTTTCGCGAACATAGTCAGGCAAAGACGCAAAGTCGGTATCAACCCAGGTTTTCTTTTCCCGGTCCACTACCAGCATCCGCGAAGCGTCGCGTTGCGGCAGAGGCTGTTGCGCGATTAGCTCCTCGGGGAGTTCGTAATCAAATTCCGAGATATGCATAGGGCAAAGTTACTACCAGCGGGCTCACTTCGGAGTGGAACCAGGAACAGGAGCAGGAGCAGGGTAGAGAGGGTGCTCCCGATGGAACACTGCGGTAAGCTGGGCGCCAAACAAAAGGATCAAACTTGAGACATAGCTCCAGGTTAGAACCGCAACCACAGCTCCGACAGAGCCGTAAATCTGATCGTAATGAAAGTAATTCACGCTCCAGGCAAATATGTATTTCGCCAACTCCCACAACAGACCAGCGAAAAATGCGCCCGGCAGCGTGTCACGCAAACTCACTTTCGCCCTGGGCAGGAAACGATAGACCACGATGAAGAGAACCACTGTGACAAGGTAGCTTAACGCCGCAAAAATGCCTTGCCACAAAACACTACCGACAGAAATAAGGATCGGATAACTAGCCATCTGCCTGGGAGAAAGGTTGCCGGCTATTTCTCGTAGTCCAACTACGGCCGAAGTTATCAACACTGACAAGGCCAGCAGCAGTCCGACGATTCCGATCATGCCAACGGTTATTGCGCGACCGTGCCAGAAAGTGCGGGAGGTTGCTCTCCAGACGCGGTTTAACGCGCGTTCGATCACTGCAAACACCCAGGAACCGGCCCACAGAACAACGATGAAACAAGTAATGATCACGCCCGGACCCACTGCGTTGAGTGAGCGAATAGTCTCGCGTAAGAAGGTTCGCGACCCGGGATAAACGTCAACCGCGCGATTAAGGAGGTCCGCCGCTGCTGCGATCTGATTGCTTATCGCGAGCAGCAACAAAAGCGCCGGGAAGAGTGCCATCAAGCCGAAATAACTCATCGCTGCGGCGGAAGTAAATAAGTCGTTCTCGTGAAATTGATGGAGTGAGTGACTGAAGATTGAGCGCCACGGCCCCCGATTTACTACGCCGAACGAGTGACGCGAGAACGAAGAAAGTCTTCTCATGTGAGCTAAATCGCGGTGCTACTTCAACGATGGATTTAACACCCTACCAAAATCTTCAGTGAGAATCGAACAGGCTGGGTCTGTGGGTGGTCGAAGGACTAATGCCAAAATGATCGTAAGCTCGTCTGGTTGCCATACGCCCGCGGGGAGTGCGGTCAAGGAAGCCGATTTGAATTAGATAGGGTTCAATAATTTCCTCGATCGAATCCTTCTCTTCGTAAATGGAAGCCGAAATTGTTCCCAAGCCAACTGGCCCGCCGTTAAACTTCTCGATAATTGTCAGGAGCAGCTTGCGGTCCATTTCGTCGAGACCGAAGGTGTCTACTTCCATGCGGTTGAGCGCATCGTGGGCGATGTCTTTGGTGATGCGGCCGTCGTAATCAACCTCCGCGTAGTCGCGAACGCGCCGAAGTAACCGGTTGACAATACGCGGCGTACCTCTTGACCGCCGGGCAATCTCGTGGGCTCCCTCTTCGTCGATCTCCACTCCCAAAATCTCCGCAGAGCGTTTGCAAATCACTTCCAGGTCCTCGTGCGGGTAGAAGTCCAGATGAAATACGATGCCAAAGCGTCCGCGTAAGGGAGCCGTGATCAAGCCCGCGCGAGTCGTTGCCCCAACGAGCGTAAACTTTGGCAATCCCAATTTGATGGACCTGGCCCCGGCACCCTGGCCGATGAGTAAGTCCAGGTTGTAGTCCTCCATTGCCGGATACAGTTTCTCTTCGAGGGCAGGAAGTAGACGGTGAATCTCGTCGATGAAAAGCACGTCGCCTTCCTGCAGATTGGTTAGGAGGGCAGCAATGTCGCCAGCCTTTTCAATGGCAGGTCCGGCGGTCGACTTCATCTCAGCTCCCATTTCGTTCGCGATTATATTCGCGAGGGTCGTCTTGCCGAGACCTGGGGGTCCGGTCAACAGCACGTGGTCGAGAGCCTCTTTGCGCCCCAGGGCGGCTTTCATGTAAACACGTAGGTTCTCTTTGACCTGACGCTGCCCAATATACTCAGCGAGCCGTGTTGGGCGTACGGTCAGTTCAAACTGTCGCTCGTCGTCGTTCGGAGCTTCGTCACGCACTGGGGCTGGTTGCTCTATTGACATGTTTGGATATTCGCCTGTTTTGAATCGTAAGGCTTAAGTGGAACTAAAGCAAAGAATCG
>Ga0180121_10001247_pt1 | contig 10784 bp, 10 predicted proteins | sample AntDrymUQ5402106_2_FD_129676 | JGI IMG/M metagenome (GOLD analysis project Ga0180121, IMG submission 129676) | Polar desert sand microbial communities from Dry Valleys, Antarctica - metaG UQ540 (21.06) (version 2) (version 2) | ecosystem: Environmental > Terrestrial > Soil > Desert | place...
GGTTCCGGCAGCGACCGCAGCGCCGCCAACTCCTCCGGCGACGGCTCCCACTCGCCCGCAGCCGCGTTCGCGCGCACCTGCTCCGGTCTGGTCGCTCCCGCGATCACGGACGCGACGCCGGGAACCGCGGCCAGCCCGCCGATCGCGACGTCGAGGAGCGTGACACCCCGCTCGGCCGCGAACGCTTCCAGCCGCTCGACTCGATCGAGGTCGGCGTCGTCGAGCTCGCGGCCGTGGAGCCGCGTTCCCTCGGGCGCCGGCTCGCCGCGCCGGTACTTGCCGGTCAAGAGCCCGCTCGCGAGCGGGAAGTACGGGATGAAGCCGACGCCCAAGCGCTCGCAGGTCGGGAGCAGCTCCTCCTCGACGTCGCGGACGAGCCACGAGCACTCGCTCTGCTCCGAGACGAAGGGGGTGAGACCGCGCTCAGCCACGACCGCGTGCGCCTCCTCGACCATCTGCGCGGTGAAGTTCGAGGAGCCGATCGCGCGGACGGTTCCCTCCTGCACGAGCTCCTCGAGCGCGCCGAGCGTCTCCTCGACCGGCGTGACCCCGTCGGGGAGGTGGTACTGGTAGAGGTCGATCCAGTCCGTCTGCAGCCGCCGCAGCGAGGCCTCGGCCGCCTTGCGGATGTAGGGGCGCGCGCCACGCGCGGCCTCGCCGTCACCGTGGCCGAACTTCGTCGCGAGGATGACGCGGTCGCGCCGGCCGGCCAACGCGCGGCCGATGATCTCCTCACTGCCGCCCTTGTGGCCGTAGACGTCGGCGGTGTCGAAGAAGGTGACGCCCGCGTCGAGCGCGGCGTCGATCACAGCGCGCGAGGCCTCCTCGTCGATCCGCCCACCGAAGTTGTTGCAGCCGAGCCCGACGACCGTGACCTCGAGGTCGGAGCTGCCCAGGCGCCGCGTGCGCATCAAGGCAGCCTAGTCACGCGCGCCGCAAGCGGGCTTTCTCCAAAAACCGATTCAGTGATGAGCGAGCCCCGAAACCGACCCAGGCAGCTTCAGGGATCTGGCGCGGATCTGGATCTGCTCAGCAGATCCAGATCCTGCTTGCGCCCCAATAAGGCGGAGCGGCCCCGGAGTCGAACCGAGCAAGCCGTGGGTTGCACGACCGGGCCGATTTTGAAGACCGGCTGGGCCACCGGGCCCGTGCCGCTCCGCGATCAGCGTAGCCTCAGACCCGCCCGGTCGCCGGGCCGCAAAGCGGCCCCTTCAGGGGGCTTCGCGCGATGGGGGATCCGCTCCCGCGGATCCCCCATCTTGCGCCTACTAGCCGGGAATCACGCGGACCTGCACGAGGCGCCGCGTCGAGACGCCTGCGAGCACGTTCTCGCCCGACTTACGCGCTCGGAGGAAGAACTGCACCGCCGTGTTACCAACGATCGGCAGGCGTAGCGTCGGCCGGAACGTGATCGTGGCGATCCCGTTCGAGTTGGTCGCCGTCTCCGCCGATGTGTTCACGCGACCGAACGGAATCGCTTCGGCGAGCACGAGGGCGCCTTGCACGAGGCGGTTCCGCGTATCACTGACGCGGACGCGCATCGTCACGAGATCGCTGCGGTTGCGGATCGCGCTCGGCGAGAAGCTCACGGCCGAGATCACGAGCCGGTCCGGCAGCGAGACGTTCGTGATCGAGACTGCCGTGCCCCCGCCGCCGCCGCCTCCGCCGCTCGCCCGCACGATGCCGGTCGCATTTGACGTCTTCGGCGTGCGTCCGAACGGGTTGATCGCGGTCACCTCGACCCGCAACGTCTTGCCCAGGTCGGCGGAGCGGACACCGAAGACGGTGCCCGTCGCGCCCGCGATAGCGGTGCAGGCGGCGCCGGCGGAGTCGCACTGCTGCCACTGGTACGCGTAGCGGTCCGGGATGTTGCTCCAGGTGCCCGGATTGGCCGTCAGCTCCTGGCCGACCGCCGCCGTGCCGGAGACCGACGGCTCGACGACGGCCTGCGGCGCCTTGTTGTCGCCGATCACCGGGCTCGGCTTGGAGTTTGCGGTGCGCGCGCCGTCTGCATTTCTCGCGGTTACGCGCACGAGCACCGTCCGGCCGACGTCGCCCTGCACGAGCCTGTAGCGCTGGTTCGTGGCGCCGGCGATGTTTCCGCAGGCGGCGCCGTTCCCGTCGCACCGGAGCCACTGGTACGTGAATGATGTCGGGTTGTTCGACCAGACGCCGTTGCCCGCAGTGACTGTGGAGCCCTGGCGGAACGGACCGCCTTCGAGCGTCGGCTGGGACACCTCCCGCGGTGGTGCGGCGAGAGCGGTGGCGGCGGCCGTCAAGACCGCCAGGACTGCTGCGAGCAGCGTCCACATTGCGGCGGACCGCCGCGATCGTTTCTTGATCATGATTTGTTTCCCTCCTCGGTAAGGATGCATAGCTGTGTCGTGCCCGCCCTGGAAGGTAAAAAACTGCAATTTGCACGGCTTTACATAGAATTTGCGCAACGCTGACGGACCGTTGAGAATTGAGCCGTGGCGCATCTCCACCTGATCGACGTTGACGCCGCTACCGGCAAGTTAAAGGAGGAGTACGACGCCGCGATCGGCCGCGCCGGCAAGGTCTTCAACATCGTCAAGGCGATGAGCCTGCGTCCGGGAGTCCTGCGGCGCTCGATGGAACTCTACAAGGGGATCATGCACGGCCCGTCGGATCTCTCTCGGCAGGAGCGCGAGCTGCTCGCGACCGTCGTCTCGCGCGAGAACGAGTGCCACTACTGAACGCGCGCCCATGCCGACGACCTCCGTGCAGAGGGCGCAGACGACCAGCTCGCGCGGCAATGCGAGCACGACTACCGTCAGGCGGCCCTGCCACCGCCGCTGCGAGCCCTCTGCGACTACGCCGTCAAGCTCACCCGGACACCCGCCTCCGTGACGGCCGCCGACGTGGAGGCGCTGCGGGCACACGGCTGGGACGACCCGGCGATCCACGACGCGATCCAGGTGATCGCATACTTCAACTACATCAACCGCGTCGCCGAAGGGGTCGGCATCGGACCGGAGCCCGAATGGGCCCAGGAAGGGAACTGACATGGCCGGCTTCACGATCGCGCATCTCGACGAATTCGAACGCCCGTTTCCGAAGTGGGCGCTCGCCCGCAAGTCGCTTGGCCTCCAGAGCTTCGGCATGAACGTCGTCGAGCTCCCGCCCGGCGAGTCGATCCCCGAGCATGACGAGACACCGACCGACCAGGAGGAGGTGTTCATCGTCCTCTCCGGCGAGGCGACGATGGTGATCGACGGGAAAGACCACCCGGCCCCCGCCGGCACGTTCACGCGGCTCGATCCCGAGCCGCAGCGGACGGTCGTCAACCGCAGCGACGCGGACGTGGCCGTCCTGATCGTGTCGGCGCCGCGGACGAGCGGCTACACGCCGATGGACTGGGCGTAGCCGTGCGGGAACGCGTGACCGTCGCCTGCGTGCAGGTCGAGCCGGCGATCCTCGACCGGGCGGGCACGCTCGACCGCGTCGCGGAGCACACTGCCGCGGCGGCGGGCGCGGGCGCGGGCCTCGTCGTCTTCCCGGAGACGTTCGTGCCCGCCTACCCGAGCTCTGTGTGGGCGAAGGCCCTGGCCGGCTGGGCGGAGCCGGGAGCCGAAGAGGCGTTCGCGCTCCTGCACCGCGAGTCGCTCGAACTGCCCGGCCCCGATGCCGACCGGCTCGGAGCGATCGCGCGCGAGCACGGCGTCTGGCTCGTGCTCGGCGTCAACGAGCTCGACCCCGAACGACCGGGCACGCTGTACAACTCGCTCCTCTATTACTCCCCGCTGGGAGAGCTCGCGGTCCATCACCGCAAGCTCGTCCCGACCAACCACGAGCGCCTCGTCTGGGGTCAAGGAGACGGCCGGGGGCTGCGCGCAGTCGAGACGCAGCTCGGCCGGATCGGTGGCCTGATCTGCTGGGAGAACTACATGCCCCTCGCCCGGTTCTCGCTCTACGAGTCGGGCGTCGAGATCTACATCGCCTCGACCGCCGACGACGGCGACAAGTGGCAGGCGACGCTCGTCCACATCGCGCGGGAGTCGCGCGCGTTCGTGATCGCGCCGAGCCACTTCCAGCGGGCGGGCTCGTATCCCGCCGACTTCCCGCTCGGCGCGTTGCTCGAGGGCAAGGACATCCTCGGCCGCGGCGGCTCGGCGGTGCTCGCGCCGGACGGGAGCTACCTCGCTGGGCCGCTCTACGACGAGGAGGGAATCCTCTACGCCGAGCTCGATCCCGACCTGCTTCTGCAGGCGCGCCAGAGGTTCGATCCCGCCGGCCACTACCACCGCCCGGACGTGCTCCAGCTGACGGTGAGGGACCAGCCCTTGTAGCGTTCGGAGCGATCCCTTACGCTTGGGGACACAGGGACGGAGCCGTGCGGCCGGCTCGAGGAGGGAGTTCGAGATGGCCGGGATCGCGCATCCGTTCGGGGAGACCGTCGCCGACGACGCCGCGCGGGCGACCGCAAAACCGCGGGAGCGGGTTTCCTTCTCGGACCTCGTCGACGTCTGGGCGCTCCGCGACCAGGGTCCCGAGGCCGAGCGACGCTACTACGAGCGGCGGGGAGCCTTCGAGTCGGCCCGGGGCGAGATCACGGACGGGTACATCTGCGAAGCCAGTCCGATGGCGATCGTCCTCACTGCGCAACCGCCGAGCCGACTCGAGCGGCTCCTCCTCTTCCGCAAGGAGCGGATCCAGCTCTACACGGAAACCGAGCGCCTCGTGCGGGCCCATCCCGAGGTGGCGCACACACTCCATCGCGCCGAGGTGCAGTACGTCTCCGTCCGGCAAGCCCTGCGCGGGCTGAGCCAGCGGCTGCTCGTGAACTGGCTTTTCGTCTGGAACCGCGACGTGATGATCTCGGCCGCGGAGGTCGAAGGCGTCGCGCCTGCGGCGTTCGAGCCGCACGAGATCCGCCGGCTCGAACGGGAGCTCGACCTGATCGGCGCGAGCTACGAGCAGTCGGCCTCGCGCGAGGCGCAGATCGTCTATCTCGGCGGCATGCTCATGGGTGTGCTGGCGCTCTGTGCGATCGCGGTCCCGATCGGCCTGCTGCTCGCCGGCACCGACGTTCCCGTCGACCTGACCACGTTCTTCGGCTGCCTGATCGCGGGTGCGCTAGGAGCGCTGATCAGCGTCGTCACCCGCATGAGCGCTGACAGGTTCCACGTCCGGCACGAGGTCGGGCGCGGCTACGTCCAGCGCGTTGCTGCCTTCCGGCCGTTCATCGGCAGCGTCTTCGGCCTGCTCGTCTACTTCGCGCTCGCCGGCGGCGTGATCCGGCAGCTCGACATCCCCGAGGGCGACAGCGACCGCTTCGCCTTCTTTCTCGTGCTGGCGTTCGCGGCCGGTTTCAGCGAGCGGATGGTGAAGGAGGTGTTGCGCTCGGCAGGGGGTGAAGACCAGAAGCCTGCGGCTCAGCCCGCTCCGTCACCGGCTCCTAGGTCGGCCGACGCCACAGACGCTCATCGCGTACCCGGCAAGTGAGGGGCACGGCCGGACGGCTTCGGGCTCACCGTCAGGGACGTGTGAGCCGGTAGTCGAGCCGATCGCCAACGCGGACATTCCAGCGGCGGAACGAGCCTGCGTTCACCTCGAGCGCAGTGCGGTAAGCGGCGCGCGGGTCGTAGAGCCGGCACGGATCGGTGCGGCACGGCGCCATTTGCAGGATACGGACGATGCGGCCGCTCGCATTTGCGAAGGCGATGTCGAGCGGGATCAGCGTGTTCTTCATCCAGAACGCTCCAGTGACGTCCTCCGCATAGACGAAGACCATTCCGGCCCTCGCCGGCAACGACCGTCGGCCCATCAGGCCCGTGCGACGCTCCCCGCGTGTGTCCGCAATCTGAACGTGGACGACGACCGGCCCGCTCCGAGTCGTGATCGTGGCCGTGCCGCGATCAAGGACGCTGCCCGTGCCGGCGAGGAGAAGGGAGAGGAGCAAGGCGCGCACCGGCTCAGCTTGCCCGTTCCGACGAGCGCCGGCGCAGCACCCGCGCTTCGCCGTCCCTGCGAGTGACTCCGTCGGCATCGAGCCGCTCGAGCAGCAGCTGGGCGTCGCGGCGGCCGCAGCCGGCCAGGTCCCGGAAGCGAGCCAGCGCGATCCGTCCTGAGCGTTCGCAGTCCTCCACGACGAGCGCCCGCGCCCGGTCGTAGGCCGCCGCGGAGATCGCGTACCCGCTCCCGAGCCGCACCAGCCTCCCCTGCCGTTCGAGGAAGCGCGCGAGCTCGGCGTCGTCCACCTTGACCGCCGCGGGCTCGGAGTCGGCCAGTTCGGCTTCTAGCGCTGCTGCGTCCTCGGCCCGCTCGCCGAGGCTCGCGGCCGCCCCCGGACGGTAGAGCTTCGAGCCGTTCCGTTCGAACGGGAGCAGGGCGAGGACATCTCTCGCCCACGGCGCGACCGGCGCCGTCACGCCCGGATCGAGCGCTTCGGCGGCGGCGATCTGCTCGTCCAAGCTCCCGCGTAGCTCGGCCAGCCATTCGTCCGAGAACCGCCACTCGCCGTCGACGAGCACGGGTGCGTGAACGACCGTCTCGCCACGCTCAGCCTGTTCGAAACGCGCCGGATCGGCGTGGCGTGTCGGCGCAGCGTCAAGCACGATTCCGCCCCCGACAGTTGTCGCGCCGCGGAGAACGAAGCGGTCTCCCCGTGCGGCTACGACCGGTCTAGCGAGCCGCAGCTGGGCGTGACCATCTCCACCGCGAACGACGCGGGCGAGCACGGCTGAGGTGCCGTGGTGGACGAGTAACCGCGCGCCGTTGGGAATCGGCGCGAGCTCCTGCAACGCGACGTCGAGGCGGTATCCGGCCCTGAACGCGGCTGGAGCGACGAGCGCGTCGCCCCGCTGCAGTTCGGTCCTCTCGACTCCGGGCAGCGCGAGTGCCACCCTCTGGCCCGCCTCGGCCCGCGCGACCGGCTGCTCGTGCACCTGAACGCTGCGCACGCGCACCTCGCGGCCCGACGGCTCGGCCCGCAAGATCTCGCCCTCGCCGATCGTCCCGGACCACAGCGTTCCGGTCACGACCGTCCCGATCCCGCGCAACGAGAAGACGCGGTCGACGTACAGGCGAGCGGGGTTGTCCACATTGTGTTTCTGAAACACAAGGTCGGCGGCGCGGGCGAGGGTGGCGCGCAGCTCGTCGAGCCCGGCGCCGGTCTTGGCGCTGACCGCAACGACCTCCGCCCCCGGGACGAGCTGGCGGGCCTCCTCGACCGCGAGCTCGAGCGTCTCCGCGTCAACGGCGTCCGCCTTCGTCACCGCCACGACGCCGAGCTCGATCCCGAGCAGGTGGAGGATCGCGAGATGCTCGTGCGTCTGCGGGCGCGCCCCCTCCGCGGCGTCGATGACGAGCAGGAAGAGATCGATCCCGGTCGCCCCGGCGACCATGCTGCGGACGAAGCGCTCGTGGCCCGGCACGTCGATCAGCGAGAGCCGCCGGCCGTCGGGAAGCTCGAGCGGGGCGTAGCCGAGGTCGATCGAGATGCCGCGTTCGCGCTCCTCGGGCAGCCGGTCCGTGTCCTTGCCCGTCAGCGCTCGGACGAGCCACGTCTTGCCGTGATCGATGTGTCCAGCGGTACCTATCGTGAGCGGCATGCAAGCACCGCCTGCGCCGCCTCGGCCGCCTCGGCGTCTGTGAGTGTGCGGCAGTCGAGCAGCGTGCGTGCGTCTCGAACGACCGCGATCACGGGCGGCTCGTGCGCACGCAGCCTCGCGGCGAGCTCTTCCTCGACGGCGCAGGCGAAGCTCGGCAGTTCGGCCAACGGCAGCGCACCTCCGCCGACCCGCGCGACGGTTTCCTCGACGGCGCCACCTGTCGCCTCGGCGAGCCGCACTGCCCGTGCACGCACCTGCTGGGCCGGCTCGCGCAGCATCCGGAGCACCGGGATCTCCTGGGGCCGGTCGAGGTACAGAGCAAGCGTGCCTTCCAGCGCAGCCAGCGTCAGCTTGTCGGAGCGGAGCGCGCGGTGGAGCGGGTGTCGACGCAGCTTCTCGACGAGGTCAGCCCGCCCGGCGACGATCCCCGCTTGAGGACCGCCGAGCAGCTTGTCGCCGGAGAAGCAAACGAGGTCGGCGCCCGCCGCCAGCGAGGCGGCCGGAGTCGGCTCGCCTTCGACGTCGACGAGCGCGCCGGAACCGAGATCGTCGACGAGCGGCAGCTCGTGGCGGCGCGCAACCGCCGCCAGCTCCTCGACTCGGGGCTGCTCGGTGAAGCCGACGACGCGGAAGTTCGACTGGTGGACGCGAAGGAGGAGCGCCGTCTCGGGCCCAACCGCCCGGTCGTAGTCGGCCGCGCGGGTGCGGTTCGTCGTTCCCACCTCGACCAGGCGGGCGCCCGAGCGGGCGAGCACGTCCGGGATCCGGAAGCCGTCGCCGATCTCGATCAGCTCCCCGCGCGAGACGATCACCTCGCGGCCCTCCGCGAGCGCGGCGAGCGCGAGCAGCATCGCGGCGGCGTTGTTGTTGACGACGATCGCGGCCTCGGCGCCCGTCACCCGCCGCAGTAGCGGTGCGAGGTGGTCCTGACGCGACCCGCGCGATCCGCTCGACAGGTCGTACTCGAGATTGGAGTAGCCGGCCGTGTCCCGCACGCGTTCGAGCGCAGCCTCCGCGAGCGGCGCGCGCCCGAGGTTCGTGTGGATCAGCACGCCCGTGGCGTTGAGCACGCGGCGAAGGGCCGGCCGCCGCGCCGCGGTGAGCTCCTCGGCCAGCCGCTCGCGCAGGTCGCCAGGCTCGCTGCCCGCGCGAATCTCCTCGCGGGCACGCTCGAGCAGCGTCTGCGCGGTCGTCACGGCGAGCGGATCGTCCACGTCGCGCACGAGCTCGTCCACGGAAGGAAGATCGCGCAACTTCACGCCGATGAGTGTAGAGCCGTGGAAGCGGATACCTTGAGCGTGTGAGACGGATCGGAATCATCGTCGCGGCAATCGTCGCCGGCCTTGCCGGCGCCGCCGCTGCGGGGGTCGCGATCCGCGACGCCGTCTACTGGGAGCGGCCGCTGCCGGGCGTCCACCTCCGCGACGTCGACCTGGCCCCCCCGGTGGCGGTCGTGGTCGCCGGCAACACCTACGACGTCCGGCCTGGCGAGGGGCTGATGGTCGACGCCGCCGCGACGCAGGCGGCGCTCGTCCGCACCGGCCATGGCTCCTTTCTCCGTCGCGTCCGCCAGCTCGTCGACCCCAGCCCGCCCGCGTTGCTCGTCGACCCCGTGCTCGTGCCGCGCCCGGGCGCGGAGGAGATCGCAACGCGCCTCTCGGCCAAGCTGCCGAAGCCTCGGCGGGCGCAGGTCGTCTCACACCGCGGCGACTACTCGGTACTCCCGTCCCGCCCCGGCCAGGCGATCGACCCGACGCAGCTGCTCGCAGTCCTCGAGCAGGCTGCGGCGAACGGCGTGCGCTCCTTCTCGCCGGCGCTGACGCACGTCGAGCCCGAGCTGACGACGAGCGCAGCCGAGCAGGCCGTCGCCACGGCGAAAGAACTCGTGACCGAGCCGATTGTGCTGTCCTTCAAGAGCGAAGAGGTCGGCTCTCTGGCGCCCGAGCGCCTGGCGAAGCTGGTCCGGTTCCGCCCTGCCGGCTCGCGCTTCCGCGTCACGTTCGCCCCTGACCGGATCTCGAAGGCCGTCGAGCCGTTCCTCAGAAAATGGCGTCAGCGAGCGGTCAACGCCCGCTTCGTCGTCGACGGGAAGACCGTCCGGATTAGCCCGTCACGCCCTGGCCTCGCGCCCGACGGCGCCTGGATCTCCGATTCGATCTCGGCCGCCGCGGCCGCGCCGATCCGCCGAGCCTCGCTGCGCCTGAAGCAGACGCGGGCCGACTTGACGACGGCCGAGGCGAACCGGCTTGGGATTCGCGAGCAGATCTCCACGTTTACGACGGAGATGGGCCCGTCCTCCTCGAACCGCATCCACAACGTCCAGCTGATGGCCGAGTACATCGACGGGACGATCATCGAGCCCGGCCTCGAGTTCTCGTTCAACGACCGGGTCGGGCCGCGCACGGTCGAGCGCGGCTTCCGCGAAGGGCAGATGATCATCGGCTCGCTGCTCGTGCCTGCGATCGGAGGCGGCGTCTGCCAGACGGCGACGACGCTCTTCAACAACGCTTTCGAGCTCGGTCTGCCCGTCCTCGACCGGCAGAACCACAGCTTCTACATCTCGCACTATCCGATGGGCCGCGACGCGGCTGTGTCCTGGGGCGGGCCCGACTTCGCCTTCCGGAACGACCTCAAGACGGGGATCCTGATCAAGACCCGCTACACGAGCGACACACTGACGTTCAGCTTCTATGGCACCGATCCCGGCCGCCGCATCGTCGCGACGACCGGCGAGCGCGTCAACTGGCGCTCCCCCTCGACGAGCTACGCCCTCGATCCTTACGCCCCGCGCGGCTCTGTGCGCACCGTCTCGGGCTCGAACCAGTCCGGGTTCGACGTCACCGTCAGCCGAAAGATCTACGAGCACGGCAAGCTGAAGCGGCGGGACGCGTTCACGAGCAACTATGTCGCCGTGGGCTCGACGCAGATCTACGGCCCCGGCCGCTCGATCCCGGGCCCGTACTTCGTGCTGCCGCGCGTCTGACCACCACTACTGCGCGTCGGCCTTCTCGGGCTCGGCCGGCGAGGACGCGCACTGCTTCTCATAGCACTCGACGATGACCCTGACCGCCTCGGCCGGGTCGTCGGTCGTGTGCAGGAGCTCGACGTCCTCGGGCGAGATCAGCCCGTCCGCCAGCAGCTCCGTGCGCACCCACTCGAGCATCTCGGCCCAGAAGTCCGTGCCGACGAGGACGACCGGGAAGTTCCGCA
>Ga0180121_10001248_pt1 | contig 10780 bp, 8 predicted proteins | sample AntDrymUQ5402106_2_FD_129676 | JGI IMG/M metagenome (GOLD analysis project Ga0180121, IMG submission 129676) | Polar desert sand microbial communities from Dry Valleys, Antarctica - metaG UQ540 (21.06) (version 2) (version 2) | ecosystem: Environmental > Terrestrial > Soil > Desert | place...
AACGCTGCGTCTGGACACGATGTGTCTGATGGCGTTGAAGCATCTATGTTACGGCGAGCTGGCACTCGCCCGGCCCATCCTGGACGATGTGATCAAGAGTGCTCGCGCCATCGACCACAAACCCGCACTCTTATCGGGATTGGCGTGGCGCGGTTGCCTGTATTTCTTCCAGACTGAGTATGAGCGCGCGATCGAATGTGTGGAGGAAGCAATCCAACTTGCCTCCAGTTTACGCGACGGATTCCTGTTTTTAACTTCTATGTTTTTTCTCGGCCTCTCGCGGGCAAACCTGGGACGAATGTCGGAGGGCATTGCCACACTGGAAGAAGCCATCCAGATGGCCGGCCGTAACGGTGATCGTTTCTGGTTTCCGCGAATGCCAAATTGTATTGGCTGGATGCACCGCGAGCTACAGGACTTTGAGGGTGCATTCAAACATGATCGGGAAGGCTTGAGAATAGCTCGTCAATATCATGTGCTTGAGGCGGAAGCGAATTCGTTAATCAACCTCGGGATCGACCATACCATCGAGGGGAAAGCTGAAGAAACAGTTTCCGCGTTTAGGGAAACTAACGAAATCTTTGAGCGCGACGCGTGGTTTCGCTGGCGCTACAACATTCGTCTCGAGGCAGCCACCGCGTGGCATTGGCTGCGCCAGGGCGATACACAGCAAGCCGGAAACTTCGCGCAGCGACTGCTGGATACCGCCACCGAGTATGAAGTGCATAAGTACATAGCCGAGGCACACCGGCTAAAGGCGCAGATAGCAATTGCCCTCGGCGATCCGGCTGCGGCAGAGGCGGAGTTTAGCGCTACGCTTGACGAATTGAATCGCTATCCCGCGCCGTTGGTGGAATGGAAAACCTACGCCGCGCTTGGCCGACTGGAATCGACGCGTGGAAATCTCACGACTGCGCTGACGGCCTTTACGCGCGCTGCCGAGATTGTTAAGGCCTGTGCCGCCAGCGTTACCGACGAAGATTTGCGCGCCATATTCCTGAGCTCCACTGCTGTGCGCGAAGTATTTGCCGGCGCGGGTCTCACTGCGGAGAGCTGACCCTAGTAGCGCCTCGGTTTCTTGGCCTCATCAGTCCAAATGCTGAATTGCTCAACTGCGAGTCGGCTGTGCCGCCTGATGTGCGGCGGTGGCTTCGCCCCGCCGTAAGGTGCACCCTACAAAACTTTGGGGCTACGCCCCACTCAGGGCACAGCCCCAATAATAGGGACAGCGGTTACGGAAGGGCACAGCCACTTCCGCACATCAGGCGGCACAGCCGTTACAAACGAAGTGTAATTTTTCCCCGCGGTGGTAGGAGTACAGCATGAAAAGTGGCACGGGCGTTCCGCCCGTGAATCACGCGCAAGATGCGCGTGCCACGCGCTAGATTGGTTTGCCATCCACTGCCTACTGCCCACTCAATGCTTGAGGTGCGTCCGCAACTACGTACGCGACCACCGCCATCGTGGCTACACAAAGGGCGAGATCCTTCCGATCAATCTTGTCGAGCGTATCGGCCGCCGTGTGGTGAATGTCAAAGTAGCGTGATCCTTCAACGTCGAGGCTGGCGCCCACGACACCCTCGCGCATGATTGGGCCTATGTCAGCGCCGCCTCCGCTTGCGGCGATACGATCAGCGCCGATCCCGGCCAGGAGTTTGACGATCGCCTGCATGTTGGCACGCGCTTGCGGTGGTGCTGTAGCGGCAAGGCCGAAGCCCTCCGGTCGATAGACTCCCGAATCCGACTCGATAGCCAGGATATGTTTCGCGAGCTCGGCTCGATGTGCGTCTCGATAAGCGTTGCCGCCGCGCAGACCGTTCTCTTCGTTAGTGTAAAGCACTACACGAATCGTCCGGCGGGGTCTTAGCCCGAGTTCCTTGAGCAGTCTGGCCGCTTCCCAGGCGATGATGCAGCCACCGCCATCGTCGTGTGCACCCTGGCCCACATCCCACGAATCAAAGTGCCCGCCGATGAGTACGACTTCATCAGGTCTTTCCGAACCCTTGATCTCCGCTACGACGTTTGCCGACTCTGCATCTGGCAGGAATCTGGCCTCCATCTTGAGCCGTAATGTCGTGCGTTCGCCGCGTTCCTGCATTCGTTGCAGCAACTCTGCGCCTTCGATGGTGATGGCGGCGGCGGGAATCTTCGGTTGGCTCTCGTCATAAGTCAGCGCACCGGTATGCGGGGTCTGTAAGCTAATAGGTGTAACAGAGCGTACGAGCACAGCCACGGCGCCATAACGGGCGGCGCGCGACGGACCAGCGGAGCGATAGCGAACTGTGGCTCCGTAGTTTGTAAATGGCGCGTTATATACCACGATCTTTCCACGTACCCGCTCACCCAACGCCTCAAGCTCATCGAACGTGCGCACCACTACAGCTTCAGCTTCAATTCCATTAGCTGGCGTGGCGACACTATTGCCCAACCCCACCATCGTCAATTTTCTCGGCACAGGATTTATCATCTCTAGGCTCTCCTGCCCGCGCACCCAATGCGGCACCATCACTTTCTCCGCGCGCACATTGTCCAGACCATCTCGTTTCATTTCGGCGATGGCCCACTCGATCGCGCGCTCCAGAGCTTTCGAGCCGCTGAGACGATGGCCGATGTGGTCGGTCAGATGTGCTAGCCTGGCGTAGGCTCTATCGCTTGTCAGCGCTGCCCCGATGATCCGACCGGCCGGCACGCGGTAGTCATCAATCCGGATAGTGGGTGGCGGCAAAGGAATTGGCGTCGGGGACGGGGAAGGCGACGGCGATGCTGATGGCAATGGCGAAGGCGATGGTGATTGCAAGACCGATGGCGATAACCGACCAGCCGCGGCAGGCCGCCGCGTTTGTGTAGCACCTTGCGGCACGAAACCGGACGCGTAAATCAATGTGGATACGAGTGCGAGTAGTTGTAATCGACGCACGTAAGGATTCCTTCCGTAACTAGTTTCGGAGATCGTGATAGCGAGTGGGAACACCACGCAGTTTAACTTAGCAGCGAGATTGCAGCTACTTATGAGTAGATGATTCCTGAGTGATGGAGCGATGAGTGATGAGTACCAGAGACGATCCATGAAACTACACGAAGCGGCACGGAAGACGGCCCTTGGTTCGTGTCAATCAGTGTAGTTTCGTGGATCGCTCTCGGTCGTGTCCCACCGCAAGGTCTACCCTAATGATTACGCTTCCCGAACTGATCACTGGCTATCGACGAGGGTGAACTCGATTCTTGATCCTTGCGTACACTCGACTGTAACGCGTGTCACTGCGCTGGCCTTATCAGTCTTAACTGGACTTGATTCAGAGTAGCCCAGTTCAGCAAAGGTCGTTTTCTGTGGCTTGCCGGGGCAGGAACCTCGGAAGCGACCGGTGGTCTTGCCAACTTCTTTTCCGTCACCGTTAACGATTCTAACTTCCACTTCGCCCGGCTTGCCCTTTCCAACCATCCTGAACGAATAGCTGCCGGCTGGCTGGTCGTCACCAAGACTGAAACCCTCCAGACTAATCTCCGCTGTCTGAAAACTATCACCCGCGGCAATAGTAATTCCCATGCCTGCGAAAAGGCTTTGAGGGAAGGCCAACAGAACCACCACAGTTACTAGCAGAACCAAACTCTTTAAGGGGGCACGCATTTGTGATCTCCATTCAGGACTGGTTTCAACCGCTTCGCGTATGCTTGGGGCCACTGTAGTTACTATAAAGGATTCAGTCAATCAAACTTCCCTACCGGGTTACCCGGCAACACTAACCGACACGCGTTGCGGCTTTGCCGGCTGATGTGTGTGGCCGGCTCTGCCCACCGAAAGGCGTCTACCATTACCTTCTGGGGCTCAGCCCCCGGGCTCAGGGGGGTAGACCCAATTAGTAAAGTTGAGCACTTACGGAAGGGCAGAGCCACTTCCGCTCATTAGCCGGCAAAGCCACTATTGAACGACGACTTAACCGAGCCATAACTCACGTAAACTGCGAGCCCTACGAGGCAAGCGACGACCTCGCTGTTGACAACAATTTATGTGCCCCGTAGACTTCGCCTACTCCCAATAACAAAGATTCCCCCTTTATAAATTTGATGTCCTCAAGACTATTTGTCATTAGTTTTATCTTCGAACCGCCCGCCTGCTGAAGCCACCCGCACACAATCATCGGAGATTTTTATGCGTTCAATGCCCACTCTGAGCCGGCGCTCATTCCGTTCACCACCAGCCTATGCAATGTGGTCTGCTTGCGCCGGTCTCATGTTCTTCTTCCTGCTCACCGCTACCTCGTATGCCCATGGCGTTGCCGAAGGTGACAAGGGGTACATTCAGGAAATCACTGGTGTCAATATCATGCCCTTTGTTTACCTGGGTGCGAAGCACATGTTCACCGGGTACGATCACATCCTTTTCCTGTTGGGCGTGATCTTCTTCCTCTACAAACTCAAGGACATCGGCGTTTACGTCAGCCTCTTTGCCATCGGACATTCATCGACAATGTTGCTGGGGGTTTACTTCGGAACGAATATTTCCAGCTATCTAATCGACGCAATTATCGGGCTATCCGTCGTCTACAAAGCCCTGGACAACATCGGGGCCTTCCAACGGTGGTTTGGCCTGCAACCAAACACCAAGGCGGCCACCTTAATTTTCGGGCTGTTCCACGGGTTTGGCCTGGCCACCAAGATTCAGGAATACGAGCTTTCTCGAGACGGCCTAATTCCCAATATGCTCGCCTTCAACGTAGGCGTGGAAATCGGTCAGCTACTCGCGCTCGCCACCATATTAATCGTGATGGGATACTGGCGTCGCACCGACAGTTTTCTCCGCCATGCCTACACAGCCAATGTCGTGATGATGATCGCCGGCTTCATGCTTATCGGCTACCAACTAACTGGATATTTTGTTTCATAACCTTCGAGGGACCTTTCTATGTATAACAGCGATCTTCCAACGCGCGCCGAATTGCCAAGCAGCAAACAATTATTGCGTTCGACCATTATTGCCGTAGTTGTGGCCACGGTGCTGCTGGTTACGGTGGTCCTGCCCAGCGAATACGGTATCGACCCGACGCGCATCGGCCGGGTACTCGGTCTGACAAATATGGGTGAGATAAAAACGCAGCTGGCAGCCGAAGCTGAAAGGGACCGGGCAGTCGACGCATCGCAAACCGCAGTCGCAACTGCGGAAACGGCCCCTGCTACTGGGGCTCCTGCTCGTGTGGCAAAGTCTGAAGGCGCGCCGAAAACGGATGAATTGACCGTCACGCTAAAGCCGGGAGAAGGAGCGGAAATTAAACTAGCAATGGCGAAGGGGGCCAAAGCTCGCTATGAATGGAGGAGCGATGGCGGACGCGTTAACCACGACACTCACGCAGATGGTCCGGGCGGTGCTAACCATAGTTACAGCAAAGGAAAAGAAGTTGAAGGTGACTCCGGTGAATTGACCGCGCCTTTTGACGGTAATCACGGATGGTTCTGGCGCAATCGCTCCGGGAGCGAGGTAACCGTTACGTTGAAGGTTTCTGGTGAGTACAGCACCGTAAAAAGAGTTGCGTAGCGTGATGCGGGGGCCGCACCAAGGGCATAACTCAAAATGAAAAAGGCACTTCTACGGCGGGGCATAGCCACCGCCGCACATCCGGCGGCAAAGCCGAAACGCACCAACGGAGTACTTTTAGGGCAAAACTTGTTCCCGCCTCTGACGTTCTGCCCGCAGACCTCTAACCTCTGACCTCAATCGCTGACTTCTGACTTCTGTCTTCTGCCTTCTGACTCCTGTTGTCCCAACCGAAGCACCGCGCCGATCCCTGCTCCCAGACACAACCCGTACGAAATCCCCCACAACAACATTCCGCCCTTGCCCCCCACGTAATCGTTGAGCGCTGAGCCCGCAAAATATCCGAGGGAGTTTGCGATAAACAGTATCAAAGACAATTTTATTACAGAGCGTATCGCCCCGAATCCGGCGGCGAAAACGAATGCCATCAAAACCGATCCCGCAACTGAGCCAACCCATTCACCGGTTGTGCCTTTCAACGTGAAGTACGCACCAACCCACCCCACGGCATAAGCTAAGAAGGCGATCCCGTAGAGCAGATAAAACTTTGGCAGGCGCCAACGACCGACCACCAGGGAACCCAACGCCGCTCCTCCCAACAGGATGAAGAGAACGGTCCAAACAAGATAGGCGCCCCAGAGACCGAGTTGCGTATACATCCACCTTTCACCGAAGGCGACGGTGGCGAACACGCACAAGCTCGCAATGCCAAAACCGGCTCCGCCAATCACCACCGCCCGCGACAGTGACGGCAACATTTTTGAATGATTTGTCATCTTGGTTCCTCCCAACCAACACATGTTGGCCGCGTTTCAGATGAGTATTGAACCCCAGCACTCATTAAATTGCGAAGCGATGAGCTTTGCCCTAATAGTAATGCCTCTTTGCGTTATGTGTTTTCAAGGCTTTTACCGCAAAGTAAGCAAAGAGCCGCAAAGGTGCGCAAATAAATCCTCCAGCCTCCGCACTGCAAAATGAATTTTTCAGCAGCCTGCCAGGGACAAACCTAACGGTGAAAGCGTTCGCGACTCAGCTTAACGCTCGGCCGACGGGTCTCCCGCTCTCCACCGGGAGAGGGTTAGCGCGAGGGTGCGCAGCATGACGACCTGGGCCCCAGTGCGCTAATCTCGGCCTCACTGCTCACTGCTCACTGCCCACTGCCCACCGCTCACTGCCCACCTTCCTTCGTCGTCCAGATTCGAAACAGCAACAGCTCGGCCCGCACTCTTTCGCCACGCCTTTAGACCAGAACTCTTACTTTGAAGGGTTCTCAGCGGCGCCCCAAATTTGCATAGAGGATTCGGATCATGAACCAAAGAGCGCGCCAGATCTTGCTTCTAATCATTGGTTGTTTCTTGACGGGTCTTGGTGTGTTGGCATTCATTCGTTATGAGCACGTAAAACGTCTTCGCCAATCCGACTCCCTAACCAATCAAGCAAACCCATTGAATACAGATGGTGACCTTTGGGCTCGGGCCATCGAAAAAGTAAAAGAAGATCGAGGCGCAACCGGAAGCGCTGCGATTGAGATTCCCAAACAACTTCGGCACTACGAAGATCGGCATTGGTTCCTGGCCACACAAGTTGCCGAGGTTGAAAAATTCAACCTGCAACCCTGTCAGGACTTTGTGGATCTCGCGACCCTGCTTGAGCGCGGCGAATTGGTTTCGTTGCCCGCCGTCACCGAAAACTACATTCTGTTCGGCGTTGGCGCGAGAGCGGACGACGGAGCGTTCAGCCGTTATGTGGACGATCAAAACGTCGCGCTTTACAACGAAACCGAACTTCGTGATGCCTACGTCCGGCTCGAATCCGCGCGCCTGAAATTGCAAATATCAATATCAGATTTGCAGAAGCAGTTGACCGCGACGAAAAAAAAAGCCGACCGCAGCAAACAACTTGAAATTCAAAAACAAATGGCCTCCCGCCAGCAGGAGTTGCAAGCAAACGCTGACGAGAAAACGTTACTCGATCAAGCTTACGGCCAGCCGGGAAGCCGGCAAGCGCGGTCGCAGGATTACGAATCGCTACAAACACTGGCAAAGAATTTCAACGGACGCTCATACAACCTGGATGATTCGACTGATCGCCACGCGTTGAAGGTGAGCATGCTTAGCTCGCTCCGTCCGCAGGCGCTGAAAATTCTTCAAGAAGTGGCGAAGGCTTATCACGCTCAGTTTGCCCGTCCCTTGCCGGTCAGCTCTCTGGTGAGACCCGAGCAATACCAGCGCGCCTTGAGAAGGGTAAATCGGAACGCGGTACTAATTGACACGCCGCCGCACTCCACCGGCCTCGCCTTTGACATCGACTATCGCTACATGAGTGGGGAGGAGCAGAATTTTTTGATGACGAAACTCGCACGCCTGAAAGACGAAGGCCGTATCGAGGTGCTTCGCGAGCGAAGCGCCAACTTCCATATCTTCGCGTTTGTCGACGGCAAGCGACCAGAAGACGAACTAATCACCTCATCATTAGAGAAGGCCGGCGCGCCCCCGCCGGAAGCAAATGACGGAACTAACCCACCCGCGAGCCCCGCGATCAAATCGCGAACAGTGAAGAAGACAAAAACGAATTCTAAAGAAAAGAAAAGGCGAATCCACAACCCAACGCTGAAAGCGTTCGCGAACTCCCGCCGTAAATCCCAACGCTGAAAGCGTTCGCGAATTGCAGCCCAGGGTTGCGCTTTGGCAACCCTGGGAACACGCATTCATTTTTCGAAGACGCAACTCTGAAGGAGTTGCGTCGCCCTCGCCCGAGTCACAAACCCCGTCGCAACTCCTTCAGAGTTGCGAAGAATCTCTTCAGCCACTTTTGCACCCAGGGTTTCAAAGCCAACCCTGGGCTGAAATTAGCCAACGCTTTCAGCGTTATGCCACTGTCGAATCCTCGAGGCTTCCGCGCCAGCCGGCCTCTTACTGGATCTCTTTCATTAACGTCAACTCCACTTCCCTTCCTTATGAGGGACGCTCAACTACCTGGCGGTAGAATCCACAAGTTTTCCCAAAACAAGATAGGTGTTATTTCAGGCTGCACTCCGCTAAATTCGGTTTTGCCTACTGCCTACTGCCTTCTGCTTCAAATGGGCGTGGAAATCGAGTTGCCAAATGGACCACCTGGTAATAGAATCCGCCCGCACCCAATCAGTCTTATCATTCTGCAACTCAATGAGGAGGAAAATATGAAAGTAAGAGTGATCCTGTTTGCGTTGGCCGCATTGTTTCTTGGCGCGACTGTATGCTTAGCCGATGACCCGCATATGGGCACCTGGAAGCTGAACGAGGCAAAGTCGAAGTTCGGCCCGGGGGCCACCAAGAATCACACTGTGGTCTATGAGGCCGCTGGAGACAGCGTGAAGGTCACCGTGGATGGCGTCGATGCCGACGGCAATGCGATCCACAGCGAGTGGACCGGCAAGTTCAACGGCAGATTCTACCCCGTTACCGGCGATCCGGCTTCAGACTCGAGATCGTACAGGAGGATAAATAAGCGCACCATGGCGTTAACCGGCAAGAAAGACGGCAAGGTGAATTTAACGGGTCGAATAATCGCTACGGCCAACGGCCGAACTCGCACCGTAACCGCGACCGGAACCAATTCCAAGGGCAAGAAGGTCAGCAACCGGGCGGTATACGACAAAGAGTAGCAAGACCTCGCTAATTCCAGCCCAGGCCGGGGTCCCCACGCGGGCAGCCCGCGTGGGGTGGAAGCGTTGCGCTTTGGCAACCCTGGGAACACGCATTCATTTCTCGAAGACGCAACTCTGAAGGATGTCGCCGTTCCCTGGCCGCAAACTCTTCGCAACTCCTTCAGAGTTGCGAAGAATCTCTTGCGACATTTCCACACCCAGGGTTTCAAAGCAAACTGGGCTGAAATTAGCCACTTTCAGGAGGCACCAATGAAAACAAAAGCGATTGCCATATCCTTTGTTTTGGGAGTTGTTCTCGTGGGACTGTCTAACTTGGGAGGATGGTCCTCTTCCGGTCAGCAGTTTCCCGAGGGCAATCGAAAAAGAGCGTGCGGCTGCTACTGCGGCGGGACGACGCCGGGGTACTTTTTGCTTCGAGAAGGGAACTGTGCCGGTATCCTGTCCGCGGATGCTTGTGGTGAGCACTTCTCAGACCTGCCAGAAGTGAACAAGAAAGAAGTCTGCGCATTCCGCAAGGCGAAGGGCAAGCCGGCCGCCTCGTGTCCGGTGGCCAAGGAAATCCTGGACTATTGTGGCGAGTCGCCGCCTGACGAGAAATGCGAAAAGCCGGCTCCCTGGTTTGACACTTCCTCGTCGGGATGTAACCTGCAAGACACGCTGATCACAATCGATCAGCGAACGGCTACGGCGACGGTTTCAATGTGCGGGTACATAGTTCTGAAACAGGTATCAGAAGACTTTGGCGCCAACGTAGATAAGATGTTTGGGGCTGCGTACACAGCTGCCTTCAAACATGAGATACCGAAAAAGGTTTGTTGCGATAAATTTCGCGAGGCTGCCAGGACCGGGTCACCCTGTGATCCAAGAACGGATCTCGATTGTGACGGGAAAACCAACCAGACAGATGTCGCCACTAGTTCGTTTCCCGTGATCGATGTTTTTACCCGCGGCCCCAATGCACCGATTGATCCATTCCCGTTCAACTTCAATTTGTTCGATCCCGATTTTTCACCGAATTCAGCTGCCCGCGGCTCGAAGGGGGTGGGCGACTGCGCCTGCAAGTGGGAGTTGATAAAGGGTGATTTGAAATGTAATGGGGTGGTGGATGCGAATGGCAACAAGCAGCACGTCTACACAGCGACGTGGAGATGCCCCTCGACGAAGGCCGAGGTCTTCACAACTAAATACGCTCCGTCGACAGCGCCCTGCCCTTGAAGAGTGTTCGTCGGGCGCGGCAATCAGCCTGGCTTTACGCGATCCGCCGCAAAAACGTGGCTGTCTGCGGTGCAAGGCACAACCGGATGTCCGACATGCGTCAAAAGCTTGTCGTCAAGATTACCCACACTGAAGGATGATGCTACCCGTTACGTCGCACATTGAGTGTTGCCAATGTCGGCGACAAGCTGAAGCATGTCGGGCATTAATGATTCGCCGCGTTCGGTTAATCACAAGGAGATAATAAGATGAGCGACCGCAAATACAATCAGCGCGGCTATATGCAAAGCGATCGCGAGTCGCAGCGACCAACGCCGCGATCAAAGCCTCCGGATCTTGAAGGGCCCCGCTCGCCACGTATGATGGCATTTGGAGAGACGCTGAAATGCAAA
>Ga0180121_10001250_pt1 | contig 10776 bp, 8 predicted proteins | sample AntDrymUQ5402106_2_FD_129676 | JGI IMG/M metagenome (GOLD analysis project Ga0180121, IMG submission 129676) | Polar desert sand microbial communities from Dry Valleys, Antarctica - metaG UQ540 (21.06) (version 2) (version 2) | ecosystem: Environmental > Terrestrial > Soil > Desert | place...
CAGGTAGGTATGAAGATTATCTTATCAGCGAGATCGTTACTTATATAGATCAAAAATATAGAACAATCGCCGATAGATCCAGCAGAGCAGTTTGCGGAAAATCAAGCGGAGGGTATGGAGCCATAATTCTTGCAATGAAAAACCCTGAAGTATTCGGGCTTATGTGTTCGACTGCAGGTGATATGTGCTTTGAATATTGCTACCAGCCGGATTTTCCGAGATTCATAACAAACATTGAGCATTACGGGAAGGGTCATAAAGCAATTTCCGATTTCATCAAAAAAGAGATCAACCTTAATCAGCCGAAACCTAAATATTTTTTTGACATTATGAATGACATCGGAATGGCGAGCTGCTATTCACCAAATTCGGCCGGTCTGAAAACGAAAGGTTATAATTTTGATATGCCTTTTGATATTCATACCGGAGAGCTCGACAAAAACGTTTTTAATAAATGGCTTAAGCATGATCCCGTGAGATTAGTTGATAAGTATTTTAAAAATTTAAAAAAGCTTAATTTAATATTCCTTGACGCGGGAATTTATGATGAATTCAATCTTCACATTGGCGCGAGAATATTCTGCAATAACCTGAAGAAAAAAAATATAAAGTATATTCATGAAGAATTTAAAGACGGACACAGAAATATACAGTACAGATATGACAGAACGTTTGGTGTTATTTCGGAGAATATAATTTGTTAAGTTTAGTTGAGTTAATTGAGTTAATTGAATAAAAAATATATATTTAATTTTAATCAAAAAAGAGGATATGGAACCTGTAGTATTATCAACATGGAAACATGGGATACAGGCCAATGAAGCTGCTTACGAAATACTGAAGAATGGTGGAAATTCGCTTGATGCAGTAGAAGTGGGAGTTAAGGTTGCTGAAGATGATCCCACAGTGTTGAGTGTCGGGTACGGCGGACTACCTGACGAAAGAGGAGTTGTAACGCTTGATGCAGCTATAATGGATTGGCGTGCAAGGATAGGATCTGTAATTTGTGTAGAGAACATTCACAATCCTATCAGCCTTGCAAGACTTGTGCTTGAAGATACCGAGCATACTATTTTAGCCGGAGACGGTGCATACGACTTTGCGTTAAAGAATGGTTTCAAGCCGGAAAATTTATTAACCGCAGAGTCCATTCAGAAGTTCAGAGAATGGAAAGCGTCGGGAAAGACCAAAGCAGAAGAAATTCATACTGATGATTTTATATTAGAAAAAGAAAAGCTGTCAAAAATAAATGAAGACGGACAACATGATACTATAGGAATGATAGCGATAGACAAAGATTATCATGTTTCGGCATCATGCACAACAAGCGGGATGGCTTGGAAGCTTCATGGAAGAGTCGGCGACAGTCCAGTTATAGGATCGGGATTATATGTTGACGGTGAAGTCGGAGGCGCAGCATCAACCGGAAGAGGCGAGGAGTGCATCCGGGCCTGCGGGAGTTTTTTGATAGTTGAGTTGATGCGCAACGGTAAGTCTCCTGTGGAAGCATGTCGGCTTGCATGTGAAAGAGTTTACAGGCTTAATCTTTTATCCAACATTAACCGTGATCATGTATACCAGGTAGGATTCATTGCTCTGAATGTAAAAGGTGAATACGGAGCTTACAGCGTCAGAGATGGATTTCAGTATGCATTATATAAAGACGGCGAAAATAAATTATACGACAGTGAATTTTACATTAATGAGAAATTTAAAATAGAAGATCTCTAAATATATAATGGACGAATACATCGTAATAAAGAACGGTTTGGTATTAACCCTCGACAGGAAAGGACTGACGGGATATTTTAATCTAATCATAAGAAACGGAAAGATCTTTCTCATCGACCATGAAAAAAAATTCAATGAAAAAGAATTTCGGGCAAAAAATCCTGATGCAATTATAATCGATGCAACGGAAAAATTGGTGATGCCCGGTTTATTCAACTCTAAAATGATTTCTTCATATTCGCTGAATAAATTATTTTTTCAAAAATGTTCTTATGAAAATATAAACTCATGGTTGTCTCTTAAGCTTATCGAAAAATATTTATCGGATTCGGGAAATGCAGAAATTTTTAAAGACCTTTTAAGTATCAGCTATTCTCATGCGATGCAAAACGGGGAGCTTTACATAAACGAAAGCAGCGCTGAAATAAAAAAAGACTTCTTCGATATTTATTTTAAAGACATCGATTGGATAGAACAATATTTCAAACTTACCCTTTATGATTACACAGTTCTTTCGGGTTTAACCGGACAGGAACAATTTTTAACTATCGGTTTTAAGTCCGACGAAGACATAAATAATTATTCTTTGACATCGATTAAGAAGGCATTAGCAGACAACAAATTGAAATTATTTATCGATGCTTCTTTTTCGCGCAAGACCTTTGATTCGATAAAAAAAGTTTTCGCAAAGCCGTTCATTAATGTACTTGCGGACATGGAACTGATCTCTCCGGGCACAATAATTTCAAACCCAACTCATTTCAATTTAATCGAAATTGATATTTTAAAGAAAAAACGGGCAAGCATTCTCATATCACCGTCGGATTACTTAAATTTTTCCGATAAGAGAATTGATATTGATGAGTTGATATCTTCCGGCTTGAATATTCTTGTAGGAACAGGATATACGGGCAATGATATTCTGACCGAGCTAAAAGTATTATCAACAATGGTCTCAAAAAATATTCTTAACGGCGAATCTCTTTTGAAAACGGCAATTCTTAATCCATCGGTAATTTTTGGAGTTGCAAATGTGATGGGGAGCATCGAGAGAAACAAGTCTGCAGACATTATTCTGTTTTCAATGGAGGATGCAAGAAACGCTTTGATATTACCCGAATTGACAAACGAAACCGTATGCGATTTTATAATTCAGAATTTGTCCGTGAAGGACATTTCAGATATTATATTACGAGGAAAAGTTCTTATTAAAGACAAAGTTGATGTTTCCGGGAATGCTAAAACAATAAAATTGAAGGCTAAAGAAATTTCAGGCAAGATCTATTCTGTGGGTAAATATTTTGAATACAAAGAAAAATATTTAATGAGGGGAAGGGTAGATAAATTAAAATCCGATCGCGAAGAAGGAGAACTTAAGAAGGAAGAAATTTTTGTGGACATGGTTGAAACCGGTGAATATATAGGTGAGGGCGAATTTACGATTCTGGGCACAAAAGAAGAAGATTTTGAAAAGCCACGAGAGAGGGAAAAGTTTGAGGATCTTACAGTTAATCTTAAAGAGATACGCTCAATGGAAGACGAACTTAATTTTTTCGAAGAATCAGAAGATACACAACAGATAATTCGACCGTTTTTAAAACAGAAAGAGATTAAAACTGACGCATCATCAGAGCATATACAAACGGGACAGTTGAAGATAGAAAATGAACCGACTGGAAGTGAAAAGAAGGAGGCTGAAATTTCCGAACCGGTGGAAGGGCCTATACTTCAGAAAAAAAAGTTTAAGTTTGGGTTTAACGATGAAGAGAAATAAGCTTTATTAAACAAATCTATTAATTGATATCTTAACCACATAGAAAAATATAGTCCTCCTGAGACATAGTCAATGCCTGAATGTGTGTAGTTTAATTTTAAGACAATACCATCTCAGTAAATAATTAAATCAGATTGAAATTAGCTACGCTGTTATATATTAAAAATAATAAAGGCGAATATCTTTTGATCGAGAGACTGAAAAATCCTAACAAAGGATTGATGTCGCCGCCTGGAGGAAAGTTGAATATTTCAGAAGCTGAATCACCGGATCAATGCGCCCTAAGAGAAGCGTTTGAAGAGTGCAGAATGAAAACCCGTACGTTAGACTGGATGCTTAAGGGAATAGTGACCGAAAAAGATTACCCGTCAATTGGCAATATTATGCTATTTTTAATGGAGTATAAGAATTTTGTAAATAAGCTTCCAAAAGCTTGCAATGAAGGAGCGTTTCATTTTATTCATCCTGATGATTTTAAAAACCATAAAATTCCTGTCACCGATAAATTGTTTTTGTGGGATAATATCTTTAAAAATAACGGAGAGCCATTTGTAATGAGGTTAGACTGCAAAAATTATCCAGACATAAGACAAGTAAAAGTTTGAAATTTTATATAAAATAACGGAGTTTTATCAAACAGTGAAAAGAAGCGGAATTTTAGAAAGGAAATATCTTGAGTAAACCATCTACAATCGAAACAAATCTTCCCGACACCCAAAATCAAACTGACATAAGACAAATTCCAATTGACAAGGTCGGTGTTAAAAATATCAAATACCCTATCGCTGTTAAGGACAGGGACAATGAGATTCAGCATACGATAGCCACCATCGAAATGACTGTTGACCTTCCAAAAGAATTCAAAGGAACTCACATGAGCAGGTTTGTAGAGATACTTCAATGTAAGAACAGGGAAATTCACGTTGATTCCATTGATTCAATTCTGATAGAGATGCAAAAGAAACTTAACGCTTCGATTTCCCATATTGAAGTTAAATTTCCTTATTTCAAAGAAAAAAAGGCTCCTGTGACCGGGAAAGCTTCGCTTATGGATTACAGGGTAAAATTCCACTCAGTAAGAAATAAAGATAAAAAAGATTTTATTCTCACTGTGCATGTTCCAGTAACCACTCTTTGCCCGTGTTCAAAGAATATTGCAAAATATGGTGCTCATAATCAAAGAGGAGAAGTTACGGTGTCCGTACGGTTCCGTGATACTGTCTGGATAGAGGACCTTATTACAGCAGTAGAGGAAAGTGCGAGCTGTGAGTTATATTCACTTTTAAAAAGAGAGGACGAAAAATTTGTAACAGAAAGGGCTTTTGAAAATCCAGTATTTGTAGAAGATCTTGTAAGAAATGTAGTGATGAGGCTTAATGAAAATGAAAATATTACCTGGTACAGCGTAGAGGCGGAAAATTTTGAAAGTATTCACAATCATAATGCCTATGCTCACATTGAGTCGCATAATGGCTTTATGAACGGTGAAGATGATGATCATATAATCAACAGATATTGAGGATATTTTTACCCAAACCTCTCTCATGTGCGTCGCTTTTAGATTTCGCCAAGGATGAGGCATAAATTTGCATTTTGTCTTTGTAAAAAAAATCAAAATGAGTATATTTTAATAAAATAAATACAGCCTGCAGATGCAGGCGGGAGAAATAATTTGAACAAAGTAAAATTCTTACCGGTACTGATAGTTTCTTTAGTAACTACTTTCGGAGCGCTTAACTTTGCAAATGCGCAGAGTGCGCCGGGACTTACTGCATCGGCAAATAAAAAGTCATATATTCCGGGTGAATCCGGTTTTTTAACGATAAACTTCAAGACAGGATCGCAAGTAAAGATTCCAAAAGATCCTGAATTAGTAGTAAATCTGACTTCAGGAGATGTTGAAGCCGGCGGTTTGCAGGATTATACCGGAGGAGATGGAGATTACATTAGCAATTCAAAGGTAAAGTATAACTTTACAGTTCCGGCAAGCGCTGCAAGCGGATCTACATTGACAGTTTCGGGAAGCGTTAAATTCGGATATTGCTCCACTAAGGATGGTGTTTGCAAAATAGCCACAAAAAACTTTACTGCTAAGGTAAAGGTAAAATAAGCTTTATCTTAATGATCTTAATGAAAGATGCGTATTATTTTTTTTCTGATGTACATCTTGGACTGGAGAATGTTGAGAAGGAGAAATTAAAAGAGACTAAGCTCATAGAGTTTCTGAATAAGGTGCAGGAAGACGCTAAAGAAATTTTCATTGTCGGGGATCTTTTTGACTGTTGGATAGAATATAAGCAGGTAGTTCCTCGCGGATATTATAAGCTTTTGACAAAGATTTCGGAAATTACAGATATTGGCATTAAGATCAATTACATTGCCGGTAATCATGATTTCTGGAAGGGAAATTACTTTCAGGAGGAATTCGGAATTCAGATTTGCCACACTCATATCGAAAGAGAAATAGGAGGAAAAAAGTTTTTTATTCATCATGGTGACGGATTTGCTTACAATGATTTGGGATACCGGATCCTGAAAAAAGTTCTGAGAAGCAATTTAAGCCAGAAAATTTATTCGGTGCTTCATCCTGACATCGGGATATGGCTGGCAAGAGGGTCGTCAACTACATCGAGAAACCACACTAACGAAAAAGATTATTCCAAACGGGATGGAATGAAAGATTTTGCGTTCAGGAAAATAGATGCTGGTTTTAATTACGTTATTATGGGACACCGCCACAATCCGCAAATGACCGCGCATAACGGCGGATATTACATAAACTTAGGAGACTGGATAGAATATTTTACTTATGGAATTTTTAAAAATAATACATTTGAACTAAAGACCTTTTACGATTTAAAAAAGAAACAATACATTTGATCAAAAAATTAATTTGGACAAGAATAATAAATACAGCGACGAAGAATTAAATAAATATTTTTCAGATAAGAGCTACAGACAAAAGAAGCTAAAAAATAGAAATACGGCTGATAACTTATTTAAAACCGTTTTATTGATATGCGCTGCAGTAATAATTGTGGTAGGTGGATATCTTATTTACCTTTCTCAAAGCCTTCCTTCTCTTGCCGAACTGGAAAATCCAAAGCTGGAAGAAGCCACAAAGATCTATTCCTCTGACGGTGAATTGATAGATAAATTCTTTCTAAAGAACAGGACCAAAGTTACCCTAGACAATATTCCCAAAGATATGATCCAGGCATTGATAGCTACTGAAGACAGGAAGTTTTATGACCATTGGGGAGTAGATATTGACAGAATATTTAAAGCATTCTTTAAAAATGTTCTAAAAGGAAGCTTGACTAAAGAGGGCGCTTCTACCATTACACAACAGCTTGCAAGAAATTTATATAAAGATATCGGAAACGAAATTTCTCTTAACAGGAAACTTCGCGAAGCCATGACAGCCGTTCAGATCGAGAGGACATACACCAAAGAGGAAATACTCGCGTATTACCTTAACACGGTTTATTTCGGCAAAGGCGCTTACGGGATAGAAGCGGCCGCCCAGACTTATTTTGATAAAAACGCTAAAAGTCTGACGCTTGATGAGTGCGCACTGCTGGTGGGTGTTTTAAAATCACCTTCAAATTATGATCCCGTTGATAATCCAGAAGTTTCAATAAAAAGAAGAAATCTTGTATTGAATGCAATGTATGAAGAAGAATTTATCACTAAAGAAACTTTTGACGTTGTTGTTAACGATCCGATCAAGGTAAGTCTAAAAAAAGATTATGCAAGTTTTAATTCACCCGCTCCACAGTTTACGGAATACATAAGGCAGCTTCTTGAAAAGAAAGCGGAAAAATACGGATACGATCTTTACAGGGACGGTTTAAAAGTTTATACTTCTCTCGATTCAAGATTTCAGAAGCATGCAGTCAATGCTGTTAAAACATTACTTGGACCGTTCCAGAAATCATTCAATGGATACTGGAGCTGGAACACAAACAAAGATATCCTTAATGATGCCGTTGAAAAAAATATAAAGCAATCGGAAGTATATAAATCAGCAAAGACAGAACAGGACCGAAAGAAGTTGTTTGATAAAATGAAGAGTGATAAATCATTCATTGATTCCGTAAAGATATTGACATCAACTGTTCAGGTAGGATTTGTAGTAATGAATCCAAAGACAGGTGAAATAAAAGCAATGGTAGGAGCTAATCCCAACACAACTTTCAAATACGGTCTGAATCACGTAACGCAGATTAAGAGACAACCCGGATCTTCTTTCAAACCTTTTGTATATGCTACAGCGATCAATAATGGATATTCGCCCGGATTCATGATCTCAAATGATCCGATAAATATAAACGTCGGAGGAACAATATGGTCTCCGAAGGGGGGCGGTACCGGCGGCAGCATTACAATGAGAGACGGCATTGCAAATTCCGTAAATGTTATTGCCGTAAGAACTGCAATGGATTTTGCCCCGATGGATAAAGTGATTGACCTTGCTCACAGGATGGGCGTGAATTCCGAATTACCTAATGTACTCTCTCTTGCGCTTGGAGCAGGTGAAGTTACCCCACTTGAAATGACAAACGCATTCGGAACATTTGCAAATGAAGGGATATGGGTAGAGCCAACCCCGATTTTAAAAATTGAAGACCGTAACGGAAATATTATAGAAGAATTTCATCCCGAAACAAAAGAAGTTCTAAGCGAAGAAACCGCTTATATAATGAGCGATATGATGGAAGATGTGATTGATCACGGGACGGCAGTAAGCATCAGACAATATTTTCATAGACCTGCTGCCGGAAAAACAGGAACTACACAGAATTATACCGATGCGTGGTTTGTAGGATTTACGCCGCAATTTACTGCAGGCGTATGGCTAGGTTTTGATGATGCAAGGATAAAGTTCGGAGGCGGGTACGGTCAGGGCGGAAAAGCTGCTGCTCCGATCTGGGGAAAATTTATGCAGCTACTTTATTCAGATGATGAATTCGATTTTCCTGTAGCATATTTCCTTATGCCTGACGGGGTGGAAGAGGCAAGCGTTTGCACAGTTACCGGCTTGAAAAGCAATGGCACTTGTCCGGCGACAACGGATCTTGTTGTAAAAAAATCCAATAGTAAAAAGTGCAACATATTTCACTACTCGGCGCCTGCAGAAACTTCAGTGGAAACACAGGAACCTCCTAAAGGAAGCGTAGGATATTAATTAAAAGTATTTGGCTCGGCGAAATTAATAATTAAAGAAAGGACAATTCAATTGATTCAAAGGACTCTCTGCATCATTAAGCCTGATGCTGTAAAGAAAAACGTTCAGGGAAGTATTATTCAAAAAATTTCAGACAACGGTTTCAAGATTCTCGGAATGAAGATGATAAGACTTACCGAATCTCTTGCAGAAAAATTTTATGAGATTCACAAAGAGAGACCATTTTATAAGGAGCTCTGTTCGTTCATGACATCCGGACCAGTTGTTGTAATCGCACTTGAAAAGGAGAATGCAGTTCAGGATTACAGAACTCTTATCGGAGCTACTGACCCTGCAGAAGCAGCTGAAGGAACAATCAGAAAACTCTTTGCAGACTCCAAATCGGAGAATGCTATACACGGATCGGATTCAGAAGAAAACGGAAAAGTAGAGGTAGCTTTTTTCTTCGCCGAAAGTGAACTTAATTAAAAATTTTAAATTCAAAACATATTTATTAAAACTTACAAAACCAAAATGAAAGAAAAAATTAAGATTGCAAATTGTTTTCTTTTATTGTTTTTAGCGTCATCTATCTTCTTCTCTTTTAAGAACAATGATGATAAGAAAACAATTAAAGGAAATAATAACTATTTCAAACTTGCAGAAGGACTGACTGAAGTTGATTATGTACCTAATACGATCATTTTTAAATTAAAAGAAAGAAACAGAAACGTTGCGAGAATTAATGAAATAGATAATGTCTCCATCAATATTGCATTATCCGGCTTAAATGCAAATGTCAGCAAAATGTTTAAAGATGCTGTAAGGCCGGCTCAGGAACTTTCTGCAACAGGTGAAAAAAATTCCGACCTTTCACTCATTTATATCATTAAATATAATTCTTCAAAAAATATCGAAGAGGCAGTAAATGAAATTTATAATTCCGGAGAAGTAGAATACGCGCAGCCGAAATATGTTTATAAAGTTTTGTTCAACCCAAACGACCCGTCAATAGGAAGCCAGTATTTCATAAACAAGATTCAGGCACCTGCCGGTTGGGACATTCAGCAAGGAGATACAAATGTAGTAATAGGAATTGTCGATACGGGAACAGACTGGGACCATCCCGACCTTATCGGTAATATCAAATACAATTATGCAGACCCGATTAACGGAATAGATGATGACGCTGATGGTTTTATAGATAATTACAGGGGCTGGGATGTAGCTGATGATGATAATGATCCGATGGTAGGTGCAAGTGGAAATCAAACACATGGTTCACATGTATCAGGCTGTGCGGATGCCAGCACCAACAACGCAATAGGAGTTGCGAGTCCTGGTTTTAAATGTAAATTTCTTCCTGTGAAAACCTCTCAGAATTCTGATCCGAATGCTTATCTCGTTGCCGGTTTTGAAGGAATTAAATATGCAGCTGATCATGGTTGTAGTATAATCAACTGCTCTTGGGGCGGTGGAGGCGGTGGACAATTCGAACAGGATGTCATTAATTACGCCACAATAAATAAAAATGCATTGGTAGTTTGTGCCGCAGGAAACAACAATTCAAGTGCGACGTTTTATCCGGCAGGTTATAAATATGTGTTAAGCGTTGCGGCAACTACATCTTCAGATACAAAATCTTCATTTTCTAACTATGGAAACACGATTGATGTTTGTGCTCCAGGCTCTAATATATACAGTTCTGTTTATAATAATTCTTATGCTTCATGGGACGGTACATCTATGGCCTCTCCTATTGTGGCGGGAACATGTGCAATAGTAAAATCACAATTTCCAACATACAATGCTATGCAAGTGGGGGAAAAAGTAAGAGTCACCTCTGATAACATTGATGCATTAAATCCTTCATATACCGGAAAGCTTGGAAGAGGAAGAATTAATATGTTAAGAGCATTAACCGTAAATTCTCCAGCAGTAAGATTGAATTCATACCTCGTGACTGACGGAAATAACAATGTTCCTCAGCCGAATGATACGTTAAATATTCTGGGAACATTCATAAATTATCTTGATGCAACGACGAATGTTACTGCAGTAATTACAACTACTTCAACTGGAGTAACTATGTTGAACGGAA
>Ga0180121_10001251_pt1 | contig 10773 bp, 14 predicted proteins | sample AntDrymUQ5402106_2_FD_129676 | JGI IMG/M metagenome (GOLD analysis project Ga0180121, IMG submission 129676) | Polar desert sand microbial communities from Dry Valleys, Antarctica - metaG UQ540 (21.06) (version 2) (version 2) | ecosystem: Environmental > Terrestrial > Soil > Desert | place...
CCCGATTCGGCGCGCGCCCTTGGAAAGCAGCAGGCGCAGGCCAATGCCCAGGTGCCGACTACACCGGTCACTGGTGCCATCATGTCGACAATGATCGGCATCTGCCCCGAGTGCAAAGGCCAGCTCGAACATGCGAGTGGCTGTGACTTCTGCCGCGATTGTGGTTATTCCAAGTGTAAGTAAGTTTTAAGTCTAGCTGGCTTCCGACGACAGCGCCTTAAGAGGGAAAGAACTTCAATCATTAAGACTGGCGATCGAAATTGCTATGGCTAGGAGGAGGGCCCCCACACCAATGCCGACGCCGATGGCGATATTTCTCGCAGTTGAGTGGCCTCGGTTTTCCTCGACCTTCGCAACGTCCGCGTAGCGAATCGTGGTCGGCGCATCAGTCTTCCGATCGCGAATCACGAAGTTGTCTTCCCCGGCCTGAGCTATGTAGCCCTTTGTTTTAGTGCCATCCTTGAGTCTGATAGTGGCCTTCGCCTTGGACCCAACTCCCAGCTTGGCAATCTTGATCTTGACCTTTTCCACTAGTCCCGCTTGCGGGTCGGCCTGTCGAGTAGCTGCTGGCTGCGAAGCTGCCGCGAGTTCCACTGCCGCGACTGGTTGGGCGGTCTGTTGGGCGGTCACTGGCTTAGTAATAGTACCCAGCAAGAGCAAGCAGGAGAGTAAACAACACAAGTTTATTTTCAGCATGATGGGTTTCCTCAATTCGTGAATTCGACGCCTGAGTTGCTGCACAACGTGAATCGAATATTGCAGTCTTCTTTTCAGATGACTGTCTAGAGCGACGGAAGAAGGTGCAACCATGGTGCCACCAGCTTGATGCGAAATCGGGAGCAGCAAACGGGGAGGGCGCCTACATTGGACCAACCATGAGTCTCCAAAATGTTTCGGATGCAATATCGATCCGACACTTTGAACCACAAACAACCTGGGGTCCGTTGAAGAAAACTGCCGGTAAGGCCAAGCGGAACGAGATGAGCTTTCCGCTAGCCGCCCAAGTAGTGGTCAGTCTCACCGACAAGCTTCTCATTCACACGGCGCTTCAGCGCGGTGTCTAGTTTTGCGAAAGATCCTGAACCGTTTAGACGGTTTCAGTTGACCGAAGTGGCTTCCACCCCGGGCTGGAGCCCGGGGGTGAATGAAATGGACGAAGCCTAAACTGATCAATACGAACCGGTCGCCTTGACTAAACATCCAACTGGCTAAGTGGTAACGTAACTTCATTCACAAAGTAGTCATCTCCAGTCATAGAGGTTTTTACCGTGAATAGACGTTCCTTCCTTTCCACAGGAATCGCCCTGGCAGGATTGGCAGCACTTTCGGGCCTGCCAATTGTTTCCGCCTCTTTCGGGCAAGATACACAGAGCAAGAGCAAGGGTTCTAAAGGAGTCAGAAAAGTGACCAAAACAGACGCCGAATGGAAAAACATCCTCACTCCCGAGCAATATTACGTGGTCCGGAAGAAGGGGACTGAGGCACCGTACTCAAGTCCGCTCAATGAAAACCACGAGCAGGGCGTCTTTGAGTGCATTGGCTGCGGGCTACCCCTGTTTAGCTCAAAGGCCAAGTTTGATTCAGGCACCGGGTGGCCCAGTTTCTGGAAACCAATTGCCAAGCAAAATGTCCTCGAAGAGGTGGATAAAAGCTTGTCAGCAACCCGTACGGAGGTGCTCTGCGCGAGATGCGAGGCGCATCTGGGTCACGTTTTTGAAGATGGGCCAAAACCAACGGGATTGCGCTACTGCATGAACGGGGTGGCTCTAAAATTCGTGAAGAAATAGTGACGTATCCGGGCAAGGTCACAGCTGGAGGGTTGCCTACGGCTTTCTCCCTCGAATCCTCTTCTTCTTTCCGTTAGCGAATGTGAGAACGTCACCGGGTTGGCAGCCAAGCGCTTGACACATCTTCTCCAGCGTGTCGAAATTGATTCCGAGCGCCTTGGCCTTCTTCAGACGCCAGAGCGTCGTGTGGCTGATGCCTGTCTCTTTAGCCAACCAATAGAAGGTTCGCTCGCGCGCCTGCAACAACTGGTCGACTCGAATCTCAATCATAATGTGTCTCTCTCATCTCAAGTTTAGTATTTACCACATGCGAGAAGTATTGTCTATGTAAAATATATTCTACATTTGACATATATCTGGAGTTGGCATAAGATGGCTTTCGAACCGAGTCCGCTTACTCTCTTCTCAGCTGATCTGGAATCATCCAGATCACCTGAAGTCAACAGCTGAACAATCGGGGGAGCTAATAAAAGCGAATTCCAGGTTCCTCAAGGCTGCTGCCGCCAAGCTGGCGCGAAGCAGATAAGAAGGGGAAGGGTAGAAAATGATGACTATGAAACTTTATGTCGGCAACCTCGCGTTCGAAACTTCAAGCAATGATCTGCAGACACTGTTCGCACAAGCGGGCACGGTCGAAAGTGTTTCCTTGATCGAGGACCGCGAAACGGGTCGCTCACGCGGCTTCGGCTTTGTCGAAATGTCGAGCAAGGAAGAAGGCGCTGCTGCTATCCAACAGTTCAACGGTAAGGAGTTGGGCGGTCGCGCTTTGAACGTTAACGAAGCCAGGCCTCGCGAAGATCGCGGCGCCGGTGGCGGTGGTCGTCAGCGCTACTAGTTCGCCATTCCCGGCGAATCTTTGATGCAAGGCCTCTGGTACGACTAATACGGCGGGGCTTTCAACCTTGCCTTGGAATCAGGGTCTTTCTCCCGCTAGACGACCCAGAGGAAACAAACCATGAGCATCAATAACAACACAGACAAGCCTTTTACATTTCGATTTGTCGATTCGGGATCGGCAGTTGTTCTAGAGTTGACGAATCGAGGCGACCAAACGCTCAAATCTGTAGAGATTCTCAGCATTTTTTTGAAAGACATAGAAACTCTAGGTGGTGGCCCCTCACAAGCCCACATTAGATTTGAGACGATCGAGTCGATCCAACCAAGAGGGATGGCTGTCCTGTCTCCAAGAACCTGGATTGCGGGAAAACCGGTAGACGCAGATCGCGACCAGTTGGCACGTCTCGAGGAGATTGAAGGTCAAGTCAAACCCTACGTGCTGGACATTTCATGGCAGGATGCAGACGAGAAGATGCGCTTTCAACGAATTCCGTTGGGACACTGATTCAGAACCCTCATGTGTTCAGGAATCTCTGACTTAAGAGGAAATAGAGGAATACAGATGAAGCTAAACTGGTGCTGCGTTCCAGTCATCGTCGACGACGACACTACCGAGCTGTTCCTGATGCCGGCGCCTGATGAAGTTGCTGAGCAGCAACCCGCGTTTTGTGTAACCGAATCGACGGCGGATTTGGTGTCCCAAGATTTCGCTCGATACCAGCCCAGCTTGCAGCGCATGGCAGAGGATTGGCGCGAAGCGAAAGCGCGAGTAATGCAAGACAAGAAAGCCCAGAAGCTAACCGCCGCCTCATGAACGGTCGCAGAATCCTATGACCCGACAAAAGCTTGTCAGTCGAGACACGAGACATTATCTGGTCAAGCGTCCAAACCAAATCCTTGGTAGCAGACTGAGTTGGAATCAGTTGCAGGCCGAGCTGCGGGAAAAATGCACTGACGCAGATGAAGCCATGCTGTTCAGAGGCATTACAACTGATGACGGTACTGAGTACCGCGATAAGTACGCGGATAGCCGAACTCAGGTCACCGAGCACCGTGATTAGAGAGGAGGGGAAGCGCGAGGACCGGTGCGTGAATGAAAGGAAGGTCCCGTTTCTTCGAAAACAGAAAGCAAGTGATTTCCGCTCTGGGACGCCGAGCTGCCAACCTCCATCGGGGTAATCAACTAACGGATATCCGACCGCTAAGCCTGCTCAAACTGACCAGGTTTCGGTTCCGACAGGTTCGCGATGGTTGCAATTAACTCGTTCGGCTCGACTGGTTTCGGCACAAACATATTAAATCCAGCAGACAAGGCGCGCGTGCGATCCTCCACTCGCACATACGCGGTTAGGGCGACAGCGGGAGTATGTTTGAGGTTTTCCATACTTCTTAGCTTACCAATGAGCGAATATCCATCTTCTCCGGGCATAGCCAGATCAGACACCAGGACGTCGGGCGTATACCACTCAAGCATTTGAAGCGCTTCCGCGGTTGAAGCGGCGGTTTGTACTTTGGCCCTGTGCGCGCTAAGCATCGTGGCCAGTATTTGAAGACTATCCCGATCGTTATCCACCAGCAGAACGCGGACATCCTCCAGGGAGAGAAGAGGTTCAGCGAGTCGCTGGGTAGTCTCAGGCGACCAGGGATTCTCCGGCGCCTTCTTACGGGTCTTTGCGGGTTTTTTATCAGCCGAGAGAGGTAGTCTGATCGTGAACGTAGCGCCTCTTCCTAATCCGGCACTCTCGGCCTGCACGCTGCCTCCATGAAGCTCAACCAAATGCCGTACGATTGCGAGGCCCAAGCCAAGACCGCCCTGAGCGCGCGTAGAGGTGGAATCGGCTTGACGGAAGCGGTCAAAGATGAATGGGAGGAACTCCGCGCTGATGCCTTGCCCAGTGTCACTAACACAGACCTGAAGGGCTGCGTTAGCGCGTTCGACGCGAACTTCAACTCTGCCGCCTGAAGGAGTGAACTTGATCGCGTTAGCGAGGAGATTCCAAACCACCTGCTGCAAGCGGCTGGAATCACCCAATGTATGACGAACCGACGGATCGAGCGTCACCTCCAATTGAATGCCTTTAGAGTCAGCAGCCAACTGCACGGAATCAATGGCCGAATTGATGACCGAGGCCACATCAACTGGCCCCAGGTTGAGTCGAAGCCGGCCCGTGATCACGCGCGACACATCCAGAATATCTTCGATCAGTTGGGCCTGTGACTTTGCGTTGCGGTCGATCGTTTCGAATGCGCGCGCCATCGTGGCTTGATCGAGCCTGCCGCTACAAAGCATATGGGACCAGCCCATGATGGCGTTAAGCGGAGTGCGAAGTTCATGTGAGACCGTGGCCAGAAATTCGTCCTTCATGCGATCAGCATTCTCCGCCTCAGCCCGGGCCATCTGTTCGCGGACCAGCGAAGCTCGCAGTTCTTCCTCAGCTGCTTCCCTTTGCCTGATCTCAGCCTGGAGCGTTTTTGCTTTCTGCTGTAACTGGATAATCGCGCGGAGGCGGTCGTCGTGGTTAACCAGATCGGCGTAACTCTCGGCCGGGATCACGCGGGAGTGGGCTGTACAAACGCCAGTGAGCGGCTCTACAAATTTCTCACCGCTAAACCCGTTGATTGGGTACGCGCAGAATAAGGAAAAGGAGTAGTTCTTCTGCAGACCGTTCCATAGTTCCTCCAAACGGATGGCGGCTGCGTAGTTGCCTTCCGCCCAAAGGAGCGCGACCATTTCGCCGAAAGCTCTTACACAATTGCGGCCATCCGTGACACTCTCGATTACATTTCCAATAACTTGAGTGAAGCGCCTCGGTTCAGGCGACCCGTCCACCATAAACTTTGAGAGAGTTTCCGCCGCATCCAGAGAGACATATTGACCACGCGCCTTTGCGCTGATTAAGTCCAGCCCGTTGGCCCGCAATAGCTCGTCAAGACCTTCCCGATGAGCACCGGTCGCTACAACTAGAGCACCATCACCCGAGTTGATGGCGGTGCCGATGAAACCGCTCAGCGAGTTCAGCAAAAACCCGTCTGCTTCGTAGAACTGAACAAAGTGTTCAGAATCACTCATCCGACGCCAATCCGTTTGCGGCGCAAGGTTCCACGCGCTGACGTCACCAGGGTTGTCCTGAATAATTTCAGAAACACAGTTACCATCAAGGTTTGGATTGAGCAAGAGAGCCTCTCCTGGAGTACCGTAGAATAACAGCCAGATAATACCTATCGATGCCGAACGCATGCCATCTGCAAACGTTGGGGGCCCCTGTCGATTCGGCACTGGGTAGCGGCTTCCGACGAGCGCTTCAATTCAGGGGTGCAAGCGGCCTCGTATTTTACCCATCTTCTCCTTTGAAATCCAGAAGTAAACTCGCGGAAATTGTACTCTTTCTGTGTTTGACCGCCCTTGCTGACCAAATCTCGATTAGCTGTACTCGGGCAGTCGTTGTTTAGATAGCCCGTTTGGACCTGTGAGCAAGCCCAGCAGACAAACGACCCACTGTTACAATTTCTTGCTTTTTGGTGCTGCGATTCTTCCGACTCTGCGTTTCGTTGACGAAGGTGAGGAGGTCGCCCGGTTGGCAGCGAAGCACTTTGCACATTTTCTCCAGGGTCTCGAAATTGATTCCGAGCGCTTTTCCTTTCTTCAAACGCCAGAGCGTGGTGTGGCTGATTCCCGTTTCCTTAGCCAACCAGTAGAAAGTTCGCCCATGCGCCTCTAATAGCTGATCGACTCGAATTTCAATCATAATCTACCCTCCGTTAGTCTATTTACCACATGCGAGCAATATTGTCTATACAAGATATATTCTGTAGTTGACATATAACTGCGGCTGGCGTAGAGTAGAGTTTGTGAGTGGGGCGGCGGCTCTGCTGACGCTGAGGGCTGGCAATTAGTTTTCACCGGGGAGGGGGGGCGGATAGAAAGTGTCCGCCCCTCACTGTGAAAGGAACAAAGCATTCTACGTGCAACTCTTCAAGACCCGGGTTCGTACGATCCATGTTATACTTTTTTGAGCTGACTGGATGTTCTCAAGAAACCTACTCTCGACATCAGGATTAGCGCGAAACGCGCCCTCTCTTGTGCCGACTGTTGTTTTTCAAACGCGACTAGCGCCAAAGAAATCCTGATGCTCGAACGCACACCAAAACAATTCGACTTGGGCAAGCCGCAGCGGCTGAGCAGCGGCGCGCTCAGAAACTCTCCGCACGAGGCAGCGGGCGAAAAAGAGAGTACTGTTGGAGATGGCAACTAACACCTTGTATGCCATGCAACGCGCCAATGGTGACTGGTTCGCGCTTGACGATCACGGCAGGTTTCGAGTGCCGGTTTTTCATAGCACGAGCGAGGCCATGATAGCGTGGTCGCGTGACACCGGAATGGAATGCTTTAGACCGGTGGTGCTGGATGAGGCTGCGTTTGTGAATATTACAACGACGGATGAAGGAAAGGCTTGCTTCTGGCTTGTGAGCGATCCTTCTATCGATCTGAGCCGCGGTCGTGCGCTAGATCATGCTCAGCTCGGCCTGATCCTGCGGAATGGTAACGAACTAATGTTTTAGCGATAACCAAGGATTGAAAGTTCATATGGCCGTAACAAGAACAAGCAAACCGTCACGAAATGATTTCAGCGACGTTGCCAACGAAGGGGTCTGGCCGGGAATAGATTCAAGGTTCCGACTGATTATCGTAGCCGGCTTGCGAACGAAGCAACTACTACACGGCTCGCAGCCACGCATCGAGACTGACCCGCTGAGACGAAGAAATACTACTATTGCGCTCGAAGAAGTTAAGCGAGGGTTAGTGCCTTTCACGGTCCCGGCTATGAAGGACAACGGCGGAGGCTTTGATCGACCTCTGAGTGGAAAATCACAATCGATAGCGTAAACGCCCATATAGGCCCCATAACGATGAACGGATTACGAGTCTATATCAAGCCCAATGGAACGGACCTGCGTAACAGCCAAGAGGTTTTCTATAGCCGACGCGGGAATGGTCCCTATTATCGCTGGCTTTATGAGGAGAAGGCCGCCCAATGGCGAGTCTCACGCGTTATCGCGGCCGACTTCACACCACAGTCACTCGCTATGGCCAGTTGGAAGGCCGTGCCCGTAGCGCTGCAAACGAGGTTGGGTGAACACTACCTGGAATAGGGTGGAAGACTAACAGGCATTAGACGACCCCTAAAACGAGAGAATCTAAGAACTGAAGGAAACCCGCAGAATAGTACAAGAAAGCCCTTATCGGTTGCGCCGAAGATCCCTTCTGGGCCCTCAGGTCATTCGCGCCCGACGAGCAGTCCGAACAGCTCACTGATTGTTCCCAGTCCAACTAGCCACCGCTGGGCTCGAGCGACTTTCTTGGCGAACTTATCCGCAGCCGGCTTAGGTCTGGCGGAGGTGTTCGTAGGTCCCAAACTATTCCCAACCACGAGAGCGCTCGGAGCGTGTAGTGAGAAACGTCAAGCTCCCACCAATAAAAGCCCTGACGCTCCGATGAAGGGTAGTAGTGATGATTGTTGTGCCATCCCTCACCGAGAGTGATTAACGCGACAAAGAAATTATTGCGGCTATTGTCATCAGTCGCGAAACGGCGCTTCCCGAAAATATGTGCGAGAGAATTCACCGTGAAAGTCCCGTGATATAGGGCCACGGTGCTGATGAAGAATCCCCAGATCAGCATCTGCCAGCCCGAGGTTCCTAAACCGGGAGCATATCGCTCAAGCAATGAACCAAACAGAAATGCCGAAACGGCCAACAGGGCGGGAGGCAGTGAGTAGTATCGATCCAGAAAGCGCAAGTCGCGATACTTCATCAGATTCGTAATCAACTTCCAGTCGGTCCCCTGACTATCGCGGGACAGGAACCACCCGAAGTGCGACCGCCACAAGGTGCGGGTGAGTGGCGAGTGGAGATCTTGCTCAGTGTCGGCCAGGAGATGATGGCGGCGATGATGGGCCGACCACCAGAGGGGTCCTTTCTGATAGGCCGCCGTTCCGGCAAACGCAATCAAGAACTGAAAAAGTCTGCCAGTCACGTAGGTGCGGTGAGCGAAGAGTCGATGAAATCCGGCTGTGATCGCGAACATACGCGTTACGTAAAGCGCCAGACAGGTGCCGACTGCTACCGTGCTCACTCCCGTCCAGATGACGAGCAAGCAAGCCAGGTGCATGAAAAGGAATTGCGCGCAGACGAAGTGATCGAATTTTTCCCGTTCGAGCGGGCGAAGATCAGGGATAGATGCAGACATAAAAAACCTTAATTTCTATAAGATGGCTTCCAACTATAGAGTGTATTCGCCTTAATGCAACTCCAGGTCGATGCGAAACCAACCGGGCGGAGACAGAAGGTAATAGTGATTCGACTGATGGCTCGTTTAGGCGTAATCCAGAACGTCGTGAGAAGAAACTCAGATCTAGCCTGGCACTACGTTCGTGTTCGCTAGCGCAATGAGCCGCAAACACGGGCCTGTCTGATTCACTTCCGCACATTTTAAAGGCTGAGGCTGACTACCACAAATGACTACCGAGTGGTCCGAGAAAGATACGACAACCCACCAGGACCACGTCGTTGCCCATGTGCTCGGCGCAACCATGCTCGGTTATTTCATTCACGACGAAGCTCTGTATGTCCTGCTCGATATCGGATTCATTTGGGTGATCTATCTTGACGGCGAAATGGGTTTCCTGCCGCACCCAGTAGCAGTTGGCGAGTTGGATGCCGATGAAGAAAAACGACGCGAGATTCAAGCTGACATAGAGCTGCTGGTGCGGGAGGGGCTTCGCGCGGAGGGATTAAGACAGCTCACTCATGCGCCGGTTAATTGTCTGATCGAAGAGGTCACGTTTCACACAAGGGGCGATGAGCGGAGGCTGTTGATCGCAGGCAAGGAAGACGGCCTGACCGTAGACACGTCATTGAGTTCCGGCGAGATGAAGGTTAGAGGGATCTAGCACGCTGGGAAAGGGGATCTCTTTGGAGTGCGGCAACAAGGCGGCCATCCAATAAACAAATGCGCCGCAGTTACGAGAACTGCGGCGCACCGCTGATTTAGGCTGCCGTGTACTCTATCAGCCGCTGACGATGATCTGATTATCGACCTGCTTCACGCCCGTGACGTTCCGGACCATCTTTTCAAACTGCGATTTAAGGCCCTCGCTCTTTACACTCCCAATCAACGTTGCTTTGCCGTCCAGTACCGAGACAGTGATCCCCAGTGGCGAGAAAGTGGGATCTTCCAGAATCCTCTTGTCTATCTCAATCTGGATCGCTACATCATTCTTACCGCTTGAAGTCGAGCCTTCCGCTGCTGGTTGGGTGATGATGATCGGTGCTTGCTGTGGTGCCGGCGGCGCCTGCTGAATAATCACCGGCGGTTGCTGCTGAGCAGGCTGCTGGACGATGGTCGTTTGGGGCGGTGCGGGTTGCTGCGCTGCGAGATTGTCGTTCGCTGTATCGGTTGTCTGGCCACTCATCAGGAACAACACAAGTATCGTGACTAGCGCGACTGCCAGCACCACGATCACACCCACTGTTGCTCCTGAGATGCCTTCGCGCTCAGGCCCTCGGACCGCTTCGGTTTGTGTGACTTCACGCCGGGCCGTAGGTGTCTCAACAACTACTCTACTTCTTTTCGACTCTTCTTCGTAAGCCATCTGCTTCCTCCTATGATTGAGTCCAATCCATGCTCAGACCCATAAAACCTGCAGTTCGGAACTCGGCTATTTGGTTGAAAACGTATGTACTCGTGTGCTAATGAGCAATCGGCATTCCCGCGATCTGAAAAGGTTACTCTTGCTTCGGAGAATGCCAGAAACGCCGCGGGTTTTGACGTTTTGAGTTGGGCGTTCATTGAGACTGTCGGCACCGGCTCTGGGGCATCCGTATGATTTCTATTCTCCGCCTTGGGGTTTCGTGGTGAGATTGAGACACCCTCCAAGGGTCGTGAATCGTAAATCGTAAATCGGGCTAGATTGCCGGATCCATGCGGTAACGCATGGCGGACTTCCCGCCCGACGTTGTCCTCTTCATATCTTGAACCTGCCTTCTGGAACGCCCGTCCAAAACCATCGCGTCATTTTCAGAGTTCCCAATTTCCGATTTCCCATTTACGATTTACTATTCACGATTCACGATTCACGATTCACGATTC
>Ga0180121_10001252_pt1 | contig 10762 bp, 11 predicted proteins | sample AntDrymUQ5402106_2_FD_129676 | JGI IMG/M metagenome (GOLD analysis project Ga0180121, IMG submission 129676) | Polar desert sand microbial communities from Dry Valleys, Antarctica - metaG UQ540 (21.06) (version 2) (version 2) | ecosystem: Environmental > Terrestrial > Soil > Desert | place...
GAGATGATTTATTCCACAAAAATACTAATCAAAGAAAAATAGAAGATACACTGGATGAAGATGAAAATTCCATTAAGATTTTTTTAAGTTCAGCTGAAGACGTAATACTTAGTAAACTTGATTGGTTCATAAAAGGTAATGAAATATCAGAGCGTCAGTGGATGGATATTCTGGGAGTAATTAAAGTTCAAAAGGATAATCTTGATTTGGAATATCTAAAGGACTGGGCAATTGAATTAGGAATTGATAAGCAATTGAAAAAAGCCTTCGATGAGTGTGATGTTCAAAATTGATAAAATTAAATTTTAAGAATTTCAATCATTTTACAATGATCGTTTACCAGGAAAATCTTGACAATATCAATCCCCAAATGTTAAATAACTTTTTTCAAGGATGGATAAGTTTTCCTTCACAGGAAAAACATTTTGAGCTTTTACAAAAAAGTTCTTATAAAATAATTGCAGTTGATAGGGAAAAAAATATAGTAGCAGGATTTATTACTGCAATCAGCGATGGTGTGCTATCGGCATACATACCGTTTCTGGAAGTAATTCCTGACTATAAAAATCATGGAATAGGAAGCGAATTGGTAACGAGGATGTTTGAAAAGCTAAAAGATTGTTACATGATAGATATTTTGTGTGATGAAGACGTTCAGGGATTTTATGAAAAGTTGGGAATGAAAAAAAGTACAGGCATGATTAAAAGGAATTATCAGAATCAGGATGGAACTGGAAAATAAAAAAAGAATTCTCGTAATCGGCGCCTGCGGAACAGGTAAAAGCACATTTGCAAAATACTTGGGAGAAAAATTAAAATTAGAAGTTATTCATTTGGATAAATATTTCTGGAAGCCAAACTGGATAATGAGAGACTTTGATGAATTTTCTGAAATTGTCAGCCAATTAATTTTGAAAGATGAATGGATAATGGAAGGGAATTATTCAAAGACTTTAAGGGTAAGAGCGCCGAGAGCTGATTATATTTTCTTTTTTGATTTCCCTTCTTACTTCTGCACTTACAGAATATTAAAACGAAATGTTAAAACAAAATTAGGGTTAGAAAAAAGAGATGATATGGCGGAAGGATGCAGTGAAAAATGGTACGATTGGGAGTTTATTAAGTTTACATGGAATTTTAAAAAGAATATTATTCCATTGAATTATAGGGTTTTAAGGGAATTAAATTATGATAAAGATAAATTGTTAATTTTTAAAAATTACCGGGAAGCAAAAAAATATATTTCAAGTTTAAAAATTAATGAATAGAAATCCGGGATGATTTGGGGAAGGATGTTTGGAGAATTGTTTGACAGCGAGTTTATTAAGTTTACATGGAATTTCAACAAAAACATCCGGCTCCCTAACTTTCGAATTCTGGAAGAGTTAAATTTCAGTCAAAAAAGAATAACTATCTTTAAAAATTCCAACGAGGCAAAATATTATTTGAGTCGCTTAAATTGAAAAATGATTATTTCAATTAATGAAGATTTACGTTTGGAATTGTTAGAAGAATCTCATATAAAGGAATTGTTTGATCTGACTAACACAAACAGAAAATATTTAAGAGAGTGGTTACCGTGGGTCGATTCTACAAGAAACATAAATGACACTGCGGAATTTGTAAAAACTTCAGTGAGCCGGAATAATAAAAAGAATGGTTTTGAATTAGTAATAAAGTATCAAGAAAGAATTGCAGGCATCCTGGGATTACTTTACATCGATCATCTTAATAAAAATACGGAAATCGGCTATTGGCTTGCTGAAAGTTTTACCGGAAAAGGAATAATGACAGAATCCTGCAAAGCTTTAACAGATCGTTGCCTGAAGGAAATGAATTTAAACAGAGTTTCAATAAGATGTGCAGCTGAAAATTATATTAGCCAGGGAATCCCAAAGCGTCTAAATTTTAAAAAGGAAGGTGTGTTAAGAGAAAATGGTTTTTTGAATGGTAAATTTGAAGATCATATAGTCTATTCTATGCTTAAAAGTGAATGGATAAACACAAAAAGTAAATAGGAACAACTTGATATACTTACATAATTACTGTTTGTTTAATTTGTAAGAAATTATAGAAGCGCCGCTTTGATCAACAATTTCCAATAACGCATATTCCTCTTCTCCAAAATAAAAACTTACTCTTCCGTAAGCATCACCGTCATCATTGTAACTTCCCTGATTCCAGATATTGTACCCTGCAAGAGATGTGATAAGTCCAAGCTTGGAATTCTTTGTATCGAGATTAGAGCTGCTGATTTCGGGTATTACAGAATTTGTTCCGTCATCGATGTAAGACGAATGTGAATCGCCGCTGAGCATGATGACGTTTCTTATATTATTATTTTTTATAAGATCAATCAGAAAATTCATGTCTTCCGGGAATCCCGCCCATTTATCTGCAATACCTTTTAAAATATTTGGAAATCCTTTTCTGATCCGTTCATCGTTTAAGGCTTCATTGTAACGGGGATTAAATATAACAGAAGATACAATTACTTTCCATTTAGCATCCGAATTAATAAGAGAATTCTCAAGCCAGGTTTTTTGATCAACTCCTTCAATAGGAAAGCCGCGTAATATCGAATGACCTGCAGGTGGATTGAAACTCCCTGAATCATCAAAAACATTTTCTTTGCTACTCCTTTGAGAGCGGAGATCTAATATAAAAAACTCGACATCTCCGAACCGGAAATTCTGCCAAATACCATTATCAGGATTTTCTAATTTATAATGAGGGAAAAAACTACTGTAAGCTTTTACGGAATTTAATTTGTATGGATCAGTACCGTCGGCATCATTACCTGCATACTCATGATCATCATAAACATAAGCTATGGGCATTATTGAAAGTATTTCACTCACAAACGGGTATGAGTAATCATACTTATCCCTGTAACTTTCATTAAGTCCTTTCATGGTTTTGTTGAAACCTCTGCCAGGATAATTAAAATCGGGATAGGTCCAGTCCCCGAGGTGAATGAAAAACCGCAATGAGTCTTTTGCCATTATCGGAAATAAATCCGGAGTAGGTGTGGAACGTCCCTGCTGGCATGATCCAAAACCAAACGAGAAATTATAATTCTTATCTGAAGAAAAAGTTTTAAAGGAATGCAAGCGCTCAGTTATATTTCCATCTACAACAGCGCGGTAAAAATATTTAGTGCCGGGTTTTAAATTCTTAATTTCAATTTTCACAGAATTAAACAGATCACTGTTTGTAGTCACTTCTTCGGAATAAAATGGGTCAGAATAAGATGAATCATTCGACAGCTGAAATCTTACTTCGGATGTTTTATATGGCTGAATATAAAAAACTGCTGAAGTTTCTGTCACACCGCCTACAAAAGGTCCGTATTCAATTAAACTTTCAACTATAGCGGGAGATTTAAGATTTATATTTCGTATATGATTATCCCTTTTATCTATTTTATCTACGAGAGTTGTTTCCTGCATTTTGGAACAGTTCAGAAAAAGTAAAAAAGCAATGGAACTAACGAACAGAATTAAATTCATATAAAGTTTTTTTGAGCTCTAACAATGAATTAGTTCTAAAAAATTTCTTTGTATAATTTTTTATTTTTTAAAATTTTACAATCATGCAATTTAAAAAATGAAAAATTGGCATAAGATTGATCCAGGAATAGACTTGAACAGGCGACCTTAAAAGCGTACGTTTGTAAAAATTTATTCTTACTATGAAAACTATAACCGCAACGAAAGCAAGAAATAAAATTTACAAGCTGATAGATGAAACGGCTGAGGATAGTAAACCAATTCAAATTACAGGAAAAAGAACAAACGCGGTTTTAATTTCGGAGGATGATTGGAATTCAATTCAGGAAACTCTATTCCTGTTATCAATTCCCGGTATGAGAGAATTTCTTCTAAAGGCTAGAAAAGAACCAATTGACAAATGGTCCGATAAACTTAAATGGTAAAAAGGAAAATTCAAATATTCTAAAAAGGCACAAAAGGATGCTAAAAGATTAAAAAGCTGTCGGCTTAAGGGACAAGGCAGAGAGTATATTAAGAATATTAGAATTAAATCCATTTCAAAACCCACCCCGATACGAAAAATTAATTGGTGATTTAGACGGGTTTTATTCCCGTAGAATTGATATTCAGCATAGAATAATTTATGAAGTTGATTCTAAAGAAAAGGTAATAAAATTTTCAGAATGTGGACGCATTATGAGTGAATTTTTGGTGAGTAAATAAAGTATCACACTAAGGGGAACGGTTCTAAAAAGCAAAATGAAGCCGGGCAGAGAATTCAAATTTGACAATTCAAATCCGAAGTTAACAAGAAAAAATTAGGCATATCACAAGGAAAGTTTGCGAGCTTAATGGGAATAATTACTTCTACTTTACAAAATTGGGAACAGGAGAACCGTAGAAAAATGTCTGACTAAACTTTCTTGTTTAATAGAAAGGACCCTCAGTGAAGAAACTGTTACATTTTTTTTTAGACTACTAATACTTTTTTTTCTCCTCATAGTAGTCACATTAACTATGAGTCCCCAGTTGACTCATATTAAAATGTAACCGTAGCAGCAGTAATTTTTCTTTTCTTTTTTGCTTCTTTTTTCTTTTCTTTTGTTAACAATGTTAGTAATGTTAATAAGTTCACTCTGCTTGAGTCATAGACAATCGTAATACAGCATTTATTTTATTTTTTATTGACCGTTGTAATTCAAATGGATTAAGCAATTTTGATATCTTATATAATTTCATCTTTGTTTTTTCATCTGTGTATTCTGAATCCCATAATTTTTCATATGGTGTCTTAGGAACCTGATGGATTTTCTTAATTTTCGAACCTATTCTTTTCTTACTTATTAATTTTGATGATGAAATAAAAAAGTTTAAGAAATAATTCAATTCATTTTTATAAAGACTGTTAAGCAAATCTACCATTTCAATTTTATCCAGTCTGTCATAACCAATATATTGTCTGACTATCGTCCAGTTCTTTTCCTCAATATGTGAATTATCATTCTTCCTGTATGCTCTTGATCTTGTATAGCTTACCGGCAAGGGGCGGTTCTTAAAATATTTTAGCAATCTCCAGTTAAATAATTCATTCCCATTATCGCAGTCAAAACCCAAAATTGGGAATGGTAAATTTAGTTCTATATCCCGTATTGCTTTAAATACTCCTTCTTCTCCTTTTCCCCATACAGCTCGCTGTGATGTCCATCCAGTGGCTATATCCACCATGTTTAACGTAAATATGAAACTTCCTGAAACACTGCTGCCACAATGAGCTACTGTATCTACTTCTACATACCCGGGACGGCTTTCATTCCTTTGATCGGTTTTTATCGGTACTAATTCTCTTAGTATACCCCCGGGCTTTGTTGTGCACAATCCTCGTTTGTTATATCGACTACGGAATTTTTTCAGAAGCCGATCTATTGTTGCCGGTGATATGGTTCTAAGAAGCTCTACATTTTTTTTACTTAATTTTCCATATTCCTTTTCATACCACGGTAACCAAAACTTAATTACTGCTTTCAATCTTTTTTGAGCATATCAGATTTGTTGACTTCCATATTTAGAATCAGCCCAAGGTTACATTAATTATGAGTCAATGCGAAGTCATTGCGATTACGGGTTAAGTTAATTGCTTTTAGTGTATTAATTTTTTAAATTTAAAATAACAGAGAGTTAAAATTGCTCTCAGTTTTGATAAGTTTGTCAAAATACGGAAACACTATATGAAATAGCTTTTTAAGTTCTCCTATTTGCCAATGCAACGATATCAAAGTGATTTCAACTTGAAGATATCGGAGTGCACATTCCAATTGAGTTTTTAGCTTGTGAATATTGTATAATTATTTTTATAAAACTGATTAAATCTTGTTTAATTTATAAAAGGTATAACAAAAATAATTCACAAATCCTTACCTAACAAAATGGTAAATAAACAAATTAAATTGAATTGAAAGGAGGACAGATATGGATCCACCTAATTGGATAATGTAAGGATTATATAGAATCCTTGCAATTAAATCACCAGATTTTTTAACATCCATTCAAAAATTTTAAAAACTTAAAATAAAAAGGAGAAAAGACAATGGCTAAAGCAAATACCTATATCACTGAAGAAACCACAAAAATCCTTGATTCAACGCAGTTGAAAACTAAGTTTGTATCAATTAATAAAAAGTCACCTGTTAAGGCCCTTTCAAGTGAACTTTTAAAAAGTGGTTTTAAACCTTCAACAGGAAATAATGATTTTTATGGGGGATCAGAAAGATATGTAAGCAGTGATGGTAAGAAGTTAAACATCGATTTTTCCTTTCAGTCTTATTCAAAAGCATCGTCCAAAGATGCAGGAGCTATAGGAGTAATAACCTTAAAAGCCTCATCCGGTGAATCCGAAACATATAATTTCAGTCTTATCGCACCAAACGGAGACTTTAACAAATTCACGGAACATTACGCCGACAAAAATAACAAGATAGTAAAAACAAACAGCTGGTCAAGCAGATGGTATGCGTGCGCAAAAAGTAAATGTGTATCTTCATGTCTTGGTGCTTTGACTACTTGCCCGAAGTCTTCATGGACAGTATTTTTAGCTTGCGTAGCAGTGAGATGTGGTGGATGCGTTGCTAAATGCGTTGCCTGTGCATCATGTAACTGTTCATTCTGGTGTAAGTGGGCAGCTGGTTGCTGTCGAGGTTAATAATGTTTTATTCATCCAAGAGATGAATTTTTTAATGTTAAGCCAATTGAAGTATTCAAATTTAGCTACTTAGCGATTAACTCTTTCTTTGTAAATGAGGATATTGAGATAAAGGTTCGTTTATTAGTTATATGTTCTTACATAAGGAATAGTTTAAATATCTTAGTCTCCGAGTAGCTATGCTTTTTTATCAACTCATTAAAATATTTTCAAAATATAAATGATAAGAATAAAACAAAATGGCTCAAGTAAAAACTTATATTGCAGAAGCTAGCTCAAAGATCTATGATACAGCACAGTTGAAAAGCAAGTTTATATCGCTTAATAAAAAGACCCCTGTTAAGGCCCTTTCAAGTGAACTTTCAAAAAATGGTTTTAAACCTTTGACGGGAAAAAGTGATTATTATGGTGGATCAGAAAAAATTAAAAGCAGCGATGGCAGGACGGAAAGCATGGATTTTGCTTTTCAGTCTTATTCTAAAGCATCTTCCAAAGATGCAGGAGCTGTCGGGGTAATAACCTTAAAGGCCTCAACCGGTGAATCCTAAACATATAATTTCACTCTTGTTGCACCAAACGGAGACTTTAATAAAGTCACAGAATATTACGCTGACAAAAATAACAAAGTAATAAAAACCAATAGCTGGAGTAGCAGATGGAAAGATTGTTTAAAAAAGAAATGTATAAGTACATGCCTTATTTCTTTGGTTACATGTGCTGGTACTTGGGCCGCATATTTACTTTGTGTAACCATTGCCTGTGGAGGATGCGTAACATATTGTTATGCATGTGCAACTTGCAAATGTACTTGGTGGTGCAAAGGGGTGGCTGGTTGTTGTAAAGATTAACAATCTTATAAATGGGCGAATCTTTTAATGTAATCAAATTAATATTAGCAAGCTTAGCTACTTGGCGATTAACTCACCTTATAAATAAAGAAGATGGTCCATGGGATAGTATTGTAAAGATTCGTAATATATTAGGCAATAGTTTTTTCGGAGATCTTATGGATTGTTTTAAATGTCTTAGTCTTTGGGTAGCTATTCCATTTTCAATATTTGTAAGCGGTTGGGAATGGGAAACAATCATTATTTTGCTTGCTATTTCAGGAGTCGCAATAATTATTGAAGAAATTATTCATAAACAACATAACTTAGAGGAGATAAATAATAATGCCATGTTGTGGTCAACAAAGAGCTCAATCGAAGAATCAGAACGGGAATCAAAAAAGGACACAGAAGAAGAAAGTAAAAGTTGAATATTTAGGGTCGAAGCAAGTCACACTTTTTTCGCCTTCGAATTTCACAAGCTATACATTTTCAAAAGATTCGGAACAAAAAATTCAAAAAGTGTTTTTTGATGATGCAGAACAAATGTTAAAGAAAAAAAATTTTAGAATCATTAGCACATAACTACTTATTTATTTAGTGATGCCAAATGATTCGTGTGAAATTGGGGATTTAGAAAAGGACTTAAAATATTCTCCAGATGAAGCAAGAAAAAAATTTGTCATTTCTCAAAGACTTCTTCTTGAAAGTTGTAATTCTTCGCTTCGACCAAAATCGCTTAAGCTAACTGAGGAACAAATTACAATCAATGTTCTCGAGGGGGGAAAAGGAGAGCCATTAATTTTTTTGCCAAGTAATTTTGCTCTCGCTTTAGAATGGATATCATTGACATCGATATTTGAAAACCAATACCATATAATAATTCCCGAATTGCCCGGTAACGGACTTTCGGATCCGATAAACTACAAGAAAAAGAATTTTAAAGCTTTCAGTGTGGATTTTATTAATTCCTTGCTGGAGCACTATAATTATCCTAATGCTACATTAATTGGAAATTATCTCGGTGGCTATATGATATTACAGTTTGCGCTAAAATATCCTGAAAAAGTAAAAAAATTAATTTTTATCGGAGCGTTGGCCGGTATAGATAGGGATATTCCAAAGTTCCTGAGCCTATGCAGTGTTAGAATTATTAATGATATTATCTGCAAAGCACTTATTCGGCCAACGATATCTAGCCAAAGAGAATTATTTAAGGATATGTTGGTAGTAAACTTGGGAGGAGTTTCGTTAAATTTGCTCAAGTGTTATCAGCTTTCCATGTTGTTTCCTCGAACCTTAAAAAGTAAATTATCACTTTTTGAAGAATTTTTTTCCATAAGTGGAATTAAAAAAAAATATTTAGTCGTAAAAGAACTTGAATCAATAAAACAACCTGTACTTTTTCTGTGGGGTGATAAAGATTGGTTTCTGCCATATAAAATAGGTTTGGAAAAGACCGAAAAAATATCGAACCGGGATTTTAAAATAATTAACAATGCCGGTAACTTACCCTGGTTTGACCAAATTGAAGAAATACAATTATACCTTAGCGAATTTTTACGAAAATAGAAAAATAGTGCATGTATAGGTGGTGATGAGTACTTATGAAAATAGAAAAGTAAATGTAAGATATTTTTCTACATATACTCAATCTTCACATTATCCGTCAACGGATGAGATTGACAAGTGAGAATATAACCTTCTTCAATTTCAGAATCAGACAGACCTTCCCTCTCATCCATCCGGACCTTGCCCGAATAGAGCTTTGCACGGCAAGTAGTACAAATTCCGCTTTTACAGGAAAATGGTGGATCAAGATCAGCTTTAATGGCAGCAGCGAGAATATTTTCACCCGGAGAAACAGGTATAAAATGCTCTTCTCCGTCAAGAAGTACCTGAACATTTCTTTCTTTTGTCTCATCGAGGTCTTCAACCCCCGGCACAAATTCTTCGTGATGAATGGGCGCAGTGAAATATTCAATATGAATTTTTTTCTGATCAATATTTAGTCCCAACAAGTCCGTTTTGGTTTTTTCCATCATTTCAACTGGCCCGCAAATAAAATATTCAGTCTCCTTCGCCTTATTATCTAGATTATCTTTAATTAATTTCAAAAGATCATCGCTATTGATCATCCCCTTTAAACCATTCCAGGTAAGTGATGTGTTCGTAAGTGTAAAGTATAATTTGAATCTGTCAGAGTAAGTATTCTGAAGCTTTATTAATTCATCCCTGAAAATAATCCCGTCTTCATCAGCGCTGCCGTAGTAAAGAATCACTTTACTTTTAGACTCGACATGAAGTACTGATTTCAAAATTGACATCAAAGGAGTAATACCGCTTCCACCGCCGATCAAAAAATAATTTTTTTCATTCGCCGGATTAAGCTCGGTAAAGAATTTCCCGTTTGGAGGAAAAACTTCAAGTATGTCGCCTTCTTTCAGATCATTATATAAATAATGGGAAACAATCCCGTTTTGAATTTTCTTCGAAGCAATTACAAAATCCTTTTCTGAGTACGGACTACTGCAAAGCGAATACTCTCTTCTGTATTTTTCTCCGTTGATATTTGCCTGAATTGAAATGAACTGCCCGTGAGTATATTTAAAAATATTTTTCAGATCATCCGGAATGTCAAAATTAATTGCAACTGCGTCTTTGTTGAGTTTGACAAGCTTTGAAACCTTCAGAGGGTGTAATTTTAAAGACATTAAGCTTTGAAAATATTTATGTTTAAATAAAAACCTTCCCGGCATTATATCGGAAAGGTCCGCTAAAATATTTTAAAATCAATTTTTATAAAAATCCGAGTTCAAGTTTAGCAACTTCAGACATCATTGTCTGGCTCCAAGGCGGATCAAATGTAAGCTGAACCTTACAGTCATTTACCATTGGATGATCTTTTACTTTTTGTTCGATCTCTCCGGGAAGAATTCCTGCAACAGGGCATGAAGGTGATGTTAATGTCATAATAATAAGTACATCGTTATTAGTGGCCACCTTTATATCGTAAATCAAACCAAGCTCCCACACATCCACGGGTATCTCAGGATCGTAACAGGTTTTTAAAACTTTAATTACTTCTTCTTTTACTTCTTCAATAGTATTGTCCTTTTTCTCTTCTATTACTTGTACTACAGCTTCGCCTTCAACGTTGGATGTATTCTCAATGATTGTGTTATCTTTTTCAGTGATTACAGTTTCGTTATTTCCCGGAGTAAAATTTCCCAATTTATCCGTTA
>Ga0180121_10001253_pt1 | contig 10759 bp, 9 predicted proteins | sample AntDrymUQ5402106_2_FD_129676 | JGI IMG/M metagenome (GOLD analysis project Ga0180121, IMG submission 129676) | Polar desert sand microbial communities from Dry Valleys, Antarctica - metaG UQ540 (21.06) (version 2) (version 2) | ecosystem: Environmental > Terrestrial > Soil > Desert | place...
CCCGCCTGCCGGCCGACGCCGACGAGCGTGCCCATCGTGTCGAAGAAGTCGGCGAGGAACAGCGTGAACGCGAGCGTCAGCGCCGCGATGACCGGCAGCGTCGAGAACGCGTCGAAGCTGATGTCGCCGACCAGGCTGAAGTCCGGAGTCGAGAAGATGTCGTCCGGCCACTTGGCATAGCCGAGGTTCTCCGGGTAGACGTCGGCGGCGTAGTTGACGATGGTCGCGAAGACCGTCGTCAGAACGATCCCGATCAGCAGGTCGCCGGGGAATCCGCGAGCCCGCAAGCCGATCGTGATCAGGAGCCCGACGATCGTGATGATCACCGGCCAGGTCGTGAAGGCGGCGAGATCGACGGGCGTGGGTGAGGTGCGGCCCTGGACGAGCCCCGAGTTGTAGAGCCCGATGAACGCGATGAAGAGCCCGATCCCGATCGCGATCGCCTTCTTCAGCTCGAGCGGGATCGCCCGCATGATCGCCTCGCGGAGGCCGAGGAGAACGAGGATCGTGATCGCGACGCCCTCCAGGACGACGAGCCCCATCGCCTCGGGGAATCCGAGCCCGTTGTCGGCGACGAGCGTGAACGCGACGACGGCGTTGATCCCGAGGCCCGGCGCGATCGCGTAGGCCATGTTCGTGTAGAGGCCCATGATGATCGTCATCACTCCGGCGACGAGGCAGGTCGAGGTGAGGACGGCGTCGAAGGGCAGGCCGGCCTCTTCGAGCCCGGGGACTCCCGCAAACCCCAGAATCGCGGGGTTCACGAAGATGATGTAGGACATGACGATGAAGGTCGTCATGCCAGCGACCGTGTCGCGTCCGGGAGTTGTGCCTTTCTCCCGGAAGCGGAAGCGGCGGCCGAACGCCGAGCGTTCGAACGACGCGGCAAGCTCACTCATGCAGCTGCTCCTTTCCACAGATCCGTGCTGATGGCGACTCTAGAACGCAGACTGGACGACGTTTTCCACATCGGGAGCGGCGAGGGTGCGAATCGGGTCGGCGGGACGCCTGAAGAGGACGCTGCCTGCGACCTGGCCGTGTCCTGGATGGAGGAAGCCGGGCTCGAGGTCGAGGCCGACGGTCGGGGCAACATCGTCGGCCGTCTACGCGGCTCCTCGCCCGAGCTTCCGGAGGTCTGGACGGGGTCGCATCTCGACTCCGTGCCTGTGGGCGGAAAGTTCGACGGGGCGCTCGGCGTCGTGGCCGGGCTGGAGGCCGTCCGCGCGGTCGGCCGCTCCGAGCGAACGCTGGCGGTCGTCGTCTTCCGCGATGAGGAGACAGGCTGTCACGGCAGCCGGTGGCGGGTGCGAAATGTCGCACCGCTGCCGGGGGCCTACGTCGAGCTGCACGTCGAGCAGGGGCCGAAGCTCGAGCGGGTCGGCGCTCCGCTCGGCGTCGTGACGTCGATCGCCGGGATCGTCCGCTGCAGTCGTGAGTTCTCTGGCGAGGCGGATCACGCAGGGACGACGCCGATGGACGCGCGAAGCGACGCTTTGACCGCGGCCGCCGGATACGTCCTCCGCGTGCGCGACGCGGCGTCGGCGATCGAGGGTGCCGTTGCAACCGTTGGGCAGCTGGAGGTGGAGCCGGGTGCTGCGAACGTCGTTCCGAGCCTCGTGCGACTTACCGTCGATGCGAGAGCGCCGGATCAGGAGCGGCTCGACCGTCTCGTCGCGAAGCTCGGGCTCGGAGATGCTCACTACGTGATCCCACCGGTCGCGATGTCGGAGCGCGTTCAAGGAGTGCTTCGCGAGGAAGTCGAGCGCGTCGGTGCGCCGCTCGTCGAGCTGCCGTCAGGCGCAGGCCACGACGCGGGTGTCCTGGCCGCCGTGGGAGTCGAGGCAGGGATGCTCTTCGTTCGCAGCCTGAACGGCGGCGCGAGCCACTCGACCGACGAGCACTCGAGCGACGACGACATCTCCCTTGCGGTGGAGGTGCTGACGGCAAGCCTCCGCCGCCTGGCGGCTAGGTGATGTCGAGGATCCGGAGAAGGACGCCCATCACCGCTACGGCCAGGATCGTTGCCCCGACCATGGCACCGGTTCGGCGCCAGCCGCTCGTCGCAAGGGGGTTGGTCGTTCTAGGTCTCCCGGAGCGAAATCGGCTGGGCGCCTTCCCACAGGGTGAGCTTGCCTAGGGCCGGCAGATTCTCGGCCCCTTCGACGAGCGTCGCGAAGTGGTTCGCCCAGAGCTCTCCGGCCTTGCTCTTGAAGTGGCAGTAGCCATACGGGAACAGGAGCTCCGTTTCGCTCTCGCCACCGGGGTAGAGCGCTAGCTCGCCCGGGTGCGGATAGCTCGTCGCGTTCTCGGGTCCGATCCCGAGGTCACGGTCGCCCCAGGGGATCCAGTTCGACTCGCCGCTCCAGCGGCAGTGGATGATCCGGTCGTCGAGCGGGAGGATCGAGCGGAAGGCCTCGCATGTCTTCGGCGCGAGCTCCTCCTCCCAGCGCGCGACGAACGAGAACGGGCCTGCCTTGATCTCGAGCACGGCCGGAACCTACTCCAACGAGGAGATCCAGGCGCCGAGCGACTCGCGCTCCTCGTCCGTCATCCCGGTGACATTTCCGAGTGGCATCGACTTCGAGTCGACAGCCTGCGACTTGATCGCGCTCGCCTGCGACTCGATCTGCTCGAGGGTGTCGAACGCGACTCCGCTGGGTGCCGAGGCGAAGCCTTCCTGCGTCGGATCCTGCGCATGGCACGGAGTGCAGCGCTGCTGGACGATCGCCTGCGCTTCCTCCGTGCTCACGGCCTTTGCCGGGGCGCCGCCGCCTCCGTCGCCGTCGTCCGGCCGGATCGCGATCGCCAGCGTCACCACCGCAACCGCCGCCGTAACCGGAATCCACCAGACCGTCCGTCCCGCATGCCGGAGGTTGAAGTAGTGCCGGACCCAGGCTCCGATCACGACGAGCGCCACGAGCACCAACCAGCCGTGGTCGTGGCCGAACGTGAACGGGAAGTGGTTCGAGATCATGGCGAAGACCACCGGCAGGGTCAGGTAGTTGTTGTGAACCGAGCGCCGCTTGGCCTCGAGGCCCGGCCCGGGGTCGGGCGCCTCGCCCCTCTCCTTCGCCCGGATCAGCTCCCAGTGCGCCGGGATGATGTTGAAGAGGACGTTCGCGGCCATGATCGTCCCGAGCATCGCGCCGACCTGAAGATAGGCGGCCCGGCCGGAGAAGACCTGGCTCGCGCCGTAGGCTGAGGCCACCACGAGCCCGAGTAGGAAGAGCCCCATCAGCAGCTCGTGGCGGAAGATCCGGCACGCGAGGTCGTAGAGCACCCAGGCGACGCCGAGCCCGAGCAGGCTCAGGGTCACCGCCGCGGCGGGGTCTATGTCCCGAACGGACCTGTCGACCAGGTACGTCTCCGCGTCGAAGTAGTAGAGGACGACGAGGAGCGCGAACCCGGAGAGCCAGGTCGCGTACGCTTCCAACTTGAACCAGTGCAGCGGCTCCGGAAGCTCGCGCGGAGCGACCGTCCACTTGGAGATCCGGTAGAAGCCGCCGCCGTGAATCTCCCACGTCTCGCCGCCCACGCCGTCGTCGATGTCGTGCTTCTCCTTCGGACGCCCGAGATGGTTGTCGAGCGCGACGAAGTAGAAGGAGGTCCCGATCCAGACGATCCCGGCGACGACGTGCAGCCACCGGATCAGGAGATCGAGCCAGTCGTTCCAGTACGCGTCGATCAGTGCTGCTGCCATCGGTCCTTCGCGATCGCGACGAGCTCCCCGATACCGGTCTCGAGCTCCTCCTCGTGCGTCCGCTCGAGCCGTTCGCGGAGCACCGGCAGCAGGTCGGCCCGCGAGCGCCGGTTGACGAACACGACGAACCGGAAGCCGAACTTCTCCTCGTAGACCTGGTTCAGGTACGCGAGTTCGGTGATGACGGCAGGGTCGTCGCCCCGCTGCTCTGGGGCGGGCTCGCCGATGCGTGGATGGGTCGCGAGTGCCTCAGCTTTGTCACGCTCGTCGAGCGAAAGCGCGATGTCCTCCGCGCGGCCGAGCGGGTCGTCGACGTCGGCGAGCAGGTCGACGAGCAGCGACGGGCCGCTGAAGAGCCCCTCCAGCTCTTCGCGAGTCAGCTGCCGCGGTAGCTCGCGCACCCGAACGGCGAGACGAGGAGCGGGACGTGGTAGTGGCCGTCCTCCAGCACGATCTCGAGCTCCACTCGGCGGAAGAATGGCGACGGTGGGTGGAAGACGAGCCGGTAGTCGCCCGGATCGAGGTTGTTCGCGAGCTCCGGGATCCGGCCGTCGGCATTCGTCTCGCCCTCACCGATCCGCTCATCGGCGCGGAGGAGCTCGACCCGGACTCCCTGGGCGGGTTCGCCGCGGCCGGTGTCGAGCACATGGGTTGAGAGCGAGACGCTCATGGCAGGAATCTTCGCGCCTGGGCCCGGTGTTCCCGCGCGATCTGCTCCTCGTCCGCCTTGACGAGGTGCCCGTCGCGAACGACTTGCTCGCCCGCGATGAAGAGGCGGTCGACTCGATGTGGCCCTGCCAGCACGAGGCCGGCGACGGGATCGGCTGCGCCGGCGAGCTCCAGGCCGTCGGTCCTCCAGACGGCGAGATCCGCCCGCTTGCCGGCCTCGAGCGAGCCGATGTCGTCCCGCCGGAGCACCGAGGCGCCGCCGCGGGTGGCCAATTTCAGCGCGTCACGCGTCGTCATCGCGAGCGGCCCGTGGCGGCCGCGGGCGACGAGGAGCGCCTGCTTGACCTCGAGGAAGAGGTCGCTGCGCTCGTTCGACGCCGAGCCGTCGACGCCGAGCCCGATGGGTGCACCAGCGTCCAGCAGCTCGCGAACTCTCGCCACTCCAGCGCCGAGCCGAAGGTTCGACGTCGGGCAGTGCGCGACCCCGACGCCGAGCTCGCCGAAACGGCGGACGTCGTCGTCCGACAGGTGGACGCAGTGGGCGCACCACACGTCGTCGGCGAGCCAGCCCACCTGCTCCAGGTACTCGACCGGCGTGCACCCAAGGAGCTCCTGGCAGTAGGCCTCCTCCTCGACGGTCTCCGCCAGGTGGGTGTGGAGCGGGACGCCGTGCTTCCGGGCGAGCTCGGCCGACTCAACCATCAGTTCGCGCGTGACGGAGAACGGCGAGCAGGGAGAGACGGCGACCTCGACGCCGCGCTGGATCAGCGCCTCGGTCTCGGCCAGGATCGTCTCCCGGTCCTCGACGAGGCTGTCGGGTGGAAGGCCGCCCTGCGATTCACCGAGATCCATCGACCCCCGCCCGACGACGAGGTGCGCGCCGACGTCTTCCGCCGCCTGGAGGAGCGCGTCGATCACGCCGGGCTGGCCCTTCGGAAAGACGTAGTGGTGGTCGAATGCCGTCGTGCAGCCGGAGAGCATCAGCTCCGCGAGACCGGTACGCGCCGCGGCGTACTCGGCTTCGCCGTCGAGCCGCGCCCAGATCGGATAAAGCGTCTTCAGCCAGGTGAAGAGGTCGGCCTCCTGTGCCTGGGCCCGTGTGAGGGTCTGGTAGAGGTGGTGGTGGGTGTTGACGAGACCCGGCGTGATGACCGCGCCGCCGAGGTCGATCTCTTCTTCGGCCTCGGGTTGAGGGCCGCTTCCGACCTGTCCAACGAGGCCATCGGTCAGCAAGACCCAACCGCCTTCGTGCTCGGTTCCCTCGTCGTCCATGACGACGATGTGGGCGTTGCGGAGGAGCGTCGTCACACGCGAAGCGGAACGAGCTCGAAGCGGTCGACGTCCACGAGGCCGCGATCGGTGAGCTTCAGGCTCGGGATCACGGACAGGGCGAGGAAGGCCATGGTCTGGAAGGGCGAGGGCAGGTCACACCCGAGGGCGCGCGCCGCGTCCACACACGCCTGGCTCGCCGCGATCACCTCGTCCAGCGAGGCGTCGGAGAGGAGGCCGGCGATCGGAAGCTTCAGCTCGGCCTGGACGATCCCAGCGTCCACCACGACCACGCCGCCGCCGGTGTCGGCCAGCCGGCGCACCGCGCGGAGCATGTCGTCGTCCTTCACGCCCACGACGACCACGTTGTGCGCGTCGTGAGCGACCGTCGAGGCCATCGCACCCGAGCGAAGGCCGAAGCCGCGGACGAACCCGAGCCCGACGCGGCCGGTGCCGAGGTGCCGCTCGACGACGGCGATCTTCAGCAGGTCCCGCTCGGGGTCGGACACAGCCTTGCCGCCCTCGACGAGGGGCGTGTCCGACAGGGACTCGGTGACGATCTGGTCGGGGACGATTCCGATCACCCGTGCAGTGGCGTCGTCCTCCCACGGCACTACGAGGTCGTTCGTGGAGAGCGGCCGAATCCTGACCGTATGGCGCACCCACTCCGGCACCTCCGGGTGCGGAATTTCCTCGACGGGCTTGCCCGCCTTGAGCACGACCTCGGGCTCGAAGCGCTCCAGGTCGGGGAGCACGAGCACGTCGGCCTGGTAGCCGGGTGCGAGCGCGCCGAAGTCGCGAAGGCCGTGCCACTGGGCCGGGTTGAACGAGGCCATGACGAGTGCGTCCTCCGGGGCCACCCCCGTGGCGACGGCCTCGCGCACCATCGAGTTGATGTGGCCTTCCTCGGCGATATGCTCGGGCTCCCGGTCGTCGGTGCAGAACGCGAGCCGGTGCGGCCCGAACTCGCCTACGAGCGGGAGCAGCGCGTGGAGGTTCCGGGCGCCTGACGCCTCGCGGATCAGCACCCACATGCCGGCGCGGAGCCGTTCGCGACCTTCCTCGACCGTGCTCACCTCGTGATCGGACCGGATCCCGGCGGCCGCGTAGGCATTCAGGTCCTTGCCCAGCACTGACGGCGCGTGACCGTCGACATGGGTTGCGCCGGGCAGCGCCAGCTTCTCGAGCTCGGATGGCGCGCCCGAGACGACTCCCGGAAAATTCATCATCTCGGCGAGGCCGAGCACCCGCTTGCGCCGGAGAAGCCCCTCGAGGTCGCCGGGAAGGAGCGGCCGGCGCGGCGACTCGAACGACGACGCCGGCACGCAGGACGAGGCCATGAAGAACACGTCCAACGGGAGGTCGTGGCACAGATCTGCGAGCCAGTGGACACCGTCCGTGCCGAGAACGTTGGCGATCTCGTGCGGGTCGGCGACCACGGCGGTGGTTCCCATCGGGAGGACGAGCCGCGCGAACTCGTCCACGAGCAGCTTCGACGACTCGAGGTGCATGTGGGCGTCGATGAACCCGGGCACCAGGAACTTGCCGGGTGCGTCGAGGACCTCCAGGCCCTCGTAATCGCCGAGTCCGGCGACGTATCCGTCCGCGATCGCGAGGTCTCCCTCGAGCCATTCGCGCGTGAAGACCGAGAGGACTTTCGCGCCCCGGATCACGAGGTCGGCCGGCTCATCTCCGCGAGCGACTGCAAGGCGTCGGCTGAGGTCGGGCATTGCAGGGAGAACGTACTAGCCTTGTTGCGTGGAGGTGCTGACCCCCCGCTCGCTCGCCGAGGCCATCGCGTTGCGCGCCGAGCATCCCGGCGCAGTTCCGATCGAGGGCGGAACGGACGTGATGGTCGAGCTGAACTTCGACCGGGCGCGACCGCCTGTTCTCATCAATCTGAACGAGGTCGGCGAGCTGAAGGGGTGGGCACGCGAGAACGGCACGCTGCGGCTCGGATCGGGCCTTACCTACGACGAGGCGATGGAAGCGCCGTTGAGGGATGAGCTTCCCGCGCTCGCCGAGGCCTCGCGCACCGTCGGCTCGCCGCAGATCCGCAACCGGGGCACGCTTGGCGGCAACCTCGGGACTGCGTCGCCGGCGGGCGATGCGTTGCCGCCGCTCCTGATCGAAGGCGCCGAAGTGGAGCTGTCGAGCGTCAGAGGCGTGCGTCAGATGCCGGTGCGCGACTTCCTCGTCGGACCGAAGCGAAACGCGTTAGAGGCCGACGAGCTGATCACTGCGGTGCTGATCCAGCCGAGCGGTGCACCGCAGACCTTCATGAAGGTCGGGCCGCGGAACGCGATGGTGATCGCCGTCTGCTCCCTGGCGGTGAGCGCCGACCGCGAGCGGGGCGAGCTCCGGGCGTCCTTCGGTTCCGCAGGTCCGGTCACCGGCTTCGTCACCGCGCCACTCGATGAACGCGAGTCCTTCCCCGATCAGGTCGCGGCCGCAGCGAGTCCGATCGACGACGTCCGTGGAACGGCGGAATACCGGCGACACGCACTCCGAGTCCTGACCGCGCGCGCCCTCGACCGCTGCCTATCGTGAAGATCACGGTCACCGTCAACGGCGAGGCGATCCAAGCCGAGATCTGGCCCGGCGAGAGCCTCCTCTTCTCGCTGCGTGAGCGGATGGGTCTCCCCGGCTCGAAGAACGCGTGCGAGCAGGGGGAGTGCGGCTCATGCTCCGTCCTCCTCGACAGCAAGCTTGTCTGCGCCTGCCTCGTGCTCGCTGCACAGGCCGACGGGCACGAGGTCGTCACGGTCGAAGGGGTCGCCGAGGACGGGCAGCTCCACCGCGTCCAGGAAGCCTTCGTCCAGACCGGTGCCGTCCAGTGCGGCTTCTGCACGCCTGGCCTGATCGTCGCGACCGTCGACCTGTTGCAGCACAAGCCGGAGCCGACGGACGACGAGATCCGGGAGGCGCTTTCCGGCAACCTCTGCCGCTGCACGGGCTACGCGAAGATCTTCGACGCCGTCCGGCTCGCGGCGGGGCAGGCGTGAGCACCCCGGCGCGGACACGGAAGCTCGAGCTGGGCCGGGTCGGCGAGTCCGTCAAGCGTGTCGACGGGATCCCGAAGGTGACCGGCGAGTTCGCGTACTCGAGCGATCTGGTCGCGGCGGGGATGCTCTGGGGGCACACCCTTCGAAGCCCTCACGCTCATGCGTCGCTCGTCTCGATCGACATCTCGAAGGCGGTCGGGATGGCGGGCGTCCACGCAGTTCTGACTCACGAGGATGTCCCCGGCGACAAGCGGTACGGGCTCGAGTTCACCGACCAGCCGGTGCTCGCGTTCGACCGGGTCCGCTATTTCGGCGAGCCGATCGTCCTCGTTGCGGCCGAGCACCCCGAGCAGGCGCGCCGCGCGGCCGCGGCGGTCGAGATCGAGTACGAACCGCTGGAGCTCGTGATCGATGCCGAGCAGGCGGCCGACCAACCGGCGATCCACCCGCAGAAATGGACGGAAGGGCACGGCTACCGGGACGATCCTCGACCGAACGTTGTCCGCGACATGCGGATCGTCCGAGGTGACCCCGACGCGGAGGGAGAGGTCTCGGTCGAAGGCATCTACGAGCTCGGGATCCAGGATCAGGCGTTTCTCGGACCCGAATCCGGGCTCGCGGTCCCGGACGGGGAGGGAGGCATCGACATCTACGTTGCGACCCAGTGGCTGCACGTCGACCGCGACCAGGTCGCGCCGTGTCTCGGGCTCCCCAAGGAGCAGGTGCGGATCCATCTCGCGGGCGTCGGTGGGGCCTTCGGAGGTCGTGAGGACCTGTCGATGCAGCTCCACGCGGCGATGCTCGCGCTGCACACGAGCCGCCCAGTGAAGATGGTCTACACGCGGGAGGAGTCCTTCTTCGGGCACGTCCACCGGCACCCCGCGCGAATCTGGGCGGAGCACCGCGCGAACCGCGACGGGAAGCTCGTCAACGTCCGGATGCGGATCCTGCTGGACGGCGGCGCGTACGCCTCGAGCTCGACGGCGGTGACCTCGAACGCCGCGTCATTCGCGGTCGGCCCCTATGCGATCGAGAACGCGCTGATCGAGTCCATGTGCGTCTATACGAACAATCCTCCGTGCGGCGCGATGCGTGGGTTCGGCGCCGTCCAGACCTGTTTTGCCGGTGAGGCGCAGATGGACAAGCTCGCGGCCGCGCTCGGCATGGATCCGGTCGAGCTGCGGCTGCGGAACGCGCTCGCGTCGGGCGATGAGCTGCCGACGGGGCAGAAGATCACAGGCTCGATGCCGGTCGCGGACGTGATCCGCCGGGCGGCCGCGATTCCGGTGCCGGAGGCAGAGGGTCTTCCCCGTGATCCGATCCGGCTCCCTGGAGGGGCGGGCAACACAACGCGGGGCGACGGCGTCCAGCGTGGTGTCGGCTTCGCTGTCGGCTTCAAGAACATCGGCTACTCGGAGGGATTCGACGACTACACGGCGGCTCGGGTGCGGCTCTTCGAGTCGGACGGAGAGTTGGTCGCCGAGGTGCATTGCGCGGCGGCCGAGGTCGGGCAGGGCGTGACGAACGTCATCCTCCAGACTGCCCGCACGGAGCTCGATCTCGAGAACGTCTCAATGGCGCCGGGCACGACTTCTGCCGTCGGTTCGGCGGGCTCGGCGTCGGCCTCTCGGATGACCTGGATGGCGGCCGGGGCCGTACAAGCGGCCTGTCGGGCGATGCGGGACGAGCTCGACCGGCGCGGCGGGTCGCTCGCCGACGGCGAGGAGATCGACCTCGAGCGGATCTACCGCCATCCCCGCACGTTCCCGCTCGAGCCCGAGGGCGGTCAGGTGACGGACGGCCGCGCGCATGTCGCGCTCGCCTGCGCCGCCATGCGCGTCGTCGTCGAGGTCGACGTGGAACTCGGCCTCACGCGCGTCGTCTGGATCGGGACGGCGCAGGACGTCGGCAAGGCACTCAACCCGCAGGCGGTTCACGGGCAGATCGAGGGCGGCACGGCGCAGGGCCTGGGACTCGCGCTGATGGAGGAGATCCAGACTCGCGACGGCCTGATCACGAACGCGAGCTTCACCGATTACCTGATTCCGACGACACTCGACATGCCGCCGGTCGCCATCGAGCTGATCGAGGATCCCGAGCCCGATGCGCCCTACGG
>Ga0180121_10001254_pt1 | contig 10753 bp, 5 predicted proteins | sample AntDrymUQ5402106_2_FD_129676 | JGI IMG/M metagenome (GOLD analysis project Ga0180121, IMG submission 129676) | Polar desert sand microbial communities from Dry Valleys, Antarctica - metaG UQ540 (21.06) (version 2) (version 2) | ecosystem: Environmental > Terrestrial > Soil > Desert | place...
CCGGGCTTCGCGCCACGATCTTCTATCTCGAGCGCAGCGGAATCAGCGGTGAGCGGGCTTCCGGGGAGATCCCGGCTCCCGACGCGAGAGACGCCGTGAGACGGACATGGCGAACACTTCTCGATTACAACCTGGCCATCGATTCGACAGTCAAGGCGCAGGCTGACTACCTGAAGTTGCGCGGCGCCAGACGGGAGAGGTCCTTCCTGGTCGTCCATACCGGCTTCCTTGCAAAGTACAGAGCCGCTCTGGAGTTCATCGAGATCGTGGAACGCAAGCCCGAGGTCTCGAGAATCCTCAACGAGGTCATGCCGGAGATAGGGTTACCGGCCGGGTCTTACTCTGATTTCAAGTTTCGGTATCTCAATGTGCTGCGGGCCTCCGAGTTTGCGGCGATGGATGCGCAGAGAAGCTGGATCGGCGGTTCCGGACATCCTGATCTGCGGCGAGCAATCGCTGAGGATCGCCGCGTGCTCCTTGAAGCAGCGGTGCGCAAGGGTCCTGAACAAACCCTGAGAAATGTGGGCAAAATTTTTACGAGCGCCATCTGGGCACCGGTTCCGGCTGGTCTGGCCACGGTGGGGGGCGGACCTTCGGGACCTCCACCTCGATCGCCGATGGTTTCTCCCAGTCAGATTGAGACCATCGCCAGATTGATGCAACCGGGCGACATCATCTTCGAGAGGCGCGAATGGGCGATATCAAACATCGGCTTGCCCGGATTCTGGCCACATGTCGCACTCTACGTAGGTAATCGCGCGGAAAGAAATGTCTTCTTCGATGATCCCGAGGTGAAATCCTGGATTGCTGCTACGGGTCAGTCGGGCGACTTCGAATCCATGCTCGAGCTCCGCTATCCCCTGGCCAACTCGCAGCCGGGCACCAGGCCCGTTCTGGAGGCTCTGGGCGAGGGCGTCATCTTCAGTCGACTGGAAGAGACTCTCGGTGCCGATTTTGTCGCTGTGATCCGACCTCGACTGACCCGAGCCGAGATCGCCCAGGCCATCTTTCGCGCTTTTCAGTACGCCGGGCGACCTTATGACTTCGAGTTTGATTTCGTCACTGATGACGCCATCGTTTGCACGGAGCTGATCTACAAGGCCTATCAACCAACTGAATCCTTCCGCGGGATTCGTTTCCCGGTTATCGATATCATCGGCCGCAAGACGAGTCCGGCCAATGATTTTGTACGCTACTTCGACGAGCAGCTCGGGTCACCAGACCGTGAGCTCGACTTCGTCGTTTTCTTCGATGGGCATTACCGCGAGAAATCAGCCAGAGCGGCCAGTGCGGAAGAGCTCAGAAAAAGCTGGCGGCGGCCGCGCTGGCATGTTCACGTGGAAAACAAATAAAGCGGGAGAGCGATGATCGTCACGTTAACTGTCCTGGTTCTCGCGATTCTGATGATGATCGTGGAGCGGCTCAAGCCGGGCCGCGTTTTTCCCAGCGTTCCGACCTGGTGGGCACGCGCCATCGCCTTGAATCTAGCCCAGGTCGGCATCGTTTTTCTGGCCGGGTACACATGGGACGGATGGATGGTGCGGCACCGGTTCTGGTCGGCCGACGGGCTGGGATACGCTGGCGGCGCGACCGTCGGTTATGTCGTCATCACGTTCATCTATTACTGGTGGCATCGCGCCAGGCACGAGGTCGACTTTCTCTGGCGCTGGTTTCATCAGGTTCATCACTCTCCTCAACGCATCGAGATCATCACAAGTTTCTACAAGCATCCGTTCGAGCTTCTAGCGAACGGAGTTCTGTCCAGCGTCATCGTCTACTGGGTCGTCGGCCTCAATGCGGAAACTGCGACGCTGACCGTCACACTGACCGGGATCGCCGAACTTTTCTACCATTGGAACGTCGGGACACCCTACTGGCTCGGATTCCTCATTCAGCGTCCTGAAAGCCATCTGATTCACCATCAGAAAGGTCTCCACGCTTACAACTATGGCGACCTTCCTCTGTGGGACATCCTGTTCCGAACCTTCCGCAATCCCCGGAAGTTTGGAGCGAGCTGCGGGTTCGACGACATGCGCGAGTTGCAGCTCGGCGCCATGCTCAGGGGTAAGGACGTCAACGTGCCGCCGGCGCTGGTCCCCGAGGAAATCAAGTGAAGTCGATCTGGGCTGGAATCGGGCTCACGGTTCTTGGTCTCTCGCAGATGGCAGGCGATCTCGCAGGGATCGTTCCGTTGAAGGCAGTCGCCGCAGCGTGGGGAGCGTCTCCAGCACCGAAGGTCTTCTCCGCCGTTCGCGGGCTCGAGACGTACTCTACAAACTTCGATCTGGAATGGCGTGATCCGGGTGGAGCGCTACGTCGAATTCGACTCACTCCCACGGTCAACGCCCGAATACGAGGTCCCTACAATCGGCGGAATGTCTACGGTGCTGCGATTGCGTACGCACCGGTTCTTCCCGGCGGGCTGCGTGATCCTGTGATGCGATACGCGTTGTGTGGCCATGCCCCTCTGCTCCGCGAACTTGGCGTCGATCCCTCAACCGTCTCGGGAGGGCAGGCCATACAACTCAGCCCGCGTGCCGGCACTTCAATGGGAACACTATCGACTCGATTCGAAGCCGGCTGCAGATGAGCAATGGGTGGACGGGCGGTCAGTACAGCCTGTATCGCGCCGTCTTCGGCGTGTATCTGCTCATCCATTTCGTTGCTCTTGTTCCCTGGGGTCCTGAGATTTTCTCGAACACGGGCGTGCTTCCCTCGGCGGATTCCAGCCCGTTTCTGTATTTGTTTCCGAATCTTCTGGCGCTGAGCGACTCTCCCGCCACCGTCACCGCGACGCTGATCGCGGCCACCGTCGCTTCGGTCTTCTTCACGATCGGATACCACGACCGGTTTGCGGCACTGATCCTCTGGTACATCCTGAGCGCGCTGTTCGGCCGAAATCCTCTCATCTCAAATCCGTCGCTTCCCTTCGTGGGTTGGTTGCTGATCGCTCACGCCCTCCTCCCATCGGCTCCCTACGGTTCGTGGCGCGCGCGGGGACGCGTCGATCCCGCTGGTGACTGGCGGATGCCTTCGGCGATCTTCGCGGCAGCATGGATCGTGATGTCTGTCGGATACAGCTACAGTGGGTACACCAAGCTCGTCAGTCCGTCCTGGGTCGACGGAACCGCGCTGTCCAGGATCTTCGACAATCCCCTGGCCCGACCGGGCATCCTCCGTGACCTCGCAGCTTCTTTGCCCACCTCCCTGCTCCAATGGATGACATGGGGAACTCTGGCGCTCGAGCTGCTCTATGCTCCGCTGGCACTCGTTCGAGCAGTACGACCCTGGATCTGGCTGGCCATGACCGGCCTGCACATAGGTCTGATGATGCTCATCGACTTCGCGGATCTGAGCTTCGCCATGATCGTGCTTCATCTGTTCACATTCAATCCGGCGTGGATTCGCGCTGCGCGCGCAGGCACAACGGACCTGGTCTTCTACGACGGCAGTTGTGGTCTCTGCCACCGAGCGGTGCGATTCTTCCTGGCCGAGGACGGGAGCGGCTCAGCGTTCCGTTTTGCACCGCTGGGTGGAGAGACGTTCGAGCACAACTTCTCAGCGAAGGAACGGGACGGGCTCCCGGAAAGTGTTGTAGTCCGAACGGCGGACGGAGCCACAAAAGTAGAGTCCGATGCGGCGCTTCATCTGCTGGGCCGTCTCGGAGGTGTGTGGCGAGTCCTGGCAGGAATGGGCCGGCTCGTTCCGAGGCAGATCCGAGATGCAGTTTACGGAGCAATCGCCCTCACTCGCTATCGTCTTTTCACGCGCGCTACTCAAGCCTGCCCCATCCTGCCGCCCGCGCTCAGGGAGCGGTTCCTGCCGTGAGTATAAAAAAGGGCGACCCGCAGGTCGCCCCTTTTTTAGCATCAGCAATGGTAGCTACATTTCTTTCGGGACCGCTTTCCCGCGAAGAATGAGCTCCCTTCCGGTCATGTAGAGAAGAATGATCAGAATCGCGAAAGGGATGAGGGACAGCAGATCAGCCGCGGGTCCGCTGACGAACGGATTCACTTTCGCAAGCTCCCCGATCCTGTTGTTGAAATTCTCAAACTTTGGAATGCCTAATAGGAACGCGACGACGATCCCGGCGATCGCGCCTCCGGCGATATAGCCGGATGCCATGAGAACTCCCGGGCTCTTATCCGTCTCTGCCACCAGCTGCTCCTCAGTGAGATTGCGAGTGGCGTACTTGCGTCGGAGATACCGATCGACCGCAAACCGGACCAGCCCTCCGATGAAGATCGGTGAAGAGGAGGACAGCGGCAGGTAGACGCCGACCGCAAACGCCAGCGACGGGATTCCCGCCATCTCCAGGACGACCGCAATCATCACGCCCAGCAACACCAGGCCCCAGGGAAGTTGTCCTCCCAGAATGCCCTTGATGATGTACGACATCAGCGTCGCTTTCGGCGCGTCGAACTTCGTGACTTTGGTTCCATCGGGAAGCTGGGTGACTGTGCCGTTGATTCCTGGGTCGACCTGATATTTGGCATTCCCCGAGGCGTCGACCAGGTACTTGGTGGCATTACCGCCGGCGGGATCCTGCCGGTGCCACACGCGGTAGGAGTTCGTGTCTCCGCCGGAGAATCGGCCACGAAGGCCCTCAGTACGCTCTGAAATCTCGCCAGCAGGAGCCTGCATCGCGGTTTGTACAGGTACATAGACCGTGGCCGAGTCGTTCAGTCTGAGGAGAATTGGCCCGAGCATCAGGGCCGAGGCCAGCGCGCCGATCAGGATGGCGATCTGTTGAGCACTCGGTGTGGCGCCGACCAGGTATCCCGTTTTGAGATCCTGCGATGTCGTACCGCCGTTCGAGGATGCGATGCAGACGACTGCACCGATGGTCAGGGCCGTGACGTAGTAATTGCTTCCCGTCCATCCCAGGACGACAAAAACCAGACAGGTCAGCAGGAGAGTTGCCACGGTCATCCCGGAGATGGGGTTGGAGGAGGAGCCGATCTCGCCGGTGAGCCGAGAGGAGACGGTGACGAAGAGAAACCCGAACACGACGATGAGCAACGCAGCAAAGATCCGAGTAAAGACGCTGACACCTCCGACATAAAGCGGATTCGCGGCGGCGATCACGATCACCAGAGCGAGAATGGCCAGCAACACGAACTTCATGGGGAGATCGCGATCCGTTCGAGGGACGGCTCCAGTTGCAGCTTTGGAGGCGCCGACATCTTTCAGTCCGCCCTTCAGTCCGTGCCAGATCGTCGGCAGTGAGCGGAACACGCTGATGATGCCGCCCGCCGCAACCGCGCCGGCGCCGATGTAGAGAATGTAGGCGTTTCGAATCTGGCCAGGGCTCATGTCCCGGATCAGTACGGTCGCTTCAGGAGCCAACGGACCGGCCAGTGACTCTCCGAAGAGCTTGATCATCGGAATCAGAACCAGGTAAGCCAGCACGCCGCCGGCGCACATGATCGACGCGATGCGAGGTCCGATGATGTAACCGACCCCCAGAAGTGCTGGAGAAATTTCCGCGGCGATCGATCCTGCTGCGAACGGTTTATTAAAGACCTTCTCCGGGACATCTTTCCAGACCCGGAAAGCAGCCATCAGACTCTGGTAAAGAAGTCCGATGCCGAATCCTGTGAAGATCGTTTTGGCCGACGTCTCCGCTCCGCCAAGCCGCGCCTGTTCCAGTTTGGCCGCATCGGACGCAGCAGCTCTCGATTCCTCCGAGGCGCCTGCCTTCAACACTTCGGCGCAGGCAGTTCCCTCGGGATACTTCAGGAGCCCGTGCTGCTTGACGATGAGGGCTCGCCGCAGCGGGATCATCATCAGAATTCCGAGCAGCCCGCCCAGGATGGCTACGAGCATGACCCGGGTGATCTCGAGATCGAAGCCCAGGATCATGATGGCCGGCATGGTGACGCCGACTCCGAAGGCGATCGACTCGCCGGCAGATCCCGCGGTCTGAACGATGTTGTTCTCGAGGATGGTGGCGTTGCGCATTCCGATCTTGCTGAGAAGCCGGAAGAGGGCGATGGAGATGACGGCGACGGGGATGGAAGCGCTCACCGTGATTCCGACTTTCAGAACCAGGTACAGAGAAGAGGCTCCAAAGATCATCCCGAGGATTGTCCCGACGATGATGGGAAGAGGTGTCAACTCCCTCATCTCGGTCGAGGTCGGAATGTACGGCTCAAACGTGGGGGGGTTGTCCGGAGAAAGTGAGACGCGATCCGGGAACTCGTTCGAAGGTACCGTCGTCATGCGATCCTCTTTCGTTTAATGGAAGTGCCCCGGAAATAGCCGTCGGGGATGGCCATCATGTTAGCACTGAAGAGTTTGCAGTCCGCGCACGGCGACCGCGAGGCGGATCGGGTTCGGAAACGGGCTGAACCGGAGAGGCCGGGATCATGGAGGCGAGATAACGGCCCGTGATGCTTTCGGGAACGGCGGCAACTTCGGCGGGTGTGCCCGTAGCCACGACCTGCCCTCCTCCGTCGCCGCCTTCCGGTCCGAGATCAACCAGAAAGTCGCACGCCGCGATCATCTGCAGATTGTGCTCGATGATGACCACAGAGTTGCCGCGGTCAATGAGATCGCGGAAGGTCCGGATGAGCTGTTCGATGTCGGTGGAATGGAGCCCGGTGGTGGGCTCGTCGAAGAGAAAAAGTCTGTTTGAGATCTGTTTCTCGGAGCCCACCAGGAAAGAAGCGAGCTTGAGTCGCTGCGCTTCACCGCCCGACAGAGAAGCAGTCGATTGCCCGAGTCGTAGATATCCCAGTCCGACTGAGCGAAGCGCGTCGAGCTTTCGGACGACGGAACGTTTGTCGATGAAGAACTTCACCGCTTCGTCCACGGACAGGGCGAGAATGGCATCGACGTTCTTCTGTTTGTAGGTGACCTTGAGGACCTGATCCTTGAAGCGCTTTCCACCGCACTTCTCACAGATCACTTCTACGTCGGCCAGAAACTGCATGTCGATCACCACATTGCCGGCCCCTTCGCAGCCGTCACACCTTCCGCCCTCGGTGTTGAAGGAGAACATTCCGGCGGTGACACCGTTCAACTTCGCGCTGCTGGTCTCGGCCAGAATCTTTCGGATGTCATCCCATGCCTTGATGTACGTGGCCGGGTTGGAGCGCGACGATCTGCCGATGGGCGACTGATCGACGAACTGAATGTCATCGACGTTTTCGAATCCCTCTACACTCGTGACCGCGCCCACGTCGACGTTGGCGATAGCGCGATGGGTGCGCTGGTAGATGTTGAAAAGGCAATTGCGGATGAGAGTCGATTTCCCTGAGCCCGAGACGCCTGTAATGGCGACCAGCTTCCCCAGAGGAATATTGACATCGATATCTTTGAGGTTGTGCTCCCGGGCTCCCCTGATCGAGACATTTCCCCCGCTTTCCCGATCGCCGGCCACCAGATCAGCCCTGTCTTTCACCGAGATGGGAATCATCGTCCTATATTTTGCGAAAGGACCGGCGTACAGGACCCGGCCGCCAAGCGCTCCAGCGCCAGGACCCAGCTCGACGATCGAATCGGCGCCGGCAATGATCGTGGGATCGTGTTCGACGACGACCACCGTGTTCCCGGCATTTCGAAGTCTGCGCAGAACGGCCAGGAGGCGCTCACTATCCCGGGCATGGAGGCCGACGGTCGGCTCGTCGACCACGTAGAGCGTTTCAGTCAGTGAGCTGCCAAGGGCGGCGGCCAGGTTGATGCGCTGGGACTCGCCTCCGGAAAGCGTACGGGTCTGCCGGTCCAGAGTGAGATAGGACAGACCTACTTCATCGAGATAGATCAACCGATTGAGAATCTCGCGGCGCAGGTGACCGGCCATGGCCTCTTCCTCCCGGGTGAGTGGAACAAACTCCCAGAAGCGGCGGGCCTGCTCCACATTCATCGCGAACAGATCGCAGACCGTCTTTTCGCGGAACCGGATGTTGAGAGCTTCCGACTTGAGCCGTCCTCCGCCGCAATCGCTGCAGCGGTCGTAGCTGCGAAACCTGGCCAGCTTCACCCGGACGTGAATCTTGTACTTTTTAGTTTCCAGCCACTCGAAGAAGCCCTTGATCCCATACCACCGGCCTTTCCCATCATGAAGAATGGACCACTCCTTCTCCGTGAGCTTCTCGATGGGCACATCCATACGCAGGCCATATTTCAGCGCAGCTTTCTCGAGATCTTCATAGGTATCCTCGTAACCGGGCGAGTTCCAGGGAGCGATAGGAAGCTCGTCCAGGCGCTGCGACCGGTCGGGAATGACTTTGTCCAGGTCGACGCCGATAACTCTCCCGTACCCCTGACACTTTACGCAGGCACCGAGCGGCGAGTTGAATGAGAAAAGATGAGGCGTCGGCTCAGGAAACTCCCGACCGCAGCGGTCGCAGGAGAATCGCGAGCTGTATCGGTGAGTGACCCATTGCCCAGCAGACTGTTCCAGGATGCTCACGCTGCCTGATGAGAGCGAGAAGGCCTGCTCGATGGCCTCCACGATTCCAGCGCGCTGATCCTCCCCGGCGCGAAGGCGTCCGATCAGCAGATCGATCTTCGAAACGGCGCTCAGGTCCGTTTCCTTCAGGTCGGCGATTTCACCGTCGCGCCAGATTCGAAAGTAGCCGGCTTTGATCAGCTGACCGAGGAAAAGATCGCGATCGTGATCAGGAAGGGCCAGCGGAGCAAGCAGTACAATCCGGGTTCCGGCCAGGCTCTCGATCACCTGACTGGCGATCGACTCCGGCGACTCTTTTCGCACCCGAACGTTGCAGTCGGGGCATCTCGTTTCGCCGCAGTGAGTCATGAAGAGGCGAAGATGGTCGGCAAGCTCTGTGGCCGTACCTACGGTTGACCGTGCGTTCTTTACCGAGTTCTTCTGTTCGATAGCCAGCGCTGGAAGGATCCCGGCAATCTCATCCACGTCCGGTCGCTCCATCCTCTCGAGAAACTGACGAACGTAGGTCGACATCGACTCGACAAAACGCCGTTGCCCTTCGGCGTACAAGGTGTTGAAGGCGAGCGAAGACTTCCCCGAACCCGAGGGCCCTGTGACGACGGTCAGGGCGCGATGGGGAATCTCGACTGAGATGTTTTTGAGGTTGTGGGTGCGGGCTCCGTGGATGGAGATCATCTTGGACATGAACAGGGTGCAAAACACTCAGTCAGAAGCGAATGTTCCGAGGAGCCATCGTCCATCTTCACCGGTTGCCGGGCTGGAATCGATCGGGGTGGATTGTCGACGCTGGCGCTCGCAAGCTGTCATCCCGAGCCGGCCCGGCCGGCTGCGCTTGTCGGCATAGCCTCGGCCCAGCTTCCTTCTTATCGTCGGCCCTGTTGCGAGGATCGACACCTGCGGTGTCATTAAAAGCGTCGAGCGAGGGATCTTTGACACGCATACCACGAACTCCATTCAGCGTACGCGATTCGCCTTGTGTGGGGTGACATCCAGGGTGACATCCCGTGGACTGCTTCATGACACCTGTGAGCACCGAATGCTCGCCCCGCTGTCCCTTCAAACTCTGATGGCGTGCCGCTGATAGAAATTGAACTCGCCGAGACGGTCGCGGAGTTTTGCGGCGATGAAATCCGGCAGGCCCTCTTCGACTGCAGCTACATTCATTTCGACCTGATGGCTGTTCTTTGCTCCGGGAATGGTGGTGGAAACGGCGTCGTCGGCCAGGACAAAACCAAGCGCGGCGGCGGCAAGAGTCTTGACTGAACCACCGACGATTCCTTTGACCTCGTCCACCCGGTTGAGGACTTCTTCCAGCCGGCGGGCATTGAGAAAGTTCTGCCGGATGTCGTCAGCAGGAAACACCGAGTCGGCTCTGAACTTTCCCGTCAGAAGTCCTGAGGCCAGAGGAACGCGGGCAATGATTCCGTAACCCGCCTTTACGGCCAGTGGAAAAAGGAACTCCGCGGGTGCCTGGTTCAGGATGTTGTACAAGACCTGAATCGTGTATCCCCATCTCCGCTTGATGATCTCAATCCCTTCTTCCGGCGTGGAAACGGACACGCCCCAGTAGCGGATCTTTCCGATGGATTGAAGCATGGACATCGCTTCCTGAATCTCTTCCCTTTCCAGATCCAAGAGCGTGGGATTGTGGACCTGATACAGATCGACGTAATCGGTGCGGAGCCGTTTGAGCGAGCCGTCGATGGCGTGGAAGATGTGCTGTCTGGAAAAGTCCTTCTTATGATCTCCGGACGAGGTGCGTACGATTCCGACCTTGGTGGCCAGCACCACTTCTTCACGGCGACGGGGCAGAACAATGCCCATGAGCGACTCACTCCGGCCGTGCCCGTAGATATCGGCGGTGTCGAAGAAATTCACGCCGAGGTCGCGGGCCCGGCGAACGGCGCCGAGCGACTCATCGTCGGATGTTTTGCCCCAGCCCACGGGAACTCCGGAGATGGTGGCCGATCCGCCGATAGCCCATCCCCCGAATCCGATCTCACTGACAGAGATCCCGGTGTTTCCGAGTTGCCGGTATTTCATTCAGACATCTTTAATGTACTACTTTTTACGTAAAATATTACGAAGCAATTAAAAAGGGGGCATTCGTAGGGCGCGTTGCCGGTGCCCCGCATAGCGGCATCCCTCGGCGCCTCCCTGCGAGCACCCGCTCACCGGCGACTCGCGAGGTGTCGGGCGCGTGCAGCGCGGCTCTACGGGATCCATTCCCGACGGCCCAGTTCCAGGGTGACAACGTTTTATAGCCGGATCAGCTTCACTTCCTGCATTTCCTTGAAAGATCGCAGGAAGTTGAGAGTCTCTGAATCGAGGGCC
>Ga0180121_10001255_pt1 | contig 10742 bp, 14 predicted proteins | sample AntDrymUQ5402106_2_FD_129676 | JGI IMG/M metagenome (GOLD analysis project Ga0180121, IMG submission 129676) | Polar desert sand microbial communities from Dry Valleys, Antarctica - metaG UQ540 (21.06) (version 2) (version 2) | ecosystem: Environmental > Terrestrial > Soil > Desert | place...
GCCGGCATAGCGTATCGATTTGAATGGAATTTTCTCATACACAAAAGCCGTAATGATTAATGCTAATGCATGATAGAATTGGTAGCGTACACCCGTTTCAAAGGTCACCAGCAGATCCGGGGTAACCATTTTTTTTAATGTGTGTGCTCCAAATGCACCCACTGCGACCGCCAGCAATGAATTGAGAACTCCTGAAATGAAAAATCCTCTATGCATGGAGAATCGTTTGAATCAATTCACTTGTTGAAATGCAATTTTCATTATCAATAATCACATCAGCCTGCTCATAGTACATTCTTCTTTCATTTAATTTCCTGATGATGTAATTTTTCAAATCTGCATCATCAATATTCTTCAGCAACGGTCTTTCCTTCTTTTCTTTAAGCAATCGCTGAAGTAAAATGTCGACGTGTGTATTCAACCAGATTACCGTTCCGTATTTCAAAAGAAAGTCAATGTTATTGAAATAACAAGGTGTACCCCCGCCACACGAGAGTACCAGGGAAATATGTTCATTAACCAGATGTTCCAGCATTTCTTTTTCTTTGACCCGGAAATATTCTTCACCAGATTCAATGAATATCTGGTGTATTGATCTTTTTTCCTTTTCCATGACAACCGTGTCCAGGTCAAAAAAAGGTATACGCAGTTGGTCCGCGAGATGCTTTCCCCAATGAGTTTTTCCTGAACCCATAAATCCTATTAAAAATATCCGCATGTTTCACCATTGAATGATGTAAAGCAAAAAGAATCAATCAGGCCTATGGAAAGTTTACTCCTCACGTAGATAGTACTTCAAATTATATTCGCCGGGATTCTGATAGTTTTTTCTATTTAATCGAATGCATTCATTCCGGTTATATCCATTCCTGTGATCAGCAGGTGAATATCATGCGTCCCTTCATAAGTAATTACACTTTCCAGGTTCATCATATGCCGCATAATAGAATATTCTCCGGTGATACCCATTCCTCCGAGTATTTGTCTGGCATCCCTGGCAATATTTGTGGCGATTTCACAGCCATTCCTTTTAGCCATCGAAACCTGCTGGGGAGTAGCTTTATGCTTATTCATAAGGTCTCCGAGTTTCCAGTTGAGCAATTGGGCTTTGGTGATCTCGGTAATCATCTCTGCCAGTTTTTTTTGTTGTAACTGAAATCCGCCAATCGGCCTGCCAAACTGAACCCTTTCCTGGCTATACCTCAAAGCGGTATCATAGCAATCCATTGCAGCTCCTACGGACCCCCAGGCTATTCCATAACGGGCTTTGGTAAGACAGCTCAATGGGCCTTTCAGTCCTTTCACATTAGGAAGGATATTTTCTTTAGGGATGCGTACGTTATCAAAAACCAGTTCACCTGTTGCAGAAGCCCGGAGGCTCCACTTTCCGTGAGTAGTGGGTGCGCTGAAACCTTTCATGCCTTTTTCAACAATAATTCCTCTTATATCACCAGAAGATTCTTTTGCCCATACCACCGCGACCTGTGCAAACGGGGCATTGGAGATCCACATTTTTGCTCCGTTCAAAATCACATGATCACCGTCCTCCGTGAAATGGGTAAGCATTCCGGCAGGGTTCGAACCATGATCAGGTTCTGTAAGGCCGAAACAACCAAGCCATTCTCCGGAAGCAAGCTTTGGCAGGAATTTTTTACGCTGGTCCTCACTTCCATACTCATAAATGGGAAACATTACGAGAGAACCCTGTACAGAAGCAGTTGACCTTACCCCGCTGTCACCTCGTTCAAGTTCCTGCATCATCAATCCATAACTGATATAATCAAGACCTCCCCCTCCGTATTCTACAGGGATCGTAGGTCCAAAACATCCAAGGTCACCTAATTGCTTTACGATTTGAACAGGGAATTCAGATTTTTGTGCATACTCTTCTATGATGGGGGATATTTCCCTTTTCACATAATTTCTAATCGTGTCCCTTATAAGTTTTTGTTCCTCTGAAAATAATTCATCTACCTGAAAGTAATCAGGCGAGGTAAACTGGTCGGTTCTTGCAGCCATGAAGAATTTAAATAAATTGGGAACGAAAGTAGTGATTATACGGCTATCAGGAATCGGGGTCCCGGTACCCGTGAATGGAAATTTTTCCTGAATGATGCAACATGTTATCAACTGTTTTGTCTCTTAATAAACTCAACACTTAAACCTTGTTTTTTGGAGCTGACTGCAACTATTATGCGGGATGAGTTGGTAGAACGATGCAAGGAAGGAGATACCCTTGGTTATGAGGCATTATACCGACAATACTGCAAGGCCATGTATAATACCAGCCTGCGTATAGTAAATAATACCGGGGATGCGGAGGATGTATTGCAGGAAGCCTTTCTGGATGCTTTCAGATCTTTAAATGATTTTCAATACCATTCAACTTTTGGGGCTTGGTTAAAAAGAATCGTGATAAATAAATCGATTAATACGCTTCGTAAAAGAAAACTTGACCTGATAGATATTGAACAGACAAATGCTATTGCAATACCAGAGGAAGATTCCATTGATGAACGCGAATTACAATGGAAGGTGAGCGAAATAAAAAAAGCTATTACTCAACTACCAGACGGATACAGAGCAGTCATCACATTGTACCTGCTTGAAGGATATGACCAGGAGGAAATTGCCAAAATTCTGGGAATTGCACATACAACTGTAAGAACACAATATATCAGGGCAAAACAAAAATTAATTTATATACTCAAACAAGAAGGATTATCATGAGTTCCAAACTTGAACAGTTCATAAATTCTCATCGTGATGAATTTGATTCCGATACACCATCGGATAAAGTCTGGAATAAAATTCAAAATCAATGGAAGGATAGCAGCAAAGCGCCTGTAAGAAATCTTTTCAATAACAGATTGTTGATCGCTGCTTCCACAATCGCCATTGCAGGAATGCTGATTTTTTACTTTCTGAAAGAAAATCGCCGAAATGTATCAGTGGCCAAAGAAGAAAATATTGATGTGATGAATGATATAAATCCCGAATATGCGAGGGAGGTCTATCATTTTACCCAGATCATCGAATTGAAACAAAATGAACTGAAGAAATTACAAAATTCTGACCCGAATCTATATGAACAATTTCTTACTGATATCACTACACTGGATAGTTCTTACAATGCATTGAAACAGGAATTACCGGCAAATCCAAACCGCGAACAATTACTGGAAGCCATGATTCAGAATCTTCGTCTGCAGACGGAATTACTGAATGAACAGCTTCAGATCATTCAAAAAATCAAAAAAGCAAAAAACAACAGCAATGAAACGAACTCTAAAAGTATATAGTATAGCTATTACAACATGTATGCTTCTGCATTTAGCAGCATTTCCGGCAGAAGATCCGAAAGTGGAAAAAAAGAAAACGTACAATAAATCTTACTCCGTAAATGCTGACGATCTGATCTCGCTCAATAACCAGTTTGGCGAAATGAGGATCAACTCGTGGGACAGAAATGAAATCAAAGTAGATGTAACGATCACTGCAAAAGCAAACACAGAAGAAAGGGCAGAAGAAATCCTGGACAATATCACCATAGAGGACGGGAAAAACGGCAAAGGTGTTTACTTCAAAACGAAGTGGGAGAATGACAAAAAGAATCATGATAGAAAAAAAGGAGATGATGATCGTTACCGCAATGAAGGCATGACTATCAATTATGTGGTTTACCTGCCTACAAGAAATGCGTTAAACATCTCTAACCAGTTTGGAGCAACCATAGTCCCCGATATTTCAGGGGAAACAAAGATCGATAGTAAATTCGGAAGTCTGGATGCAGGGCATCTCAGCAATGCAAAAAGGGTTTCCATTCAATTTGGATATGGACATATTGAAAGTGTTCATAATGGTGAACTAGACTTCCAGTTCAATAGTAAAGACATTGTGGTAAAAAGAATATCAGGCGATGTCGATATCAATGTGCAGCATTGCAAATCAAAGAGCGTAAAGCTGAATGTTGATCATACCATCAAGAGCATTAATTTGAATAATTCTTTTTCAGATGTGGTGCTTAGCGTACCCGATAATCTTTCAGCCAGCTACACGGTATCTACCAGTCACGGAACTTTTGCAAATAAGAGCTCATTTAACATCGAAGAAGAAGAATCCGGTTCCAGGGCTTCTTCACGCGGACCCACATTCAATCATAAGTATTCCGGCAATTCCGGCAATGGTTCTTCCAGAATTAGAATATCATCCAGTTTCGGGCAGGTGGTGCTGGCACATTCAATGGATGTACAGGTGGAGACAAAAGATAATAAGAGCAAAAAGAAAGTAACTGTTATTTGATTTAATAAAGAATGATAGCCATGGAAGCCTCCGGTAATGGAGGCTTTTTTGTTGGTGCGGAATCAGGAGTGTTGGTATTGCAGGTTTTTTTATTCACCGCAGGAACAAGAGACTACGGAAGTTGCGCAGAGTTCCGGAGGAGCGGCATATTCAAATACAAAGAAAAGCTGATAATGTAACCTGATAGGTGACCCCGCTCCTGTTTGCACCATATCCGGATTAAATATAATTTCACCACATGAAAAAAATACTTTTCGCTTCCATCCTTTTCTTTATTACAGGTGCATCCTTGGCCCAGTCTGAAACCGGTAAAAAAGCTGATACTGCCGGAAAGACAGCACCAAAATATGAAATGAAACAATACTTTCTGGTGATGCTGATGAAAGGAAACAACAGATCACAGGATTCGGCAACAGCCGCTAAAATTCAGGCCGGCCATATGGCCAATCTTACAAGACTCGCTAATGAAGGTAAAATCATTGTTGCCGGGCCGTTTGGTGATGATGGCAACTGGAGGGGCATCTTCATTTTCGATTGCAAAACAAAAGAAGAAGCAGAAGCCTATGTAAAAACAGATCCGGCTATTATTGCAGGGAGACTTACCTATGAAATCCATCCGTGGTGGACGGCGAAGAATTGTGTATTCAAATAGGCTATCGGCTTTGAGGGTATCAGGTATCCTTGCACTACAGGCAAGGGAGTGCAAAATAAATTGACTGCATTATATCCCGCTGAAATCATTCCATGAAAAAAACGTTCAAGGCATTAATATTGAATGATTACCCTGGTGCATCGTATGCAGAATGGATCAAAACAGGAGAAAAAACAATCGAAACCAGGCACAGGTCCTTCAACTACAGGGGTGATATAATAATCTGTTGCGGCAAAACAAACTCTGTTGGTAAAAATGCAGGAAAGGCTTTATGCATTGTGGAATTGTGGAAAATCAGACCCATGAAAAAGTCGGACGAAAAAGCTGCCGGTGTCAAATACAATCCGAAAATAAAATCATTTTTACTTCGTAACTGGCGGCATTTCAGTCGGGATTTCGAATTCTCCCCCCAAAGGATCTCCGGAGCGTACCAGAGTCTTTTTGAGTTGAGTATACCGGATGATATAGAGTTAATCTCCAGACCAGACATAAGGCCATTTCAGGAAAAAGAATAATAATTGTTCAACTGCTATGGGTTGCATTGAAACTTATCCACCCTTTCCACATTGTCATTCTGCCAGAATTGGAAAAGAAGTTCTCATTTCTTCCAACACTTTTTCATTTCGGGAAGAAAATTTGTTGGTAAAAAAAGTGTAAAAACGGTGAACAGAACCTAAGATTGTAACAATTATTGAACCTGTTTCCCGAAGGTATTTTGCCAGCATTATTTCATTTTTTCAAAAATACATTGGATCTCTGTACGGGTAGCATTAAAATTATCAATCCGAGGCTGCTTTTGGGATTTACAATTGTTTAGTGTTCGTTCTTGTATTATGAAACCTGTTCATTAAAATAGTCAACAATTCTTCAAATGAATTTTTAAGTCCATTTGTTGTTATACTCAAAGGCTTTCCATACATTTTGTTATTCATCTGCATGCCTTTGCGCTTCAATAAATTTTTTCTGTCCATCAATATAATGCTGTGGATTTTTGACATGAATCATGATGAGTTTTTGTTTGTGAATTTGAAGCACCGAAATGTCTTCAATGTCTGACCATAAGATAAGTCCAGCGGATAAACCACCAGAATTGTCAACCAGGCCGTTGTCGTCAATTATTAATCCAGGCTTTTTGTCTGACAATTTGCGAATGAAAAGGAAAGCGCATAGTCCAAACAATGCTATGGAAGCATACCCTATAATTGTAAGCTTCGTAGGATTTCCCCAATATGAATTTTTAATTCAGGAGGATCAATAACAAACCAAAATCCGATAGCAACAAGAGCCAGAGAGCCTACAAGCATGAAAACTATCCTTGATTTGTTAAGGGGAATTTCGATTTGTTGTCCTGATTCCATATTTATAATAGAATATAAGTGTCAGTTTGATTCTTGTAAACGATGAACCGCAGCAATACTTCCCGAATGGTGGTTACTTAAGATCCCATTTACCAGGGAATCTTTGCATTGGGTTTGTCCAGTTATCGGTAGGTAGCTTTGATGTTACTATTATTCATTCTTTCGTTAATCATTGGCAGATACTTATTCCAGTTCTCAATAATGATCCACAGGTTTATTGCGAACAGCACCAGTGCTATCGGCAGGCCGGAAGGAGCGTTTACTATATGAGTCAAAACTATTCCAATCATTACCGGAAAAATAATGATCGCGCCAAGCGCTCTGTATTTATTGGTGATGACAAGTATGCCGCCTACAATTTCAGCAACTGCAATAAGCGGAAACAGCCAGCCGATTTGCATAAAAGCTCCCATTAGTTTCATCAGGTTTTCTGGTAAGTCTTTGGGTACGGGCATGTACTGGAAAAATTTATTCAGCCCGGAATTAATCAACATCAGTCCAAATAGCAGGCTTACTACAAATAGAATTTTCTTTCTCATAGTTCATAATTTTTATCAAATAAAAATTCGTTTTGGTCGGCGGGGTCGTTACAATGACCGCTAACTATAAATATACGAACCTCTCAGTCACTATATTACACGCTGAACTTTTAATGGTAGTTACATGTCTCCCTGACGTAGAGGGTGTGATTAATTGTTTAGAGCTTGAAATGCAGGGTATTCAAACAGTGCCCAAAGGAAAAAGATGAGAATTAGTTTTAAAGTCTCTTATTTACAACTGCATCTTTTAACATCTGAATATCTTTTTGCATCGCCTTACATTGTTCTTTCATCATCGTCATTTCTTCTTTCTGTGTGCTAATGACATGTTGTTGTTCTTTGATAGCCTGCAGGAGTAGAGGAGCAAATCGCGTGTAGTCAATAGATTTATTCCCTTCTTTATCGGTGACAACGATTTCCGGATAAAATTTCTCTACTTCCTGTGACGTAAATCCGATCTGATCGGTACCAGGGAAAAACTTTTCAGGGAATGCTTCTACATTAAATTGATACCGTACGCCTTGTATTTGCATCAATGCAGGCAATACACTTTGCAGCGGATGAATATTTTGTTTATACCTTATATCAGAACACGCTGTGATGGTTGTGTTGATGATAGCGGATTGGGCACGAAGAGTCCCTCCCTCCGCAGCAATATCCCCTACCACATGTAGTTTATATTGCGGCGCATTACATCCAATTCCTACATTTCCGGAACTATTTATTCTCATTCGCTCCGCAAGGGTAGCTCCGATACGTGTATGGAAAGTTAGACCTGTATAAGTGAAATTGAAACTTTCACGGACAGCGGCGATATGTGCAGTATTGTAGATGCTGTTTAAATCGCCGTGGGTAACGAATTCTATCATTCCAATCTCTTCACCCACTCCGTCTGTACTTCCTGAAAGCTCCAATACCGCCGGAGCATCAGCTTTATAAACGTTCGTGGAAGCAATTGATAATCCCCTTTTATTTGCCAATGAACCAACTGCTGAGTATCCTCCCAATTCCAATGCGAAAGGGGTTCCTATAGAAACGTTTCCCCCATCCAAAACTGCAAATTTTACCTGGTTAAAAGAGTTCTCAATCCTTAGTCCCATCGTAGCATTCGTATTTCCTTTTCCACGCACCAGGGCACCTCCTTCAAAAGCTGCTGCCCATCCCGGTCCATTAGTGGTAGCGTAAAGCGCACTGTAATTGTTAACCGGATTGTTGATTTGAAAATTGCCGGCACTACCCGCATCGTTATTAAGGATACCTGTAAACCCACCTGACACATGCAGTTTACTTACAGGATCTGTGTACCAATACCAATATAATTGTTTGTTGGGTTATTGAATAAATGACTGTTTTCTTCTCAACGATCCCCGTTATACCTGATCGTCTGACCAGTTATCCCGTTAAGCCCCAGGTTTTCGTTTATTAACTTTTTCCAATCAGGGAGATCGGCAGTTCCGGAATTATAAAAAAACCCACTTATTTTATCCGCCTGATATACCAAAAGACCTGGGGCCGGCCAAATAATTTCATTCCTTTCAGTTGCCGTCATCGTAGGAATAAGCAAGCCTTTTTTGTTGCTTTGTATATGTAAGGCAGCGCTAAAATCCGGACTTTGCGTGTTAATGCCCACACTCTGGGCTATTAGTGTACATGAAAGGATGAGCAAAGCGGAAAGAAATAGAAATCTGAGTTGCATAAAGCAGTTTTTTGTTGTGTCGGAATATTGAGCAAATTCTTGTTCGCAGACTTGCAGAAGATGATAACCGTTGTCGGATTACAGGATTTTTGAGAGATAAGTGATTCTAATGTACGAATAATTCGCCTGTTTTAGCTCACATGATAATCAACAATAAGGCATCCGGAATGGGATGTTCCTGATTATTTCTGACTTAAGCAATTGGTATAGATAGTATGGCTTTGAGAACGCCATCAGAAAGTAATCCGAAATCTAAGTTCAAATAAGTATGATTTAATCGGCTTCGCCAGACCAGGGTAAGACGGGACAAGAGAAATATAATCCTATCATCCTGTAATCCCAAAAATCCTAGTTCAGACAAATAGCTGCCATAACAACCCATAAAAAAACCTCCCGGACATCGGGAGGTTTTTTTTCAAAAAGTTTATAACAATTTTACTTGCTATACTGCAATACCAGTTTAGGATGTTTTGACGAATCGGAATATTTGCTGGAACAGAAAATCCGTGAATTATAATACGACTCAGTCTGAAGTTTTATTAAAAACCCATTGTTACCATTCTGCAGCATATCTTTTACCATGTTGGTAACATCAATATTCAAATCCAGTCTGGATTGCGTTGTATGCGGAATAACAAGCTGGGTGGATGCATCTGTAGATGGTTGAGTCTGCCAATTAACAGATGAGTTCCATGCCGTAGTAACCCGCTGTATTAACATTGAATTATTCGAACCGGAGTTTGCATTTATCTTGTCTCCATTCTCCGGAGTAGGATTTGAATAAAGCGTAAGTGTGGCAGCAGTAACGGTAGCTCCAGCGGGCAAGCCACTTAAATCAAAGTGTACCAATCCGCGTGTAGTAGCGGGCGAACCTCCACTCGTCCATGCAGTAGCACCGAATTCGGGAGCTGACGGATCTGAAATGTCAGAGCTTCCTACTACTGCGATGTGCGCATCCATAGGATTCTGTTGTGGCTGTATAGTAATTGTTCCTGTAGTATTAGGTTTTATCACTGTGATAACGACGGTTTTTGAAGCGGTAGCGCCTTTATTATCGGTGACTACTAACTGATAGGTATAGTTGCCGGAAATGACTCCGGTAGCAGCTGTATTCGCAGCACCCGCATTGACGATCTTTGACATGTTGGGTCCGGAAATCTGGCTACACACATAGCTGGTGATCGTACCATCAGCATCCGTTGCACTCCCCTTCAGTCGAATGGTATCACTTAATGAAGTGGTGAAATTGAATGTTGTATCATTCCCTGCATTTACTACAGGCAACATGTTTTCGCTTGGGGGAACTCCATTCTGAATGATGGTAATAGTAATCGCATTAACCCCTACAGCACCCATGTTATCAGTGGCCATCATTTGAAACTTATATGTTCCACTGATCAGACCATTCGCGGTTGTTATTGCACTGCCCGATGTAACAATATTAGCTTTGTTAGGACCTGCGATTTCTGACCACATATAACCGGTGATAGATCCATCCTGATCTTTCGCAGAACCTTTCAGCGTAATGTATTGATTTAAATTGCTAAGTGTGAATGTTGTGTCGTTTCCCACGGTCACAGCCGGAGGTTGGTTGGGTTCTAATTCCTTTTTACAGGCAGTAATAACAAATAATACGGAGAAAAGAAGATACAAGTAAGTTCTCATTGGGGTTGAATTTTGGCTGTAATAATAAATAAATACTTAAAATAAGTATGATTGATAAAGGAAAATGATTGAATACGTAAAAACCTATATAATAAGTCAATAAAGAGCTACCCATAACGCTGAATATTCAAAAAGCGTATGTATGAGACCGTAATAATTTTAGAAAGCGGGCTCTGATAGAAAGGGGGGTATTAAATTGCTTTCGAATTGTATCTCCACGAGATCCTTCACTGGGTTATTTCAAAGTAAATAGTCCCTGTTATGCCTCGTTCAGGATGACAGGTCAGAGAGGTTGACTAATTATATACAACCTGATATCGTGGTTTTGTATATTATGTTACAGGTTGGAAATTGTGTCATCGATCCTACAATCAAATTTCTAGCATCTTCTAAATCCCGGAAATCTTAGTTCAGACACACACCGTTATGTCATCCTGAACGGGATAACTCCATGGTGATCGCATAAAACAAAGCCAGTGAAGGATCTTGTGGAATTACTATTCGTAATGCAATTTGCTTTTGGAAATGCC